>Ga0068868_100001148_pt1 | contig 18139 bp, 12 predicted proteins | sample KBSMisM42_FD_64660 | JGI IMG/M metagenome (GOLD analysis project Ga0068868, IMG submission 64660) | Miscanthus rhizosphere microbial communities from Kellogg Biological Station, Michigan, USA - KBS Miscanthus M4-2 | ecosystem: Host-associated > Plants > Roots > Rhizosphere > Soil ...
GAAGGTTAAAATTGAAACTGCAATGAAATGAAAGATAATGCTGGTAGCCAGCCACAGCAGGATGGTTTACACTTACAAAAACAGGCTGGTACAGTATCCCTGCCCTGAAATTTTGTTTGATTTTCCAATGCAGCGAAAAACTCAGGCCCAGCCCGGTAGTTCTAAGCCTGCGCGCCTTTAAATTTACAGTGTCGCCGAAAGGTATGGCGTTCCAGTACAACCTGGAAAAGCTAAAACCATATCCAATATCAAATCTGCCTTTGACAATATTATCACGAATGGTTGTGTACACAATATTGGCGTTTTCACGATAACCACTACCAAAATAATCCATTGCCAATGGAAAGATGTCCGTTGATGCGCCGGCACTAAACGAAAGGAACCGGTTGCTTCGGTAAAAGTATTCAGTAGCAGCTTCTATTCCGACAATACCACCGGAAATATAGTGTCCATCGTCTTTTTTAAAATTATATCCTTGAATACCGGGCGATATAGCGAGGTAAACCGAATTTTTTTTTGCTGGTTCAAAACGACTGACGGCCATGCCTGTATCATTTACCGTAATTACGTTTGTGCGCGGGTATCGCCATTTTTTGTAATTGTATGGTTCCAGGGAGTCCTTTGGCCTAAAGACGTAGCGCAGGTTAAGATTGGATACATAATTTCTAAAGGGCGTTATATAAAGAGATTTCGTTAAACTGTCGGCCTTAATGACCATACTCAATGGTTTGCTATCGCGGTAAACTACATATTCGTAGAAATTCCGGGCGGGCTTGTCCCGGCCTTTATGTTCGGTGAGTTTTTTTGTTCGTCTGGTAGCATGCCGGCTGGTATTTTCCCCGCTTACCGAGACAATCCTAACATTGGTAGGAGTAGCAAATAATATTTTTTGAACGGGCCAGTAGTGAGCTCGTGTACATCCCCAAAGAATGATAGGAATAATAAGGATAAAACAAGTATGTAAGAAATTGATGGGCCGGAATAACCGCATACTGCAGGCAGTTGGTTTGCCAGTCATGACATACCTGCGGCCCCAAAGGATGTTTTGTATTTGTTATAAGTTTTATAATACTTTCGGAGATTGCAGATAGCTTATTTTAATTTTTCCTTCACCCAGGTTTTAACAAGTTCCAGTTGTTCCCTGATACCGATATTGGAATTGTCGAGTTCAATTGCATCATCCGCTTTGCGTAAAGGACTCACTTCCCTGTGGGAATCGATATAGTCCCGCATTTCCAGATTGTCTTTTACTTCTTCAATCGTAACATTGGGATTTTTTTCATATAGCTCTTTGAACCTGCGTTCAACGCGGATGGCATTGTCGGCCGTCATGAAGATTTTCAATTCAGCAGCAGGGAAGACCACGGTACCAATATCCCGGCCATCCATCACAATCGCTTTTTCCTTACCCATTAACTGTTGTTGTGCTACGGCAAAATGACGCACTTCCTTAATGGCGGCTACCTCACTCACTTTTTCTGCTACCACCAAATCCCGGATAACATATTCAACATTTTCCTCGTTCAGGTATATTTCAGTTTGGCCGTTTTTATGATTTGATTTAAACTCAAGCGTAATATTTTTCAAGGCTTCTTCCACCTGCCTGTGCTTTGTCCAGTCTACATGATTACGCAGGAAATACAAAGTGATGGCCCTGTACATGGCGCCGCTGTCTATATAAGTATATCCCAGTTCTTTGGATAGCTGTTTGGCCAATGTACTCTTACCGCAGGAAGACCAGCCATCTATCGTAATGATTATTTTTTTTTGAAGAGCCATCAACTGAAATCTTTCCGCAAAAATGCATTTTGTTGGTGATAACACCAACAAAGGCCAGAACATTGAAGAATAACGAGGTAGAAAACCGTAGTTTACAAAAACTACGGTTTTCTACCTAACAAAAAATGCCGGCACTAAATGCCGGCATGCGTTTATAAAACATCACTGTATCAGGCTTCTGATTTTTCTATTTCTTTTTCTTTAAGTGAAAACTTAATTTTTGAATTTTCCTTGTCTAAACCTGCCACCAGCACATCGCCGTTTTTAATACTCATATTCAGTATTTCTTCTGCCAGCGGATCTTCCAGGTATTTCTGGATGGCCCTGTGCAGGGGTCTTGCACCGAATTGAGAATCATATCCTTTATCGGCGATAAAGTTTTTTGCATCTTCTGTCAATTCAAGACTAAAGCCAAGTATAGCCAAACGTTTCAATACGCCTTTCATCAGGATGTCGATGATGTTGAAGATATGTGTTTTATCAAGCGAATTGAATACTACCACATCGTCTATCCTGTTTAAAAACTCGGGCGAGAAAGTGCGTTTCAGTGCTTTCTCTATCACTGCCTTGTTGTTTTCTTCTGCATTTTGTACACGCGATGCTGTTGCAAAACCAACACCTTCGCCAAAATCTTTCAACTGGCGTACCCCAATGTTCGAGGTCATGATGATCAGCGTATTCTTGAAATCTATCTTCCTGCCCAATCCGTCTGTCAACTGGCCATCATCCAGCACTTGCAAAAGAATATTATAAATGTCCGGATGCGCCTTCTCGATTTCGTCCAGCAAAATAACGCTGTATGGTTTGCGACGAACTTTTTCTGTTAATTGCCCGCCTTCTTCATATCCAACATAACCGGGAGGAGCGCCAATCAAACGGCTCACCGTAAATTTCTCCATGTATTCACTCATATCAATACGTATCAGTGAATCCTCGCTATCGAACATATACCTGGCCAAAGCCCTGGCCAGCTCAGTCTTACCAACGCCGGTCGGTCCAAGGAAGATGAATGTTCCGATCGGTTTCTTCGGATCTTTCAAACCTACCCGGTTACGCTGAATGGCTTTTACCACTTTCAGAATGGCTTCATCCTGGCCTACCACCATACCCTTCATATCCTCGTTCATCTTTTTCAGCTTATCGGTTTCGGCCTGCACCATCCGTTTAACAGGTATACCGGTCATCATACTCACCACTTCTGCGATGGCATCTTCGTCTATTGGATAACGTTTGTGCTTGCTTTCTTCTTCCCAGTGATTTTTTGCTTTTTCCAGTTCTTCCGCCAGGCGTTTCTCGGTATCCCGCAAAGAGGCAGCTTCTTCAAACTTCTGGCTCTTAACTACCTTGTTTTTTTCATTCTTAACATCTTCGATCTTTTTTTCCAGGTCAACCACGTCCTGCGGCACGTTGATGTTTTTCAAATGAACCCTTGCACCCACTTCGTCCAACACATCTATTGCTTTGTCGGGCAGCAGCCTGTCTGTCATATAGCGATCGCTTAGCTTAACACAGGCTTCAATCGCTTCGGGCGAATAGATTACATTATGAAAATCCTCATACTTACTCTGGATATTGGTAAGTATCTGTATGGTTTCATCCACACTGGGCGGATCTACCATTACTTTCTGGAAACGCCTGTCTAAAGCGCCATCCTTTTCAATATACATTCTATATTCATCCAGGGTAGAAGCGCCTATGCACTGGAGTTCCCCACGCGCGAGCGCCGGTTTAAATATATTGCTGGCATCGAGCGATCCGCTGGCGCCACCTGCGCCGACAATGGTATGAATTTCATCAATGAAAAGAATCACATCACGATTCTTTTCGAGCTCGTTCATAATCGCCTTCATTCTTTCTTCAAACTGACCACGATACTTGGTACCTGCTACCAGGGCCGCCAAATCAAGGCTCACTACTCTTTTATCAAACAATACCCTTGATACTTTTCTTTGAACAATGCGCAGGGCCAGGCCTTCAACAATGGCCGTTTTACCTACACCGGGTTCGCCAATTAAAATTGGATTATTCTTTTTGCGGCGCGATAATATCTGCGATACGCGTTCAATTTCTTCTTCCCTGCCTACAATCGGATCCAGAGAACCATTCTCGGCCAGGCGGGTAATATCACGCCCGAAATTGTCCAGTACCGGTGTTTTACTTTTCGCGGCACCGGCAGCTTTTGATTTTTGCTGAGCGTATTTTTTTTCTTCATCAAACTCATCGTCGCCTTCTTCTGAATATTCGCTGCGGGTATCGTTACCCTTGGCTATGCCGAGTTCATTTCTGAATAAATCGTAGTCCACGTCAAACTGATTTAAAATTTGTGTAGCAATGTTTTCCTTGTTCTTGAGAATAGAGAGCATCAGGTGCTCCGTTTCTACCGTTGTGCTTTTGAGGGCTTTCGCTTCCAGTACGGTAACACGTATGACTTTCTCTGCCTGTTTGGTTAATGGCAGGCTGTTGATATTTGCAATATTTTTGCCGGTTTTGTCTTTTACCGCCAGTTCAATTTCTTTGCGCAATTCATACAGATCGACATTAAAACTTTTGAGAATACGGATAGCAGTGTTATCTCCCTCACGGATTAACCCCAGCAACAGATGTTCTGTGCCTATGAAGTCGTTGCCCAACCGTAGTGCTTCCTCCCTGCTGTACGATATAATTTCCTTGACTTGTGCTGAAAAATTATTGTCCATGTTTTCCAGGATTTGTGGGTGATACAATAATAACGAATATTTTTGATTCCTGTTGCTACCTGTTAACGGCCTTACCCCTTATCCACCAGTACGTTTGATTTGTGTAAAAGTTTCCTGAAGCTAACGTCTTTAACAAGCCTAAAATTGTAAGAACTTTTTTATAAGCATTATGAATGTCAAAACAGATACCAAAGAAAAATTCCATGTCATTACCATCTGTGAAACGGAAATTGCTGCTAATATGACAGCGGAACTGGAGCAATCGTTAAAGATATACCTCAAAAACAATGTCAAAAATGTAATCCTCAATTGTAAAGACATCCAAAAGATGGACGACGCTGCTGCTGAAGCACTTGTAAAAATACAGCAAGTTTTCTATGAACATAACGCCTCCTTTGTTGTTTGTGGCCTGCAACCAGCAGTAGAGCAGGCACTTGATGCATCAGCCTTGCTGGAGTTGATGAACGTTACTCCCACCGAAACTGAAGCCTGGGATATTATCCAGATGGAGGAGATCGAGCGGGAATTGATGGATGAAGACAATCGGCAGTTTAATCAGGGACATGAATGACGGGTTTATTCTTACACAAACAACTGGCGGCCGTAGAAGATTTTCCCTCAGTTAACTCCAATATTTGTTCGATTGGCCTGTCAACACTCAATAATTGGGCACTTTTTCAGCTAACACTCTACTGATTAGGTAGACTGAACAGGAACCTTTTGCTCCATTGAGCAGATTTTCCAATTAAACCGACCGGGGCCACGAATACGTGAATTCGCCAGGAGAGGATATTTTCTTCTGAAAGCAGCAGGCGCCTCAAAAATCTGTCTTGCTCTAAAAATATAACCATCCCGGCATCGTTATCCATGCCGCTTCATTAGTTTTGTTACCGGTTGATTTTTACCCATTATACATATGCTGGCTGTCACTATACTTGGAAATAATTCTGCCTTACCGGCTTTTGATCGTCATCCCACTGCCCAGGTAGTGACCCTTGACGATTATCTTTTTTTGGTGGATTGCGGGGAAGGCACCCAGATGCAAATGGCTAAATACCGCATCCGGCGCAGCCGCATCAATCATATTTTTATTTCTCACCTGCATGGTGACCATTATTTTGGTCTTATTGGCCTTATTACCAGTATGGGTCTGCTGGGCCGGGAACACGATATGCACCTGCACGCCCCTGCGCCGCTGAAAGACCTTATTGATATGCAATTAAAGGTAGCCGACACGGCGCTTCCCTTTAAGCTCCATTTTTACCCTTTACAGGAAGGCCTTATTGTGGAAGAAGAAAAATTCAGGGTTCAATGTTTTAAGGTAAATCACCGTATTCCCTGCTGGGGTTTTAGGTTTGAACAGGTAAGGGCACCCAGACGCGTCAATCCGCAAAAAGCAATTGAGATGGGTGTTCCGGCGGTTTTTTTCGATAGATTAAAACGTGGTGAAGATTATACCAGCCAGGCAGGCGTATTGATTAAAAACGAATTGGTTACTCATGCCGCGCCCGCGCCGCTTACCTATGCATATAGCGCTGATACCATGTACGACGAACGCATTATCGATAAAATCCAGGGAGCCGATCTGCTGTATCATGAAACAACTTACCTGAAAGACCTGGCCGACCGGGCTGTCAAACGCTATCATTGTACTACCGAACAGGCAGCCACGATTGCTCAAAAAGCAGGCGTAAAAAAATTAATTATTGGCCATTTCAGCAGTAAATATGAAGTCCTGCATGAGTTTGAAAGCGAGGCGAGGGCTGTTTTTCCAAATACCGAACTCGCGCTGGAAGGGGTTACTTATCGAGTTCTGAGTTCCTAGTTCGGAGTTCTGAGTCCTTTTGACCAGCCAATGAATATAGTTCACAGTTTTTAGTTCGGGGTTCTGTGTTCCTTGATCGACCAATGAATATAGTCCGGCAAAGGGACTATGAACTATAGACTAAGAACTCTGAACTATTTCTGAATCCATTTGAAAAAATCCGGAAACACCGCTGCCCATGAAATTTCGTTGTGTTTGCCTTCCGGCCTTACTACGGTAATCAATGCCGGATGGGCAGTTTGCTGCAATACCGCTGCGACTGCCTTCATATCAGGCGCCATCTGCTGATCCTCACTGCCCCCGGCATAAAAATAATATTTCTGAAATCCATGGGTTGATTTTCTGGCGAGTCGCTTTACCTGCGTTTTAATGGAAGGCTCGATCCAAAAGGACGGGGAGAAAATACCCAATCCTCCGAAAACCGCAGGGTAATATAAGCCTGCATAAAAACTAATTAAACCACCCATCGAGCTGCCGGCCATATAGGTATGTTGCTTACCGGCAAGGGTTCTGTAATGACTGTCAATAAATGGCTTCAGGTTCTGAACAATAAATTCCAAATAAGCCCTTCCCTCTCCTTTTCCAAATTGTTTGGTATCATTTGGATTGTATTCTGTCATTCTTTTTTGACCACCATTATCAATTCCCACTACAATACAGGCATTCCGGATAGCATCCATGGCTTCATCAACGCCCCATTCGCCTGCAAAAGCGGTGCTGTTGTCAAAAAGATTCTGGCCATCGTGCATATACAGAACCGGGTAACGCTTGCTGCCCGTGGTTGAATATCCTGCCGGAAGATAAATCCAGATGCGCCGGGTCCGACCCAGTTGGGGCATAACAAACGCAGTATCGAGAATTTTTACTTGTGCTGACGCGGTAGAAACCTTTTGTTTCTGACTGAATCCATCCTTCCAGCCTGCTATTGAAAATTGAAAAACGCTATCCGAACGGATTGTAACCTTGCGGTTCGGCAAGTCTGCTCCTTTATCGTTTGTCTCGCCCCGCTCCCAACTGCCCCTGGTGAACTTAAACTCGTAACCGGCCGGCTCCACGTCTTTAATTTCAATAAAAAAATGACCCTGTTCATTTTTTTGCAGGCGAAAATTCTCATCTTTTGGGTTCCAATTATTGAAATTACCAGCGATATAAACTGTATCCGTTACCGGTTTAGGCGGCAGCTCTTTCAAGGTTATTTTAACCGTATACTGCGCCTGCGCGCTAACTGTAAGTATGCCGGCGAGAATACCTGCCATATATTTCATTGGAAGTGATTTTGGGCTACCAGGAAAATACCTGTCCGCTGTTGTAAATTATACAAGGAACAAAAAATAGCAAAGCAAATAGCAAAGCCGTACGTACAGCTGGGTTACCGGGCCAGATATGCTTTTGCTTTTGCATATAAGGCCTCGCTTAATGGCGTTACCGGCAAACGGAAGTAATTATCCAATAAACCCAGTTCGGCCATAAATGCCTTTACACCGGCAGGATTGTTTTCTGCGAACATGATATCGTAGGCGTCAATCAGTTTATCATTTAATGCTTTCGCATTTTTGAAATCCTTTTTTAATGATAACCGCACCATTTCAGAAAAAGTTTTGGGAAAGCTGTTGGCTGCCACACTTATCACGCCTTCCATACCACAGGCAATCTGTGGCAATGCCAGCGCATCGTCGCCGCTCACCACAAAGAAATCTTCCGGCTTATCGCGCAGTACTTTCATACATTGCGCCATATCGCCGCCTGCTTCTTTCAAACCTGCAATATTATCTACTTCTTTAGCCAGGCGCAAAATAGTATCGGCATCTATATTTCGGCCCGTACGCCCCGGAACATTATACAATAGTATGGGTTTAACCGTGGCAGCAGCAATCGCTTTATAGTGCTGGAACAATCCCTCCTGCGAAGGTTTGTTATAATAAGGACTGGCACTTAACACCGCAACTGCTTTTTCGAGGGGTAATTTTTCCAGGTCTTCTATTACTTCCTGGGTGCTGTTGCCGCCAACACCCACTACAACGGGCACACGGCTGTTTACTTTATCGTATGTATAATTGATAATGTCTGCCTTTTCATTTTTGCGCAGGGTTGGCGTCTCACCTGTGGTGCCTAGTGTAACAACGTATTCAACGCCATCTTTAATAACAAAGTCAATGATCCTGCCGAGCGCATCATAGTCAATTTCCAAATCGGATGTAAAAGGAGTAACAAGTGCAACACCGGTTCCGCGAAGACGATTACTGAGTGACATCTATTATTTTGAATTTTTAATTTTAAATTTTGTAATAGTTCAGATGATTGCGGTAAATTTTACATTGTGATTTTATATTATCATTGCTACTGGATTTACAGTTGCGCAGCAAAAGAATTTAAAATACACAATTCAAAACTTAAATAACTACACCTCGTTCCAAAAGCCCATCTTTCCGAATTTCTTTATCCGGTTATTAATTCTTTCAGCCGGATCTAATTGCTTTAGTTCTTTCAGCGCATCTATTAATACAACTTTAAGGTGTTGTGCGGCTTCATTATAATCCCAATGGGCACCACCCAGCGGTTCCGGTACCACGCCATCTACCAATCCAAATTTGTACATATGATCCGAAGTAAGCCGCAATTCTTCGGCAGCTTTTTCTTTCATTTCCCAGCTCCGCCATAATATTGAACTGCAGTTTTCGGGTGAGATAACCGTATACCAGGCATTTTCCAGCATAAAAACCTTATCGCCTACCCCAATACCCAATGCACCGCCGGAAGCACCTTCGCCGATAATGGTACATATTACGGGCACTTTCAACCGCATCATTTCATAAATATTTCTCGCAATTGCTTCACCCTGTCCGCGTTCTTCAGCTTCCATCCCGGGATAAGCGCCGGGTGTATCTATCAGAGTTATGACCGGCTTATTAAATTTTTCTGCCAGCCGCATCAGCCGAAGGGCTTTGCGATAGCCTTCCGGATTGGCCATTCCAAAATTCCGCAACTGCCGCATTTTAGTATTGATCCCCTTCTGCTGTCCAATGATCATAACCGTTTCATCGCCCAATTGTGCAAAACCGCCCACCATGGCCTTATCGTCTTTTACGTTTCTATCGCCGTGCAGTTCCACAAAATTGCTGGTCATTTTTTGTATATACTTCAATGTATAAGGCCTGTCGGGGTGGCGGCTCAACTGTACCCGCTGCCAGCTATTGAGCTGCTGTGTGATTTCTCTTCTCTTTTCAACAACCTGGTCTTTATACTTCTTAATCAGCTCAGTAGAATCTATTTTTGTTTTTTCTGCCGACTGCTGCAACTTCTCAATTTCATCAAAAAGCTCTTTGATGGGCTTTTCAAAATCCAGGAATTGTCTGTTTTTATTTTCGGGCATCTCTATTTTTTATTGAGTGGGTAAAATTAAGGGAAAATGAGTATTAACAATATCCCTGATGGGATTGGTACCAGCCCATACATTTAAAAGATTTCGGTGCGGCCATTTACCGGTGATTGCTAACAGCAGATGTCTCAATAACAAGCGCTTAACCGGGCAGGCGGGCCCAATTGAATAAATTGGAAAAAAAGCGCCTCATTTAATGCCTGATTGAAAATTGAACTTTGTTTGTTGATCATTGATCATTCCGTGATAAACCGGCTGTATCCGGGATATGAGGATAATAACCAGGGAAAAAATATTCAATATTCAACGCTCAATTTTCAATGATCCGTAAAGCCATCTTACAGACCCGACCGAAAATTGATCATTGTTTCTTGATCATCAATAATTCTCTTAATAAAATCACCTGTACCTTGCTATAATTTGTAACCATGAACAAAGAACAGGAGCGGCTCAACGATCCTAACTGGAAAAAATGGGGACCCTATCTCACCGAACGACAATGGGGTACTGTTCGGGAAGATTATAGTGCCGATGGTAACGCCTGGGAATTTACAACCCATGAAATGGCCCGCAGCAAGGCGTACCGCTGGGGCGAAGAAGGAATAGCAGGCATCAGCGATGGCCAGCAACTGCTTTGTTTTGCCATTGCGGTATGGAACAAAAAAGACCCCATTGTCAAAGAACGCTATTTCGGTCTAACAGGTCATGAGGGTAATCACGGGGAGGATGTTAAAGAGCTGTACTATTATCTTGACGCGACGCCTTCGCATTCTTACATGAAGGCTTTGTATAAATATCCGCAGGCCGCATATCCGTATGAATGGCTACTAACAGAAAACCGCAAACGAAGTAAAGATCAACCGGAATTTGAGCTGACAGATACCGGTATCTTTAATGAAAACAGGTACTTCGACATATTTACAGAATATGCAAAAACCGGAGAAGAAGATATTCTTATAAAAATAACCGTGCACAACCGCGGCAACGCAGACGCCGCGCTGAATCTTTTACCAACCATCTGGTTCAGGAATACCTGGTCATGGGGCTACGACAATTATAAACCCCGGTTATCTTCGTCAAACAACGGCGATATCATTATTGCGCACAGGGATTTGGGCGAATTCACGCTGCACTTCGACAACAAGACTTCTTTGTTTTTCTGCGATAATGAATCCAACAACGAAAAATTGTACGGAACTCCCAATGCGGGTGAGTTTTGTAAAGACGGTATTAATGAAATGCTGATTCACGGGAATACAAATGCAGTAAACAACTGCCAGTTGGGCACAAAAGCGGCCGCTAATTATGATATGATAATAAAGGCAGGCGAAAACACGGTGATACGCCTGCGCCTCGAGAATAAAAAAAACATGCATCCCTTCCGTGATTTTGACGATCTTTTTGCTGGTCGCCTTCACGAAGCAGATATATTCTACCAGGATCTTCAGCAAAATATCGGCAGCGAAGATGAAAAACTGGTGCAACGCCAGGCATTTGCGGGCTTGCTATGGAGCAAACAATTTTTTTATTACGATGTGGAACAATGGCTAAAAGGAGACCCCGGGCAGCTACCTCCGCCGGATGAGCGAAAAATGGGCCGCAACCATGAATGGACACACCTTAATAATGGCGATATAATGTCAATGCCCGATAAATGGGAGTATCCCTGGTTTGCTGCCTGGGACCTGGCATTTCATTGCATCAGTTTTGCCATGATAGATGCCGGCTTTGCCAAGGGCCAGTTGCAATTGCTCACCCGGGAATGGTTTATGCATCCGAATGGCCAGTTGCCGGCTTATGAATGGATGTTTAGTGATGTTAATCCCCCGGTACATGCATGGGCTACCTGGCGGGTATACAGCATCGATAAAAGAAATAACAACGGGAAGGGAGACCTGGCCTTTCTTGAATCCGTTTTTCATAAACTACTGATGAATTTTACCTGGTGGGTTAACAGGAAAGATGCAGAAGGCAATAATATATTCGAGGGTGGCTTTTTAGGACTTGATAATATCGGCGTTTTTGATCGCAGCGCGATAGCGCCCGCGGTGGGTGAAATAGAGCAATCAGACGGCACAAGCTGGATGGCTATGTACTCACTCAACCTGATGCGGATTGCGCTCGAGCTCTCCTGTTATAACCCGGTTTACCAGGACATGGCCACCAAATTTTTTGAGCATTTTTTATACATCGCCGGGGCGATGGCCAATATGGGCGGAACAAGCACCGGTTTATGGGACGAAGAGGATCAATTTTTCTACGATGTATTGAAAAGGCCTAACCGCGACATTATCAAATTGAAAGTACGCAGTATGGTAGGGTTGATTCCACTATTTGCAGTTGAAGTACTGGATCATGAAATACTGGAGGCTGTTCCCGAGTTTGCTAAACGGCTCGACTGGTTTTTTTCAAACCGGCCCGATTTGGCCGGCCTGGTATCGCGCTGGCAGGAAAAAAGTGAAAACGAAAAACATCTGCTGAGCCTGCTTCGCGGCCATCGCATAAAAAAAATATTGAAACGCATGCTGGATGAAACCGAGTTTTTCGGTGACTATGGTATTAGGGCCCTTTCAAAATACCATGAGCAACACCCATACGAACTTTGGCTCGATGGCACCTGCTTCAATGTAAGCTATACGCCCGGCGAATCCACCACTGGTATGTTTGGCGGCAACAGTAACTGGCGCGGCCCCGTATGGATGCCAGCTAATTATTTACTGGTTGAAAGCCTGCAGCGATTTCATTATTATTATGGCGACGATTTTAAAATTGAGTGCCCTACCGGCAGTGGCATATTTATTACGCTGAAAGAAGCCGCGGACGAACTGGCCAGGCGGTTATGTTCTTTGTTCCTGCGCGATAAAAATGGTAACCGCCCCTGTTTGGGTGACAATATACAAATGCAAAGCGATCCTCACTTCAATAACTATATTTTATTTCATGAATATTTTCATGGCGACAATGGCCGGGGGTTGGGTGCATCGCACCAGACGGGCTGGACGGCTCTTGTAGCAAAATTATTGCAACCGAAAAGGCCAGAGAAGCCATCTGCCGGGACGCAAGAGCAGAGCATGCCCGTTAAAAAATCAGAATAACACTTGGCGATTTTTTCTAACGTGTTCCCCTAAGCGAAGCTTAGCTGCGGCGCTTTTATACTTTTTTATCTTTATGCTATACTATTTTATCTTTAACAGGGCACTGCAACCGATTGAATTAAAATCCAAAACAAATCTGTTAATTATTTAATAAAATTTAACTTAATTCCTTAATTTTATTTCAATTCTAATCTAACAAACTATTGCTTATGCCAAAGAAAATTAATCCCTTTCTCAGGGGGGTGGTGTTTTTCATTCTATTGCTCTCGCTAAGTTTTCATGTTCTTGCACAAAAATCGGTTTCAGGAACTATTACCAATGGTAAAGACAAATCGGCCGTACCGGGTGCTACCGTTGCGGTGCGTGGTTCACAGACAGCTACACAAACAGATGCAAATGGCGCTTTTAAAATTACTGTTCCATCTGAAAAAAGTGTTTTGGTTGTAACCGCCATTGGTTTTGAAACACAGGAACTGTCAGTAAGTGGTAAGACAACCGTTTCTGCAGAATTAAAAGAAACATCGCTTGCGCTGAATGAAATTGTGGTAACAGGTTACACTTCTCAACGAAAAAAGGACATTACCGGCTCAGTAGCAGTGGTGAATGTCGGCAATCTTAAATCAGTTCCTTCAGGTACAACGGAGTCGCTGTTACAGGGCCAGGCTCCCGGTGTTACCGTAATCAATTCAGGCGTTCCCGGCGGCGGCAGCACGGTAAGAATCCGTGGCATCACATCTGTTGGTGGCAATGATCCGCTTGTTATTATAGACGGTACGCCCGGCAGCATGCACGATTTAAACGTAAACGATATTGAGTCGATGCAGGTGTTGAAGGATGCAGGCGCCGCCGCAATCTATGGTGTGCGTGGCTCAAATGGTGTTGTCGTGATAACCACAAAACGGGGACGTGCGGGTAAGGCGCGTGTTAACTACGATGGCTATGTTGGAACCCAACGTCCAAACAAGAACGGCTTCAGAATGGCGAATACCATGGAAACTGCATTGGCCGTTCAGCAATCATTCATTAATTCAGGGGTAACCCCGGCTAACAAACAGTATGGTACAGGTACTGCGCCTGTTATACCGAAGTACATTACGCCTACCGCTTCTAACACGGCGGATCCTACCAAATATGCCTTATATACCAACCAAATCACAGAGGCTAACCAGCAGGGTACAGACTGGTTTCATGAAATTTTTAAACCGGCGATGATGCAAAGCCATTCATTGTCTGTAAGCAGTGGTAGTGATCGCTCTACGTTTTATATGTCGCTGGGTTATTTAAACCAGCAAGGTACCTTGATCACTACTTATCTTAAACGTTATTCTGCCAGGATCAACAGCACCTTTAATGTAAATAACCGCATTCGAATTGGCGAAAACATTTACGCGTTCTACAAACAAAATCCAGGTTTTACCAACCAGAATGAGGGCAATGCTATCTCTCATAGCTATCGCGAAAATCCCATCATACCCGTATATGATATAAAAGGCAATTTCGCCGGTACAGGGTCACAGGGTTTAGGTAATGCCCAAAACCCCGTTGCCAACCTGATGCGTTCCAAAAACAATAAAGGGAACGACTGGCAGGTTACAGGCAATGCATTCGCAGAAGTGGACTTATTGAAACACCTGACTTTACGGACAAGTTTCGGCGGAACCATCGACAATTATTATTATAATTCTTTTAGTTATACGGCATATGAAAATGCTGAGAATAACAAGAACCCGAACAGCTTCCAGGAGAACTTCGGCTATAACAGCAGTTGGACCTGGAACAGCACAGCCAATTACACCAATAACTTTGGTGATCACAGCATCAAGGTGCTGGTAGGAACTGAAGCCATTAGTAATTATGGCCGCGCCATACAAGGTGTAAGAAGCGGATATTTTATTACCAATACCAGCAATTTGACGGTTGACCCTAACCTGTGGACCCTGAATTTCGGTCCGCCTGCAGGACAAACAACCAGCAATATTAACGGCACACCATACCGCAGTACACTTTACTCGCTGTTCGGTAAACTGGATTATGGTTTCCAGGACAAATATTTGTTAAGTGCTACCATCCGCAGAGACGGGTCGTCTGCTTTTGGTGCCAACAAGAAATTTGGGTATTTCCCGTCCTTTACAGGCGGTTGGAGAATTTCCAAAGAAAATTTCATGAAAGATGTAACCTGGCTCGATGATTTAAAAATCCGTGGCGGCTGGGGTAAACTGGGTTCTATCAGCAATATCAACCCCACCAACGCATATACCTTATACAATGCTTCCGCCGCTAATTCTTACTATGATGTAAATGGTAGCAATTCCAGTTCACTGTTAGGCATCTATCCCAGCCAGTTAGGTGATCCCAATACTTCATGGGAACAGGATATCATCACCAACATTGGATTTGATGCATCCATTTTCAAGAAATGGGACATCTCATTCGAGTGGTATAAAAAAGCCATCAGCGGTTTGTTATTTAACCCCTTGCAGGATGTTACCATTATCGGGGGCGCAACTGCGCCATTTAAAAATCTGGGTAATATTGAAAACACGGGTATTGACGCCGCAGTTACTTATCACGGAACAGCCTTACACAACGATTTAAAGTTTGATGTATCACTGAATTTTACTACCTACAACAATAAGGTGATTAGCCTGCCTCCGGGTATTAAATATTATGACCAGAACAGCGCCGGCTCCAGCCGCCTGGGCTCTTTCTCACGGTTGCAGGCCGGACAACCGATCGGTGAATTTTTTGGGCTGGAAGAAATAGGATTGTTCAAAGATGCCACCGATGTATCTAAATCACCACCCCAGGAAGCCGCGGCCCCCGGCAGGTTGAAATTCCGTGATGTGAACGGTGATGGCAAAGTAGATGTTAACGACAGAACTTTCTTTGGCAACCCGAACCCAAAATTCACCACGGGTTTAACCCTAGGCGCCAGCTATAAGAATTTTGACTTTAGCATGTTCGTATACGCTTCTGTTGGTAACAAGGCAATCAATTACATCCGCTACTGGACAGATTTTCCGCAGGTATTTGATGGCGCGGTAAGCAAAGATGCGTTATACAATTCCTGGACCCCTACGCATACCGATGCAAGGGTGCCACGGTTGGAACGCGCTGCCAATTTCAGTACTACCGGTAACTTCAATTCATACTATATGGAAAATGGCGGATACCTGAGATGCAAATCGCTGAACCTTGGTTATACCGTCGCTGCAAAAGGATTAAAACGCGCAGGGATTGATAAGTTAAGAATTTACGTCCAGGCAGCTAACCTGTTCACCATTACTAAATACACCGGCATCGATCCGGAACTGACTGGTGCTAATCTTGGCAGTTCTACTACTTTTGGTATTGACCTGGGTAACTACCCTGCCAATCAGAAGCAATTCAATATCGGAGCAAATCTTTCATTCTAAAAATTGAACTACTTGTATATGAAAAGTAAAATCATAAAATTACTATTGCCGGCCTTTCTGATTACACTGTGCATACCGTATGCGTGCAGTAATAAATTTTTAGACAAGCCACCTCTTGGAGCGTTCAGCCAGTCGGTATTGACCAACCAGGCGGGAGTTGAAGGTCTATTAATCGGTGCTTATCACATGGTAGGCGGAGAAGGCGGCGCCGCAGGTAACAGCTTTGCGAGCGGACCTTCCAACTGGGCTTTTGGCAGCGTTGCAGCCGACGACTCTTACAAAGGATCGATTCCTTCGGATCAGTATGCGGAAGGCCTCGGCTACCTGGCCTCCTGGTCGTACAATACCAATAATGGTTACCTGAACGATAAATGGAAAGCCATGTACGACGGTGTTCAGCGTGCCAATGCCGTATTACGTACACTGCCCCTGGCAAAAGATATTTCTGCTACTGATGTAACCCGGATTACCGCTGAAGCGAAATTTCTAAGAGCTTATTTTCATTTCGAGCTGAAACAGGTTTTTAAAAATATTGTTTACGCAGACGAAACAACTACTGAAACATCCAATGTAGATGCTTCCGGTAACTTTGTTGACTACTGGCCAAAAATTGAAGCAGATTTTACAGCCGCCATTGCCGGGCTCCCTGACAATACACCTTCTTTTCCAGGCAGGGCCAATAAATCTGCTGCTAAGGCCTGCCTTGCGAAATGTTATATGGAAGAGCGCAAGTTTGCACTTGCCAAACCGATACTGGAAGATATCATTGCCAACGGACAAACCGCCAAAGGCGATAAATATGCGCTGGTAAATTACCAAAGCAATTTTAATGGTCAGCAAGACAATGGTCCTGAATCAGTGTGGGCATACCAGTCTTCCGTTCAGGATGGCTCCGGTACCAACGGAAACTATGGAGATGTGTTGAATTTTCCCAATGGCTCTGGTCCCGGTGGATGCTGTGGTTTCAATAATCCATCCATCAACCTCGCCAATGCCTATAAGACAGACCCTGTTACCGGCCTACCCTTACTTGACACTTACAACAGCGGAAAAATCCTGGGCGATTCTTCCAACCTGTACGTTGGTACGCTTGACCCAAGGATTGATTTGGTGATGGGCAGACCCGGAATTCCTTATCTCGACTGGGGCATCGTTCCAAAAAATGACTGGATAAGATCACCTGCCGATAATGGATGGTTCAGCCCTAAGAAAAATGTATACGCACAATCACAAAAAACATCTGTTGCGTCTACAGAAACCAGTTTCTGGGCGCCTACCGAACTCTCTGCTATCAATGTTAATATCATTCGTTTTGCAGAAGTATTGTTATGGGCCGCTGAATGCGAAATAGAAGTTGGAACACCCGCCAAAGCGCTGGCTTATGTTAACCAGGTACGGACACGTGCGGCCGATCCTACAGGCTGGGTGTACAAGAACAGCACATATAATGCAGCTATCGGCAAGTATACAACGCAAACAACACCTGCAGACAATTACAAAATAGGTTTGTATCCCGCCGGCGCATTTGACGATAAAGTGTATGCACGCAAAGCCATTTTGTTTGAAGAAAGACTGGAACTGGCGATGGAGGGACGGCGCTATTTTGAACTCCGGCGTTTCGATGGTGGTTCACCAGGCTTAATGGCAGCGACGCTAAACGCTTATGCCGGCGTCGAAAAAACAAGGCCTTCTTTTTTTGCACAGAATCCAACGGCTACGTTTACAGCTAATAAAAATGAATACTTCCCCATACCCCAGCAACAAATAGATGTTAAAAACGCAACGGGCAAAGTATTCCTGAAACAAAACCCGGGTTATTAATAAATCTTCAGATGATTTCATATTGAAAGAGGTAGTTAACGCTGCCTCTTTCTTTTTTTAGCTAACATTGTGTTGTCGAAATGTACAAACTATCATCATATATTTTTGCCCTGCTGCTATTGGTTTCCTGC
>Ga0068868_100001155_pt1 | contig 18089 bp, 18 predicted proteins | sample KBSMisM42_FD_64660 | JGI IMG/M metagenome (GOLD analysis project Ga0068868, IMG submission 64660) | Miscanthus rhizosphere microbial communities from Kellogg Biological Station, Michigan, USA - KBS Miscanthus M4-2 | ecosystem: Host-associated > Plants > Roots > Rhizosphere > Soil ...
TACTGCAGTTACACCTAGCTGACCTGTGGTAGAATCAATGGTGACCATCTGCGTATTAGAGACTGTGACGCCAACGATCCCTGCTATATAGCATGTGTTTTGTTGTCCTATGCCTGAGCCTTGAGTGCCAATACGAATTCTATTATTATCGCCTGAGATTCCGGCATGACCGATGATGATGTTATTTGAGTCTGAAAGCGATAAAACACCTCCGGCACCATGACCAACCGCAATATTTCTTATACCGGTTGTTAAAGATGTTAATGAGCTGTAACCGAGGGCTGTGTTTGTGTCTCCCGATGTGCATGCAGATAAAGATGCATACCCAATGGATGTATTTGCAGTTGCTCCGATGGTGATATTTTGCTGGCTTAGAGATCCAACAGCCGTATTCAAAGAAGCAGTTGTTACAGACTTCAAAGCATTAAAGCCGACGGCTGTGTTGTCTGTGCCAGATGTGATTGGATTCAGATTTGTAAGACCGACACCGACGTTTCTAGCTGCTGTTGTGACGCCTGCAGAAGCGCTCCCAAGCATTAAATTTGTTAAGCCAAAGTCTTGGGTTAAAGTTGATCCAGATCCAACAAATTTGACGGTTGAATTTGCCGTGATCACATTGATATTATTAGCAACAGGCGTTGCAACTCCAGAATTACCCGTCAATGTTTCCGCAGCACCAGATCCGCTAAAAGACACAAAGCCATTGGCATCGACAGTAAATTGAGCGCTGTTAAAGTTAGATAGCCCCACTTTGGTTGCATCAGATGCAGCAATAGCTTGAGATCTTTGAGCATTAATGGTAAGCGTACTTCCGGATCCAGATGTGGCTAATGGCGTTGATCCCGCGGCCACAGTTGCGCCAAATATATTCCAATTCCCAAGAGTCGGGTTTAAAGCGCCTCCAGAATCTCCGGTAATAGTCTGACCAGATCCCGAGCCGGATAATGTAACAAAGCCATTGGCATCAACAGCGAAGTCAGATGAATCAAAAGCCGCAAGCCCGACTTTCGTAACATCCGAAGCCGCAATGGCTTGGGATAATTGAACTAAAGTTGTGATGGTATTGCCCGAGCCAGTAGTTTGGACCGGAAGGGAGTCCGCGGCTGTATAATTACCCAGAATCTCCAAAGTATTAGCGATTGGAACCGCTGTGCCCGTATTAGCAATGAATTCGGTTGGTATCTCGGGATGATTGCCAACTACATCTATCTCACCCGCTTGGCTCATTAGGTGTCTCCCTTCAGACGATTGATCTGATTAACCACATGTTCGAATTGCTTCTGGTTATAGTCGCATTGCTTCTTGAGACGGTCGATCTCCAGTTGTAAACCCTTGATGGTCACTAAATCTTCATTACGCTTGATTTGAAGGTCTTGTGCGCATTGTTGGTGTGTTTTGTCAGGCTGTGAGATTAATCGTCTTAAATCGTCTATTTGGGCCTTTATTTGGCCTTTTAACTGCGTTAATGAACAATCATGAGAAGAATTGTATTTGCATTGAGACTTCTCTAAGTCTGAGATCTTATCTTCAAGTTGCAATTGAACACTGGCTACGTCATCTAGCCGTGCAAAGTTATCGTAGATATCTTCTGTCTTCTCATAGATCTCATCTGCGATATGTGTTAGTCCCAAAATCTTGTCTGAGACATCCATTGAAACTTCAGCGACCGTCTGCCGTACGAACTTATCCAGATTCTCAAATTCTATTTGCAATAACTTGAGATTGTGATTCGCACAATGCAAGTTCTTCTCATAAGATAAAGAGAGACCAACCATTCCTTGGCTTAAAGACTGCAAGGTCTGGTTGGTATTGTAGATGAAATCCACAAAGTTTTTCTCTTCTTGATGCGCAGCGATATCTTCTTTAGATTGCCCCATGGGTCTACGTTGCCGAATAGACGAACTCAATGTATACGCTCCCGGAAGTTGGTGCAGTGACTTGCTTCACGTAGAACTGGGTGCCCACGGCAATAACGAAGTTATCGTCGTGGCCGGGGACCAAGTTAGCGGTTAAGTCATACAATTTAAAAGATCCAGCCGGCACAATGATCTGACCGTCAGCATTCAATGGATCGATAGAGAAGATCATATCGCCTTGAGTCCGGTTAGTGATGCACATGATCCTTGGATTAACGGTCAATGCCGGTCCAACAGGCGCATAAACAGCGGAGATCCCACCAAAGGCCAAAGATCTAAGCGTGTCAAAATATACCTTTTTAGCAGATGACATAGGGTCTCCCTTAGTTAATGATCATATAACCAACGACAGATTGGTCAGTCGTTGCAAGTGCAGTGGCATCAGCAGTCAAATTCGAGTTGATAACAAACGAAGTAGAATCAACAATCGTTGCATGGCATAGATGACCAAGAGCCGCAGCGCCCGTTGCACCAACAGTCTGTCTCCAAAGAACGATCAAAGAAGCCGTCTTAACAGCTGTTGTCGACACCGTCGCAGTACCATTGACCAAAGTGACACTACCAAACGAGTTTGCGCCAGCAGTTGTTGTAGTTCCCACGCTTGTGGATAAGATCTTATTACCAGCAGTTCCAAAAACCAGATTCCCGTTTGTCGCAGTGATCGCTCCAAGAGTCGCGGTTAAAGTCGTAGAAGCGGTCAAAGACCCGGTAACAGCCGTATTTCCCGTTGCATTACCGATATTTACAGCTCCAGTTCCACCCGTACCAATCGTGGTAGCAGCTGCTCCGGAAGCGTTAATGAGAGTCGTTCCGACAATGGTTGTTGCCTTAAGACTTGATGTTCCAGCAGTTACAGTGAAACCATTTCCTGCAGTCAAGCTGGTGACTGTGGTTAAAGATCCCGGAGCGGTGATCGCAGCAGGCAATGTTAGTGTAACAGTGCTACCAGAACCAGCAGTTGTGATCTGATTAGCAGTCCCTAAGATATTGATGTTTCCGGCAGATGGACTTAAAGGACCGCCAGAACTGGCTGTGATCGTCACAACTCCACCAGTTGCCCCCGAACCCATAGCGATCCATGTATCACCGGACCACATAAAGGCTGTATCTAGAACAGTATTCAGCCATAGGTCGCCCTTAATGAAATCATCTTGGGTTGTTGGATTAATCAATGCCAACTGAACATTGGGTGGATTTTTTGCTCTTACACCAAGATATTGTCTAACAGCGCGACCTAGCGTCATAACATGCTCCTTAAAGAAATTTCTTTACATATAACACATGCGATTTTGGTCGTATAGAATTTACTTGAGATACCAGTCTATGAGGCGGACTGGCACGCCGACTTATTATGGAATTAACTTAAGACATTCGATATTGACAGAGGCAATAGTGATCGGGAATACAGAGCCGGTCACGTTTGGATTTAGATTTACAAGAGAGATAGATGTATTTCTAAGTCTCAACATATCTCCAGCTTTCACTTCGATGATCACATCACTTGTGCTGTGAGAAGCGTCATCGCCAGGAGCTTGAGTAAACCCACTATAGATAGAGCCAGGAACAAGCACACCATTAAGCCAAAACCCAAAGGACCATGATGGAACTGGGACTGGAACTGGGGTTGCAATTCTAGCCTGAAGTTGCCATGTCATATGATAAACACCATGCTTAAGGAATTTGATATCACCAGTTGCATTCATCTGGGAAACATCGAAATCCAATGCTCCAGAATTAGCATTCTGCTGATCGAATTTAACTTGGTCTGCGACCGCACCAGCATTGTAAGGTTGAATAACTTGAGCCACAGATGCATATGCATTTAAATAAGGTAAAACACCCATATTAGCACAATCTTCTGGATTGCAAACACCATCTTTACCGGCAGGACCTTGAAGGCCTTGAACACCTTGCATACCTTGTTGACCAGGGATCCCTTGAGGGCCAGGAACGCCTTGGATGCCTTGTTCGCCCTGCATGCCAGGAATGCCTTGTGGCCCCTGAATACAGCAACAGCAATCTTTCTTATCATTACACATAATGGACTCCTTTTTATTACGTTTAGGACATTATTGACTTAAGGTATATCTTATAAAAATATGAATGTATAGCAATTACTTTAAATTGCTTTTTATGTGGAAATGCTATACAGTTAGTTAACTAATAGGAGAAAATATGAATATAATGTTATTTCTAGTCTTATCTTGGTGTTTCTATTCAGGCGTTAAAGGCTTTTGTGGAGTTCTATATGATCTTGGATGGAGATTGTAATTAGAAATCATAAATTTCTAATTCATTTGATGCTGCGCTTAAGAAGTCATCAACGCTTCCATAGTCTTTCTCGATCAACTTCTCCAAGCTTTTAAAATCTGCTCCCATGTTTTTGAACGTTCCATTGGAAGCATTCTTCATGATATCTTTGTAAACCGTTCTTGCTGCGGGATTGGTTAATATATATCCTCGCAGATAATCGCTTATTGGCTTAGCGGCTAATAGAATTGAATGAGCTCCAGGAATATGAGCTAGCGTGAAGCCAGCCAAAGGGCCCCATTCTTGCATCATTTTTTTACCCATACTGGTTTTGGCAAGTTGAGTTGTTGCATCTTTGGCTTGTTTTCCATACTTAGCGATGTCTTTGAGATCTTTTACCCCATCTTTTCCAATATCTTTTCTAAGCTGTATACCTTGTCTTGAATTCAATAGTTCATCTAATTTCGCAGGGGAGTATTTATCATTTTTAAAGGCTTTATTTAAAAGACTCTCCGTGCGCATCAATGATACATTTTCCCCATGAATTGCATTTGCTTCTTTTAATGCTTTGCCAATCTCTGGTCCAGTTTGTCTTTCAACTTCATTTCTAAGTGTATTATTTACAAAGGCATACGATCTCATAATCTCTTGTTCAGAGCCCGAAACTTCTGGTTTACGATATAGATTCTTAACGTTTGAATTGTTGTTCTTGGTCTGTTTAATAACTTGTTTTGCCGTAGGTGTGGCCTTCTCCAAAGCATCTGCTTGTTGCTCCAGAACAGCGATTGCATCTTTTTCCGCAGTGCTTGCAAGAGGGGCTAATGACTTAATTCTTTCCGCTTCTCTTCGTATCTCATCCACAGCATTATTCATAGACAGCTTAGTCTTATTGGCATCTGTTAAAGCATCCACATGTTTGTAAGCATCTGCCTCAAGAATGTCTAAGTCTTGTCCAGCTTTCTTAAGCTTGGCTCTCGGTAATTTTCCTTCAATGACCTGATCGATGGCTTCTTTACTAGACATCCCAAGTTTTTTATCTAAAGCCGCACGTCTTCCTTCAGTAATTTTACCGACTCTTTCTGCATTCGGTTCGGTCATATGTTCCAGAAATGGCAAACCATGCTTGTCAGCGATAGTCTTTATCTCTTGAGCTTCGGGAGATAATTTTCTTGGGCCTTTAGTCTTTAATGCTTGAGTTCCACCAGATATTACATCTCCAGCGATATTAGCCGGTGTCTCTGGAACCCCAACTCCCTTTAGAGCGGCTGTTGTACCAGCTCCAGCCAAACCAGATTTTATTGCTGCAGGAGCTCCTGCTCCCCCTTGGCGTGCCAGCGTAGCCAAAGTAAAGAATTGTCGGATGCCTTTTCCAGTTTCTGATTTAGGGTTAAGATCCAGCCCAGTCCGATTGGCTATGCCTTCTTCAAGCAATTCTTGAGTTGGAACCCATCCATATCGATCATTGACGTCTTTGATATATTGATCCGCATCGAATTCTTTCCCTTGCTTACGATATGTCTCTTGCAATTCATCCATATCTCCAAGGGCTTGCTGAGTCATCCCATACTTAAGTAATGAAGCGGGCCATGTAAACGCATTTAGAGCCCCTAAGGCGGGCTGAATCACTATGTCCTTGGCTACGTCCCACCAAGATGCTTCTTCTGCCTCTGGCGAGCTGGAATAATCCTCCATGTCGATGGAATCTTCTTCGATGGATTTTGTTTCAGCCTTTTCAACTTGATTAGAATAGTCTTCTAGATCTATTGCATCATCTTCAAAATCAGGTGACATTAGTATTTACTCCATCCATTTTCTTCAGCACGTTGAACTTCAGAATTTTTAACAGCTTTGAATTTACCATCAAGATCTTGCATCAAAGTTCTGTCTTTAAACTTCTCGGGATTCTTAGCCATATCTCCCATGAATCTTGAAGCAGTCACAACATTATTGATCTTTCCAATCAACTCTTTCTGTGTACCTTCAACCTTTTTATCGGTGGCTCCCAAGATATCAGCATAATTAGCAGTTCGGCTGAACTTTTTAAGACCGTCATTTAAAGTATTGTTATAGACCGACTCAAATTCATTCACTAAGCCCATCTGATTTAAGATCAATCGTCTTCCATCCTCGGAGTTCAACAATGTTGGCAATTGAGCCATAAAGGCATTAACGTCGAAGTTCGTTACTCGTGCGCCGAAGAAGTCTTTTGCCCCCTTCAAGAACTGTTTCAGGTTTTTAACATAAAGCTGAGTCTCAGGATTGATCTGATTTGCCAGCTGAGCTGTTGGTCTTACATCCCCCGTTGCAGGATCAATAAGCAACATCTTACCTATTCCCGAAGGCAGATAAGGAGATGTTTCTTGCATACTTTTGATCAGCATATCATTGGTTTGATATCCCTTTTTCTTAGTCTGCGTTTCTTTAAGTTCTTTATTATTAGCCGCTTGGTTTTTATTTTCCCAACTGACTTTTTCAGCCTTAGTCATACCTTCTGGAGCTTTAAACTCTGGCCATTGATCTACAGGCGCTTGTTCAGGTGTTGCTGACGCTTCAACTCCCTCAATAGGCACTTTTCCAGCCATATCTGGTTGATTGGATGTTGGTTGTTCTCCCGGTTTCCCTTGGCCGGTATCTCTCAATCCACGATTGACCAATTCTTGATGAGCTTTTTCGATCTGGGCCTTGACGATCGGGGTTCCATCAACATAAGCTTCCGCCTCATATCTAGGCATTCCACGTGCTTCTTGCAATTGAACTGCTTCCTCGCGATCTTTACCGGATTGAATTGTTTGCTTGTATCTGGCATTTAAAGCCTTGTCTTTCTCAATAACTGTCTTCTGCACCCGATCAAGATCGCCTTGGATCTGTAGACGTTTAGTCGGCCCAATCTGGTTGTTGCGCATCAGATCCAATTGAGCCTTCTCGTAGGCTTGCGCTTCACCCATGTTCTGTTGGTATTCACCCAAGATCTTATCAATAGCCGATCTCTCTTGATGGCCCTTGTAGGCGTCTTGGATCTCATCAAACACCCGGCCAATTCCCTTGCGGTTCTTGTATTGATCATCACCCAGATCAACGACTTGTAGTTGTGGCATTAGACACCCCCGGGTAGATACTTAAGGGCCATGTCTTGCAATGCGCCGGACGCCTCTGGAGAACCAGAAACAGATTTCAAGATATTGTCGAACCATCCACCACCGGAAGATTGATCTCCTTGCCCGGGCTGTTGAACGGCAAAGGTCTGTCGGTTCTGAAGATTCTCCACGGCACTGCGCTTTGCGTTGCGGGCTTCTTGTTCTTGTCCATATAGATAACCTGCTCTTTGCCCCTGCAAACCTTCTTGTATGTCTCTACCGCTTTTAGCCAGTGCATCTCCGACATAGCTGGAGTTCTGCAAGCCTTCACTACGGAAAGATCCGGTGATCGTTGGAGCGCCCTTTTCTGCGAAGTTTCTCCATGCAGGATTAGCAATCGTCTGATCAAACACCGAGTTGGCTTGTTCCGGATTGTAGTTATATAGATCCGCAAGCGGGCCTTTTCCGAGAACCGCTTCATGTTGCTGGGCATTCAAGGCTTGTTGTTTTGGATCTAGTGTTGAGATCTGCTTCGGCTTTTTCTTCTTTTTCTTACCACCAAACAGTCCGGCGACTCCACCAAGCACCCCACCGATTGCCGCACCCCATGGACCACCAATAGATGCGCCTGTGGCTGCGCCTGAAGCCGCTCCAGAAAATCCACCACCCCAATTTGTTTTAGGCATAAGTACTCCTTAAGTTATCAAGGTCCAGGTCACGGTATTTGGACCGGTTCTGGACGTCATTATCCAGGCTTTATTTGTATCAGTTCTTACCGCAAGATCTCCGATAGAGAACAATGAATTCCGTTGATCATTAGCGGCCGGATCTGCACCGGTTAATACATTCTTCTTAACCAATAGTTGCAATGCATTAGCGATATCAAAATACATATCATCTAATTCATTGAACAATAAAGGATTATCTAAGACTGCAGATGAGCCCCAATTACGAGATAATGGTAATGTTGAACTAGAAGTCATGAAATTAATCTCCCCGCCGGGGCAAACCCGGGCATCATTGCTTGGATCTGAATCTTAGTACCGGCTTGGGTGTTATGCAATCTGAATTGCAAGAACTTGCCGACTTGATTGATCCAGATCTTCACCCACTTCTTCTCTTCGGTGAAGTTCTCAATGTCTATAGAAGAAGCCGATAGATCGATCTTATATGTGAAACTAGATGTTGTGGGGTCTTTGTAGTCATTCATGAAGACATCAACCATTAAGAAAGGCGTGTCTGGTACTTGGGTGGGAACTTCATCGATGATTTCTTCATGCTTCAAAGTAGTCGCCGTGCATGTGACATAGAAATATATCCAACCGCACTTGACTTTGGAATCTGTCGACACAAAGGGGTTGAACTTCTTGGATAATACGGAGAAGGGAATCACTCTGGACGCTGTTCCACCAGTTGTATATGGATCAAAGTCAGTGGTTTCAACCGACATTTTTACAGTAAAAACATTGAATGGCGTGTCTATGGATTGGATAACACCTTGCTTATCATTGACTTGAGTCATGCCTTGGACAGCGGTGAAGAAGATGTAATCTCCTACCTCGTAATTGTTCCAATCGGTTGTGACTTGAATGTTCCATTGATCAACGATAGTAATGGCTCGGATGGGCTGCGGATTGTCTTGTATCTCATTCTCCGTTAATTTCCAGACCTCGCCTTTATGTCCACCACCCAAAGCGATCGGAACTGCCTTGGAATATGGAAAGGCATTCCAAGACTGATACTTGGCGGCTAAGTCATCCCAGTTGGCAAAGCCCTTCTCTGGAGTCAAGTCTGCCCAAGTGATGGTGTTTGTGACCTCAAAGTTCCCCATGCATGAAAGCGGTAAGCGATATATCGAGTAAACGTCTTCCTCGAAGTTAGAGACTAAGATGCGGTCAGATGATCCCTCTGCAACAAGTGCGGGGCGCACGTCGCCCTTCGAGGGATACATCATGTAAACGTCTCGGTCTTCATCGATGAAGCCAGAGAAACATGACTGGAATTCGTTGTTATTAATCGAGTTATATGCAAAGTCCGGAAGCACTTCGTCCATACGTGAGACAGTGTAACCATCGACTATGATCAATCCGCGTGGAGAAGCAGCCATGGTTCTATTAAGATAAGAGATCACCGAGAAGGCAGCTTTTGATCCACGAGATCCGTCGACTTTCTTCAAGATGAATGGCTTGACATCGTTGCCTGTGTACTTGAGAAGCCAAGTCGAAGACTCGGTGAAGAACATCAAGTCATCTCGGTTGAATGCTGCACCGAAGAAGAATGTATTGTCAGGGATGTCTATGAAGCCTGCGCCCGGAGCAGATAGATCAAAGTTGTCGCAATTAGTTCCGAATCCCGAGATACGGATACGTCTTGGGAAGAATGTACCATTTTCAGTGGTTTGAAATAAGATCAATCGGTCTTGGAATTCAAACATCTGCCGAGCATTCAGAGTGGTGATTGTTCCCGATGTATAAGCATAGTTCGTTACTGTGGTTCCGTCCCATTGTTGAATAACATCTCCCGCAGCTCCATTAGAAAATAATAGCCGTGGGTTAAATGTCGGATCGGCGTAATTGACCCATGACCAAAAGTCTTGGTATGTGCCGGTGTACCCAGAAAATGGCGGTATTATTGTAAATGGAGGGGTAATGTCAACAAACCGATCGGTTGCACGGTCATATCGGTTTACAAATGTGGTGTCCGCAACGATCAATTCGGGGATGTTCGTGCTAAGATTCGGGTAGAACCGCATAATACCCATCACGGGCAACCCTTGATGGTAGTTGTAAGTCACGGTAATTGGGACGGCTCCCGCAACTGCAGCATTGAACGTCACGGACATTTGACCGGTGGTGTAATTGATGGATCCGGTTCCACCTGCAGGGGTTGTAACGAAGACTCCATTGCTGTTATCTCTCGCACTTTGTGCGCCGGCCGTAATCACCACAGAACCGCGCGCTACGGGGATATTGGCCGCTGTGTGTAGATAAGGCCCAGTGATGCCAGATCCGGTGCCATAGGCCTCCGCTGTGACTTTATGGACCAATCGGCTTTCGACATATGTTGACTTAGATCCATTTGCAAATCCCGAGTACCCATCTCGCTTATTCGTCACCCCTCGGTAGACGTAACCATCAAACAACTCGTAGAATGCATCATCCACACCCAACCACGGTTGCAGTTGTCTATCAAGACCCGTTGCATAATTCGCTATCAGGTAGGGTTGGTATGACATTATGGAGTTGCCTTGTTAACAGTGACAACGAATGATACTAGTTGGATAGCCCCTGTTGAGTTTGTTACTGTAAGATTTCCACTACCGTCATAAAATATCAGCATCCCGAATCCTGTAGTAACTAGGGTGTTGGTGAACCCATATGTTTGCCCAGTTGTTCCGGATTTAGCTAGGTTGGCCGAATACGACTCAGCCGTTCCCTGGATAAAAACTGCAGCATTTCCAGCGTAGTTATATGTTGGATTTGCAAATATGATCACAGAAGCTCCAATTCCCACAAACCCCTGACCAATCACTAAGGTTGAGCTTACAGCAGACTCCGGAGTGATCTGGTGTTCAACACCAGCGCTGTCCATATAGAACAACTGAGTGACACTTGAGGCGCTTTTGGCATACAAACGGCCCGTTGCCGCAAGAGCTCCAGTTGGTGCTTGTTCGGTCATGTGGATCAAGTTATGCCAGCCGTCATTCGTCAGTTGAGAGTTATTGAATTGGTGATCTGCACCAATCAGCGCTTGTAATCTTATGAAGTTCTGGTTCGCTTGAGCAGGAAAGATACCCGGTGAATCTGAAGCTAGAGGTGTAAGGGCAACATATGTAGACATAATATCTCCTAGAAGTCGGGGCCGGTTCTTTGTGAATTTAATTGATCCCATGTACGGGCCAAGACTTGGCCTCGGTATCTTCGATACACGTTGAAGACCTCGTTATATCGATCCATCTCGCCATAGTCGCTTAAGATCTCTAATGCGGCGCCATAAGCCAAATAGCGCATCAGATACGCTGGCATCACTTCGGCTTTGCCAACTTGTGGTGGAGTAGCACCTAAGTTATTGTTTGTCCCACCAGCAAAGTAAATCTTGATCTTCTTGGCTTCAATTCGGATGTTGTATGTCTGGTCCGGAGGGCCACGAAATGTCAACTCGTTCGCATAATATAGTACATATGTCGGCTGTTGAGGCGTAAACACCGTCGCATAAGGCCATCTGTAATAGAAATCACCGGGATCTGTGTACCAGAACATCTTGAAGGTGTTCGGGTTTCCACCGTTTACAGATGGCGGATAAGTGACATACGCCAGCGGACCAATTGTGGAAAAGCCCAATTCATCCAAGTCAACCGGCAACGGATCTTGCGTCGATTCATCAATGGTGAAGTCCCACCACGTATTGTCTTCGAAAAGACGGCATTCTTGTGGGTGCTCAACTTGAAGAAACATATTCAAGTAGTCATACATGATGGGATCTGTAAAGGCCGGATCTTGTTTATCCGTCCGGCCAGTTACGTTTCTCATGATCTGGATGACTTTATCGGCATTCTGTGTTAAAACCGGTCCGGTTTCTGTCATAACATCTCCTAGAAGTCAATGACTTGGCATGAGAATCGGGCTTCTTCACCAACTTGGCGCGTCTCTGTGACGGTCTCTCCACCATCTTGGACTTTTACTTCACCATAGATTGGCACGCTTAGGGCGTTTAGATATTTGACAACCGGTATCGGCAGTTCGTATTTACGTCCAGGCTTCAGTTGTCCCTTCCATTCAATCTCTTTGGTTCGGATGCAACATTTCAGAACATTTTGCGGTTGATCAAATCTCTGGAACTTGACGGTCACTTTTTTATGGAAGGACTCGTCTGGCACTTTGACTTTCATCTTGTTTCTTTCATGCAGACATGTGCGGTTATGACGTCTCACATGGGCGTTGTAGACATCAAAGTCTTCGATCGTATTGAACTTGAAGTTGTCAAAATCGAATACAACTTTACCGGGGACTTCTTGGTCTGCGATGACGGCACCGTTCAACACGGCTGCTTCCATAACTTCTGCATCTTTTTCTTTCTGTGTTTTTCTCATGTTTTCCATGGGGTTAAAAGGAGGGGTTTCCCCCTCCGATGATTAGGCCGTATCACCCAAATTGAAGTACGCATTGAACTTCGTTGCACGGAAGTAGATAATGTCATTATCTGCACCGACAACAGCAGTCCCAAGCGTAAGCTTGTATTGAACTGGGTAGTCTTGAATTGCGTTCTGTGGAACTGGGAAATTACTTTGTGAAGAGACTTGTCCAAGAAGTGGGCCGACTTTCGTCACTTGTCCACTGGATGAATAAGATCCCACAGTCGTAATTGGCACACCGAAAGTGTCATACAACGCAAATGTTGTCGCAGAAAGAACTTTGACCACATATGTGATGTTATTGATTTCAGATGCCATTGTTCCGATCACTTTCGTGATAACCACACGGTCATAATCGCTAAGATTATGATTGGCAGTGGTTGTAACAACAGCTGGAGTTGCAGTGGTAATCCCGCTGATAACGAGATGTTCATTTGCAAATCCACCAGTGCTGTTGTTGATTGTGACTCCGTTTGTAGTCTCAAGAACGCTGGATAGGTCAGTGGTTCCTCGTGAGACGATTAATGCATCGCCTGCAGGGAAATCTCTGAACCAAACACCGCTGAGATTGCTGGAGTTGGTCCCATACAACGTATAGTTCCACCATTCAAACATGTCTGGTTGCCATGGTAAAACGATGTCATATGCGTTTCCATCAGACTGAAAGTAACCGCCATATGTGTTTGTCACATTTGACAGTTCTCTTGTGCCTGTGAAGACGTTAAGGTCTGTTCCGATTGGTGCTGTCATTTTCTATCCTTTTGTTGAACGTAGATTTATGACCCAGCTATCGTCGAGAATTACGCATCCAAGACGACCTTTCCAACCCATCGTTTGTCTCTGGTTAAGTGGGTCCTCACCAGCTCCTAGAGGCTTAATTATCATTTCCATGGACTGGTCATCGATCATGATTCGACCATAACCATTCGCAGCGAACATGATATTCGAGTACACTGCAGGGGATACAGACGTGTCTTTATACCCTTCAGTAGTCATCACAAGGCGAACTTCGTCACATGAACCAAGCTCGGATTGCAAAACTGATTGCTGTCTTGGATAATCAGCTGTCGCCAGGAAGTTACTCAGATTCTTGAAATCTGTACGTAAATCGGTCGAAATTACCATCCAATATGCCGCCCACACAGGTGCTGTGCCGAACATATTCTCGCCTTCGATGTTGGGTGATAACTTCTTACCGTTATTCCCTTCCAAATAGTCTACAGCGAACTCTAGGTCAGTTGTAGTAACCTCTGTGATAGCGTTTCCGTTAACTCCGTTCAAGCAATCGATCTGTGCTGACGTAGCTACCAGCATGTTTCGTACGATCTTGTCATACGTCGACGCCATGTTCTGAGCTAACATGTCTGCCACTTCATTGGCGGTCTGATCTTGGACCGTTACAATGATATCGTCAGACAGCTGTACGACCTTGCCATACTGCGAGACGGCCGCAGTAATGTCGAACTTGGTCACTTGTTCAGCTGCGGGTGTTACGCCCTCTGTAAGAGGCGTCAGCGCATCAGCCAAGTTGTCAAAGCGTCTGAAGATCGCATTACGCGAGTTCTTCTGCGGAATTCTTCGTTCCTGCGCAAAGTACCCATACGGGTAGTAAGGCTGGTGACGGTCAAGAAGAATATTATCAAAGAACAAGTTGACTTCTGGGTCGACTTGTACTGTTGTAGTAGTTCCATTGGCCATTTGTTTATCTCCTGGTCAAATAATGATTTGACAAGAGAGGTAAATTTTTTTATACCTCGCCGCGGAGCACTTTCTGACGATATTCTCTGAACTCTTTCTTGCCTTGGATACTTTTAAGATAATCGGCTCCTGTTGGCTGGGCAGATTTTCCGACTGTTATCGGAGATCCGGGCTTCTGGGAGTTGGCGACGATCCGTTTGGCATCTTCCATGGCCGATGTATTCTTGGGCTTCTCAGCAACAAGATGCATATAGTCATCGACGATTTCATTCGCACGTGCAAGTCTGTTCAAAGCGTTGTCTAAAGTGGCTGCTAACCACGGCTTCTTGTCCAAAATTGGTTTCAAATATGTATTTATCTTTTGAACAGCCTCAGGATTCATGTCTTGATAGACCTGCTCCAAGATCTCTCGCTTTGTAAGCGCTTTTTCTTGGCGAAATGATGACTTCGTGACTAATGCCTCTGGGTCTTCATCTTCTTCTTCATCTTCTGGCGGTTTTTGCTTGGCCATCAAGTCTTCGTACACCTTGGCGCGTGTCTCTAATTCTTGACGTTTACGCTTCTCGGCCATGAATGCAGCAAGAGGAACCATCTTTGGCTCTTCTTGATGTTCTTGAGACTCTACATTCGTTGGCTCGGAGACAGCCTGTGGAATGTCTTCTTGTTCTTCTGTGGTCATATAACTCCCGTATACCTACCATTACTTCGGTAGCAAGATTTTTGAACCCGATTTGTCGCCGGTTACGCGTATGGATTTCCCAAGTGTGGGAAAGCTTAGGGTGTCGTCTGGATGCATGATCCAAAGCAACGTCTTTACGCCTCGTCTATTATCCACCTCGTAGACGAAGCTTTTCTTAATCACTCCCGGCTTCTCCAGGCAAGCCTGTAAAAAGGGGCGAGCTATGTACTTGTCACCTTTGCGGTGCATGTTAACTTTGCCAAGAATCCAATACATATCCAGGTGCTTGTGTTCGTTAAGAATGTCTTCCATATCTTCGTTGAAGATCTTGGTTAATCCCTCACGGGCTTGCACATGTTGATCCATTGGATTCAGGCCCATTAGCATGGCATACCTCGAAGAGACTCTTTCTTCGCTTCAGCATCTTTAGCACTCATCATCTTCATGCGATCTGAGTTGCCATAACCAGCGCCTATTGCAGAGCCTTTCATCGGCGTGCTAAGCGGGTTATTTTTAGTGCTGTAGAGACCATATGCTTTTGCACCGGCACTACCAGAAGGCGGCTTATAACCAGCGTTATTCTGTCCGCCGTATGTGTCCATGCTGGGCATCATCTTGTTAGATGTTGCTGTTCCTTTTGCCATGTTTTACTCCTTGAGCGATTCCGCTCGTTTCATGTCTTTCTGCAACTGCATCTCTGCCTGTTGCAGTTCTTGCGCCCGTAATTCGGCCGCGAGCTTGAGAACCTCGGTGAGACGTTGATTCGGTATGTCGTTAATCTCAGCGACGGTTTTTGCATTATCCAAGAATGCCTTGGCGTGGTTCTGTACCACCTCAGATTCGCGCTCCTTGGCCAATCCAATGTCTGCCAGTACCCTAGCCCGTCTTTCTTCCGCGAGGGCGTTAGATTGGTTAATAGAGGCCATATTAAGGGCTTGTTCCATCTGCAAGGCTTGTTGTTCCAGTTGCGCGGCTTGCTGTTGTTGTTCTTGTTGTTGTCTAAGCAATTCATGCAGCTTGGTTGAGCCCTGCATTGGAGCGCTTTCTAAGATCTGATCCCATGGGATTGGTGCCCCTAAAGCCACCAATTGCAACAATTGATAGTAATATGCCTCGCGCTGCGTTGGAGTTTTAACCGCTTGTTTGATGGCACAGTCATATTCTTCGAACTGACCGGAGAAGAACTGTTCAGTAGGGGTCTCTCCGATGATCCGTTCCACTTTACCGGGCGTCCAATTCTTCTGTATGCATTCAATCACCAGTTTCCCAAGATACTTCTTAGTCTGTTCAAGATTGTCAAAAATTCCGCGGTTACCCTTGAGTCCGTTTGATGCGCGTACTTCGGCGAGCTTGCCTGACACCTGTGAGTCGCCCACACTAGAAAGACCAAGCAGCTCATCACTAGCACCAGGGATTTCCATGATGTTTTGGTCCATGATGTCTTGGTATTGCAAGTATCCGGGCGGGATATTAGGCGGACTAATTTCTCGTACATCTGCTGCAACATCATATCCCTCATTGATTACGATTTGACGGCCCTGACCAGCCTGCATTAACATGTTTGGATCTAAGACCGCACCGTTCTTCGTTATCCATCCGGTGTTGATGATGGACTCCATGATGTCGATGATCTGGCTGTGGCGACGGTTGTATTGTCTTTGGGCATCGACTACAGACCGGACTATGCCTTGTATCTTCAGCTCGTACGAGTCTATTAATGGCTCGTGATATAGCAGACACAAGACGAACGGATAATCATCCAGGCCTGTTGGATCTGGTCCGCTGTATAGCAGATGCCCGCTGACAATAATATTAAGCTCAACAGTGCGCTTATGGCTGTTAAGCAACTGAAGCCTAGGCGTTCTCGCCAACATTTCCTTGAGTTGTTTCTCTTCTTCTCTGGTTCCATTCCATTCCTCGGTGACACCGGTTTCCATATCAACCAGATATTTCTGCGGCTTGTTGATCCGTTTCCAGTACTGGTCGTACGTGCATAGATTCTTGGAGATATAAGTGCTGTTGTATTGGCGATAAATGCCCAAGTATTGGTATTTGTTGTCCCGTATCCCCGTTGGAAGATCATCAATGACTTTCTCTTCAACCCATGGCAATAGCGCTTTGATTTGTTCTTTGGACAATAGATCCCTTGTCGAAGCCTGATCGCAATCACTAAGGTCACGTTTGGTAAAGTATGGGTCTAACATCAGTGCATTAAACGGCTTCCAATACATCTTGATGTCGCCGTTGACTTTGTCTCTTGAGTAGTCCATATAAAGACCGATAATCGATAGACCTGTCTTCAATGAGTGTTCAAACGCCTCTGAGATGATGTAATCACTGTTGGCTTTGTCATAGACGTAATACATGAGATTAGAGAACTGGTCCGCAGTCTGCACATCGGAGCCTTCTACGGGCGCACATACCGTTGCCGTGCGATTCTCTCTCTCATAACCCGAATACAGATTCACCACGCGTCGGATCTTGTTCAATTCCAAGATCATGCGGTTCTGGCGTTCTAGCTTCGTTTTTTCGATGTTAGTCCAGTTATCACCGGCATACGCACGTAGATCCCTATAAGCGCGTGAATACCAAACACCAAAAGTCCGGTAAGCATCGTAAAAGAAGGAATTGAACTGGGCGACTTTATCGTTATTTCCTATGACTTGTGTCTGAGTTCCTGTCATCGCATATTCACTCATACGAGTAAGCTCCTGCAATTAACCAGGTATTTAATAGTATGATAAGCGTCATAGACCACGAGTATTTTCACGTTATATCTCAAATAATTTATTGATAGTCTGGACAAATTTTTTTGTACTCTTCTTCATATTTTCTTAGTTCTTTCTGGCATATATCGCACTTGCATCTGTCCATCAATTCCATGGATGCACGTAACTTTCTTCTCAGATCCAACGTTTCCGCATTCTCTCCCACTCCTCGGCTGTCATCCCCGCTCCGCTGCCCGTCTTCTGGACTGCTTCCGCGCAATAGATCAGTGCTTTCGCTGCGTGAGATGCCCAATCGTGGTATGACTTCTCTCTGTAACATCCGGCTTTCTCGTTCCATTCTTTTCTAAAAGCCTCGACGGCTTTGATGCCTTTCTCGCATCTGGCTTCATCAAAGTAAAATCTGGGTAACATGTTTCTTAAGCATTCGATACCAAACATCTCATTTGAATCTCTCTCAAGAACATCTACTTTGAGACCCAGTTGTCTTGCAATATCGGCTAATGACTTCCCGGTCTGTAGAGATCTAGATGCCGCATCATGTGGCATGAAGTGCTTCTCATACAAATAAGGTCTTCCTTTCAGCCAATTGATGTAATGCGTTAGCGGCTCATC
>Ga0068868_100001160_pt1 | contig 18055 bp, 10 predicted proteins | sample KBSMisM42_FD_64660 | JGI IMG/M metagenome (GOLD analysis project Ga0068868, IMG submission 64660) | Miscanthus rhizosphere microbial communities from Kellogg Biological Station, Michigan, USA - KBS Miscanthus M4-2 | ecosystem: Host-associated > Plants > Roots > Rhizosphere > Soil ...
CCTGCCGCGTCGGTACCCGACAAACCGTGGACTCCGAGGACGCTGCATTCCGAGAGTGGGACGTCAGGGTATCCGTTGGTGAGGTTGAGCTGCACGCCGTACCCCTCTGCCTCCAACTGAGTGATGGCATCGGAGGCGGACCCATTTTCGAGCGGAGCCGCGGTTGCCGCCCCCGCCAAACCCACTGCAGCCGCAGCCGCAATGCCGAACGTCGCGGTCCCAATCGCCATAGGTCGCATGGTCGAACTTCTTTCACTGGGAGAGAGCAACAGCGCTCCACCCTTCAGGATGGGCCGTCTGACTCGTTCCGACGTTGACGCTGGCACCCAATCTTCGGCCCCGGTTATCCCCTGTCCGCGAAACACGGCGAACCCGGCTACCGGTTATCCCCCATGCGGCCGAGGCCGGTCGAGGGGGACGTGCAGGACGACATCTGTGACGATGGTCGGGTGACGGACGCGTTACCCGACTTCACCCGGCTGCCTGACCTCGCGCTGCGCACGCTAGGCGGCGCGGTGATCTGGGCGGACGACGAGGCCTTCGCGGAGCAGGACAATCTCATCAATCCCAGTCCGGCGGCTTTCCAGCCGGCGACGTTCGGTCACAAGGGTCAGGTCTACGACGGCTGGGAGACACGCCGGCGCCGCGAACCCGGTCACGACCAGGCGATCGTCCGACTCGGCGTTGCGGGTGTGATCCGTGGCGTGGTGGTGGACACCGCCTGGCTCAAGGGCAACTATCCGCCCGAGGTCTCCATCGCGGCGATCGAGGTCGGCGGTTACCCGCGGGACTTGGCATGAGCTATCCGAGGGACATGGTCGGCTACGGCCGCAACCTACCGGACCCGCAGTGGCCGGGCGACGCGGCGATCGCGGTGCAGTTCGTGCTGAATTACGAAGAAGGCGCGGAGAATTCCGTGCTCGACGGCGACCCCGCCTCCGAGACGTTCCTGTCCGAGATGACACCTGCCGAGGCGTTCCCCGATCGGCACATGAGCATGGAGACACTCTACGAATACGGGTCGCGCGCCGGGCTGTGGCGGCTCCTTCGGTTATTCGAGCGGCGCAGCATACCGCTCACCATCTTCGCCGTCTCCCTGGCCATGCAGCGAAACCCCGAGGCAGTGGCCGCATTCCGCGAGCTCGGCCACGAGATCGCTTGCCATGGCTTGCGGTGGAAGTCGTATCAACTGATCGACCGGGACACCGAGCGCGTCCATATGGCCGAGGCCGTACAGATCCTGCAGGAGCTCACCGGAGCCGCGCCGCTGGGCTGGTACACCGGCCGCGACTCACCGCATACCCGTGAGCTTGTCGTCGAGCACGGCGGATTCGTGTACGACTCCGACTCCTACGCCGACGACCTACCGTACTGGGTGCGGGTACACGACAAGGACCATCTCGTCGTGCCCTACACACTCGATACCAACGACATGCGATTCGCCTCTGCGGCAGGGTTTTCCAACGGCGAGGAATTCTTCGCACACCTTCGCGACGCCTTCGACGTGCTCTACGCGGAAGGCTGCGAAGGCGCCCCGAAGATGCTCTCGATCGGTCTGCACTGCAGGCTGGTCGGCCGTCCGGCGCGCACGGCGGCGCTCGACCGGTTCTGTGACCACGTCCAGTCCCACGACCGGGTCTGGATCGCCCGCCGCATCGAGATCGCCGAGCACTGGCGTGCGGTTCACCCCGCCGGCCAATAGCTCTTCACCGGAGGTGTTCGTACTCCCCTCGTTTCGACGTACGCAAGCCCATCGTCACCAGCGATTGGACGGTCAGCGTCGCGGCGGTGACACTGTCCACGACGGGCACGCCCAACTCGCCCGAGATGTCACCGCACTGGCGGCCATACCCGCACAGCCAAGCACCACGGCGTCGGACTGGTCGGCCTCGATCGCCCCCGGTTGGCCGACCACCAGCCGGTCGACCAGGGCCGAACGTCGTCGCGGCATCCGGTCACGGTATGCGCGCGTTGTTCGGCGGTATTGCTAAATCTCCGCTGCGAGGGCCCAGACCGCCTCGGAGGCAGTCGTCCGGTCCAGCGGGCTGAGCACGACGTCGGTCGCACCCGCATCCAGATAACTGCGAAGCCGACGCGTGACCGACTCCGCTGAGCCGATCGCTGCGAGGTCCGCCGCGCTCGCTACGCCTTCTCGCGCGATCACTTTCTGGTATGACGGGATGGTCTCGTAGAAGCTCAGCTGGTCGGCCGCGAAATTCCGAGCGGCCTCGAGGTCATCGGATATCAGCACCGGCACCGCCGCGATGATCTTGGGCTTCGGCCGTCCCGCGTCGGCCGCCGCCTTCGCCATGGTCGGCTCGATGAACTCGGCGATTGTGCGCGGACCAGCGAGGTAGGGAAGGGTGCCGTCGGCGAGTTCGCCGGTGACCCGCAACGCCCTTGGTCCCATCGCAGCCACATACACCGGGACAGGAGTGCCGCCCGCGACCCGCACCGGCCAGCCGGGCCTGGCGCTGAATTCGGCTCCGGTGAAGTCGACGGCCCCGGTGTCGAAAATCGATCTCAACACCGTCAAGTGTTCGCGCAGCCGACCAATTGTGTTGGGCCACAACATTCCGAATGCCACTCTCTCGGGTTCATGGGCCCCCAGCCCGAGGCCCAGGCTGAAGTTGCCGTGCGACGCCGCCTGAGCCGTCTGCGCCAACGACGCCACGATCAACGGATGCCGCGGGTTGATCGGAACCACGAAGGTGCCGACTCCAAGTCCGGGCACCGCCGCCCCGATCAGCCCGGCCAGCGAGATCGCATCGTGGTCGAATTGCTGAGCCAGCCAGACCTGGTCGACGCCGCGGGCATGGGCGCGTTTGGCTTGGGACACCACGTCGTCGACGACGTTGACGGCTTGGGGGTCGGGATATAACACCACTCCGGTAGGCATACCCCGAGCAACCGCCTCGCTGGAGCCGGGTATTCCGATCTACTCGGGCTGATCTGAAGCCTCACCTCGGAGCACTCGATTGCGCAGGCCCTCGTTTGCCGCATCGATCACCGTCTTGCCTGCTCGTTTGATGAAGAAGTCGGGGATGAGCGTGTCGGGCTCGACGGTGACGTCGACCGTGACGACAGTCGACGTGCCGGTGTGATCAGGTCGCAGCGTGTATTCGACGTGCTGGGCGTACTGCTGCTTGGTGCGCTCCGCGTCCCACACCAACCAATTTGGACCCCAACGGAATTCGAGGACTTCCTCACCGATCCGGCCGAGCACCCTGACCGCGAGACGCACGTGGTGCGGACGTCCGTCGTCGTACCTGTCAAGGACCTCGACCCGCCGGTATGCCGGCGTGTACGACAACAGGGCCTCGACGTCGGCCAGCGCATCCATGATGGCGTCCGGCGGCGCCTCGATCACAAGGTTGCGTGACGTTCGGACGGCCACAACCCAGATCTTCTAAGCGTATTTCTCATTCACCTGCTTGCGCAGGCGCTCGGTCGCGACGTCGAGCAAGATCTCCTTGGCCCGCTTGCGCAGGAACCTGGGGATCGGCGCCGCTAGATCGAGGATGATGTCGAAGCGCACCCGCGTCTTGTCTTCGCCTTCGGGGGTGAGGTTGTACTCGACGTGCTGACCCCGCTGGCTGAACGTGTCTTTCGCGTCCCACACCATCCACCGGGGACCCCAGTGATACTCGAGGTCCTCCTTGTCGGTGATGCCCATCATCTTGAACGTGGCCTTGACGCGGCGTGGCTTGCCGTCGGCGTGCCGGTCGACCACCTCGGCGTGTTTGTGGACCGGCGACCACGTCGGCACCGCGTCAATGTCGGCGAGCGCGTCCAGAATCGCTTCGGGCGGCGCGTCGAAAACGACCTCTCTCGATGCTCTTCGGACGGCCATACTGGCACAGTCTAGCTAACTCGAAGGCCTGACGCAGCCCCTTTCCCAGCTAATTTTTTTCCTACCAATCTATCTCTTCGATCGGCGTGGTGACCTTGGGCGGGGACCCGACCGGTACTGCGGGTGTGCGAGAAAACCGCGGAGCAGGTGCAGCCTGGTCGACGCCGTTGAAAGTCACCAACGTTGAGCGCGCTCGTAGATGTTCGTTCTGCGCCGCTTCACGCCAGGTGAGCACTGGTGTGACGCATGCGTCCGTGCCGGCGAAGATCTCGGTCCAGTCGTCGCGGGTCTTGCTCGCAAACTTCTCCTCGAACATCTTATGCACTTCGGGGAAAGTCGACGCGTCGAGTTGGTTCGGTACGTCGTCGCCCGACAAGCCGAGACCGGCGAGCAGTTGCGCGAAGAATTGCGGCTCGATCGCGCCGACCGCCATGTACTTCCCGTCGGCGGTCTCGTAGGTGCGGTAGAACGGTGCGCCACCGTCGAGCATGAACGATTCGCGCTCGTCCTTGAGCGTGCCGGTCGACTTCATCGTCCACGCCATCTGCGCCAGGATGGACACCCCGTCGACCATCGCGGCGTCGATCACCTGGCCTTTGCCCGAGCGTTCCCGCTCATAGAGCGCGGCGACGATGCCCAGCAGCACGAACATCGATCCGCCGCCGAAGTCGGCGACCAGATTCAGCGGCGCGACGGGCGGCCTGTCGCGGTAGCCGATCGCCGAGAGCGCCCCAGTCTGCGACAGGTAGTTGATGTCGTGACCGGCAACCTGCGCCAGCGGTCCGTCCTGGCCCCAGCCGGTGATCCGCGCGAAGATCAGCCGCGGGTTGACCGCGAGGCATTCGTCGGGCCCGATACCCAGCCGCTCGCAGGTGCCGGGCCGGAACCCGTCGATCACCACGTCAGCCTTGGCCACCAGGTCCAGCAGCGTGCCCGGCTCGCGCTTCACATCGAGGTCAACGATGCGTTTGCCGCGGTGCATCAGGTCGAGGTCTTCGGCCGGGATCTGCAGGCCACCGGGCCTGCGCACCCGAACCACGTCGGCGCCGAGGTCCGCAAGCACCATCGCGGCATGCGGACCAGGTCCGATGCCGCCGAGTTCGATTACTTTCACCCCGGCAAGGGGTCCGGTGTTGATCACCGGAGCAACGTAACTCAGCCGCCCTTAGTCACCTTGAGAACCCACCACCCCAGAATCAAATCGGACGCGCCTTCTCCAATCACGCCTCGTCCGGCTCGAGGATCTCGACCTTCTGGACTTCACGGGGCTCGGTGACGGCCATGCCGGAACGGTAGCTACGACGTGCCTCTTGCAAACTACTTGGTCGTTAGTGTCGCGAACGTCAATATCGCCACATTTGCCCGTCGCGGTGCGTGCGACGCCCTACGCTTGCCCAATCGAGCAGTCAGTGGGGGCCGCGGGATCAGCGGAAGATGCGGTGACGGCAGCGTCGGCCGTGTGCCGGTCGTGTGGGGCCGTGCCACGCGAGGGTGCCCGATTCTGCGACACATGCGGGTCACAGCTGGTGGCAGCGGTCGACGCGGCGGAGTACAAGCAGGTGACGGTGCTGTTCGCCGACGTGGTGCGGTCGACGGATATCGCGGCCGCGTTGGATATGGAGCGGTTGCGCGAAATCATGACCGAGCTCATCGAGCGCTCGGCAGTGGTGGTGCGTCGCTACGGCGGGACCGTGGAGTACAACGGCGACGGAGTGATGGCGCTGTTCGGCGCCCCAGTCGCACTGGAGGACCACGCTTTTCGCGGATGCCTTGCCGCGCTGGCCATCCAAGAGGAAGCAAACCGGCTGGCGGCCGAGGTGGCCCGCCGCGACGGTGTGGCACTGCGATTGCGGGTAGGCCTGAACTCGGGTCGAGTCATCGCCGGCGAGATCGGATCGGGGTTGCTGGGATACGCCGCGACCGGCGAGACAGTCGGGTTCGCCCAGCGGATGGAATCGGTAGCGCCCGCGGGCGAGGTGATGCTCTCAGAGGCAACTGCGCGGCTGGTCGAACACACCGTGAAGCTGGCTGAACCGGAGTGGGTGCACGTCAAGGGGGCCGACGAACCGGTGAGTGCGCACCGTCTGATGGCGATCAGCCCGCGCGATGGCCTGGTCGGGCGCTCAGAATCCAGGCTGGTCGGCCGGCGTTGGGAGATGGCCGCCCTCGACGCCATCGTCGACCGCGCGATCTGTCACCGCGGCGGCGTCGTGAACGTGGTGGGACCGCCTGGTATCGGCAAAAGCCGAGTCGCCCGAGAAGCCGCGGCGCTGGCGGCCGATCGCGGGCTCGAAGTCTTTTGGGCCTACTGCGAATCCCACACTGCCGACATCCCCTTCCAGGTGGTGGCCCGGATGCTGCGAGCGGCCATCGGCATCGTTGACCTCGACGGCGACGCCGCCCGCGAGCGGGTCCGCGAACGACTTCCGGATTCCGACGCGCAGGATCTGCTACTGCTGGATGACCTGTTGGGCATCGCCGATCCCGATGTGCCACTGCCCGAAATCGACCCGGATGCGCGGCGGCGCCGTTTGACCGCACTGATCAACACCGCGTCGCTCGCGCGCACCGACCCGGCGCTTTACATCATCGAGGATGCGCACTGGGTCGATGCGACCAGCGAGGCGATGCTGGCCGACCTGCTCACCGTGATCCCGCGCAGCAAGTTGATGGTGCTGATCACCGCCCGCCCCGAATACGAAGGGCCGCTGACGCGGGTGCACGGTGCCCAAACGATAGCGCTTGCCCCATTGGGTGATTCGGACACCGCAGCACTGCTGAATGAGTTGCTGGGTCCGGATCCCTCCGTAGCCGAGCTGGTAGCGATCATCACCGAGCGGGCTGCCGGGAACCCGTTTTTCGCCGAGGAGATGGTGCGCGAACTGGTCCAGCGCGGCGTGCTGACCGGCGAGCACGGAGGCTACCTCTGTCGCGCGGATGCCGTCGAAGTCACCGTGCCGGCCACCGTGCAGGCAGCCATCGAGGCGCGCATCGACCGACTGACCACCCCAGCCAAGCAGACCCTCAACGCGGCGTCGGTGACCGGAGCCCGCTTCGACACGGGGCTGCTGACCGCGCTGGGGATCGATCCGGTGTTGGACGAGTTGCTGGACGGGGAGCTGGTCGATCAGGTGCGCTTCACCCCAACCGCCGAATACGCCTTCCGCCACCCGCTGATCCGCGCGGCCGCCTACGAGTCACAGCTGAAATCCGATCGCGCCGAACTGCATCGCCGGCTCGCTGCAGCCATCGAATCGGGCAGCCCGGAATCGGCCGACCAAAACGCTTCGCTGATCGCCGAGCATCTGGAAGCAGCCGGAGACCGGCATGGCGCGTACGCCTGGCACATGCGCGCCGGCGCATGGGCGACCCACCGTGACATCGCCGCGGCACGGGTGGGTTGGGAGCGTGCCCGGCAGATCGCCGACGAGCTGCCCGACGACGACCCAGATGGTTCTGCGATGCGCATCGCGCCCCGCACCATGCTGTGCGTCAGCGCGTTCCGTGTCCGTGCCAGCTCGTCGGGCCCGTTCGAGGAACTGCGGGAGTTGTGCAACGCGGCAGAAGACAAAGCCTCGCTGGCCATCGGCATGACGGGGCCGGCAGTCGAGCTTCTGGCGTCCGGGCGCGCGCACGCGGCGTCGCGGCTGGCCGCCGAACAGATGGCGCTGCTCAAGTCGATCGGCGATCCGGTCCTGACCGTCGGCCTCGCGCCCTGGGCGACCAGCGTCTGGTTCGACACTGGTGAGATCGCCACCATCTTGCGCTGGTCGCAGACCGTCATCGATCTGGCCGGGGGCGACCCCACCAAGGGCGCCAACTTCGGTCTCGGATCACCGCTGGCGGTGGCGTTGGGATCTCGCGGCGTCGCTCGATGGTGGCTGGGTCGTCCCGGATGGCGTGAGGACCTCGACGACGCCGTTGCGATGGCCCGGAATAGCGACCCCGTAACCCAAACCGCGGTCGTCAACTACAAGTACTCATGGACGGTCTTCTATGGGGTGCTGCGGGTGGACGACTCGGCGGTGCCCGAAATTGAGGCGGCGGTGCGCACCGCCGAGGGATCAAGCGACGACAACGCGCTGAGCGTGGTGAAGTTCACGTTGGGTATCGCTCTTGTGCACCGCGACGCCGCGGCGGACCGTCAGCGCGGGCTTGAGTTGCTGATGCAGGTCCGCGGTATGTGGCTGCGCGAGGGGTCTCTCCTCTATGGAATACCGCACCTCGATATTTGCGTCGCGCGGGAGTGCGCCAGGAGCGGCGACCGCGACGGCGCCATATCGGTGATGCGCAAAGCCGTGGATGACTTGCACCAGGCGGGACGGCTCGGATTTGGCGTATGGGGTGCCGGCGTTCTGGTAGAGACGCTGCTGGACCGTGGCACCGAGGGCGACGTGGCCGAGGCCCGGACCGCGATCGACCGCTTGGCGAACCTGCCGGCAGACGAAGGTTTGGCAGTGCGTGACATCTGGCTGCTGCGCCTGCGCGCGCTGCTAGCCCGGGCCGGCGGCGACGAAACGGCCTACCGCGGCTTGGCGGAGCGATATCGCGCCATGGCGGAATCGCTTGGCTTCGAAGGACACATCGCGATGGCGGAGGCGATGGTGTGACCGCGGCGGCCTTGATCTGCGCAGCCTGTTGCGCCGAATTGCGAGAGAACAACAAGTTCTGTCATCAGTGTGGCGCGCGAATCACCCTGTTGCCCGAACCCGCGGAGTACAAGCAGGTGACGGTGTTGTTCGCCGACGTGGAACGGTCGACGGATATCGCGGCCGCGTTGGATATGGAGCGGTTGCGCGACATCATGACCGAGCTCCTGGAACGGTCCGCTGCGGTGGTGCGCCGCTACGACGGGACCGTGGAGTACAACGGCGACGGCGTCATGGCGATCTTCGGCGCCCCAGTCGCATTGGAGGATCACGCTTTTCGCGCATGCCTCGCTGGGCTGGCCATCCAGGAGGAGGTAAACCGGCTGGCGGCCCAGGTGCAAAGCAGCGACGGCGTGGCGTTGCGATTGCGGGTGGGCCTGAATTCGGGTCGGGTGATCGCCGGTGAAATCGGTTCGGGGGCACTGGGATACGCCGCAACCGGCGAAACGGTCGGGCTTGCCCAGCGGATGGAATCGGTCGCGCCCCCGGGCGGCGTGATGCTCTCGGAGTCCACCGCGCGGCTGGTCGAGCACACCGTGGTGCTGGCCGAGCCGGAGTGGGTGCACATCAAGGGGACCCACGACCCAGTTTCCGCGCTTCGACTATTGGCAATCAACCCACGGGACGGCCTGGTCGGGCGCGCCGAGGCGAGCCTGGTCGGCCGGCGCTGGGAAATGGCCGCCCTCGACGCCATCGTGGACCGCGCGATCGGTGGGCGCGGCGGTGTCGTGAATGTGATCGGACCCCCGGGCATCGGCAAAAGCCGAGTCGCCCGAGAAGCCGCGGCGCTGGCAGCCGACCGTGGGCTCGAAGTCTTTTGGGCCTTCTGCGAATCCCACGCCCGTGACGTCCCCTTCCATACGGTGACGCGCCTGCTGCGGGCGGGCAGCGGCGTGGCCGACCTGGAGGGCCAAGCCGCCCGCGATCGCGCCAGGGAAGAGGTCCCAGACGCCGACCCGCAGGATCTTGCGCTGCTCAACGATCTGCTCGGCATCGCCGACCCCGAGGTGGCGCTGCCCGCCATCGACCCGGATGCGCGGCGGCGCCGGTTGACCGCGCTGATCAACACCGCGTCACTGGCACGCACCGAACCGGCGCTGTTCATCATCGAGGACGCACACTGGATCGACGAGGTCAGCGATTCGATGCTGGCCGACTTGCTCACGGTGATCCCGCAGACCAAGTTGATGGTGCTGATCACCTCACGGCCCGAATATGAGGGAGCGCTGGCGCGGGTGCAACGCGCCCAAACGATAGCCCTTGCCCCACTGGCCGATTCGGACACAAAGGCCCTTATCGGTGAGCTGCTGGGGCCGGATCCCTCGGTCGGCGAGCTGGCAGGGACCATCGCTGAGCGGGCCGCCGGGAACCCGTTTTTCGCCGAGGAGATGGTGCGCGAGTTGGTGCAGCGCGACGTATTGACCGGTGAGCACGGCGGTTACGTCTGCCGGGCGGATGTCGCCGAGGTCGCTGTGCCGGCGACGGTGCAGGCCGCCATCGAGGCCCGCATCGACCGGCTGACCGTTCCGGCCAAGCGGACGTTGAACGCGGCGTCGGTGATCGGCGCCCGCTTCGGAGCCGATCTGCTCGCCGCGCTGGGGATCGATGCGGTGGTCGATGAGCTGCTTAGTGCTGAACTCATCGATCAGGTGCGGTTCACCCCGAGCCCCGAGTACGCCTTCCGCCACCCGCTGATCCGGGCGGTGGCCTACGAATCACAGCTGAAATCCGATCGCGCCCAATGGCACCGGCGCCTGGCGACCGCGATCCAGGAGCGTGGGCCGGGGTCGGCGGAGGAGAACGCGGCGCTGATCGCCGAACACCTGCAGGCCGCCGGCGAGCTGCACGCCGCCTACGGCTGGCACATGCGCGCCGCCAGGTGGGCGACCAACCGCGACGTGACCGCGGCGCGACTGGGTTGGGAGCGTGCCCAAAAGATCGCCGACCAACTGCCGGACGACGACCCCGACCAGTTGTCGATGCGCATCGCCCCCCGCACCATGCTGTGTGCCACCGACTGGCAAGACCGAGCAGTCCAGGACAGCCGGGGCCGCTTCGCGGAGTTGCGGCAGTTGTGCAGCGCGGCCGGGGACAAGGTTTCGCTGGCCATCGGCATGACCGCGCTGGCCACCGAGCTGATGTATGCCGGGCGCGCGGGTGAGGCGTCGCGGCTGGCATCCCAACAGATGGCGCTGCTCGAGTCGATCGACGATCCCACCCCGACCATGGGATTGGCAGCCATAGCGTTCGTCAAATGGCTCGGCGTCGGTGAATTCGGCCAGATCCTGCGGTGGTCGCAGACCATCGTCGACCTGGCCGCCGGTGACCCCGCCAAGGGCGCCGGCTTCGGTATCGGATCACCGCTGGCGATCGCATTGGCATGGCGCGGCACTGCACGGTGGTGGCTGGGCCGTCCCGGCTGGCGCCAAGACCTCCACGACGCCGTCGCGATAGCCCGACGCAGCAACCCGGAAACCCTCGCCGGCACCGTCGCCTGGACCTACGGTTTCGCGATGCAGTACGGGGTGCTTCAGGTCGATGACTCCGCGGTGCGCGCAAGCGAGGAGGCGGTGCAGAGCGCCCAAAAGGCCAGCAGCGATCGCGCACTGGGCTTGGCCGGGTATACGTTGGCTGTCGGGCTGCTGAATCGGGACGCCGCGGCCGATCGTCACCGCGGGCTTGAATTGATGATGCAGACCCGCGACATCTGGTTGCGCAAGCGTGCCCTCTTCCTCATCCCGGTCACCGACGTGTGGGCGGCCCGGGAAACGGCCAGGCGCGGCGACCGCGACGCTGCCATCGCGGTGATGCGCCAAGCCGTCGACGAGCTGCGCCAGGCGGGACACCTCTTCTATGGCGTTTGGGGCACCGGCCTTCTGGTGGAGACGCTGCTGGACCGTGGCGCCGAGGGCGATCTGGCCGAAGCCCAACAGGCGATCGACTGGTTGGCGAACCTGCGGGCCGATCACGATTCGGCGATGCTCGAGATCACGCTGCTGCGGCTGCGGGTGCTGCTGGCCCGGGCCCGCGGCGACGACGTTGCCTATCGGGAATTGGTGAGTCGCTATCGTGCGATGGCGGAATCGCTTGGCTTCGAGGCGCATATCGCCTTGGCGGAAGCGATGTGAGGGTCGGATGACGGTGGGCGTGGTTTGTGGGTCCTGTGGCAACGACCTTCGAGCGAACGCCAGATTCTGCGACGAGTGCGGTGCCCCGACTGTGGTTTCGGGTGACACAGCGATGTACAAGCAGGTGACGGTGCTGTTCGCCGATGTGGTGCGGTCGACGGACATCGCAGCCACGGTGGACATCGAGCGCTTACGCGAAATCATGACCGAACTCGTCGAGCGCTCGGCGGCGGTGGTGCAGCGTTACGGCGGGACCGTGGAGTACAACGGCGACGGAGTGATGGCACTGTTCGGTGCCCCAGTTGCGTTGGAGGATCACGCTTTTCGAGGATGCCTTGCCGCGCTGGCCATCCAAGAGGAGGCCAACCGGCTGGCGGCCGAGGTTGCCCGCCGCGACGGCGTGGCGCTGCGGTTGCGGGTGGGCCTGAATTCTGGTCGGGTGATCGCCGGTGAGATCGGTTCGGGAGCACTGGGATACGCCGCGACCGGTGAGACGGTCGGGTTCGCTCAGCGCATGGAATCGGTGGCGCCCCCGGGCGCGGTGATGCTCTCGGAGTCCACCGCGCGGCTGGTCGAGCACACCGTGGTGCTGGCCGAGCCGGAGTGGGTGCGCATCAAAGGCGCCGACGACCCGGTGCGCGCGCGGCGACTGGTGGCGGTCGGCCCGCGCGGTGGCCTGGTCGGGCGCGCCGAGGCGAGCCTGGTCGGCCGGCGCTGGGAGATGGCGGCCCTCGACGCCATCGTGGACCGCGCGATCGGTCACCGCGGTGGTGTGGTGAATGTGGTCGGACCGCCGGGCATCGGCAAGAGCCGGGTCGCCCGGGAGGTCGCGGCGCTGGCAGCCGTTCGCGGGCTCGAAGTCTTTTGGGCGTTCTGCGAGTCGCATGCTCGTGACGTCCCGTTCCATGCGGTGACGCGGCTGCCGCGGGCGGGCAGCGGCGTCGCCGACGTCGATGCCGGCGACGCCGCCCGCGCGCGGTTACGCACTGCTGTTCCGGCCGATGCCGACCCACAGGATCTGCTGCTGCTCGATGACCTGCTCGGCATCGCCGACCCGGACGTCCCGCTGCCCCAGATCGACCCCGATGCGCGGCGGCGTCGGCTGACCGCGCTGATCAACACCGCGACGCTGGCGCGCACCGACCCGGCGTTGTTCATCATCGAGGATGTGCACTGGATCGATGCGGTCAGCGAGGCGATGCTGGCCGACCTGCTCACGGTGATCCCGCAGACCAAGCTGATAGTGCTGATCACCTCACGGCCCGAGTATGAGGGAACGCTGACACGGGTGCACGGTGCGCAAACGATAGCCCTTGCCCCACTGGGTAATTCAGAGACCACCGCGTTGCTGGGTGAGCTGCTGGGTCCCGAGCCCTCGGTCGGCGAGCTGGCGGCAGTCATCGCCGAGCGGGCCGCCGGGAACCCGTTTTTCGCCGAGGAGATGGTCCGCGAGTTGGTGCAGCGCGACGTACTGACCGGTGAGCACGGTGGCTACGTCTGTCGGGCGGACGTCGCCGAGGTGAGCGTGCCCGCCACGGTCCAGGCGGCCATCGAGGCCCGCATCGACCGGCTGACCGCCCCGGCCAAGCGGACGTTGAACGCGGCGTCGGTGATCGGCGCCCGCTTCGGGGCCGAGCTGATGGCCGCGCTGGGCATCGATGCGGTGGTCGACGAACTACTCGGCGCGGAGCTGATCGATCAGGTGCGCTTCACCCCGACCACCGAATACGCTTTCCGGCATCCGCTGATCCGCGCGGTGGCCTACGAATCACAGCTGAAATCCGATCGCGCCCAATGGCACCGACGGCTGGCGACCGCGATCCAAGAGCGTGGACCGGCGTCGGTGGAGGAGAACGCGGCGCTGATCGCCGAACATCTGCAGGCCGCCGGCGAGCTGCACGCGGCGTATGGCTGGCACATGCGCGCCGCCGCCTGGTCGACCAACCGCGATGTCGGCGCTGCCCGGCTCCGTTGGGAGCGGGCACGCCGCATCGCCGACGCACTACCCGACGACGACCCCGACCAGCTGTCGATGCGCATCGCCCCCCGCACCATGCTGTGTGCCACCGACTGGCAAGGCCACCAAGCAATCGAGGAAAGCCGGGGCCGCTTCGCGGAGCTGCGGGAGTTGTGTAGCGCGGCCGAGGACAAGGTCTCGCTGGCCATCGGCATGACCGGGATGGCCACCGAGCTCCTCTACGCTGAGCGCACGCGGGAGGCCTCGCGGCTGGCATCCGAACAGATGGCGCTGCTCGAGTCGATCGGCGATCCCACCTTGACCATCGGGTTGGCGTTCATAGCGTTCGCCAACTGGTTCGAAAGCGGTGAGTTCGCCGAGATCGTGCGGTGGTCGCAAACCGTAATCGACCTGGCCGACGGTGACCCCGCCAAGGGCGCCGGCTTCGGTATCGGATCACCGCTGGCGATCGGGGTGGCATTTCGCGGCATCGCTCGGTGGTGGCTGGGCCGTCCCGACTGGCGCCAAGACCTCCACGACGCCGTCGCGATGGCCCGAAACAGCGACCCGGCAACCCTCGCCCTTGTCCTCACCTGGACCTACGGTGGGATACCGTACGGGGTGCTTCGGGCCGATGACTCCTCGCTGCACACGATCGAGGAGGCGGTGCAGACCACCCAAAAGGCCAGCAGCGATCACGCACTGATGTTCGCCGAGTACGCGTTGGGTGCCGTGCTGCTGTATCGGGACACCGCGGCCGACCGTCACCGGGGGCTGGAGCTGATGGTGCAGGCCCGCGAGTGGCAGCGCGAGCAAGCTCCCTCCCTGGTCCCGGTCACCGAGCTGTTGGTCGCCCCTGAGAGGGCCAGGCGCGGCGACCGCGATAATGCCATCGCCGTGATGCGCCAAGCCGTCGACGAGATGCACCAGGCAGGACGGCTCGGGTTTGGCGTTTGGGGCACCAGCCTTCTGGTGGAGACACTGCTGGACCGCGGCGCCGAGGGCGACCTTGCCGAAGCCCAACAGGAGTTCGACCGGTTGGCGAACCTGCGGGCCGATCACGATTCGGCGATGCTCGAAATCACGCTGCTGCGGCTGCGGGTGCTGCTGGCCCGGGCCCGCGGCGACGACGTTGCCTATCGGGAATTGGTGAGTCGCTATCGTGCGATGGCGGAATCGCTTGGCTTCGAAGGGCACATCGCTTGGGCCGAGGCGATGTGAGGGTCGGATGACAGCGGGTGTGGCGTGTGGGTCCTGTGGCAACGACCTTCGAGCGAACGCCAAGTTCTGCGACGAGTGTGGTGCCCCGACTGTGGTTTCGGGTGACGCAGCGATGTACAAGCAGGTGACGGTGCTGTTCGCCGATGTGGTGCGGTCGACGGAGATCGCAGCCACGGTGGACATCGAGCGGTTGCGCGACATCATGACCGAACTCGTGGAACGCTCGGCTGCGGTGGTGCGCCGCTACGGCGGGACCGCGGAGTACAACGGCGACGGCGTGATGGCACTGTTCGGTGCCCCAGTCGCGTTGGAGGATCACGCTTTTCGTGGATGTCTTGCCGCGCTGGCCATCCAAGAGGGAGCAGACGGGTTGGCGGCCGAGGTGCAAAGCAGTGACGGTGTGGATCTGCGGTTGCGGGTGGGCCTGAATTCGGGTCGGGTGATCGCCGGTGAGATCGGTTCGGGGTCGCTGGGTTACGCCGCGACTGGCGAGACGGTCGGGTTCGCCGAGCGGATGCAGTCGGCGGCGCCCCCCGGCGGGGTGATGCTGTCCGAGTCCACCGCGCGGCTGGTCGAGCACACCGTGATGCTGGCCGAGCCGGAGTGGGTGCACGTCAAGGGGACCGACGACCCGGTGCGCGCACGCCGGCTGATCGCGATCAGAGCGCGCGATGGCCTGGTCGGGCGCGCCGAGGCGAGCCTGGTCGGCCGGCGCTGGGAGATGGCGGCCCTCGACGCCATCGTGGACCGAGCGATCGGGGGCCGCGGTGGTGTCGTGACTGTGGTGGGGGCGCCAGGCATCGGCAAAAGCAGGGTGGCCCGGGAAGCCGCGGCGCTTGCGGCAAGTCGTGGGGTCGAGGTGTTCTGGGTCTTCTGCGAATCGCATACACGCGATGTCCCGTTCCACGCCGTCACGCGGCTGCTGCGGGCGGGCCGTGGTATCGCCGACATCGATGACAACGAAACCGCCCGCGCGCGGTTGCGCGCCGGCTTGCCCGCCGATGCCGACCCACAGGATCTGCTCCTGCTCGATGATCTGCTCGGCATCGCCGACCCGGACGTGTTACTGCCGCAGATCGGCGCGGATGCGCGGCGGCGCCGGCTGACCGCACTGATCAACACCGCAGCACTGGCGCGCACCGAACCGGCGCTGTTCATCATCGAGGACGCACACTGGATCGACACGGTCAGCGAGTCGATGCTGGCCGACTTCCTCACCGTTATCGCACGCACCCCGTCGACGGTGCTGATCACCTCGCGGCCCGAGTATGAGGGAGCGCTGACGCGGGTGCACGGCGCTCAGACGATAGTGCTTGCCCCACTAGGTAATTCGGATATCTCGACACTGGTGGGCGAACTGCTGGGGTCCGATTCCTCGGTCAGCCAGCTGGCGGGGATCATCGCCGAGCGGGCGGCCGGAAATCCGTTTTTCGCCGAGGAGATGGTGCGCGAGTTGGCGCAGCGCGGGGTGCTGGCCGGCGAGCACGGAAACTATTTGACTCACACGAAGGCTGCGGATGTCGCGGTGCCGGCCACGGTGCAGGCGACCATCGACGCGCGCATCGACCGCCTGACCACCCCGGCCAGGCGGACGTTGAACGCGGCGTCGGTGATCGGGGCCCGTTTCGGGGCGGAGCTGCTGTCCGCGTTGGGCATCGATGCGGTGTTCGACGAGCTGCTCGGCACGGAGCTGATCGATCAGGTGCGGTTCACCCCGAGCGCCGAGTACGCCTTCCGGCACCCGCTGATCCGCGCGGTGGCCTACGAATCGCAACTGAAATCCGATCGCGCCCAATGGCACCGGCGCCTGGCCACCGCGATCCAAGAGCGTGAGCCCGGCTCGGTGGAGGAGAACGCGGCGCTGATCGCCTCACATCTCGAGTCTGCCGACGAACTGCACGCGGCGTATGGCTGGCACATGCGCGCCGGCGCGTGGTCAACCAACCGCGATCTCCCCGCGGCCCGGATCAACTGGGAGCAGGCACGTCGCATCGCCGACCGACTACCTGACGACAACCCCGGCACGTTGTCGATGCGCATTGCGCCCCGCACCATGCTGTGTGCCACCGACTGGCAAGCCCGAGCAGTCCAGGGGAGCCGGGGCCGCTTCGCGGAGCTGCGCGAGTTGTGCACTGCGGCCGGAGACAAGGTCTCGCTGGCCATCGGCATGACCGCGCTGGCCACCGACCTCTGCTACGCCGGGCGCACGCGTGAGGCATCGCAGCTGGCGTTTGAACAGATGGCGCTGCTCGAGTCGATCGGCGATCCCACCCCGATCATGGGGGTGGCGTTTGTGGCGTTCGTCAACTGGCTCGGCGTCGGTGAATTCGGCGCGATCTTGCGGTGGTCGCAGACCATCGTCGACCTGGCCGCCGGTGACCCCGCCATGGGCGCCGACTTCGGAATGGGATCACCGCTGGCGATCGCGTTGGCATGGCGCGGCACTGCTCGGTGTTGGCTGGGCCGTCCCGGATGGCGCCAAGACCTCCACGACGCCGTAGCGATGGCCCGACACAGCAACCCGGAAACCCTTTCCGGTGCCGTCGCCTGGACCTACGGTTTCGCGATGCAGTATGGGGTGCTTCGGACCACTGACTCCGCGGTGCGCGCGAGCGAGGATGCGGTGCAGACCGCCCACAGAGCCAGCAGCGATCGCGCACTGGGCTTGGCCGCGTACACGTTGGCTGTCGGGCTGCTGAATCGGGACGCCGCGGCCGATCGTCACCGCGGGCTGGAGCTGATGATGCAGACCCGCGACCTATGGCTGCGCCAGCGTGCCCTCTTCCTCATCCCGGTCACCGACTTGTGGGCGGCCCGGGAAACGGCCAGGCGCGGCGACCGCGATACTGCCATTGAGGTGATGCGCCAAGCCGTCGACGAGCTGCGCCAGGCAGAAAACCTCTTCTATGGCGTTTGGGGCACCGGCCTTCTGGTGGAGACACTGCTGAAGCGCGGCAGCCGGCACGACGTGGCCGAAGCCCAAGAGGCGATCGACCGATTGCCGAACCTGCCGGACGATGATTCGGCGATGCTCGAGATCACGCTGCTGCGGCTGCGCGCGCTGCTAGCCCGGGCCCGCGGCGACCACGTTGCCTACCGGGACTTGGTGAGTCGCTACCGCGCGATGGCGGAATCGCTTGGCTTCGAAGGCCACATCGACTGGGCCGAGGCAATGATCGAGGGTGAGGATTAAGCGCGCTCTGCGGGGCCTTACGAAGTGATGTAACGCCAGCCTGCCCCCGCCACA
>Ga0068868_100001165_pt1 | contig 18004 bp, 17 predicted proteins | sample KBSMisM42_FD_64660 | JGI IMG/M metagenome (GOLD analysis project Ga0068868, IMG submission 64660) | Miscanthus rhizosphere microbial communities from Kellogg Biological Station, Michigan, USA - KBS Miscanthus M4-2 | ecosystem: Host-associated > Plants > Roots > Rhizosphere > Soil ...
TACATCTGCTCGGGCTGGGTCTTGCCGGAGCCGTTGGAGCCTTCTTTCCTTTTGCCCTTCCGCGGGGTCGGGCTTTTATTCCGCCCGCGCCCCTCCGTGCTTTTGCGTTTGGTCTGCTGGGTCATCGCACCTCTCCTCGCTGACGCGGTTTCCTCTTCCCTTAAGGAAGTTTTTCCCGTTGCGGAGAGGCGCAAACGGCAGCGGAACCAGGAGGAGTTTCACGCCTCCGTAGTCTTGCAACGGCAATGGGTCCGACCTTGGCAGTGCTACAGGTGACCGTCGCCCTGATCGGGGCGAGCGGCGGCAACCAGGCGATCAACGCGATCGGCGACAGCCTCGCCATGGTCGAAGCCAGCCGGCAGCTCGAAGCCCGCCCCGCCGCAGCCCCCACGCGCAAGCAGGCCGCGATGCCTAGCGCGAAGGAAATCGCCGCCGACCCCTCGGTGCTGCCACCGGCCTCGGCGGGCAGCAACGGCACCCACGTCCCCCACGCCTCGAACCTCAGCCGCGAGGAGATCTTCGCCCACCGCCGCGGCGGTGACCCGGGCTCCACCGCGATCCTCCTCACCGGCGTCGCGCTGGCGCCCCCGGACGCCCCCGAAGCGGTGCAGGGAGCGATCAACGCCGCCAACACGATCGTCGGCCGCCCCTACGTCTGGGGCGGCGGCCACGCCTCCTTCTACGACGACTCCTACGACTGCTCCGGCGCCGTCAGCTTCGCCCTCTTCGGCGGCGGCCTCATCCCCCGCCCCCTCACCTCCGGCGACCTGATGCGCTGGGGGGACCCGGGCCCGGGGAAGTGGATCACCGTCTACGCCAACCCCGGCCACACCTTCGTCGAGATCGCCGGCCTCCGTTTCGACACCGTCGGCGACGAACAGGGCACCGGCCCCCGCTGGCACCTGGCCACCAGCGACACCAGCGGCTTCGTCGCCCGCCACCCGCCCGGCCTCTGACCCCGGGGCGCCACTGAGCGGCCTCAGGCGGGCAGCGGGAAGCGCATCCGCACCTCGGTGCCGTCGCCTTCCTGAACGATTCGCAGGTCACCGGCGAGGCGGGCGATGATCGTCAGGCCGAGGCCAAGACCGTCGGGCGACCCTTTGCCGAACCCTTCGCCGCGGTCCCGCACCGTGACCTCGAGCCAGTCGTCCTCGCGGGCGGCGGAGAGCTCGACGACCCCCTCGGCCTCGGCGGCATTCGCATACTTGACCGCGTTGGTGACCGCCTCGGAGACGGCTAGCGCGACGTCGGCGACCACGTCCGAGGCGAGGCCGTGGTCCCTGGCGAAGCGCGCGATCCGGTGGCGCAGCTTCGGCACCGATGCCGGTTCGGCAGGAAGCACGAGTTTCATACCCGCATTCTGCCCGCCTACTTGAAGCGGAAGCTGGTCAGGTCCTGGTTGAAGGTCGGGTTGTAGATGACCTCGTCGAGGTCGATCGCCGAAGAGACGAAGGTCGGAATGGTGCCGGTGCCGTACGGCGCCCACGGCGCCTGGCGCATGAATTCCTTGTCCAGCGCCGCGTATTCGGCTTCCACCTCGGGGGTGAGCGGCTGTTCGGCGAGGCGGGCGATCTTCGCGCTCAGGTTCGGGTCGGCGATCCGCGAGAGGTTCGAGGTGTTGGTCGGGAAGATGCTCTCTTCGGAGAGCAGCGGCTGGAAGAAGTCGTTGGGGTGCGGGTAGTCCTGGAACCAGCTGGCCCAGCCGGTGTCGAGGTTCGGCGTCGAGGCGTTGCCGATCACCGTGAAGTAGTTGTCGGCGTTGAGGACCTGCAGCTTCACCTCGAAGCCGATGTCTTCGAGGACCGCCGCGTAGTAGGTCCCGGCTTCTTCCTGGGTGCGTTCGTTGTCGGTCCAGACGGTTATCTGGCGATCGGCCGGGTCGGCCTCGGCGATCATTTCCTTCGCCTTCTCGAGGTCGTAGGGGTAGAGCTCGAAACGCTCGTACCCCGGCATCCCCGGCGGCAGGATCTGCTGGCTCCCGACCAGCTGGCCGGCGTAGATCCGTTCCAGCGCCCGCGGGTCGACCGCGTAGTTGACGGCGCGGCGGACCTGGACGTCGTCGAACGGCGGCTCGGTCACGTTGATCCAGAAGAAGTAGGTGCTCTCGGTCTGCTCCTCGCGGAACTGGGTCCCTTCGTACTTGCTCTTCACCGCCGCGTACTGGTCCGGCGGCGGCGGGTTCTCCATCCAGTCGAAGCGCCCGCTTTCGACGTCGGCGACCTGGGTCGCGGGGTTGCGCAGCACCGTCACCTCGATCCGGTCCATATGACCGCTCGGGATCTCCGGCATCCGCTCCGCGTTGGCCTCCTCCCAGAACGGGTTGCGGGCGTAGGACCAGCCCTTGCCGGGCTGTGAGGAGACGATCTCGTAGGGGCCGCTGGCGGGCGGAGGGTCGGCCGAGAGGTCCTCGTCCGGCGTCCCCGCCGGCAGCGGTGCGGCGAACGGAAGCGCCAGCTCCTGCAGGAACGTCCCCCGCGGCCGGACCAGGCGGATCGTGATCTCCCCGGTCTTGTCGTCGGTGACGATGCCGGGGATGCCGCCGCGCTTGGTCTTCGCGAACTCCGCCGCCCCGACGATGTCGGTGTAGAAGGGCGAGCCGCTCGAGTTGAGGAGGAAGACGCGTTCGATCGCGTGGGCGAAGTCGGAGGCCTTGACCGGCGAGCCGTCGGAGTATTTGAGCCCGCTCCGCAGTTGCAGCTTGTAGGTCTTGCCGTCGGCGCTGATCTGCGGCAGCGCCTGCGCCAGGCCGGGGATCACCTCGCTGCCTTCCTTGCCCGAGGCGTGCTTATAAGTGAGCAGCGGGATGTAGGTGTCGTAGATCGCGGTCCAGCCTTCCTCGGAGTGGGAAAGCGCCGGATCCAGGTAGTCGGGGAAGGAGCCGAAGGTCGCCCGCAGCAGGCCGCCTTCGCGGCCGTCGGACCCGGACCCGCAGGCCGCAAGTGTCAGCGCCGCCGCAACGGCGAGCAATAGGGCAAGGACACGGCGCGAACCATTGGGTTGATCGAGACCCACGGCCGTCCCTTCGGCAGATAAACGCAAGTACTTGAGGCCGGTAAGAAAAGGTTTTCCGCTCAGACCTTAAGAGATCTGGACAGATTGTCGATACGGGCAGGGTCCGGAGCGTCCCGCGCTCGCATTTTGAACCGAAAGAGAACAGTCATGAATCTGATCACCCGTAAACGTGCCCTCCTCGTGGTCGGCTGCGTCTCCGCTCTTGCCATCGCGGCGGTCGCCTACGCGTACTTCACCAGCACCGGCTCGGGCACCGCCACCGCCAAAGTCGGTACCGCTTCCGCGGTCACCCTCAAAGGAACCGTCGCCGGCAACCTCTACCCGGGCGCTTCCTCCCAGGTCACCTTCACCGTCGACAACCCCTCGAGCGGCGCCCAGCGGGTCGGCACCATCTCCCTGACCGGGATCACGGTCGACGCCGGCCACTCCACCTGCAGCGTCACCATCGGCGGCGGCACCCCGGACTTCTCGATGCCCGCGGTCGCCGTCAACGCGACCTTCCCGTCCGGCAACGGCCAGGCGGTGACCCCGAAAGGCACGCTGACCATGAACGACACCGGCGTCAACCAGAACGCCTGTCAGGGCGCCGAACTGACGCTCGCCCTCGCGAGCAACTAGGCGAGAGTCGGGTTCGACCCGATGTATGGGCGGCGCGACAAGGGACGCTTTCGCGCGACCAGGGCGATCATCGCCCTGGTCGTTGCGGTCGCCTGCCTTGGCGGCGTCGCATTCGCAGCAACCCGCTCCGAGCGCGCGCACCCGCAGGGCAAGAAGAAGGGCCACCCCACCCGGCAGCAGGCCCAGCGCCCGCCCCGGCCGCGCTTCATCGAAGTGCCACCCGCGGTGGGAGTCGGCGCCGGCTTCCAGTTCCGCTTCCACGTTCCGCCGCCCTCGGCGCAGTCAGACGGGGCGGCGCCATCCCGACCGGCGCGGCCGACGCGGCGCCGGCGGCAGTTCGAATGCCGGCTCGACGACAGCGGGTGGGCCGGTTGCTCCTCTCCGTACGTCCTCCCCGGCCTCGAGCCGGGTGAACGCTCGTTCGCGGTACGGGCCCTGAGCCCGCGCGAGCGCAGCGGCCCCGCCGCGCATTACAGCTGGCTGCAACTGGAGCCGAGGGAGTTCAGGATCGATCCGCTCTTCAACTCGCTCGAAGAGCTGATGCCGGGCGCACCTCCCCAGCAGCTGCCGGTACGGATCGAGAACCCGAACCCGGTGCCGATCGAAGTCACCGGCTTCACCGTCACCGTCTCCCCCGATCGGCCGGGCTGCGCGGCCGACCCGAACTTCATGGTCGTCCCGTCGAGCCTGACGCCGACGGCGCCTCTGGGCATCCCGGCCGGAGGGTCGGTGACCCTGCCGAGCCCGGCCACGACCGCGCCGACGCTGGAGCTGCGTGAACTGCCGATCGACCAGAACGCCTGCCAGGGCGCCACCCTCGATCTCACCTTCAGCGGCGAGGCACGGGGATGAAGCGCCTCCGCCTCACCGGGGTCGCCGGCGGCCTGGTCGCGGTGGCGACCGTGGCGCTGGTCGCCTCTGCGCTCGCCTTCTTCTCCGCCAACGGCGCCGGCAACGCCGCCGCGGCGGTCTCGAAACTGACGGCGCCGACGATCAGCGCCGCCACGCCCGCTGCGGGTGGAGCGGTCACCCTTACCTGGGGCGCGGTAACGCCCCCCGGCGAAGGCACTGTCACTTATTACGTCACCCGCGATGGCGGCACCCCGGCGGGAAACTGCCCGAGCAAAACTTCGCCGACCACGGTCACCACCTGCGTAGACGGTGCCGTCCCAATCGGCGAACACACCTACGAAGTGACGGCGCTCTGGCGGACCTGGGAAGCGACGAGTAGCGGCAAAACGGCGAAAATCACCGTCGGCGTGGTAACCAACTTCACGATCTCGGCCAGCGCCACCTCGATCACCGCCGGTGGCTCCAGCAACCTGACGATCACCGCCAAGGACGAAAAAGGCAACACCGTCACCACCTACACCGGCTCCCACAGCCTCGTCTTCTCCGGAGCCAACGCCGCCTCCGGCGGGACCAAACCGACCGTCGCCAACAGCTCCGGCACGGCGACCAACTTCGGCACCGCGACGGCGATCAGCTTCACCAGCGGTGTGGCCACCGTCACCTCGACCAAAAACGGAGTGCTGAGGCTCTACCAGTCGGGCACCGCGAACGTTGTCGCGACGGAGGGCTCGATCACCACGCCGAGCCCGGTGGCGATCACCGTCGTCGCCGCCGCGGCGTCCAAATTCGTCCTCACCGCAGCCTCGGCAACCCCGACCGCGGGTGTCCTCGACGAGCTGACGACGACGGCCCAGGACACCTACGGCAACACCGCTACCTCGTATACCGGCCTCCACCCCCTCGTCTTCTCCGGCGCCAGCGCCAGCCCCGCCGGCAACACCCCGACCGTCAGCGACTCGACCGGCGCCGACATCGCCTTCGGAGTCGCGACGAACGTCGACTTCGCCGCCGGCGTCGCCAAAGCGAGCGAAGCCGACGGCGGCGGGATGAAGCTCTACAAGAGCGGCTCGACCGCCGTCAAAGCGACCGAAGGCGCGATCACCACCCCGACGGCGGTGACGGTGACCGTGGCCTCCAGCACGGCGACCAAGCTCGTCCTCACCTCCTCGACGCTGACGCCGGTGGCGGCGACCGGCTTCAACCTGACGACGACCGCCCAGGACGTCTACGGCAACACCGCGACCGGCTACACCGGCTCGAAAAACATCACCTTCGCCGGCGCCACGGCCAGCCCGAGCGGCGCCCTGCCGACGGTCGTCAACAGCGCCGGCACCGTCGTCAACTTCGGCACCGCGACGGCGCTCACCTTCACCGCCGGCGTCGCTGCGGCCGTCTCCTCGAAAAACGGTTTCACGAAACTGAACAAGGTCGAGACGGCAGCAATCACCGCCGGCGACGGCTCAATCTCGACCCCCACCTCACTTGCCCTCACCGTCTCCACCGGCGCCGCCTCCCGCCTCGGCTGGTCCGGCCTGACCGCCAGCGCCGGCGCCATCGGCTCCCCCTGCCTCTTCACCTGCACGATTACGACCCTCGGCAACTCCGGCACCGTCAAAGCCAAAGTCGCCGTCACCGACAGCGTCGGCAACATCGTCTCCACCCTCGCCGCCAAAACCATCACCGTCACCGCCACCGCCGGCGGCACCGTCGCCGGATCCCCCCTGACCACCCCGGAAACCGGCCCCGCCATCTCCGCCACCGAATTCACCTACACCGCCCCGGCGTCGGGCTCGTTCACCAACCACACCATCACCGCCGCCTCAACCGGCCTCACGAGCGCCACCGCGACCGTCAGCAAATAGGCGGGGTGGGGGCCCTCAGCGGCGGTAAACGAGGTGGGTGACGTGCGGCGTCGTGCGACTCGAGACCGGCTTCAGCGCGAGGCCCGCGGCGCCGTCGAAGAGGCGCTCCCCGCCGCCGGCGACGAACGGGGCGACGTGCAGCCGCAGTTCGTCGACAAGACCGGCGGCGAGGTACTGATTAAGGGTGCCGGGGCCGCCGGCGATCGAGACGTTCTTCTCCCCCGCGGCCTCCCGCGCCCGCTCGAGCGCCGCCTCGATCCCGTCGGTGACGAAGTGGAAGACGGTGCCGCCTTCCAGCTCGACGCTCGGGCGCGGGCGGTGGCAGAGGACGAAGGTCGGTGCGTGGTAGGGAGGGTTGGGTCCCCACCAGCCATGCCAGTCGAGGTCCCACTCGCCACGGTCGGGCCCGAACATCTTGCGCCCCATGATGAAGGCGCCGGCCAAGGTGATCGCCGCCAGCTCCTCGGCGTTCTCCTCCCCTCCTTCGGATCTCCAAGCCTCCAGGCGGTCGACGTCGATGTCGCCGAACGGCTGCTCCCGGCTCTGCCCCTCTCCCGTCGCGTAGCCGACCGCCGCCCTCGGTGATCGACAGCCGAGCTCCGCCCATGGTTCTTACTATTGATCAATAAAGTTCTGGAGAATGGGGGTCCAAGGTGAATGAGCAGGCGCCGGAAACCAACTCCGGCGGGCACAGGGGGAACAGACGGCTGATAGCGGCCTATGGCGCCGTCGTCCTTTTGATGCTCCTCATTCTCGTCGGGATTCTCGTTCTCTCTTCAGACTCACCGGAAGCCAGCCACGGCAATCCCCACCTCAATCTGACCAGCGGGATAACCAGCGGCGTTCCTCCGGATGCCCGACCCGGAGCGGACCCGCCCCCTCTGCCTCACAAAAGCGCCCCTGAGGCTGCTCGGGCCGCTGGATGCGAACTCAGGCTCCACCTACCCGACGAGGGCCACCAGCACATCCCTGTGACCGCACCAGAACCTGGTTACAAGACGAAACCCCCCACCTCCGGCAACCACATCGATGAACAGCAGGCCGACGGGGCTTATCGCGCGACGCCACGTCCTGTTCAGGTCGTGCACTCCCTCGAGCACGGACGGATGGCAATCCAATACCAACCCGATCTCCCCGAGGGCGCCCAAGCCCAACTGATCGGCCTCTACGGAACGCTCTATGGCGGCACCCTCCTCCTCCCGAACGCCAAAATGCCCTTTGCGGTGGCGGCGACGACCTGGACCAATCTGTTGGGCTGCCACTCCTACCGGGGAGCAGCAACCCTTGCAGCCATCGCAGCCTTCGGGCGGTCCACCTGGGGGAAATACGGCGGTGAGCCGTTGACGGGTCTGATGCCGAATGCACCGACCCCAACCTCTCCCTGATCGCCGACACTGGCGCAACACAGCACCTACCAGCAAGGCACCTCGCGGAAGGTGGGCTCCGGAATCGAGGCGTTAGACCCGAACACCTTCCGATAAACCGACTCCACCGCCGGATTGTTCGACCATAAGACGACCGTGTACGAGCCTCCGCCCCCTACGGATCCCCCGATGCCCCGACCGAAGTTGTAGCCGACCGCGAACATCTTCGACCAGATCCTCGGATCGCTGGCGGATTGCGAATAGTCGAAGCTCGCGCCCAGCCAGGTCAGGTTGACCTTCTCGAGCAGACTGCCGAACCCGGCTCCTCCCCCCGCGCCAAAAGACCATTCCGCGAGTTGAGAAACCGAATCGGCGTTGCTCCACATCCATGCTCCTCCCACGAACGCACCGGTCTTGAGCATGTTCTTGAACGAGGTCAAGCCGTCCACCTTGAGCCACGACTCGAATCTCGAGACGAGATTGCGCTCAGCATCGAAGCCAAAGCCGGCCGCCTCCGAATTCTGTCCCGCCTGGAAGCTGACCGAGGCGATGAGCGACCACTCGCCACGACCATTGCCGACGTAACAGAGGCTTCCGCCTCCTTGAATAAAGGGTAATGCAGCCGATCCGGTTACACACCCGCCACGAACTGTCAATCCCGTCGGATCAGTCTGATTGACAGGATCGTCCGCTGCGTAACTGTAGGGTTCCCCGCTTGCCTGTACGGCGGGGTCCGTGCTGAGGAATTGAGCGGTGGATGGGTCGTAAACCCGCTCCCGCAGATAGATCGACCGGTTGGTATGCGCCCGGTACTGCCCTGCATACCCGATCTGGGTACTCTCCGTGCCGGTGTGACCATCAAGAGTGCCGTAGGGTCCATACTCATAGGTACCGACGACACTCCCGGTCACCCCCGTCAGTAGCCGCGTCGATCCCTGCTGGTCGTGATGGAAATACAATGTCAGGCTCGAGGTGATTTGCTCGATCGGCAGCCCTTCGGGCCCGTAGATGTAATAGTCGTTCCCTTTTCTGAGCAACAAGGGCAGGTCTGAGATTCCATCCCAGACCATCGGATAGGTCGACCCGTTGTTGAATTCCGACACCCTGAGGCCGGCTCCATCATATTTGTACGTATTGTTGATTTCCGTGAATTCGCCTTCAGCTGGGCGCTGTAGCGAAGTCAGATTTCCCGCCTGGTCATAAGCATAGGTAGTTGCCGGTCCGCTCGGAGGAGTACTTTTCACCCGCTGTCCCAATTTGTTAAAGACGTACGTCCCGGTGGTTGCGGTTGCGATCTGACTGCCTTTGTCATAGGTATACAGCGCCGACCCGATCTTGGTCGGATTGTTGGCGGAGTCGTATTCGTATGGCGTACCGGCTCCTTTGGAAAGCCTTTTCACCTGGTCATATTCGTATACAAGTTCTTCCGGCTCTTCTGGAAAGCCTTTCTGAATCACTTTCTCCAGTTGGCCGGCTTTACTCCAGGAGTAGTTCAAGGATGCCGCCACTTCCAGTCCCTGCTTCATCGCAATCTGGGTGACGTCGCCCCTTGAGTTGTACGAATATTCATCGACATTTCCCGATACAGCTGGAAAGGTCGTGGCTTTTTGCAGAGAATTTCTGTAGTAGCTGAATTTCGTTTCCGCACCAAACCAATCTACGATCTTTTCGAGTCTTCCGATCGAGTCATAGGAACGGGTAATTGCTTTCCCATTCGGATACGTGAGTTTCGTGACATCTCCAGCCAGGTTGTATTCGTATTTCACCGCTTCCGCTTTGCCGTTGACTATTTCGGTGGGCCGGTCCAACACGTCATAGGTTTTTTTCGTCGTTCCGCTGCCATCGGTCATTTCGGTGACATTGCCATTGGGATCGTAGGCATAGGTGACGTCACTCGTCCCGGCAGAGGAGTAGTCAACTTTCGTTCCCCGACCGCCGGGGTCATAGCTGTACACGATCGATCGTCCTTCGGGATCGGTGGCTTTGGTCAGATTTCCTGCCAAGTCGTATTCACTGACGGTTTTCCGTCCCAGAGGATCGATCGTTTCAGTGACCCGACCTAGGATGTCGTATTTGTATTCAGAGGTATTTCCCGTGGGGCTGGTCCTGCTCGCCACATGGCCCATTGAGTCGTAGCTGGTTTTGCTGATTGCCCCGTTTGCTGCTTTTACTTCGGTTCGCTGATCGGCAGCGTCGAAGACGAAGGTCGTGGTGTTTCCGTTCTGGTCCGTCATGGAATTGACGTTTCCGTTGCCGTCATAGCCCATTTTCGTGACGTTGCCCAGCGGGTCGGTGATTTCCGTGACCCGACCCTGCCCACTTATGACGTATTTCGTGGTGAATTGCGAGATTTCATTGCCGCTTTCGAACCCCCGCCCATCCACCTCCTGGGTGACTTCCCCGTTCGAGTTGTAGCCCCATGTATGGACTATTTCTTCATTGCCGGACACCCCCCGTAGTTCCCAGAACCTCAGACCTCGATCGCCGAGGTCATAGATATAGCTCGTGTTTCGGCCCATCGGATCCGTAATCTTGAGCAGGTCCCCGTCTTCGTCGTATACGTATTTCGACTCCTGGGTCGCCACGCCGACGGTTCGTTTGATCGAGGTCGGATCCCCGAAGCTGTTTCGCGTGATGGTGGTTACAGCGCCTTTGGGATCCGTCGTACTGACGATATCGTTCGTACTGTTGTACGACCATTTTCGTTCCAGGCCATTCGGGTCTTTTTCGGTGAGCTTGTTCCCGCGACTGTCGTAGGTGTAGCTGGTCGTATGACCAAGAGGATCGGTCGCCGAGAGCAGCCAGAAGCCGAGGCCGTACGTGTATTTGGTTTCTGCTTCCAGACTGGTGCCTACACCATGCGTAATGCTCGTGGGAGATCCCGCCTCATTGAACTTCTCCAGCGTTGTCGTCCCGTTCGGTTCCGTTATTGTCGTTTCCGCGATGCCATTGGTTTCTTTGTAGGTAAAGGTGTATTTGCGATTCAACGGATCAGTCTGAGTCGTTGCTCGATGCGACGTGTCGTAGGTCGTCGTCGTAACGAATCCGCGCCCGTTGGTCAGACTGGTCAGTTCATGCGCGCTGTTGTAACCGAATTTCCACCGCGGCGTTTCCGAGCCCGGCAACGTCACGCTGGTCAGGTTGCCTGAGGTATACGAGTATTTCGCAATGCGGCCCATCGGATCCGTGACTTTTTCAACCTGCCCGCCCGAGTTGTAGGCAAAGGTGAGTTTCCGACCCGCCTCGTCTTCGACTCTTTCCAGCCGACCACTCGTGCCGTAGGTCAGCCCAAGAGAGAGACCATGCCGATCGCTGATGGTCAGCAACCTTCCTGCAGCATTGAACTCAAGCATCGTGTGATCTGGTTGTTTATAGAGGTAGCTTTCGCCGAATTTGACGAGGGTCGACTGCGTCCACGACGGCGCGGTCCATACGCCCCCACTCAGCGTGAACTGAAGCGTCGACCCGTTGTCGTGAACGACGGTGGCGACGGTTTTTTCAGCATTGAAAATTAGCCGAGCGCTGTATGAGCTTGACCACCCATACCCGAATGACCCCGCTGAGCTCTGCGCCCAGGCCACCTGCGAGTTGTAATACCGCACGAGCTGAAGCGACGGACCGTGTCCCTGAACCGCCAGATCCGCATGCGTCTCGGTCAGGTTCCCCGTTGCGCAGTTGATCGGATCGGCCTTGAAACAGTGCCTGATGTCCTCTTGCGAGGGATTCGTGGTTCCAAGGCCTTCCGAGGCGTGGTAGTCCGACAGGCCACACGACGCCGCAGCAGTCGCGACGGCTATGCACACCACAGCGCCAAACACCACAAACGACAGGAGGATGGACATCCATGACCTAGTCGAATGATTGAGCCAAAGCCCTTTCGGGCAGGGACGAGCAGAAGCGACCATCATGTTCAACCTCCCCAGAGCGCCCCTCGGGGGCGCATCTCCCTAAGTTAGCCCGAACTTATCTGAGTAAACAGGAAAGTCAATCGTCAATACGCGGTATTGCGCGCGCACTTATTCGTGAAAGACGCCCCCGGCAGGATTCGAACCTGCGACCGTCGGATTAGAAGTCCGATGCTCTATCCGGGCTGAGCTACGGGGGCGGGGGGTCAAGGTTAGGCGGTGTTCTGGCGGCTCGCTTAGGATCGGGGGATGCCGAAAGTTGAGGTTGCGGGGCGGGAGTTTCATTACGAGCGGGCCGGCTCGGGTGAGCCGCTGCTGCTGATCCAGGGGATGAGCGGCACGCACGTGTCTTGGGGGCAGGCGTTCAAAGGGGCGCTGGAGGAGAGCTTTGACGTGGTCGCCTTCGACAATCGGGGCATTGGGTTGTCGGGTCCGGTGGATGGGCCGTTCACGATCGTCGAGATGGCCGAGGACACCGCGGCGCTGCTGGAGGCGCTGGGGCTCGAGAGCGCCCATGTGGTCGGCATCTCCATGGGCGGGATGATCGCCCAGGAGCTGGCGCTTGCCGAGCCCGCGCGCCTGCGCTCGCTGACGCTCGGCTGCACCTACTGCGGCGGCCCCGGATCGCAGCTGATGCCGGAGGAGAACCTGCAGAAGCTGGTCGCCGGGATGGCCTCGGGCGATCGCGACAAGGCAATCCGGGCCGGTTACGAAGTCAACCTCTCCCCTACCTTCCGCGCCGACGAGGGCGCCTACGCCGCCTTCCACGAGATGGCAACTTCGGTCCCCGCCGCGAAAGCGACGATCGAACTGCAGGCGCAGGCGATCTTCAGCCACGACACCAGCGGCCGGCTCGGCGAGATCGAGGTGCCGACGCTGATCCTCCACGGCACCGTCGACGGCGTCCTCCCCTTCCCCAATGGCGAGCTGATCGCCTCGCTGATGCCCGCCGCCCGCTTCGAGGTCTTCGAGGACGTCGGCCACATGTTCTGGTGGGAGCAGCCGCAGCACTCGGCCGAGCTGATCCGCGAGCACGCACTCGCCGTCGCCTAGCGCTATTCGATCGGTTCTTCGCCCGCGACCTGCGGCCGCTTTTCCGGCTTGCATGCGCTCGGGTCGAGCTTGCCCTCGACCTTGAAGACGTAATCGGGCTGCGGTGAGGCTTTGAAATCTTTGACGACCACCTTCACCGCCGGGTCGCTCTTGACCCAGGCGTAGACCGGGAACTGGTACGGGTTCGGGACGCCGGAGTTGTAGGGGCCGGTGTCCTGCGTGTACTGGCTCATCACCAGGTATTCGTAGCCGCCTTCGTTGATCAGGCCGCGCAGCCGCTTGCAGGTCGTCGGCAGGCGGTTGGCGCCGTGCGGCCCTTTGACGCCGATGAACTCGACGTGATTGGAGGCGTCGTTGCCGTAGAAGCCGTACTGGCCGAAGATGATCTGGCTCGAGCCGATGATCCCGATCTTCTTGTCCTTCAGCTTCTGGGTGTAGACGTAAGCGTCCTTCGGGCCGCCTTCGCCGAGGAACGGGTCCGGGTTGACGTAGTGCTGGTCGGCGTACTGGACCTGCTGGGCACGCCCGAGCACGACCGCCAGCAGCACCAGCACCGCCGCCCCCACCGCGACCGCGGCGCGGCTGACGCTCCAGCGCGTCCGCGCCAGCGAGAGCGCCGCCGGCGCCCAGACCAGGCACAGGGTCAGGAAGACGGTGCCGACGATGTAGGAGGTGAACCAGCGCGGCGTCGTCAGCACCGTGATCGCGAAGACCCCGGTGAGGAAGAGCAGCGTCTGCCAGGCCCGCCGATCGGGCGCCCGGATCGGCCGCGCCAGCGGCAGCATCGCCATCGCCAGCACCAGCCCCGGCACCAGGTAACGGGTGTTGGTGAAGAACCCCGTCGGCGAGCCCTCCTGCCCGGCCGCCGTCAGCGGCGTGAAGACGTAGACGACCGCGGTCAAAAGCGAGGCGACGGCGATCACCCGGAGGATCTTGTTGCGAGATTTCCAGGCGATGTAGACGGCGGCGCTGACGGCCATGATCAGGATCAGCGGCCAGAGCGGCCCGAAGGCGTTGTCGAGCTCGGGGAAGAACCAGCGCCGGTAGATCGTCGGGTTGGTGATGTAGTCGATGACGGCGAAGCGCGGGCGCGGATCGAGTGGCATCTGGTCGGGCTTCGGCAGGTTGAGCGGCCCGAATTTGGTGATCGGGATCGGGTTGCCGCCGGTCTTCACCGCCGCCCGCAGGTACCAGTAGCCGCCGACGACGAGCATCGGCAGTCCCATCACCCAGGCGGTCGTCCAGCGCCGGCCCCGGCCGCTGAAGACGATGACGCCGAGCGTGATCGCGACCACCGGGACGAGGAAGGTCGTCTTCACCGAGGCGGCGAGCCCGGCGGCGATCCCGGCCATCACCAGCGGCCCCTTGTCGAGCAGCGGCGCGTCGCGCTCGGGCGCGTCCTGGACCGCCCCGGCGGTGGGCGCTCTTCGCTGGTGCCCGTTGATCAGGAAGGCGGCGAAGGCGAGCAGGAAGGCGAGCCCCATGATGTCGTTGCGCGCCTCGCCAGGCTGGGTTTCGATCATCACCCCCGCGTCGAGCACGATCGCCGCCGCGACCAGCGTCGCCGGGCCGACCTTGTAGGGACGGCCCATGCACCAGGCGGCGAGCAGGCCGATCGGCAGCCAGATCAGGTTCTGCAGCGGCGCCAGCCAGTCGCTCTTGAAGATGACGATCGTGGCGGCGTTGACGAGCTCGGTCGAGGCCGGGTAGAACCAGGCGGCCAGCCGCAGCGGGTCCGTGTAGTGGAGGTGGACCGTCGAGTGTTCCTGGGCGATGAAGGCCGAGAACGGCATGTGGTACCAGGTCGTGTCGCCGCCGAACATGCCGAAGTCGAGGCTCGACTGGGCCGGGAAGGTCCACTCGGCAACCGTCCAGGAGGCGACCCCGAGGGCGATCATCAGGGCGATGTTCTCGACCCGCGGCGCCGCCACCTCGCGCCCCTCCCCGGCCTTCGAGCGCCCGAGCCAGGCGGCGCCGAGGCCGACGCCGATGCAGAGGACGACGATCCAGCCGAAGTAGAGAAGGCTGAGCGAGCCGAGGATCTCGAGGCAGACGACAAGCATCGCGACCGCGAGCGTGGCGTCGGCGAGCCGCGCCAGGGCGCCGGTGAATTCCGGCACGATCCAGCGCCGCAGCCAGTAGGCGCCGAGGCCGAGGGCGGCGACGATCCCGATCAGGGCGAGGCAGCCGGCGATGTAGGAGCCGAATGAGGGTGCCACGAAGGCGGTGATGCTATTCGGCGCGCCCCCCGGGCACCGCCGCGACTAGGCCGCGGCGGCGGGGATGGTGCAGGCGACCCCGGTCCCTTTCAGGCCGCAGTAGCCGTTCGGCACCTTGTGCAGGTACTGCTGGTGGTAGTCCTCGGCGTAGTAGAAGGGCCCGGCGGGCTCGACCTCGGTCGTCACCGGGTCCTTGCCGGCGGCGCGCAGCGACTCGTCATAGGCCTCGCGCGCCATCTCCGCCGTCGCCTTCTGGGCGTCGCTGGTGAAGTAGATGCCCGAGCGGTACTGGGTGCCGACGTCGTTGCCCTGGCGCATCCCCTGAGTCGGGTCGTGCTCCTCGAAGAAGACCTTGAGCAGGTCGGCGTAGGAGATCTTCTCCGGGTCGAAGGCGACCAGGACCGCCTCGGCGTGGCCGGTCTTCGCCGTGCAGACCTCCTCGTAGGTCGGGTTCGGCGTGGTTCCGTTCATGTAGCCGGCGGCGGTCGTGTAGACGCCGTCGAGCTCCCAGAACAGCCGCTCCGCGCCCCAGAAGCAGCCGAGGGCGAAGTAGGCGAGCTCGATCCCGTCGGGGAACGGCGGCTCCAGCGGCGTCCCCAGGACGGCGTGCGTCCGCGGTACGTCGAAGGGGCGCTCGCTGCGCCCCGGCAGTGCGTCCTCGGCGGCGACCATCTCGGTCTTGCCAGGGTTCATCATCGTCATCAGCTTTCCAAGTCTGTTCATTTGAGCCTGTTCCTCATGTTGGCCTCCTATGGAGAAGGTAGCGTGCGCGCATGGGCTGCCTGGTCGTCTTGCTCGCCTTCATCTCGCCGCGGCTGGCGCTGTTCGCGATCTTCCTCTTCTCAGACCTGCTCAGCGACGCCTTCGACAGCTGGTTCGTCCCCTTCCTCGGGTTCTTCCTGCTGCCCTGGACGACGCTCGCCTACGCGGTGATGTGGGCGTCCAGCACCAACGAGGTCGCCGGCTTCGAGTGGTTCATCGTCATCCTCGCCTTCCTCGTCGACCTCGGTTCCTACGCGAACCGAAACCGGATGCGGCGGGACTGACGGCGCTTACTGCTCGACCGGGTAGGCAACCCGGATCTGGCGCTTCGAGAGGACGAGGAAGGAAGTCTCGGTGACGGAGCCGTCCGCGAGCGAGGTCACCTTCGCGTTCGTCAGCGGTACGAATTCGAACTCGCCGCGGTTGAGCGAGTCCGAGAAGCGGCTCTGGTAGCCGGCCGGCGGCAGCGTCAGGTCGCCCTCGATCAGCTGTCGGTCCGTTTCGAAGATGGCGCGCTCGACCCGGCGGCGCTCACGCGTGTCCGCCGGATCCTCGACTTGGCTTCCGAATAGCTGCTCCATCAGGGTCTCTTACCTTGTCGGCGCCCCGGGGGGAGAACTTGATGCCCTCGGGGCCTTAGGAGGGGGTGCGTGCAACAGCTTCTCCGCTTTCCGACCTAATGGACGTTAAAATGACCATATGGCCAGAACTATGACTGCAACCGCCGCCAAGACCAACTTCCTCCGCCTCCTGGATGAGGCGGCCTCCGGAGAGGAGATAGAGATCACCCGGCACGGTCGTCCCGTTGCCCGGCTTGTCCCTCCCACCGGGGCCCGGACCCTGAAAGGAATGTTCAAAGGACAGGCCAGAACCGCCGTTGATGAGGAGACCCTGATCTCCACCGAAGAGATGTGGGATTTCTCCTAGATGAGCGCTGTCTTGTTGGACACTCATGTTGTCCACTGGTGGTCGGCAGAGCCCGAGCGACTCAGCCGGCCGGCGCAACGGGTGCTGGACGCAGCGGATGAACTGCTGGTCGCCGCTATCTCCTGGTACGAGCTCGGGTGGCTGGCGGAAAGACAGCGCATAGTCATAGACATCCCGATCCGCACCTGGCTCGAGAACCTCGGGGCGCAACTGCGGACTATCGGGATCACCCCTGCGATTGCTGACAGCGCGGTGGCCCTTCCCAGTTCCTTCCCCCGCGATCCCTCGGACAGGATCATCTATGCCACTGCGATCGAGCATGGAGTGAAGCTGGTGACGAGGGACCGGGCGATAGCCGAACACGATGCCCCCCGCTCGCTCGTCGTCTGGTAGTCGCCCCTACGACGAGTGCTGCGCCGCCTTCTCGCGCGCTTCCGCCTTCTCCTCCAGCGTCATCGCACCGGGGTGGCCGTCGCCGGGCCAGGGTGAGAGCACATACAGCAGGCGCGCGTCGGAGCGGGCGACGATCGTCCGCCGCTCTCCCGGGTCGAACTCGAAGAGGTGGCCGGCGCGGGCGTTGGCGAAGTCCTCGCCGCTCTCGGTGCTGACGTCGACGACGCCGTCGATCACGATCAGCCGCGCCCGCTCGTGTACCTCGTGCTCCTGCATCTCCTCCCCCTCGGGGAGGTTGAGGACGATCGAGCGCGCGTCGTCCCCGGAGGCGAGGATCCGCGGCTGGCGCGGCTCCACCTCCACCGTCTTCAGGTCCCAACTCTCCATCTACATCCTCCTTCTGCTCCGACCCGGATTCTCGATGAGCTTCCTCTACCCAGGCCGCCCGCGCAACTCACCCGCGATGAAGACTCAAGCGTAGGCGTGGCGCGCGAACCACTCGCCGAGCGCCTGCACGCCCTGACGCTGCGCCTCGCCGCCGCCGAGTCCACCCAGCGGTCCGTCCCCCTTCATCATCAGCAGCTTCAGCTTTTCGCCGTCGGTGGTCCGGAGACCGGCCGCAGCTTCTCCCCGAGATCGCTCACGCCAGGAGCGTAGACATCGGGGCGCCCGGATTCGAACCGGGGACCTCCGCCACCCAAAGGCGGCGCGCTACCAGGCTGCGCCACGCCCCGACTGGGGCAAGTGTAGGTTCTGGGGCGATGGCGGAGGTGCTCCCGTTCAACGCCCTGCACTACGACCTCGGGAAGGTCGGCTCGCTGGACGCCGTTGCAGCTCCCCCTTACGACGTGATCGACGCCCCCCAGCGCCGGGCGCTGCTGGAGCGCTCTCCCTACAACGCGGTCGCGATCGACCTGCCGAAACCGTTCGACCCGGCCGACCCCGACAGCGATCCGAGCGGTGACCCCTACGCCGAGGCGGCGGCGCGGATCGAGAGCTGGAAAGCGGACGGGGCCCTGGTCCAGGACGAGGCGCCC
>Ga0068868_100001166_pt1 | contig 18003 bp, 15 predicted proteins | sample KBSMisM42_FD_64660 | JGI IMG/M metagenome (GOLD analysis project Ga0068868, IMG submission 64660) | Miscanthus rhizosphere microbial communities from Kellogg Biological Station, Michigan, USA - KBS Miscanthus M4-2 | ecosystem: Host-associated > Plants > Roots > Rhizosphere > Soil ...
ACCACCCCGGTGGTGCCGGTGATGGTCGGCGACGACTGGCAGGCGGTGCTGCTCTGGAAGCGCCTCTTCGAGGCCGGCGTCTACACCAACGTCGCCATCCACCCGGCGGTCCCCCCGGGCGGGGCGCTGCTGCGGACGAGCCTGATGGCGACCCATGAGCGCGAGCACCTCGACGGCGCCCTCGGCACCATCGCCAGGGTGATCGAGGACTTCCCGGACCTTCCTCGCACTTAATTTTTTGGTCACGAAAATTTGACATCCCCCCGGGGGGGGAGTTTCGTGCTTGTCCAGATTTGGACAAGGCGGGGAATGCGACGAAATTGTTGCTCTTAGCGAATGGGTCGGACGGAACTTTGGTGGCGTTGGGTTGACGCCGCGTACCCCGAAGACGTAGCTTGGCTCCCTCGCCGCAACGACCCGGGTGGGCGTTCGGGAAGAGAGTCGGTCCGGCAGGACCAGCCCCTCGATGGGCGGTTGATCGCCAGTCGGACGGAACTACCCCAGTTAACCGATTCCTTGAAGGGAGGAGTCCCAGTGGAAGCTGCCTCAACGGCAACCGCAACGACTATCGCAGCCTCACCAGAGGCGCCGCAGCACATGAGGGCGCTGGAAAGAGCCAACATGGTGCGCCTGGCCCGCGCAGAGCTGAAGCGTGGGATCGCGCGGGGTGATGTCGATGCCGCAGAGGTGGTTCGCGACTGCCCGTGGGAGACCGAGAGCATGACCATCGCCGAGCTCCTGACCAGCCAGCGTCGCTGGGGCCGCACCCGGGCTCGCAAGTTCCTCATGCCCCTCTCGCTGAACGAGAACAAGCAACTGGGAACGCTCACCTCCCGGCAGCGCCGCATCCTCGCCGCCGAGCTTGCCACCCGCGGCGCCGGGCGGGAACCCCTCTCGGTCTAGATCATCCGCGGCTCAGCCGCGCATTCCGCCGACCCGGTAGCTGAGGCCACCGGAGGCGCGCTGGAATGCGCGGCGGGCCAGGAAGAAGGTGACCGCGAATGCCACCGCCCCGGTCGCCAGGGCCACCGCCAGGATCTGATCGGCGGCGTAGAAGACGAGGCCGGTGACGAGGACGAAGGCCGCCCCCGCCAGCATCGTGGTGTGGGAACGGAAGCCGGCGAAGTGCTCGCGGATCGCCACCTCGAGCCCGCCGAGGCCGGCGAGGGCGATCCCGACACCGATCGCGGTCGGCTGACCGCCGAACACCCCGATCGCCAGCGCGATGATCCCGGCGAGGATCACCAGCTCAGCCAGCGGCGCCGAGCCCCAAGGCGCCGGCGGGCGCTCGTCAGGTGAGGAGACCCGCTTCGCCGCGGGTTTCGCCTTCGTGGTCAACGGCCGCGAGCCGCCCGGATAACGGGCATCCGGATGAGATCTTGACCCGCCACCAGCCCATCAGCATCCCGATCGGGCCGAGACGGGGCCGGGAGTGCCAGTGGCCGCAGCCCGGCAGGCCGAGTTCCTCCCGGGAGACGCGGACCCACTTGAAGTCCTGCGGGGCGGCGAGCATCCGCTCGACCAGCGCCCGGGTCTCATCCTCGAGCCGCTGTCGCTCGACCAGGGCCTGGCGCCCCTCGGCGGCGCGGTCGGCGAGCTCGTCGCGCAGCGCCTCCAGCTCGCCGAGGTCGAGCAGCCGCGGCTGGGCGCTGATCGCCTCGACGCGGTGCGGCACCTCGGTGTGCCCGAAGGCCTCGCCGAAGAGGCCCGCGAGCTCCGCCTCGAGCCGCGCGATCTGCCGGCGCAACTGCTGCCGCGCCCGGCGCTCGTCGACGGCGACGTCCAGCCCAGCGACCAGCCCACCGACCTCTTCATGTCCGAGCAGAGCAGGCATCCTGGAAAGTGTAGTCACGCCGCCTCCAGAGTCGCCGCGGCCATCCACAGCGCCTCCTCGACGGCGATCTGCGGGACCCCCTTGACCTGCACTGCCGCGACCGCGATCCGGCGGCTGCCGCGGTCGACTCCGAACCCCTCGGCGGTGGCGCCGAAGAGGAGGCCGAGCGGCCGGATCTCATCGGCGATCGCCAGGGTCCCCTTCGCCAGCTCCGCCGGCGTCCCGGCCAGCGACTCACCGGGGGCGGAATCGCGGATGCAGAGCCGGCCGTCGATGCGGTCGGCGTCGAAGGCGCGCAGGGCGACCCCGGTCTCGACGATGGCGATGTTGAGCGCATCCGCCGGCAGCCCGTGGGTGCGGAAGCCGCCGTCTTCGAGCCGCTCCAGGGTCAGCTGCTCGACGGCGGTGCGGGTGCGGTCGGGGTCGAGGCCGATCTGGCGGTAGAAGACCCGGTAGGCCCAGGGGATCGGCCGTTCGCGCAGCCGGATCGCCTGCGACCCGTAGGTGCGGTCGGAGAGGTCGCGGAGGCGGCGGCGCACCGGCTCGGGGCTGCGCCCGGGCTTGGCGTCGACCTCGACCCAGGCGATTCCCAGGCCGGGGAACTCGGAGGCGATATGCGGCGCCACCCAACCCTGCTGCGGCGCCGGAACCCAGCCCATCCGGTTGGCGGGGTCGGCGCTCACCTCATCCCCTTTCCGCGGCATCGGTGGCCGCCAGCAGATGGTCGACCCGGCGGCTCAGCTGCGCCGTGGTGAGTTCGCCGATGCTCGCGCTCTCGAGCGTCCCGCCCGGGAAGACGTAGGCGAAGGTCGGGCAGAGGCCGACGCCGTAGAGGCCCGCGACGGCGCCGTCGCGGTCGAAGCCGACGGGCATCGTCCAGCTCCGCTGCCGGATCAGGTCGCGCAGCGTGTCGCGGTCGTCGCGGATGTCCAGCGAGAGGAAACCCACCCGTCCACGGTAGCGCCGGAAGGCCTCGTCGACCAGGTCCTGCTGCTCGACGCAGCCACCGCTTTTGGTGAACCAGAACGAGATCACCAGCGGCCGGTCGAAGAAATCGCAGACGCGGATCGATTCGGGTTCCTCGATCCGGCAGGCGGGAGTTCGCTCCGCTCCCTCCGAACAGGGGATGGCCGAGGTTTCGCAGTCGTCCTGGGCGACGTTGGCGTCGCCTTCCAGCCTGCCAGCTCCCTCCGGGACCGCGAACTCCGGCAGAGGCCAGCGCGGCGGCAGCTCGTCGACCCCGAGGGTCTCCCTGCCGCCCCCTCCCCCGATCGTGCTGACGGTGGCGACGACGATCACGGCGAGGAAGATCAGCCCGACCATGATCGAGTAGCGGTCCCTCATCGGCGCTCCAGCAGGAGGATGGTCGCGGGAAGGACCAGCAGCACGCCGACCAGGGCCGCGGCGAGGTCGACGACGGTGACGAGGCCGAAGTCGCGAAGCATCTGCACGTCGCTGGCGACGAGGACGGCGAAGCCGGCGATCGCGGTGGCGCCGGAGGCGACGACGGCCGCCCCGGTGCGGGAGTAGGCGCGGGTGAGCGCCTCATCGACATCCGCCCCACCCCCGCGCTCCTCGTGGAAGCGCCCGACCAGCAGCACTCCGAACTCGGTCGCAATCGCGATCGTCAGGGCGCCCAGCGCCGCCGACATCGGGTTGAGCGGGATGCCGGTGATCCAGAGCAGCAGCGAGGCCCAGCCGGTCGCCAGCACCGTCGGCACCAGCGGCACGAGGGCGCGGCCCCACGACCTGTAGATCAAAAGCAGCGCCAGCCCCACCAGCGCGATCCCCGCCAGCGTCAGCCAGTAGCGGCTGCTGGAGAGGTCGCTCGCGGATTCCGCGGCGATCACGGACAGCCCGCTCAGCTGCACCTCCACCCCATCCGGCGGCTCCCCGATCTCACCCCGCACCCGCTCCACAAGCTGCTGCTGATCCTCCAGCGACTGAGCCCTGATCCCGAACGAGATCAGCGCCTTGTGCCCGACTTCACCGGTCTCGGGATCCAGAGGCGCAACCTGCCGCAGCGCATATGGCGAGAGCGCCGACAACGTCGCATCGATCCGTTTCGCGGTCGGCTCTTCTTCCCCCTTGACCAGGAAGTCCGACAACGCCGGCCCAGGACAGATGTCCGCCTTCAGACAACTGGGATTTTCCCCACCGAACCCATTGCCCTCCAGCACCCGACGCTTGAACCCAGCCATCCACTCGACCACTTCAGGATCAGTGAGGTCATCCGCTTCGATGCTCACATCCAACTCCCCACTAACCCCGGTCGTGTCCTGCAACTCGTTCAGCCCTTCAACCGCCTCGATGCTCTGCGGAGCCAGCTCGCGAATATCCGAAACCGTGTCCACCCGAGTCCCGGCCATCCATCCGCAAACGGCCAGAGCCACACCGATCGCCAGCACTGCCACCGGCTCCCTTTGAGCAAGGGACAAAATCCGCGCGACGGGCGGGTGGCGCCGTAGGGTGCCCCTCCCTGAGGAAGCTTTAGCTACCGCCAGCGTCCCTAGACCGACGGTAAGAGCCAGCGCAAACGCAACGGCCACGCCACAAATAAGCACCCACCCAAACCCGCGAACCATGGGAATCGGCGAAAGCTGCAACGCCAGAAACCCGACCGCCGTAGCGACACAAGCCGCCCCGATCGTAGGCCCGCCAAGACGCGCCGCCTCCTCCGCCGACCTCGTCTCGTCAAAGCGCGCCTGAAACTGGATCGCGTAGTCGACCCCGAGCCCGATCAGGATCGGCAGCGCCGCGATCGAGGCCATCGTCAGCGAACCACCGACCAGCGCCAGCAAACCGAAGGTGATCGCCGCCGCCATCAGCGCAACCAACAGCGGCAGTAGCCTCCAGCGCGATTTGAAGACGAGGAAGAGCACCAGCGCCATCACCGCGATCGCCACCGCAAAGAGGACCAGGAGTGCGTCCTTCAGCGCCCGCGAGACGCCGTCGATCACCACGGGTGCGCCGGAGACCACGTAGCTGCCGTTTTCGAGCTCGAAGCACGGCGCCGGTTTGCCGCCGTCCTTGCAGGCCTTCCGCGGCGTCGTTTCCGCGACCGCCGCTTCGATCAGCCCGATCGCCCGGTGCCGTTCGCTCTCGCTCAGGTCCGGCCGCAGCCGGATCACGATCTGGGCGGACTTCGCGTTCGGGAACAGGTAGGAAAGGCGCGCCTTCGGCGTACCCCGCGGCCGCGCGAAGTCGAAGACGACGGTGGCGACGAATTCTTCGTTGGTGATGCTGGGGATGCTGGTGATCCCGTATTTGGTCGCCATCGCCAGCAGGTATTCGCGGAAGCGGTCGGCGGGGACGTTTTCGGCCAGTCGCCGCAGCTGGTTGTCGATCTGGACCACCGACTCGTTGAGGAAGGTGGCCGGGCCGGTGAGGAACTCGACCGCCCCGGACTCGGCCAGCTCGGTGCAGGGGCCCGGGATCGCCTCGGCGCCCTTCGGCACCTTTCCCGAAAGGCATCCCTCCAGCCGCAGCAGGCGGAAGAGATCGTCGCCGAGGAGCAGTTCGGGCAGTTCGCCCTTGACGAGGACGACGACCGGTTCTTCGCCGAAGGTCTCGCGGACCTGTTCAGTCGCCTCGACCGTCGGCGAGCCCGAGTCGGCAAGGGTGTCGACGCCGGCGTCGGTCGGCAGCTGCGTCGCTGCGACCGCGGCGGCGATCGCGAGCAAAGCGCTGAGGGCGACGAGCGGACGAGCGTGCCTCGCCGCCCACGCCGCGACGCGCCCGAACAGAGCTCCAGCGTCCAATCGTTAGTCCATCGAGAGCGGCCCGGTGACGTCAGCGTTGAGGAATTGGCTGACGAACGGGTTGCTGGAGTCGAACAGCTCCTCTTTCGGGCCGGACTCGACGATCTTGCCGCTCCACAGCACCGCGATGAAGTCGGCGATGCGGCGGGCGGTGCCGAGGTCGTGGCTGATCACCAGGTAGCAGCCGCCGTTCTCGGCGTGGACCTCGCGGATCAGCTCGCACAGCAGCGCGGTTCGCACCGGGTCGAGGCCGGAGTCGGGCTCGTCGAACATCACGATCGCCGGTTCCAGGACCAGCGCCCGGGCAAAGCCGGCGCGCTTGCGCATGCCGCCGGAGAGCTCGTTCGGCATCTTGTAGGTCGCCTCGCTGAGCCCGACCTCCTTCAGCCGCCGGTTGACGATCTCGCCGATCTCCTCCTCGCCTTTGTCGGTGTGCTGCCGCAGCGGGAAGGCGACGTTGTCGTAGATGTTCATCGAGCCGAAGAGCGCCCCGTCCTGGAACAGGAGGCCGAACTTTTTCCGCACGTCGAAGAGCTCGTCGTCGGTCATGTTCGGGATCGACTCGCCGTGGACGAGGACGTCGCCCGAGTCCGGGTACAGGAGGCCGACGATGTGCTTGATCAGCACGCTCTTGCCGGTGCCCGAGGGGCCGAGCACCATCGAGACCTGGTCCTCCGGCAGACCGAGGTTGAGGCCGTTGAGGATGCGGGCGCGGCCGAACTGCTTGACCAGATCGATGATCTCGATCGCGTCCTCACCGCCGTGGTCGCGCTTGCGGCCGGTGTGGAATTTGTAGGGGTCGTGCTCGCGCGGGTTGACGCCGGGGATGACGAAGTCACGCCCCATCGTGGCGCCGTCCTCGCTGACGTAGGGACCCTCGTCGGTGGCGCTTTCGGGGTGACCGGGCGTGCCGGCGTCGTCGGTCACGACCTCCGGCGGCGCTTCGGCACTCGAGGTCGCCTCGTCCTGCAGGTCCTCTTCTTCGCGTCGGGCCTCGTCAGCCTCGAAGCGGTTCTCTTCCTCGATCGACACCTCAGCCTCCTATTGGCGCACGTGGGTTGGCACCCCAGAAGACCAGGGTCCCGAGCATCCCGATGATGTGAACTAAGACGATGTTGAGGACCATCGACTTCGCCGTCGCGGTCCCCACCCCGACGGGCCCGCCGCCGGCGGTATATCCGTAGTAACAGCCGACCAGCACGATCGCGGTCGCCATCACCATGCCCTTGATCAAGCTGAAGATCAGGTCGGGCGGGTTCTGGAACATCCAGAAGATCAGGAAGTAGCCGCCGGAGGAGACGTCGCCGATCTGCTCGACGACGGCGAGGTAGCTGGCCAGGTACATGATCCCGATCCCGACCAGGTACATGAACGGGAAGGAGATCCAGGCGGCGAGCAGGCGGGTGGCGCAGAGGAAGGTCACGGGTGGCACGCCCATCACCTCGAGCGCGTCGATCTCGTCGGAGATCCGCATCGCCCCGAGCTCGGCGACGATCCCGGTCCCGACCTTGGCCGCGAGCATGTAGCCGAAGGCGTAGGGCATGATCTCGCGCAGGTCGCACCAGGCCGAGAAGACGCCGGCGTAGGCGGGCGCGCCCTGGGCGCGCAGCAGGTAGGCGCCCTCGATCCCGCACTGGAGGCCGAGGGTGAAGACGAGGCCCCAGATGATCAGCGCCGAGCCGAGGATGAGGATGCCGGCCTGGCGCAGGCTCTCGCCGAAGAAGCGGAGGACCCGGCCCGAGTAGACGAGGCCGGCGACGCGGGCGCCGAAGCGGGCGATCTCCCCCGCCGAGTCGAGCCAGCCGCGTGGAACCTCCAGCCAGGCGTTCATCGGATCGTCTGCAGCTCCGGGTTGGTCGCCAGCAGGGTCTGGGTGAAGACGTAGTTGAAGGCGAAGACGCCCATGAAGGAGATGACGACGGCCTCGTTGACGGCGCGGCCGACGCCGGCGGCGCCGCCGGAGGCGGTCATCCCTTTGTAGGAACAGACGACCGCGATCAGCGCCCCGAACAGGGTGCACTTGATCACCGAGCCCCAGAGGTCGGTGATCGAGGCGTTGGAGAAGAGCGTCGCGAAGAAGCCGCCGAGCGGCTGGTTGTAGAGAGCCTCGGTGAGGATGCCGCCGCTGATCCCGAAGACCAGCGCGTAGATGTCGAGCAGGCCGGTGATCAGCATCAGCGCCAGAAAGCGCGGCACGACCAGGTTCTTGATCGGGTCGACCCCGAGCACCTGGAGGGCGTCGAGCTCCTCGCGGATCTTGCGGGCGCCGAGGTCCGCGGTGATCGCCGTGCCGGCGACGCCGGCGACGACGACGGCGGTCACGAAGGGCGCGAACTCGCGGATCGAGGCGAGGACGAAAAAGCCGCCGAGGCGGTCGAGCGCGCCGAAGAGCGAAAGGAAGTTGGCCGCCTGCAGGCCCGGCGCCCCGAAGCCGAAGGCGACCGTCGAGACCAGCAGCGGGAACCAGCAGAGCTGCAGGGCGAAGAGGAACTGGCCGATGAACTCCTCACCGTAGGGGTAGGGCGGCCTGACCGCAGAGGCGATCGTCCGCGCGGTGAGGATCATCATCTCCCCCACCTGTTCGAACAGCGACTTGGCGGGCAGGAATGCCCTGTTGACCGCGGATCCGACCATCTACTCCTCCATTCGAGCCGGCGCCGCAGGCACGCGGCACCCCACCCGGTGGGCAGGAGTCTAGGGGATGGGAAACCGTCAACCGTTAGTGGCGTGTTGAGATCCGGCTAACCCCTTGGCGGCGCCCGAAATGCCTGCGAAAGCGGCCAAACCCCGTGCTATGTTCGGGCCGCTTTGCGGGGGACCGGAAGACATTCCCGGCAGACCCGCCTCCAAGCCATCGTCGCCGGGTTCGCGGCGCTGGCGGTGGCGGTGTCTCTGGCTGCCTGCGGAGGCAGTGACTCTTCGAGCACCCCTGAGGAACCGGGCGGGAAGTTCACCGTGAAGGTGACCGAAGCGGATTTCCCCTCCCTGCAGCGGCTCGGCCAGACCACGCAGCTGCGCCTCGGCATCCGCAACACCGGCAATCGCACCGTCCCCGGCCTCACCGTCAGCTTCACGATCAAGGGACAGCGCGGCGAAGACTCGGCGCTGCCGTTCGGAGTCAGCGACCCGGCGCCGGAAATCGCCCAGCCCGACCGCCCGGTCTGGGTGCTGGCGGCGACCTACCCGCACCTCGATGGCTCCTCCGACCCAGGCGGCACCACGACCTCGAGCCCGAAGACGTTCGCCCTCGGCCCCCTGAAGCCCGGGGAGACGACGACGGCGATCTGGAAGCTGAGCGCGGTCCGGGTGGGCAGGTTCACGCTGCTCTACGACGTCGGCGCAGGAATCGGCGGAGCGGCCAAGGCCGAGACCGACAACGGCGTCTCCCCCGGCGGTTCCTTCTCCACCGAGGTGACGGACCGGCTGCCGGAAACCGAAGTCACCGACGACGGCGAAATCGTTGAAGTCAAGAAGGGCAAGTAGGGCCTCGACAGCGGTGGCCGCAGCGGCGGTGCTGCTGGCGCTCGTACTGCCCGCCTGCGGCTCGGCCAGCGACCAGGGTCACTCCGCGGCGACGTCACCGCGGGCAAAGAACGGCGGGGTGGCGCTGAAGAAGGTCGGCACCTTCGACAGCCCCGTCTACGTCACCGCCGCGCCCGGCTTTCCGAAACTCCTCTTCGTCGTCGAGCAGCCGGGGCGGATCGCGGTCGTCAAGGGCGGGCGCCGCGCCGGCATCTTCCTCGACCTCCGCGACCTCGTCAACTACGGCGGCGAGCGCGGCCTGCTCTCGGTCGCGTTCCCGCCCGACTACGCCCGCAGCAAGCGCTTCTACGTCTATTACACGGACAGCGCCGGGTCGATCCAGATCGACGAGTTCAGGCGCCGTAGCGCCACCCGCGCGGCGTCCGGCTCCCGGCGCCCGGTGATCACGATCCCCCACCCGGTCAACTCGAACCACAACGGCGGCCAGCTCCAGTTCCTCGACAACCTCCTCTACTTCGCGACCGGGGACGGCGGCTCCGGCGGCGACCCGCCGAACAACGCCCAGAACAAAAACGTGCTGCTGGGGAAGCTGCTGCGGATCGACCCGCGGGCATCCGGGGGCAAGCCCTACTCGGTTCCGGCCAGCAACCCCTTCGTCGGCAGGCCGGGCCGCGACGAGATCTACAGCTACGGGCTGCGCAACCCCTTCCGCTTCTCGTTCGACACGGCCCACGGGCAACCGCGGATCGCGATCGGGGACGTCGGCCAGAACGAGTTCGAGGAGCTCGACTACACGACCGTCGCCCGCGCCGACGGCGCCAACTTCGGCTGGGACGCCCTCGAGGGCTTCTCCCAGTACAGCGACGAAAACAGCGGCACGCCAGATCCGGGCGGCACTGTGAAGCCGATCTTCGCCTACCCCCACAGCCGCGGCGGAAGCTGCTCGATCATCGGCGGCTACGTCGCCCGCGACCCGCGCCTGCGCAGCCTCCGCGGTCGCTACGTCTACGCCGACCTCTGCGAGGGACAGTTGCGCTCGCTGGTCCCCCACCTCAAACGGGCCAGCGACGATCGCAAGCTGAGACTGCGGGTCGCCAGCCCCACCTCCTTCGGCGAAGACCTGCGGCACCGGCTCTACGTGACCTCGCTCGAAGGCCCGGTCTACCGCCTCGTCCCGCGCTGAAGTCCCGAGGATTTTCCACTTCCGCGCGCCACCTGTAGCAACTTATTGTCTACACTTGCTTTCATGCACGTGACGATGGTGAAAGAAGCCTGGACCGACGAGCGCCTCGACGACCTCTCGAATGGGGTCGGCGAAGTACGGGCGGAAGTCCGCGAGCTCCGCAAGGAAGTCGCCGTCGTGCGCGAAGCCCTCGCCGAAATCCGCACCGAGATCAAAGCCTTGACTAAGACGATCGACGCAAGGTTCGAAGCAGTCGACGAGAAGTTCAAAGGGATCGACGCGAGGTTCGATGCTCAGCAGAAGTACATGGACGCGAGATTCGACGCGCTCAATCGCACCATGCAGATCGGCTTCGGTCTGATCGGCGCGATACTCGCGGCCCTCCTCGGCATGGTCGCCACCCAGCTTTGATTCGCCGCTACAGTTGGCTGACCAGCCAAACGGGCGAAGGGAGCTGTGGTGGAGAGCGGAACGGCGGCACGCAGTACCGGGATGAACGGAGCGTCGGCTGCGCCCGACTCGATCGAGGTCCATAACCCGGCAACGGGCGGTTTGATCAAGACGATCCCGGTCGATTCGCCGGAGGCCGTTGCCGCGACCGCCGCGCGGGTCCGCGCCAACCAGCCCGAGTGGGAGGCGATGGGGATCGAGGGCCGCTACCACTGGCTCGGCAAGCTGCGTGACTGGCTGCTCGACAACGAAGAGCGGGTGCTGGACACGATGCAGGCGGAGACCGGCAAGGTCCGCGCCGACGCCGGCAACGAGCCCGGCTACCTCGCCGACCTGATCAATTTCTACGGCACCCGGGCGGCGAGCTTCATCGGCGAGGAGAGCGTCCGCCCCCACACCCCCCTTCTGGCCGCCAAGAAGCTGCGGGTCCAGTACCGGCCCCATCCGGTCGTCGGCATCATCAGCCCCTGGAACTTCCCCCTGATCCTCTCGCTCGGCGACGCGATCCCAGCGCTGCAGGCCGGCTGCGCGGTGGTTGTCAAGCCGTCCGAGTTCACCCCGCTCGGTGTGGCCGAGGTGATCGAGGCCTGGAAGACCGAGATCGGCGGCCCCGACATCTTCGACTGCGTCCAGGGCGTCGGCGAGACCGGCGGCGCCCTGGTCGACGCCGTCGACTTCATCCAGTTCACCGGCTCCGACCGCACCGGCCGCAAGGTGATGGCGCGGGCAGCCGAGACGCTGACGCCGGTCAGCCTCGAGCTCGGCGGCAAGGACCCGATGATCGTCCTCGCCGACGCCGACCTCGACCGCGCCGCCAACGCCGCGGCCTGGGGCGGGATGATGAACTCCGGTCAGATCTGCATGTCGGTCGAGCGGATCTACGTCGAGGAGCCCGTTTACGACCAGTTCCTCAACAAGCTGACGGCCGAGGTCGGGCGACTGCGCCAGGGGGCAGACGACGCCCGCAACCCGAAGGACGTCGGCGCCATGACCTCCCCGAACCAGACGGCGATCGTCGAGGACCACGTCGGCGACGCCCTCGCCTCCGGCGCCCGGGCGCTGACCGGCGGCAAGCGCGTCTTGGGGCCCGGCGACTACTTCGAACCGACCGTCCTCGTCGACGTCGACCACTCGATGAAGGTGATGCGCGACGAGACCTTCGGCCCCGTCGTCGGGGTGATGAAGGTGCGCGACGCCGAGGAGGCGATCAGGCTCGCCAACGACAGCCCCTACGGCCTCTCGGGCTCGGTCTTCGGCGACCGCGACCGGGCCGAGCAGGTTGCCCGCCGGGTCGAGTGCGGCGCGATCAACGTCAACGACGTCCTCGTCAACTACTTCGCGATGGACGTGCCGATGGGCGGCTGGAAGCAGTCCGGGATCGGCACCCGCCACGGCGAACCGGGGATCAAGAAGTACTGCCGCAGCGAGTCCCTCGTGATCACCCGCTTCGGCGGCAAGCGTGAGCCGACCTGGTACCCGTACACCAAGGGCCGCCGCCTCCTCCTCTCCCCCATCTCCCGCTTCTTCGGCGCCCGCGACTGGCGCCGGAAACTGGGCCTGAAGCGCTAGTCGCGGTCTTTAGTCAGCGCCCCGGTACCTTTGTAGGTTCATGGCTGAGCGTGACTATCTAGCTGCAACTCGTGAGCGCGTGGTCGTCTTTGACGGCGGCATGGGCGCGACCCTGGAGATGTTCGACCTCACGCAGGAGGACTACGGCGGGCTTGCCGGCAAGTGCCACGAGGCGCTGGTGCTGAACCGGCCGGACGTGATCGAGGGGGTTCACGCTTCGATGATCGAGGCCGGTGCGGAGGTGGTCGAGACCGACAGCTTCCAGGGATCGCGGCTGAAGCTCGAGGAGTGGGGACTCGGCGAGCACACGCTGGAGATCAACACCAAGGCCGCGGAAATCGCCCGCAAGGCGGCCGGCGAGGAGCGCTTCGTCGCCGGCTCGATCGGCCCGACCGGGTTCCTGCCCGCCTCCACCGATCCGACCCTCGGCGACATCTCCTTCGGGCGCCTGGTCGAGGTCTTCGCCGAGCAGGCGCAGGGCTTGGTCGAAGGCGGCGCCGACCTGATCATGATCGAGACGGCCCAGGACATCCTCGAGGTCAAGGCCGCGATCTTCGGCGCCCGTGAGGCCTTCGCCAAGACCGGCCGGGCGCTGCCGATCCAGTGCAGCGTCTCGCTGCTGCCGAACGGCGGCAAGATGCTGCTGGGGACCGATATCCAGTCGGTGCTGACGACGTTGACGGCGCTCGAGGTCGACGTGATCGGGCTCAACTGCTCGACCGGCCCCGAGGACATGCGCGACGCGATCCGCTTCCTCGGCGAGACCTGCCCGGTGCCGGTCCACTGCATCCCCAACGCGGGCCTGCCGCTGCAGGGGCCCGACGGCGAGACGATCTTCCCCGAAAAGCCCGAGCCGCTGGCGGCGACGCTGGGCGAGTTCGTCGAGCGCTACGGGGTCGGCATCGTCGGCGGCTGCTGCGGGACGACCCCGGAGCACATCGCCGCGATCCGCGAGCGGGTCGGCGACCACACGCCCGGCGAGCGCCCCGCGCCGGGCCCGATCGAGGTCTCCTCGATGATGACCTCGACTTCCCTGGTCCAGGAGCCGCGGCCGACCCTGGTCGGCGAGCGGGTCAACTCGCAGGGCTCGAAAAAGGCGAAGGAACTGCTGCTGGCCGACGACTACGACGGCCTCGTCCAGGTCGCCGAAGACCAGGTCGAAGGCGGCGCCCACGTGCTCGACACCTGCGTCGCCCTGACCGAGCGCCAGGACGAGGACGAGCAGATGAGCGCGGTGGTGAAGCGGATCTCCCTCACCCAGCCGGCGCCTATCCAGGTCGACTCGACCGAGCCCGATGTGATCAAGGCCGCCCTGGAGACGATCCCGGGACGGGCGATCGTCAACTCGATCAACCTCGAGGCCGGTCGCGACAAGGCCGACGTCGTCATCCCCCTCGCCAAGGCCCACGGAGCCGCCCTGATCGCGCTGACGATCGACGAGGTCGGGATGGCGAAGACGGCCGACCGCAAGGTCGAGATCGCCGAACGGATCCGCGACATCGCCTGCAACGAGCACGGCCTCGACCCCGAGGCGCTGATCTTCGACCTGCTCACCTTCACCCTGACCACCGGCGACGAGGAGTGGCGGCCCTCCGCGGTGGAGACGATCGAGGGCATCCGCCGGGTCAAGGCGGAGATCCCCGGCGTCAAGACCTCGCTCGGCGTCTCCAACGTCTCCTTCGGCGTCTCGCCGCGACCCCGCGCGGTGCTCAACAGCGTCTTCCTCCACCACTGCGTCGAGGCCGGGCTCGACCTGGCGATGGTCAACCCGAACCACATCACCCCGTACGGCGAGATCCCCGAGGACGAGCGGGAGCTGACCGACGACCTCGTCTTCAACCGCCGCGAAGACGCGCTCGAGCGCTTCATCGCCCACTTCGAGTCGAAAGGCGAGGAGGCCGAGGCCGAGGCCGCCGACCCGACGGCCGGGATGGAGCCCGAGGAGGCCCTGCACTGGCACATCCTGCGCCGCAAGAAGGACGGGGTCGAGGACTGGATCGACCGCTCGGTCGAGAAGATCGGCGCCGTCCCGACCCTGAACGAGGTGCTGCTGCCGGCGATGAAGGAGGTCGGCGACAAATTCGGCGCCGGCGAACTGATCCTGCCCTTCGTCCTGCAGTCGGCCGAAGTGATGAAGCGCGCGGTGGCGCAGCTGGAGAACTACCTCGACCGGATCGAGGGCCACACCAAGGGCAAGGTCGTGATCGCGACCGTCTTCGGCGACGTTCACGACATCGGCAAGTCGCTCGTCAACACGATCCTCACCAACAACGGCTACACGGTGATCGACCTCGGCAAGCAGGTCCCGGTGGACACGATCATCGAGGCCGCGGTCGAAAACGAGGTCGACGCGATCGGGCTCTCGGCGCTGCTCGTCTCGACCTCGAAGCAGATGCCGACCTGCATCGCCGAGCTGCACCAGCGCGGGCTCGAGTTCCCGGTCCTGATCGGCGGGGCGGCGATCAACCGCGACTTCGGCCGGCGCACCCTCTACCCGAAGGGCAAAGAATCCGACGAGGTCTACGAGCCCGGCGTCTTCTACTGCAAGGACGCCTTCCAGGGCCTCGACACGATGGATGCCCTGGTCGACGAGGAGGCACACGCGGCCCTGGTCGAGCGGATCAAGGCGGAGGCGAAGCAGCTGCGCGAGAAGCCGGTCGTGGTCGACGACTCGCCGCCGACCACCGACGCCAGCGTCCGCTCCGGCGCCCGCACCGACGTGGAGATCCCGGAGCCGCCGTTCTGGGGCACCCGCGAGGTAGACGTCGACCTTGCCGACGTCTTCCCCTACCTCGACCGCCACGTCCTCTTCAAGCTGCACTGGGGCGGCCGCGGAGTGAAGGGCGAGGCCTGGCGCGAACTGGTAGAGGGCACGGCCGAGGAGGAGGGCTTCGCCGCGCGCCTGGAGCGGATGTGGCGCGAGCAGGACTATCTCAATCCCAGGGCCCGGCTCGGCTATTTCCCCTGCAACGCCGACGGCAACGAGCTGGTCGTCTTCGACCCCGAGGACCCCGAGCGGGAGATCGAGCGCCTGGTCTTCCCCCGCCAGCCGAAGCACGACCGCATCTGCCTCGCCGACTTCTACCGGCCGCTGGACTCCGGCGAACGCGACGTCGTCGCCCTGCAGGGCGTCACCGTGGGTCCGGAGGTGACCGAGCTGATCGAACGGCTGGAGAGCGAGGGCGAGTTCGCCGAGCAGCTCTACGTCCACGGGCTCGGCGTCCAGTCGGCCGAGGGCCTGGCCGAGTGGCTCCACGCCGAGGTCCGGCGCGGGCTCGAGATCGACCCCGACCAGGGCCGGCGCTACTCCTGGGGGTACCCGGCCTGCCCCGACCAGTCCGAGCACGAGAAAGTCTGGCGACTGCTCGACCTCGAAAAGATCGGGATGACCCTCTCGGGCGGCTACGCGGTGATGCCCGAGCAGTCGACCGTCGCCATCGTCGCCCACCATCCGCAGGCGGTCTACTTCGGGATGAAGTCCGGCTTCATCCCCGAGGAGAAGGCACCCGACGAGCTGATCGCCGGCACCGCCCGCGGCGGTGAGCTGCCGCCGGAGTCCGACCCGGACCCCGGCGACGAAGGCGAGGGCTCTGAGGCCCCCGCCCCCGAGCTCAGCCGCTGAACCTGTCCGGCACCTGCGCCGGGTGCAATGCCGGCCGCTGCCAGTTGCGTCCTTCGTAGGCCTCTTCGAACCCTGCCCTGCGCAGGTTGCGGGTGACCGCCGACCAGGAACCGAGGTCGCATTCGCCGACCTCGATGAAGACGGTGTGGCAGCCGGCGCGGTGCGCGTCGACCAGGCGCCGGTGCAGCAGCGCCGCATTGCAGCCGTGGCCGCGAGCCTCCGCCAGCGTCGTCCCCGCCCCGAGCTGGGCCACCCCGTCGACGATCAGCATCGATCCGGTCGCGACGGGAACCTCCTCTTCTCCCAGGGCTGCGGTGTAGCAGTGCCACCCGTTCTGCTGCGGCAGCGAAAAGAAAAGCGTCCCCGCCACCAGCGGCATCTCGAGGGCTTCGGCTGCGATCGTGCTCAGCCCTTCCCCTTCGGCTTCGTCGAGGCCGAGCCTGTAGACGACGATGCCGGGATCCACCTCGAAGTCAGGCGGCGAGCCGTCGCGGACCAGTTTTACCCAGCCCCCGCCCCGCTCGTACCCGCGCACGCCCAGCCAGGCCTCGGCTTCCGCCGCCCCCGGCCGGCCGGCTGCAACCGGAATCCGGTAATCGACTTCGCGGGCTCGCATCCATTCGACCGCGGCGGCGAGATGGCCGTCCTCGATCGCTCCTGGCTCTGCCGCCCCCTGAACCTGCTGCAGCAGATGTACCTCCGGCAGATCGCCGAAGGCGGTCGCCTGGACAGGCCCGAACCGCTCTACTTCGACCCCCGATTCGGAGATCGCTTCCGGAACTACCGAGTCCCACATGTCGCGCCGGAAGCGCTGCGCGACTCTCTCCAATACTGCCGAGTCGTATCTCACGGCTCCCATTCCCCCAGTTCGCGTGAGTGATTGGCCGATTGGTCGACTCTATGCACATTAGTGCAGACCCGTCAAGGAACCTTGTCGATCCGGCTAAGAAGTTATGCCCGAGAGGGCGGGCGGGCTGCCCGCTGGATGGAACCGGCGCCTACCGCATGCCCTCCCGGGGTGCCAGGAGTGCCGGCCTGGGAATGGTGGCGGCACGCCTCCGAGCCGTATCCTAGACAGATACAGCAAAGTTTTTGTATCGCTCAAGGAAAGCTTAAAGACAGGCTACGGCTGCGACTGGCCGGCCCGTGCCCGGGGCTTCGACTCGAGCCTCACCGGGGCCGCTGAAACCGCCTGCACCCGCAGGTCGCTCCAGGTCAGCCCCTCACGGACGAGGGCCGGGAGGCCGAGGGCGACGGCGGTCGCGATCTCGACCGCCTGCAGGATCACGCCGTAGGCGAGAGCGTCGGCGGTGCTGACGCCGAAGCCGGTGTGGAGAACGCTGATCACAGCCAGCTGGAAGACCCCGATGTTCGACGGGGTCGCCGGCACGACGGCGGTCACGTTGACGGCGAAGAGAACGGCGGCTGCGGCCCCGATCCCGGCCTTCCCGTCGAGACCGAGGGCATAGAGCAGCGCCCAGCAGGCGGCGAGCTGGATCGCCCAGGCGCCTAGCTGCGCCGCGGCCGCCGCGGAGCCGTATCGCGGGTCCCGGAAGACCGCCAGCCCCGCCCTCACCTGGATCAGGGCTTTGTGGATCGCGGTCCCCAGCCGGGCCAGCCGGCCGTTGCCGTTGCGCCGCATCAGCAGCGGCGCGAAGAGCACGACGATGAGGACGATCAGCGGCACGAGGCTGAAGAGGAAGATCTGCTTCGTCCCCGAGTGGAAGAGCGGGGTGGTCGAGACGATGATCACCCCGAGCAGCACCAGCGCAACCAGGTTCAGCAGCGTCTGCGAGACGAGCGTGCCGAGGAGCACCGGGAAGGTTTCCCGCATGCGGCCGCTGCGGCGGGCGAGGGTGAGTGCACGCGCGGGCTCCCCCAGGCGCGCCGGCAGCGTCGCCGACATCAGCACGCCGATCATCGTCGCCGAGGTGACGTCGCGGCGGCGGATCGGCCGGTTGGGCAGAGCGGCGCGCGCGATCCAGTACCAGGAGGCGGCGCGGAAGAAGAGGGAGCTCGCCATCAGCGCGCAGGCGATCAGGACCCAGGTCAGGTTCGAGCGGACGATGCTTTCGACGACGTTGTCGATGCCGATCTTCTG
>Ga0068868_100001167_pt1 | contig 18001 bp, 8 predicted proteins | sample KBSMisM42_FD_64660 | JGI IMG/M metagenome (GOLD analysis project Ga0068868, IMG submission 64660) | Miscanthus rhizosphere microbial communities from Kellogg Biological Station, Michigan, USA - KBS Miscanthus M4-2 | ecosystem: Host-associated > Plants > Roots > Rhizosphere > Soil ...
AACAGAGGCCCTTGAGAATATTGAGCAATTCTCTCACCTTGAGATCATTTATTATTTTGACCGGGTCGGCAAGAATAAAATTGTCTATTCCGGAAGGCCCAGGGGTAATCCGGACTATCCTGTTATGGGGATATTTGCTCAGCGGAGAAAAGACCGGCCCAATCAACTCGGGCTTTGCACGGTTCAATTGATTGAACACAGCGGAAGAAGTATTAAAGTCAAATATCTTGATGCCATTGATGGTACACCTGTATTGGACATTAAACCTGTGTTCAAAGAATTTGGATCAAGGACTGAGATAAAACACGCTTCGTGGGTAAACGACCTGATGAAAGATTACTGGAAATGAAACAAGTGATTAATTGACGGGTTGATTATTAATAAGACGATCAATTTTTGAGAGTATGTCGTGCATATCGAAAGGTTTTGAAATAAACTCATCAGCGCCGGCCTGCAAACAAATATCTTTCGCATTTGGATGAGCCGATATCATGATGATGGGTATGTCAGCGATAGAACTGTCTTTTTTAAATTCACTGCACAGATCCGTTCCGTTTACGCCCGATAGCAGCATGTCCATAATGATGAGGTCAAACTCATCATTCTTCAATATCTCGTGAGCCTGTTCGGCTCTTTCTGACACAGTTACCGAATAGCCTTTATATTCCAGCATCATTTTGATCATCATTCCAATATCCGGATCGTCATCTAAGACCAGTATTTTTTCTTTTTTGTTCATTTTTGTTTTGTTTATGATCCCGTTGTCGGTAAGGTAAATGTGAACACTGAGCCCTTGCCTTTTTTACTGGTGAGACCAATCGCTCCGCCGTGACGCTGTATGATCTCTTTTGCTATAAATAACCCTATACCAAAACCCGGGAAGGTCTGCTCTTCTTTTCCACCGGCCCGATAGAAACGTTCAAATATTTTTTCGTGATCTGTTTCATCAATGCCAATGCCAAAATCTTTTACACTCACGGAAACCCAGTTTTTTTCGGATGCCCGTATCCACACTTCCACTTTGTCGGCATTCGGAGAATATTTGATCGCATTGGTGAGAAAATTGATCAGCACCTGACCAATGCGATCTTTATCGCCATTCACATTACATTCAAAGTCGTGAAATATATTAATGTCATGTTTTGAATTTGTATAAAGGATATCCTGCACTGTTTCGATCACCAGCTCATTCAAATTGAATAATTCCTGGTTCAGGACAAGCATACCTGTCTCAATTTTTGACAGGTCGAGCAGCTCAGACATTAATCTTGTTAATCTTGTGATCTGCTTGTCAACACTTATAAGTGATGACCTGACCAATAAAGGAGATACTTTACTTTCATCTTCCTTTAACGCGGACAATAGTAATTGTGTATATCCTTTAATGGAAGTTACCGGGGTTTTTAATTCGTGGCTGGCCATTTTGATGAAATCACTCTTCAGCTCGTCCGCTTCGTTGAGTATTCTAAGCTCCTCTGTTCTCTGGTTCACCCTCTCTTCAAGAGTTAAGGATAGCTGGCGGTACTTTTCCTCACTTCGCCTGATCTTTTCATCTGCAGTTTTTTGCTCATGAATGTCCATGCTGGTGCCAATGAACCCCGTGAATTTCCCGTTCGCGTATTGTGGCATTCCGTTGTCAACAAACCACCGGTATTCTCCTGTATTCCCGTTTTTCAGGCGCATGGTTAATGTGTACGACTTGTGATTCATGGAAGAATCATTCATTACAGCGAGTACTTTTTCGAGGTCATCTGCGTGAATGAATTTTTTCCACGATAATTCTTCAATACTTGCCGATTGCGGCATGTTGAAATATTCCAGGCCTGCTTTATTCAGAAATGTGGTCTGAAGTTTATTATCAGTTAACCAGACAAACAGGGGAAATTCAGTCGCCAGCGTGCGAAATTTTTCTTCGCTTTCTTCAATTTTTTTCCGTGCCACCACCTGGTCGGTTACTTCATTGACCACGGCAATGATCCCGGTCCAACTGCCATCTATATCTTTTATCGGCTCGTAGGTACAGTTATACCAACCTTTAAAAGGCTGACCATTTCGCTGGAACGTAAACTCAACTTCATTAACCACAAAAGTTTCACCCTTCAAAGATTTTTCTACTGACATTTTGTATAATTCCCGGGTATATTCCTGCGCATTTATTTCAGGAAATATCTCCGTCAAAGACCTTCCTTTTACTTCGCTCAATGATTTACCCCAGATTTCCAGCACTCTTTCATTGGCTGCTTCTACAATAAAATCAGGACCTTTATAGATGGCGATTCCGACCGGGGCCTTTCTAATAAAATATTCAAGCTGTCTTTCATTCTCTTCAATCTTTTGCCGCATGGATAGTTGTGCGGTGATCCTCGCCAGCAGCTCCTTAGTAGAAAATGGCTTTACAAGATAATCATCGGCACCGATCTTGTAACCTTCAATCCTTGACTCTTCTCCTGCACGGGCTGTAAGTAAAATGACAGGGATGCGTTCATACTTTTTGTTTTCTTTGATTGCTTTCAATAGTTGAATGCCATCCATCACGGGCATCATTACATCACTTACTACCAACTGTGGCGCCTGCTCCTGTATTATTTGCAAAGCGTCGCTGCCATTATTCGCGGTTACTACCGTAAAGTTTCTGCCAAGAATATTTTTTAGGTATTGACGCATGTCCGGGTTATCGTCAACAACAAGGATATAGGAACTATCATGGATCTTTTCAGTCTGATCCGGTTGATCATTGACAGGCGTCCCCACCAAACTGTCTGCTTCCTCCAGGAAGGCATCTGCCAGTCTGACTTCAGGATCTATGTCTGAATCATCAATTTGCTCAATAGGCAAATGCTTTCTGCCTGTTGGAATGCTTACTATAAATTCAGAGCCTGCATTTATGTTGCTTTTCACGGAAATGGTCCCGCCATGCATTTTTACAAACTCACTCACCAGGGATAAACCGATCCCGGTACCTTCAAACGTTCTTCCGGTTGCATTTTGCACCCTGTGAAACCGCTGGAATAAATTAGGGAGCTCTTCCTCAGGAATACCTACGCCGGTATCAAGGACACTGAGCTCCACATTGCTATTTCTTGCAGAGAGAGAAACTGTAACGCTTCCGTTCGGTGTATACTTAAATGCGTTGGACAGGAGATTTAATACAATTTTTTCCCACAGATTCCTGTCAACATACATGGGCTGCGTGATATGTTCACAGTTTACATTGAAATCCAACCCCGCGTTTTCAATAGCCGAACGGAAACTTCCTGCCAGATCCCTGGTAAACGTCGAGATGTCTGTTAATTGGAATTGCGCTTTCGCTCTCCCCGCTTCAATCCTGCTAAAATCAAGCAAGTTATTTACGAGGCGCAGTAATCGCATTGAATTGCGATGTGTTGTTTCAATTTTATTTTTTTCCTCATCAGTTAAGCGGCTTTGAGGCCGGTTGAGAAGATCTTCAAGAGGTCCCAGCATTAAGGTAAGAGGTGTCCTGAATTCGTGACTGATGTTTGAAAAGAAAACAGTTTTTGCTTTATCAATTTCGGCAAGGGCTTCCGCCCGCTTGCGTTCTGCTTCGTAAGCCATCACATTGTTTACTTCCAGAGCAATTTGATCGGCTACAAGCGTCGTGAACTGCCTGTAAGTTTCATCATAGATCCGGTAAGGATTAAGCGCGGCGGTGAGAATGGCATTTGGATAAGTACTACCCGAAGTAATAATGGGAAGATGAACGAAGTGTGATGCTTCGATTTCCCAGGCTCCTTTTGGTAAATTCTTTCTCCTGCCCTTGTTTTCTGAAATAACAATTTCCTTTTTATCAAAGGCTTTACAGAGATTAAAGGTGCCTTCCCTGGGATTCAAAAGGTCTACGTATGAAGGGAAAACCGTTTGATCTTTCTCAATACCAGAATAAGCAATGGCTTGTGCAGTACGGCCGTCATTATCTATTTTATATAAAACAGCAAACGGAAAATCTTTCTGATTGTTTTCCAAAACCTTTAGGGCACTTTGGTATACCTCGGTAACCGTTTGCATTTTTGCAAGACTTTTACCAAGGTCCCTCAAAGTTCTGAGTTGTCGTTCACCAATGATCCGGACTGTATCGTCTGTATTTGCACATATCATACCGGCGGTACCGCCTGTATCACCGGGAATAGGCGTGTAAGAAAAAGTATAATAAGTTTCTTCTAAATAGCCATTGCGATCCATGATCAAAAGCTGTGACTCTACGTAAGTGCCTTCGTCTTTTTCCATTACTGTTTTAAGCAAGGGTTCGATGTCTTCCCAGATATTTTTCCAAACTACGGATGCCGGCTGGCCTAATGCCCACGGATGCATGCCTCCAACGATATCTTTATAAGGATCATTATAGAGTTTAATGAGATCTTTTCCCCAGCCGATCCATATCGGTTGGCGCGACGTTAGCATAATGCGCACGCAGGTTTTTAAACTTTGCGGCCAGTTCTCAGGAGAACCCAACGTCGTTTTTTTCCAATCAAATGCCCTGATAAGCTCTCCCATTTTACCGCCTCCTTCTAAAAAGGATGCTTTTGAATTCGGTTCATGTGGAATGATAGTGAGCCCTTGTTGCATAAAAAGTTTATCCGGTTTGATGAGAATTACTCGTTATTCTTGTCTGAATTGACGGGTATCGAAACAGTAAAAATAGATCCTTTACCCTTTTCACTTTGCACGGATATCGATCCATTATGCCGGTGGACTATTTCACTGGCTATAAAAAGACCAATTCCGAAACCAGGAAATGTTTGTTCACTCCTGCCCTCTGCCCTGTAAAAACGTTCAAATATCCTGATGTGATCTTTGTTATCAACGCCGATACCGTGATCTTTCACTTTTATGATCGCCAGGCTTTTGTTATTGTCTACAAATACTTCAATGCTATCTGAATCAGGTGAATATTTGATCGCATTGGTTAAAAGGTTCAACAATACCTGGGCAATGCGGTCCTTATCGGCGAAAATTTTTCCTTCGAAGTCATTGTGTAAAATGATCGCATGTTTGGAGGCGGTTTGTCGCATATCCTGTACTGTTTCTTCTACAAGTGCACCCAGGTCAAACGCCGTTTTATGCAATTCAAGTCTTCCTGATTCTATCCTGGAAAGGTCGAGCAACTCAGAAATGAGCCTCGTGAGCTTGACAACCTGCTTTGAGATGGTATTGAGGGAAGACTTGATTGTTTGTTTTGATAACCGTAATCGTTGTTCATCCGCTTCATTAAAAATATTCAGCATTAACTGAACGTAGCCATTGATCGAAGTAATGGGGGTTTTTAATTCATGGCTCGCCATTTTGATAAAATCGTCTTTGCGCTGTTCCAGTTTTTTCAATTCGGTAATATCTGTTATTGAGCCGGCAAAACCCGAGAACTCGCCATCCAGATCATGGAAAGGATATCCTTCAGTGAGTCCCCATCTTATTTCCCCATCCTGTCGTGTAAATCTGAATTCCCTTTTGAAATTTTTTCTTTGCTGAAAACATTCCCGGAATTCGTTGATCATGGACACCCTATCTTCATTGGATACTGATTCCATCCAGCTCTTACTAATTACTTCCTGGAAATTTTTTCCGGTCCATTTCAGCCATGTATCACTCACAAATACATTTTCTTCTTCGTCATTTGTCATCCATAAAGCGGCGGGTGATGCATTAGAAATAGTCTTGAACAGAAGTTCACTTTCCTGGATCTTTTCCCTGAATCTTTTTTGATCGTCTATATCCATGCAGGCACTGATAAAGCCAAGAAATTCTCCTTCGTTGGAAAATCTTGGAACCGAATTATCAGCTATCCACCGATATTCACCATCGTTACGCCGCAACCTGTACTCTGAATAAAATCTTCTTTGTTCCATGAACGAGGCATTGTATGTATCGATGCATTTTTGTACATCGTCAGGGTGTACTGCTTCAAGCCATCCCTCGTTACTTTCCTGTTCACGTGTTCTTCCTGTAAACTGGAGCCAGGTTTTATTGAAGTAATCTTCAAACTTATCGGTGCCTGACATCCAGATCATGGCCGGAACATTGTCGGCCATGGTTTGAAAGAGTTCGACACTTTCCTTAAGTTCAATTTCCCTGGTCTTTTCTTCGGTGATATCAAGCATTGTCCCAATCAACCGACCTCGCATGTTGTCGTCATCGAAAAACATCTGTGCGCGGATATGTAACCAGCGGACATCATCATTATTATTGAAACGATGGACCCGAATTTCCAGGTCGAACTTACCTCCGCTACCGGGCTTAACGGCTTGGGTTATGTGTTTTAGAAAATAATCTTTATCATCTTCGTGGATATGGTCAAGGAAAACATCCAATGCAGGATTCTCACCTTCCTGCATTCCACATATTTTTCTGCTCTCCAGTGAATACAACAATGTCATATCCCTGGGATCATATTCCCATGTTCCCAAACCCGTCATTTCAACAGCCATTCTGAACCGCTCTTCGTTTTCATGAATCAATCTTGCTGTTTCTTTTTGGAAGCTAATGTTCCTGGCAATTTTCGAAGCGCCGATTACATTGCCACTTAAATCTTTTATAGGTGAGGTGGTTAAAGAGATGTCAATTAACTTTCCATCCTTAGCCATTCTTTTTGTTTCAAAGTGTTCCACCTTCTTTCCCTTTCGCAGCTCGCTGAGTATTTCGTACTCTTCGTTGATCCGTTCCGGTGGAATTATTTTGGTGATCGATTGGCCAATCATTTCTTGCTCGGTGTAACCGAATAATTTTTCAGCTGCCCTGTTCCAGTTTGTAACGATCCCCCCGAGAGTCTTCCCAATAATAACATCGTCGGAGGATTGAACTATGGCAGCCAATCTTGCGTTGAGTTCTTCACTCTTTTTTCTTGATGTGATATCTCTCGCGATCTTCGATGCACCGATCACGGTCCCCTTGGAATCCCTGATGGGCGAGATGGTAAGGGATATGTCAAGTAGTTTACCTTCCTTGGTTACTCTTTGGGTCTCAAAGTGATCAATTTTCTCGCCTCTTCTGAGTTTGCTGATTATTTCAGATTCCTCGTCTTCCCGGTCCTTTGGAATTAATTTCATAATTGATTGACCGATTATTTCCTCTTCCGTGTAACCAAACAATTTTTCTGCTGCTGTGTTCCAACTGGTAATAGTTCCATTTAGAGTTTTAGCAATGATCGCGTCATCTGAAGATTGAACAATGGCAGCCATCCGGTCACTGAGTTCCTGGCTTTTTTTTCTTTCGGTTATGTCGGTGATAAACGCCAGGTAGCCCTCTACTTCGCCGTTCTTATCGAATTTCGGCGAATAAATGACTTCTGCAAAGCGACTATTTGTTTTATATGGAAGTTCTATTTCATACCTCGTTCGGGTGCCATCTAATGCAGTCAGTATATGATCTTTCACAAAGTCATATACGGAGGGCTCTAAAAACTCATCCACTTTTTTCCCAATGATATTTTCTTTCTTTAGCTCGCGCCAGTCCAGATAGGCTTTATTGACATATTCATAGCTATTGTGGCGGTTGATGTACGCAACGGGGAATGGGATCATTTCAATAATTTCAACAGAAAAGTCTGCCTGAGCAAATTTTGCATCCTCTTCCTTGTCCGGAACCACACGGTTAACCTTTTGAATGGTGCTCATGAATTCGATTTTTCTGCTTCAAAAGAGAGTAGACAGCAATTTAGAAAAAAGAGTATCAATTTTGTGCTTACCAACTTTAGACGGCAGGTAATATTTTGTATTTTAACTTTTTGCCCGGTTCAATTGTGTCGATATAAAACTGCAAAGTGGGTAAATTTTTTCCCACCGTATGCTTTCTCCTATCTGAATAAATCTTACAAATGGTTTCGTATGGTTAGGCCGCTGTCTTTATCGCAGGTCAGAGGTTAAGATTCCACTAAACAAAAGCATGAAGCATGCCATTTAACTTAGATATGTAAGTGAAAGTTAAGATGATCTTGCAGAAGGGGGAGTGAATTTTCTGCCCCTTAGTTACCCTGGTTTATCTAGCATGATATTTTAAATGATTGCCTTCATGAAAACATCTAACGATTTCAAGGTACCCAAACGAAAATTAAAAGGGTTATTGCAGGATACGGCGAAAAGTGCGGAAGTGATCAACCTGGTCTATGTTTCAGATAAGGACCCCGGCATTGAAAGATCAGGGCATGGGAAAAATTTTATCTATACAAAAAATGGAAAAAAGATAACTGATGAAAGCGAGCTTTTGAGGATCAGGAAACTTGTTATACCTCCGGCGTGGGAAAATGTATGGATATGCAGGCTATCAAATGGCCATTTGCAGGCGACAGGATACGATGTAAAAAAGAGAAAGCAATATAAATATCATTCCTTGTGGTCGGAATTCAGGAACCAAACAAAATACTACCAGTTACTGGAATTTGGAAAGAGGCTGCCTGCCATTCGTGAGAGGCTTGGGAAAGATCTTTTAAAACCAGGTTTGCCATTGGAAAAAGTACTGGCCGCCCTGGTTATGATCATGCAGGAAACGAATATTCGCGTGGGCAACGATATCTATGAGAGATTGTATGGTTCATTTGGATTGACCACTTTAAAAGACAAGCATGTGAAAATTAATGGCAATTCAGTAAAATTTTGTTTTAAAGGAAAGAAAGGGATTTACCACGAGATCGATCTGAAGAGCGGAAGGCTTGCTCGTATCGTCAAACAATGCAGAGACATCCCGGGTAAAGAATTATTTCAATATTACAATGAAAATGGTGAGAGAAGATCGATCGATTCAGGGATGGTGAATGAGTATATAAAAAACATCTGTTGTGATAATTTTACGGCGAAAGATTTCAGAACGTGGACAGGTTCCGTATATGCGATCGAGGTCTTTAAAGAGCTGGGTTGTTGTGAAGGAGAAACTGAAAAAAAGAAGAGAATAGTGCAAGCTCTTGACATCGTGGCAAAAAAACTCGGAAATACAAGGGCCGTTTGCAAAAAATATTATATCCATCCTCTCATAGAGGAGTTATATTCAAACGGACAGCTCGCAACCTTTTTTCAAACAAAGAAAAGCGGGGAGAGAAATCAGTTTTCAGAAGCTGAGCATATTCTTATGAGCATTTTAGAGAAACCCTGACATTATTCGAATAAAAATCCCGCTTTTAAAGCGGGACAAGTAAAAGTTTTCTCATGTAAACAGTGGTTTGACCAACACGTGGTTGCCTTGGTTGCACAAATTAAAAGAAAAAAAGTCACATTTAGCTTAATTCAAAACTTGCAGGCCCGCGACCGGATTTTTTGAGCCTCATCAGCTTGTGGATATTGTAAAATGCGATAGTAACGACGGTCATTGTGGCAATCAGCATAAATAGAATGAAAATGGGTCTTAATTCCCTTAACCAATACACTTCTATTAAAATAAAACCATGCACAGCGCAGATGATTTTCGAAGTGAGACCATGGCTGATACCCGCGTTGCTTAGAAGATGATGGAGATGAGTTCGGTCAGGTTGAAAAGGAGATTGGCCTTTCCAAATTCTTTGTGAGAAAACTCGGACCGCGTCAAATACAGGAATTAAAACCATACCCAGCGCAAATAGGGGTGCTGCTTTTATGATTGGCTGAGCAGCATTGCTATTTCCCTGTATAAATCTTGTACAAAGAATTGAAAGAATAAAGCCCACCACTAATGAGCCGGTATCGCCCATGAAGATCTTTGCAGGATTCATATTGAAAAATAAAAACCCGAGTATGCTTCCCGCAAGTGCAAATGCTATGAGTGCAAAACTCTTATCATTCCCTATAGTAAGAAAGATACCGATCGTAATAAGACTCATAAAACCCATACCAGCGGCCAGGCCATCGATGCCATCAATGAAGTTGAACGCATTTATAATGCCCACGATAGCAAGAATGGTGAAACTGTATTGAGCAGTTATCGGTAATTCATTAAGACCAAAGAGCCCTCCAAATGTATTGATGCGTATACCCGACAAAGCTATTAAAGAGGCAAGCGCTATTTCGACAATGAATTTGTATTTTGGAGAAAGATCATTCAGATCATCGGTCATTCCCATTGCACCAAGGATGGCCATTGAGAAAAAGCATATCATCATTTCACTTGAAAAGGAAAAAGGGAACCAAAGAGCAATGGAGAGAGTCATTCCAACTATAATGGCGATCCCTCCCAATGTGGGTGTGGGTAATGAATGTTCTTTTCGTGAATCCGGGATATCATGCAATCTGTATTTATCCACCAGCCGTATGATCGGCGGGATACAGACCATTGCGATCGCGAAAGCGGAGATGAAGCAAAGTAAACCAAACTTAAAATCACTAAAATTCAGTTCGATCTGAAGAAGCGGAATGAGGCTTTTCATGGGGCTCTGGTTTTCGGTTCGATAGAATATTGGAGCAGAAAAATAGAAAGAATACTTTGAAAAGGCAAGACTTTTTTATTGTGTTTTTTTCAAAAAAATTTACGGGTATTCAACATGAATTTTTCCTAATTTGAAGCGCTTTTAAAATGAACCTTGTGGAAATATCATTTTGGATTTGTATTGCCATCCTGTTCTATTGTTACATTGGCTATGGCCTGTTATTATTTATTCGCAACGGCATAAAAAATGCGTTCTCGTCGTTCGAACGTAAAACTACCTATGACCTTCCGCCCGTTACACTGGTAGTGGCGGCGTATAATGAAGAAGCCGTTCTCCCGCAAAAAATAAAGAATTGTGCTGAAATCGATTATCCTCCTGATCTTTTTAATGTGATTTTTGTAACGGATGGATCTACGGATTATTCAAAAGAACTGATCGGGCAACATGATCTTATTACCTTACTCCATCAGCCCGAGAGAAAGGGGAAACTGGCCGCTTTGAAAAGGGCGATGCAATCTGTAAGAACTCCTATTGTTGTTTTCAGTGATGCGAATGCAATGCTGAACCCCGGCTGTATCAGGGCAATGGTTCGTCATTTTTCAGATGAAAAAGTGGGAGGGGTAGCCGGCGAGAAAAAAGTTCTGAAAAATAACCGTTCACTCATCGGGCAAGCCGAGGGTTTATATTGGAAATATGAGTCATTTATGAAAAAACAGGATGCTGATTTTAATACCGTGGTTGGCGCGGTAGGAGAATTATTCGCTATCCGAACTGAATTGTTTCATCCCGTTAATGAGGATTTGATCCTGGACGATTTTGTATTCTCGATCCATATCTGTCTTTCGGGATATAAAATAGAATATGAACCAGGTGCTTTCGCTTCGGAGACTCCATCGCAGTCATTGGCAGATGAAGAAAAAAGAAGAGTGAGAATTGCCGCCGGAGCGTACCAGGCCGTCCATTACTTAAAGCAGCATCTGAATGTTTTCAAGTATCCGCGACTGGTTATCCAATATTTCTCCGGACGCCTTTTGCGATGGGTGGCGTGCCCCATTTTGATCATCCTGGTTTTGGCGTCAAATATTGCTTTGGTCATAAATCATCAGGGCTATATTTTTTATTACTTATTACTTGCCCAAAGCAGTTTTTACCTGTTGGCATTAACCGGATGGATCTTCGCGGCTATCGGCCGTCGAATGGGAATTTTGGGTATTCCATTTTATTTCTTGTTTATGAATCTCTGTCTTGTAAAAGGATTTTTTAACTATGTCAGGAGAAGACAAACTATTTTGTGGGAAAGATCAATGCGGGAGGCCTTTGAATAACTCATTTGATAACGTTAGGTATTCTTTCACAACTTCAATCCCGATTCAATTAGAGCGAGGCACTTATTTTTGTAAAAAAATTGCCACATAATTTCTTTGCCTGCGATACTATCTAATCCTATAGAATATTTAAAGGGAGTCGGCCCTCAGAAAGGTGACCTCCTGAAAAAAGAGCTTGGGATATTTACCTTCAATGACCTCCTTGATCATTTTCCTTATCGCCATGTGGATAAAACAAAAGTGAGCTTAATTGAGGGCATCCATTCAACCACCGATTATGTACAGGTGGCCGGCGTTCTCTCCGTGGTTGAATTAGCCGGTCAAAAAGGAAAAAAAAGATTGGTCGGACAATTAGCCGACAAATCAGGTTTTCTTGAATTGGTGTGGTTTGAAGGAGTTAGCTGGATCCAAAAAAGTCTTAAGGTTGGTCAAAACTATCTCGTGTATGGAAAGGTTGGTTTTTACCAGGGGCATCCGCAAATCGTGCACCCGGAAATGGAATTGCTGACGGGAGCGACATCAGGAGGCAAGAATTACCTTGAGCCGATTTATCCAAGTACAGAAAAATTAAAATCAAAGGGCCTCGGAGGCAGGCAGATCGGGAAATTGACACAGGCGCTGTTTGCCATATTACGGGAAAAAGACATTCCTGAAAATCTTCCCTCATCGGTTTTACAACGATTGAAATTTTTACCACGATACATCGCCTACCAACAAATTCATTTTCCGGGATCATTGGCTAACTATGAGAATGCGGTAAAACGTTTAAAATTTGAAGAGTTTTTTTTGTCACAATTGCGATTAGGCAAGTTGAGGTTACAACGACATCGTTTTTCAAAAGGAATTGTTTTTGATAAGGTAGGAACATTGTTCAACACTTTTTACAGCAATTATCTTCCTTTTGAATTAACAGGCGCGCAAAAACGAGTGATCAAAGAAATAAGAACCGACACAGCAAGGGGTCACCAAATGAATCGTTTGCTGCAGGGAGATGTGGGAAGTGGAAAAACAATTGTGGCTTTATTGATCATGCTATTGGCCAATGATAATGGTTACCAGGCTTGCATAATGGCGCCTACTGAGATCTTATCGCAGCAACATTATAACAATATTCTTGAATTGCTTAAAGACCTGCCTGTTAATATTAGGTTATTGACGGGTTCAACAAAAGTATCTGAGCGAAGAGAGATCATCAGCGGCCTTGCCGACGGTAGCCTTCACATTCTCGTTGGCACCCATGCGATGATCGAAGAAACGGTTCGTTTTAAAAATCTTGGGTTAGCAATTATTGATGAGCAGCACCGGTTTGGCGTTGCGCAGAGGTCAATGCTATGGGAAAAGTCTGAAACACCTCCTCATATCCTTGTAATGACTGCGACCCCCATTCCCAGAACGCTTGCGATGACTGCATACGGTGACCTTGATTATAGCATAATGGATGAAATGCCGCCCGGAAGACAACTTATCACTACCGTTCACCGTTATGAGAACAGGCGGCCACAGGTAATGGATTTTATACGAAGTGAAATAGCAAAAGGAAGACAGATATACATTATTTTCCCCCTGATCGAAGAAAGCTCGAAACTGGATTATGAGAATTTGATGAAAGGATATGAAAACGTGCGAGCATATTTCCCGGAACCCAAATATTGGATAAGTATGGTGCACGGTAAGCAAACATCCGTGCAAAAGCGAACCAATATGAATCGATTTGTAACCGGTGATACCCAAATCATGGTTTCAACAACGGTTATCGAGGTTGGCGTCAATGTGCCAAACGCGACGGTAATGGTCATTGAAAGTGCAGAACGCTTTGGGCTTTCACAATTGCATCAGTTAAGAGGAAGGGTCGGAAGAGGGAAAGAGAAAAGTTATTGCGTGCTACTAACGGCCAATGACATCGGTAATGACACCCGTGAAAGAATGAAGGTCATGACCTCTACCAATGACGGTTTTGTCATTGCTGAAAAGGACCTTGAGTTACGAGGTCCTGGTGATATTGAGGGAACCAGGCAAAGTGGAGAATTAAACTTTAAGCTGGCAAGTATAGTCAAAGACCGGCCAATCTTAGAGACTGCAAAAAGTATAGCTATAAAGATTTTGGATGAGGATCCGGACCTTGTTTCGATAGAAAATTTACCATTGAAAAACTTCCTGTCCTCACAAAAAGGGAAAACGATCTGGAGCCATATTTCTTAACACAAGATTTTAAAACATTTCTCGGTGATTTTAATTAAATTGGTAAAAAGAAAATTGAGCCGTACATTCTATACACTTTTTCTCGTAATTCTACTACCAGCTACAGCACTCAAAGCTCAATACAGCAATATTGAATTTGTAGAAAATAAAGGCCAGTGGGATAGCCGGATTAAATTTTTAGGACAAGCTTCTGCAGGAATGTTTTCGGTGCAGCAAAACGGATTTATGGTCGTACAACATAAGCCGGAAGATTGGGCAAAGATTGGCGAGCTGGCTCACAACCATGGATTGTCTGAATTAGCAAAAAAAGCACTTACCCTTCATTCTCATGCGTATAAAGTGGAGTTTTTGAATGGCAACAAGACCGCGGAAATCGTTCCGGATAAACCTTTGCCGGGTTATAACAATTATTTTATTGGCAATGACCCTTCCAAATGGGCGAGTGATTGTAAGGTTTACCAGGGCATAACCGTGAAGGAAGTATATCCGAATGTAGATGTCCGTTATTATTCAAATGCAGGCGCCTTGCATTACGATCTTATAGTAAAACCCGGAGCAGATATTTCACGTATCGCCCTGAAATATGATGGCGCGGATAAATTAGAATTGAAGAATAAAGAACTGGTGATCGGTACTTCGGCTGGCAATCTGAAAGAAATGAGACCTTATACTTACCAGGTTGATCTAAATGGAAGAAAGGAGGTTAATTGTAAATACATTCTGAAGAATAACATAGTTACTTTCGATGTTAAAGGCTATGACAAAACTTCAACGCTGGTCATAGACCCCAACCTGATATTTTGTTCATTCACGGGAAGCACAGCGGATAACTGGGGCTTTACCGCTACTTATGGACCCGACGGAGCTATGTTTGGTGGCGGGATCGTTTTTTCACAGGGCTCTTTTCCCGTTAGCCCTGGTGCCTTTCAAACAAATTTTGCTGGCGGCGGTGGCGATAACGGATGGGGAGCTTTTGATATCGGGATCATGAAACTTTCGGCCAATGGAAGTAGCAAAGTATATGCGACATATCTCGGTGGGTCGGGAAACGAAATGCCTCAAAGCATAATCTGCGATCCGCAGGGAAATTTGATCGTCGCCGGTCGCAGCAACTCAGGAGACTATCCGATCAAGCCGGCAAACAATCTTAAAGGAAACGGTGGCAAGTTTGATATTATCGTGACCAAAATAAATTCGACTGGAGGTGCACTCGTCGGCTCGATGAGGATTGGTGGATCGGAAAGTGACGGCGCAAACATTGACGATTATCCAAATGGTGCCGGTTCGTTGCTTCGCAATTATGGTGATGAAGCAAGAAGTGAAGTGAACATTGATAATGCAGGGAATATCTATTTAGCTTCATGTACTAAATCGGCTGGGAATCCCAGCTCAGGTGGGTTTCCTATTGTAAATGGTTTTCAGACAACAAATGCAGGAGGACAGGATGCTGTTGTTTTAAAAATATCACCCGATGTCTCCACGCTTCTTTTTAGTACATATTTGGGAGGAAAGGGTGACGATGCCGCATATGTTTTATCAATGAGCCCATTGACCGGGAATTTATATGTTGCCGGGGGGACTGGTAGTGATAACTTTCCGGGTAATCATGCCGGTGTCATTGGTTCCTCTTTGTCCGGCGGAATAGATGGTTTTATTGCCGAAATATCAGGCACTACGCTTGTTCGCTCCACTTATCTTGGTACCTCGGGTACCGACCAGATCTATGGCATTCAATTCGATAAAAATGGGTTTCCTTATGTCACGGGACAAACGACCGGGGCATGGCCTCATATTAATGCCGCTTATTTTGATAACGGAGCAAAGCAATTTATTTCAAAACTTCAGCCGGATCTTTCCCGATTTGTTTATTCCACAACGTTTGGTTCAGCGGCAAGCCTGCCCAATATTTCGCCAACAGCTTTCTTAGTGGATCGGTGCGAAAATGTATACGTAGCGGGATGGGGAGGATGTTTTAATTGTAGCTCTCCAACCGTGTCAAGTTATCCTAATGCAGGTACGGGAGGAATGCCGGTGACTCCGGATGCAAACACTGTCGGTAAGAGCACCACTGACGGAAAAGATTTTTATTTTTTTGTTTTAAAAAAGGATGCTGCCTCTCAGCTCTTCGGTTGCTTTTTTGGCGAAGATAATCGCGGCGCCGGTTGCGACCATGTTGATGGCGGCACCAGTAGGTTTGATCAGAATGGAGTTATTTATGAGGCCATTTGTGCGAATTGTAAAGAATTAGACCCGGGAGCAATTTTCCCTACGACGGGGGCCGCGTATGCAAGAGATAACCCATCTAATTACGGCGGCAAATGTAATCTTGCCCTTGTAAAAATTGCATTTAACCTGGCCGGAGTAAAAGCGGGAATACAATCTATTATTAATGGCGTGCCCCGCGACTCAGCGGGGTGTGTTCCGCTAACTGTTGATTTTACCGATACGATCCACAACGCAAAAAGCTATGAATGGAATTTCGGAGATGGCTCGCCTACAGTGATAACCACGGATCCCACTTCATCGCACGTTTTTAATTCAATAGGGACTTATCTTGTCCGGCTGGTAGCCGTGGATTCTTCAACCTGCAACATCAGGGATACGGCTTATGTTCATATACGCGTAGGAAATGTGCAGGCCACGATAAATTTCAGTCCCACAAAATTGAGTCCGTGCGATTCTTTTAAATACCGGTTTGATAATTTATCAACCGCACCTCTCCCTTTCAATAATACTTCATTCACCTGGGATTTTGGCGACGGCTCTCCAAGAATTACAGCGGGTACCGCAAGCGTATTTCACAGTTATGCTGCACCCGGAACATATAATGTAAATCTTGTGCTGACGGATACGGCGTATTGCAATGCTCCCGATTCGCTTACTGTACAAGTAAGGGTGGCTGCCTTAGTGAAGGCTCAATTTACAACGCCTCCTACTGGCTGTGTGCCGTACACGGCTGAATTCACAAATACATCACTGGCCGGCCAAAGTTTTCAATGGAATTTTGGCGATGGAGGTACATCAACCGACATCAACCCAACTCATTTATATTCCGCTGCTGGAACGTATACAATCACGCTCATAGCAAATGACCCCGGAACCTGTAACCTTACTGATACTACCCGGCAGACCATTACGGTAGCGAATAACCCAACGGCGAATTTTAATTTTTCGCCCGTTACACCGATCGAAAATACACCTACAACATTCACAAACCAATCCTCGCCTGATGCTGTAAACTTTATCTGGAATTTTGGCGATGGAGCGACCTTACAAACTACTTCAAGGCTCGCAGTAACACACCAATTTAATGTAACAGGTACTTACAATGTTTGTCTTGTTGCAATTAATGCTGCGGGATGTCCTGATACGACTTGTCAGCCGGTGAGTGCCTTGGTAACAGACGCTGTAGATGTGCCCAACGCATTTACTCCACTGAGTAGTGACATAAACAACAAAGTTTTTGTAAGGGGATTTGGAATTACCAAATTGCAATTTGTTATTTGGAACCGCTGGGGACAAAAAGTGTTTGAAACAAACGATGTAAACATCGGATGGGATGGAAAATTTAAGGGCGTGGTACAACCTATGGATGTTTACGCATTTACTTTAAGTGTGGAATTTTCGGACGGAAAAAAAGCCACGAGGAAAGGTGATATCACGTTAATAAGATAAATAGCATGAAGTACTAAGTATTTAGATTTTTTTTGAAACGATGTAAATGAAAAAGAGATTGAAAATATTAGGCAGGGTTTCCGGATCACTCGTGATTGGTTTCTTGTTCCTTGTGCCTTGCGCTTTTGCGCAGGATCTTCATTTTTCTCAGTTCATGAACTCTCCTCTTCTGACAAATCCGGCCAACACTGGCTTTATCCCGGCAGCCGATTACCGGCTGGGGATGAATTACAGGAACCAATGGTCGGCTATTATGACTGTTCCTTATAAAACGATGAGTGCTTTTGGGGATGTGCAGGTGTTCCGCAACAGGATCGAAACCGGTTGGATGGGATTAGGAGGTGTGATCTTGCATGATGTTGCGGGAAGCGGCAATCTTACTTCGACCAGGGTGTATGGTTCAGTGGCGTATCATCAAATGATCAATGCGGGGAGTTTACTCAGCGCAGGTTTTAATATTGGCTGGGCA
>Ga0068868_100001168_pt1 | contig 17977 bp, 14 predicted proteins | sample KBSMisM42_FD_64660 | JGI IMG/M metagenome (GOLD analysis project Ga0068868, IMG submission 64660) | Miscanthus rhizosphere microbial communities from Kellogg Biological Station, Michigan, USA - KBS Miscanthus M4-2 | ecosystem: Host-associated > Plants > Roots > Rhizosphere > Soil ...
CATGGAGAATCATCGCGCCGGCGCGCGGCAAGCCGATAGCGGCTCGACAACTCCAGCCAGCTACAATCGCTGGCATGCTCAACTACATCTGGTTCGGCCTGATGGCGATCGCTCTGATCGTGGCCATCTTCACCGGCAACGCCGCCGCGCTGACGAAAGCGTCGGTCGACTCCGCCAAAGTCGCCGTCGAAATCTCGCTCGGGCTGGTCGGCATCATGACGCTCTGGCTTGGCATCATGCGCGTGGCCGAGCAGGCCGGGCTCGTGGCCATGCTGAGCCGGATCCTGCGCCCCATCAGCCGGATTCTTTTCCCCGAGGTGCCGCCGGAACATCCGGCAATCGGGGCGATGGTGATGAGCCTCTCCGCGAACATGCTCGGCCTCAACAACGCCGCCACGCCCCTCGGCATCAAGGCGATGGAAGAGCTGCAGACGCTGAATCCGGAGAAGGAGACCGCGTCGAATGCGATGGTCACGTTCATGGTGCTGAACACCGCGGGCGTGCAGTTCATCCCGACGACAATCATCGGCGTCCTCGCCGCCAGCGGATCGCTCGCGCCGACGTCGATCATTCCAACGACGCTCATCGCAACGCTCTGCGGCGCGGTTGCAGCAGTGACGACGGCGAAGTTGCTGCAGCGATTCTTTCCAGTGAAGTCGCCGATCGTCGCCGAGGCCGCGGAATGATTCGCGAGATTCTGCAAGGCATCTCGCTCTGGGCCATCCCGATCCTCCTCGTCGGCATCCCGCTGATCGGAATGATTCGCGGCGTGAAGGTCTACGACGTCTTCATCGAAGGGGCGAAGGAAGGTTTCCAGGTTGCGGTGCGCATCATCCCGTTCCTGGTCGGCATCCTCGTCGCCATCGGCATGTTCCGCGCATCGGGGGCGATGGACATGCTCACGAATGCACTTCGTCCGCTCCTCAGCCGCACAATTTTTCCGCCCGAACTTTTCCCGCTTGCAATCCTGCGCACGCTCAGCGGCAGCGGCTCGCTCGCGCTGACGACCGACGTCATCAAACGCTACGGCGCCGACTCGATGCTCTCGCGCATGGCCGCCACGCTCTACGGCAGCAGCGAGACGCTCTTCTACGTCCTGGCCGTCTACTTCGGCGCAATCGGAGTGAAGAAAACGCGCCACGCGATCCCGGCCGCATTGGTCGGCGACACGGTCGCCGCAATCGTCGCCGCCGCGGTATGTATCTGGATGTTTCGGTAGCAGCGCGGGGTAGGGAAACGACGTGCAGGTGACTCTCCGAAGTAAATGCGTCAACTCGGAATCTGTGCAGTCGTCGCTTTTGCTGTCTCTGCGTTTGCCGCCGATGCCCCGGTGCAGCCGAAAGTGTCCGATGAAACGCTGCAGATGAAACCGGACGGTCAGACGGTGCGCGGCACGATCTGGCTCACGAACGAAACCACTGCCGCAATCCCTCTGTCGCTGAGCCTGGGGCCGTTCGCGATCGACAGCAGCCGCCAGATCGTGCCGGCGGACGTGACGATCACGAATCCGCCGACGCAGATCGCTCAAAACCAACGGCTGCCGATCGCGATCGAGGCGAAGAATTTCTGGCCCGGATCCGGCGCCTCGGCTCCGTTGCGCAATCAGGGAGTGACGATCAGCACCCTCCACATCGTGGCCGTTCCGTTCCGTATCATCCCCGAGGGATGGAAGGACAACACGCCGTATCCACTGCGTTTGCGCCGCGACGGCGGCGGGCGAATCACGCTCGTCAATCCCGATTCGATTCCGCATGACGTGCGCTATTCGTTGTCCGTGACGGGTGCGAACGCAATTTCCAACACGGTCAAGCTGCAGCCGGAGTCGTCGACCGTGATCGACCTGGCCGCCGATTCATCGTGGTTTCCGTCTAGTAATTGGGTCAGCGCGCTTTTTCGCGAGCCCGAGAGCGACGCAACACTGGCGATTTCTGCCGTCGTTCCCACAAACGGCAAACCGCAGCTTGCTTCGCCATGGCCCACGCGGCTGTTTCCGCTGCACGTAACCCGTGCGTACTGGCCGGAGATGGGACGCTCTATCGTCTCCTATCTCATCTTGCTCCTTCTTCTTGCGCTGGGAGGTATCTCGTCGCTGATCCTTACGAACTTCGTCCCGAACCAGACCACGAAGGCGCAACTGCAGGAACGTCTCGACGCGCTCGTGGGCGCCGTACGGAATCTCCCGACCTCGATCGATTCCGGAATCCGCGTGGCGACGCGCGTTGAACGGTTGCGCATCGGCAATCAGCTCGATTCGCGCTCGGTTGCCTTCGCCGACTTCGCGGTGTTGGCGAAGACGTGCGAAGCCGACATCACCCGGCTCGAAACCGTCGTGGCGCTCGTCCATCAGATTCAGGCCATCTATCGCGACGCCTACTGGGTTTCGCCCGGCTTTGTGCCGACGCTGATGGAGGCGGCGGTCCAGGCCGCGTCAGAAGCCGAAAAGAAACTCGGCGGCGCGATCATCTCGGATGCCGACATCGCTGCGGCACGCGAGAACATTGCCCTCGCAAATGCGACGCTGGCCTCGGCGAAGACGTTGAGCGACGAATTCCGCATCGATCTGAGCAAACGGGTGGCCGAGGTTCGTGCGGCGCTGACCAGCCTGAAGGCCAACGCATTCCTGCAAACGGCTCTCGCCGGTCTGAAAGAGCTCGACCTCAAGGCCGACTACGAAGACCCGACGAAGCTGCCGAAACAATGTGCGCCGGTCGACGTCGCGGCCGTGAAGTTGAAGATTCTCGCCGACGTCGCGCCGATCATCGAAGGGTTCGAGCCTGCGCAGAAGGCTGCGATGAAGGACGTCGTCGACCGGATGCTCGGCGACCTCGCCATCACTTCGCTTTCCCAGATCCTGCGCGCCCAAACACGCGCCAGGGAGCTTGGCGAACGGAAGTCGGTCGCGGAGCTGACGAAGGCCATCGAGAGCGGCAACTTCCGCCTCACCGTGAATCCGCCGACGCCGAAGACGGGAGAAACCGCGCTGCACCGCGTCGAGTTGAGCGACGGACACCTCAGGTCCGCCTCCATCCGCAAAGAGGTCACCTGCACGTGGTCATTCGACGACAAGTGGACGGAAGACGGCTGGCAGGTCGCGCACTACTACGAGGAGACGAAACCGTATCAGGTCACCGTCAGCTTCAAGACCGACACGGCCACGCTGGCGCCTCCCAAGGGAAAGGCGGCGATCACGATCACGCCCTTCAAGGTGAAGCAGCAGCACGGTTTCACGCGGGCGCAGGGCATCCGGCTGACGCTGGCCTTGCTGGTCGCCATCGTTGGCCTTCTCAGCGGCGCGGCGGATCAGATCGCCAAGCTCGATCTGGTGCCCGGAATGATCGCGATCTTCATGATCGGATTCTCGGCCGATCAGATCAAAAACATCATCGCCAAGTGAGGCTCACGCGACGTCGCTGACGTCGTCATGACGCCAGCGCCGCTGCACTTTTTTGACTTCGTACGTGCCGAGTCCGGTGAGGATCAATCCGGCGCCGAGGAGAACCAGAAGGTGAATCGCTTTGCCGGCCACTTTCAGCGCCAGGGCGGTGATCCAGCCGCCGATGAAGAGTCCGCCGAGGGTGAGGAGCGCCGCGCGGATGGCGAGGCCGTTGGCAGTGTCGCGAAGAGTGAGGGAGTTGTCGTTGTCCATGCTCACGAAGGAGCAACGACCGCGCCCGATCGCGACACGACGTAGATGAGCGCGCCGACGATGATGGCGATTCCGGCGGCGAGGAAGTTGAAGCGATTCATCGTGAAGAAGAGCACGAGGGAGATGACCGTGCCGAGGATCGGGATGATGAGGCCGGGTGTGCGGAACCCTTCGTTGAGCTTGCGGAGAAACGGAACGGCGGCACAGGTGAAGAGGTAGGTCGTCAGACGCGCTACCGCCGAGAGCATGGCCAGCTTTGCGAACGATCCGGCGCAGGCGAGGATCGTCGCGAAGGCTACGTGAATCAGGATTGCGACTGTCGGCGTGCGGAATTGCGGATGGACGTAGCTGACGGCGCGCAGTCGCGGACGGCCGAGGGAGATCGCGTAGAGCATGCGCGAGCCTTCGAGGACGGTGCCGGAGTTCGTTCCCGCCATGGACAGCAGCGCGCCGAGCGTGACGATAATCGCACCGAGCGGTCCGATCAGCGCGGCCGCGGCGTCGGCGATCGGCGTGGCCGTCTTCGACAGATCGGGGAGGGCGGACATCGCGCCGAGCTGCGCGAGGACGTAAATCGCGGCGATGGCCAGCGTCCCGACCAGCAGCGCGCGCGGCAGCTCCTTGCGTGGATTGCGGAACTCGCCCGCCGGCACGCCCATGTTTTCGAAGCCGGCGTACGCGAAGAGCATGAAGAGCGCGGCTCCGCTCCAATCGGTGCCCGGGCCGGGAAGGTGCATCGATGCGGGAATCGGATTGGACCGCCATGCGACGAGCGCGACGACGATGAAGCCGACCAGCGGAATCAGCTTGCCGAGGGTGAATACGTAGATCGAGGCAGCGCCATATTTCACGCCGACGTAGTGGATCGCGGTGAGGATGCCGATCGAAATCACGATCACGGCGATGCGCGCAGTCGCGGTACCCAACGAAGGGAAGATGCGCGCCAGCGACAGGACGAAACCGTTCGACAATGCTGCCAGCGAGGTCACGCGCGCCAGCCAGTTCATCCAACCGGTTTCGAATCCGATGAAATCGCCGAACGCCGTCTTCGCGTAAAGGTACGCGCCGCCCGGCTCGCTGAAATGACTCGCAGCCTCGGCGAAACAAAGCACGAGGATGAAGACCGGCAGCGCGAAAATCAGCGGCGCCCAGAGCGAGAAGGGACCGAGCAGTTTGTACGACTCGGTAGGCAGCAGAAACACGCCGCTGCCAACGACGGCATTGATGCACATCGCCACCAGGCCCCAGAACCCGACGGCCCGGACGAGTTTTGCAGAGTTGTTGTCTTGCATGGACGAGCGGACGCGGCATTGTGCCACAGCGCTGATGGCGATGCGCGCGAAGGGAGCGCTGGCGTCTCGCCGGCTGGCCTGGCTGCGTCTCGCTGCCAGCCCGGCAAGGTCGAAGATCTTGCTGATAACGAAGCGGCGTTGACGTCACGTTTGCGGTTAACAAACGAATGTAGCGACTTTGGTGGGTTGGCAGCGAGACGCAGCCAGGCCAGCCGGCGGGACGCCAGCGCTCCGTTGCGACGATGTATCGGTTGGAGCGATTACTTATTGGAGTCGACGCCGCCGCGTTAGCGGCATCAAGAGGGTAGCCAGGGGTGCGAGCGCTTTTTGCGAGCACCCCTGGAAAGATTGATGGCGTGAATTGGTGCCGCGTCAGCGGCACTGGAAGCTGTCGCTAATTTGCATTTGCGCGGAGGTTCTTGTGCCACTGACGCGGCACGAATTCAACATCGCGTCGCGATCGAGGGGTACTCGCAAAAAGCGCTCGCACCCCTCGCTACCTTCTGATGCCGCTCCGCGGCAACCTTCGACATCAACCTACGGTTTGTATCCTCGTCCTCGCAGAACCCGGCCCGGCAACGCGTTCGTCATCGTCCCATCGCGCAGCACCACGCCGCCGTTGACGATCACGTCGAGGATCCCTTCGCTGAAGTGGTGCGGATCTTCGTAGGTCGAGACGTCGCGGATCTTCGCGGGATCGAAGACCACGACGTCCGCCTTCATGCCGGGACGGAGCACGCCGCGGTCAGAGAGGTTCGTGCGGTCGGCGGCTTGCGACGTCGCCTTGCGGACCGCTTCCTCGAGCGTGAAGAGATGCTCGTCGCGAACGTAGTGGCCGAGGACGCGCGGGAACGTGCCGTAGGCGCGGGGGTGGACGGCCTGGCCGGCGATGCGCGACGCCGGAGTGGGCGAGCCGGAATCGGAGCCGATCGAGACGAACGATTGGCGCAGCGCGGTCTGCACGTCGTCTTCTCTCATCGAAAAAAAGATCACGCTCGGCGAGCTGTTCGTCCCGGCGAAGAGCTGCATCATCGCTTCGTCGGGCGCGACGTTCATCATCGCCGCGATCTCTTCGACGAAATGCTTTTCGTACTTTGAGAACTCAGGATTCCCGATGCGCGTGATGTAGATGCCCTTCGGCCCGCGCTTCGTGAACTGCGCCTGCAGCGCGGTAGCGATCCGCGCGCGATCGGCTGGATCGGCGAGACGTTTCTTGAACTCCGCATAGCCGCCTTCGAGCGACCAGTCGGGCGCGAGCGTCGAAAGCGACGTCGATGACGCCGCGTACGGATAGACATTCGCAGCCACGTCCAGCCCCTCGGCGCGGGCGGCGTTGATGCGCTCGATCACGTGCGGCATGCGGCCCCAGTTCGCGGCGCCGCCGGTTTTCAGGTGCCAGATGTTGACCGGAATCTTCGCCTCGCGGCCGATTGTGAACGCCTCGTCGAGCGCGCTGTCGATGTGGTCGCCTTCGTCGCGGATGTGGCTGAAGTAAACGCCGCCATGCTTCGCTGCCACGCGCGCGAGATTCACGATCTCGTCGGTCGTCGAATACATCGCCGGCAGATAGATGAGTGACGTCGAGAGGCCGATCGCCCCTTCGCGCATGGCCTGATCGACGATTCGCTCCATCTCGCGCATCTCGTCTGCGGTGGGCTGACGATTGACGTCGCCGATGACCATCTCGCGCGGATTGTCGGCGCCGACGAAGAGCGCGAAGTTGATCGCGCTGCGATTTTTCTCCAGCAGCGAAAACCATTCGCCGAGGGTGTGCCACTTCGGCCGATTCGTTGGGTTGGCGGCGTCGATCTGCCGCTGGCTCAGCGGCCCGGGCGAACTTCCTTCCCCCGTGACCTCGGTCGTGATGCCCTGGCGCACCTTCGCTTCGAGATTCGGGTCCTGAAACACGGAGTACTGGGATTGGCCGAGGAGATCGATGAAGCCGGGCGAGACGATGTTGTCGTGCGCGTCGATCGTGTTGGACGCCGCGACATTCGAAAGATCGCCGATGGAGACGATGGTGTCGCCGCGCACGCCGAGGTCGCCGCGATACCAGGGCGCGCCGGTGCCGTCGATGATCCGTCCGTTGATGATTTTCAGATCGAGCATGGCAGGCTTCGGAGCGGTGGCGCAGGCGGCGGTGAAGAGAGAAATTGCAGCGAGAACACCACTGACCACTCGTCTCATCGCATTCCTTTCACGAGATCGTCGAACGTCTGCCGCTCGCGGATCAGCCGTCCATCATCGCCGTCGACGAGCACCTCAGCCGGCAGCAGCCGCGCGTTGTACAGCGACGCCATCGAGAATCCGTACGCGCCGGCATCGCAGAAGGCGAGCAGATCGCCGACGTTCGTGCGATCAATCCTGCGCGTGATCGGATGGCCCGACGCGTCGCGCGTGAAGACGTCGCCCGACTCGCACAGATTGCCCGCCACGACGACGTCCTCGTGCATGGCCGCGAGATCAAATGTTTGCCGCAGCGAAGCCGGCGACGCATTGGTGGCGTTCACGATGTGGTGATACGCGCCGTACTTTGAGGGCCGGACGAGATGATTGAATCCGGTATCGACGCCGATCCAGAACTGGCCGCCGCTGATGCGCTTCGACGTCACGCGCGAAAGCAGCGTACCCGACTCGGCCACGAGGTAGCGTCCCGGTTCGAGGATGGCGTCGAGATCGCGCGCGCGCAGAAGCCGGTCCGCGATACGCGTCAATTCCGCGCCGTAATCGTCGATCGGGAACTCCGCCGCGCCGGGCTCGTACGGCACTGAAATCCCGCCGCCGAAATTGATCCAGCGCAGATTCGGAAAATCGGTAGAAAGATCGAGCAGCCGCCGCGCCGACTCGATCAGTGGCGCGATCGTGTCGATGCCGGAGCCGATGTGCGCGTGCAGCCCCACCACTTTCCGCCCGCTGTCCTCGACCACCATGCGCGCCGTCTCGACCTCGGCCAGATCGATTCCGAATTTCACTCCGCCGCCGGCCGTGACGACGTCGACGTGATGTCCTGCGCCGATGTCCGTGTTCACGCGCAGCGCGATCGGATTCTGCAGATCGAGCGCGAGAATGCGATCGATCTCCGACATCGAATTGACGTTGATCACGATGCGGTCGTCGCCGATCGCGCGAAGGTCGTCGTCGGAAACATTCGAGCAGGTGAACCAGATGTTGTCGGGAGTGAAGCCGGCCTGCCGGGCGATGAAAATCTCGCCGGGCGACACGGCATCGCATCCGAATCCCGCGCCGCGCACGAGATCGAGAATGGCCAGCGCGCCATTCGCCTTCATCGCGTAAAACGGACGGAACGGAAGCGCGGAGAATGCCCGCCGCACGCGCTCGATCTGCCGCCGGATCACCTCGGCGTCATAAACGTAGAGCGGCGAGCCGTAGCGATTGATGAGGTCGGGGGCGGAGACGTTGCCGATGTGGAGAGTGCGGTCGATGACGTGGAGCATGCGAGGCGCGCGATTATAAGTGCGCCGGCACGGCCGGCGCGGTAATCCACGAGGCTCACGCGGTGATCCGGCCGACTCAAACGGTGATCCACTCGGATCACACGGTGAGTCAAGTGGATCACACGGTGAGTCAAGCGGCTCACGCCGTGAGTCAAGCGGATCACGCGGTGAGTCAAGCGGCTCACGCGGTAAGTCAACTGGATCACGCGGTGAGTCAAGCGGATCACGCCGTGAGTCAAGCGGCTCACGCGGTGAGTCAAGCGGATCACACGGTGAGTCAACTGGATCACACGGTAAGTCAACTGGATCACACGGTGAGTCAAGTGGATCACACGGTGAGTCAAGCGGATCACACGGTGAGTCAACAGGATCACGCTGTGATCCGCAGGATCACACGGTGAGTCAAGTGGATCACGCGGTGATCCGCAGGATCACACGGTGAGTCAACAGGATCACACGGTGATCCGCCGGATCACACGGTGAGTCAGCCGGATCACGGCGATGAGTCAGCCGGCCCCGCCGTCAATAAGATGTGAAACGTCGTCCGTCCTTCGAGCGTCCTGTCCTGCCGGTTAGAATGCTGCATGCAGCAATACCTCGATCTTGTCCGCGACATCCTCGAGCACGGCACGCCGAAATCCGACCGCACCGGCACCGGCACCCTCAGCCTTTTCGGCCGGCAGCTTCGCTTCGACCTCGGCGCCGGCTTTCCGCTGGTCACGACGAAGAAGGTGCACCTTCGCTCGATCATCATCGAACTGTTGTGGTTCCTGCGCGGCGAGACGAACGTTCGCTACCTCAACGAGAACAAGGTCACGATCTGGGACGAATGGGCGGACGCGAACGGCGAGCTCGGTCCGGTCTACGGATATCAATGGCGTTCCTGGCCTGCGCCGAATGGTCAACATATTGACCAGATTTCGCAGGTCATCGATCAGATCAAAAAGAATCCCGATTCGCGGCGACACATCGTCAGCGCCTGGAACGTCGCCGACATCGACCGCATGGCCCTCGCGCCGTGCCACGCGCTCTTCCAGTTCTACGTCGCCAACGGCAAGCTCTCCTGCCAGCTTTACCAACGCAGCGCCGACGTCTTCCTCGGCGTCCCCTTCAACATCGCCTCCTACGCGCTGCTGACGATGATGGCGGCCCAGGTCTGCAATCTGGCGCCCGGCGATTTCGTCCACACCTTCGGCGACGTCCACCTCTACAGCAATCACCTCGATCAGGCCCGCGAACAACTGAGCCGCGATCCGCGCACACTCCCGACGATGATGCTGAATCCATCCGTGACGTCGATCTTCGACTTTCAGTTCTCCGACTTCACGCTCGAGAACTACGACCCGCATCCGAGCATCAAAGCGCCGATTGCGGTGTAGGTGTGGTCAGCGCCTGTGTGGCACAGACACTCTTGTCTGTGCTGGTGAGGCTCGGGACGGCTGAGAAAATCAACCCTGCTGATCCAAAGTCGCTGCTCTTCAACATCAGACATGACACCTTGCCAAAGCACAGACAAGAGTGTCTGTGCCACACCGATCCTTTGTATTTGAAGAGGTGGCCGGTCTGTGCTCTGATCCGCGCCGCATGCGCATCTCTTTCCTCGTCGCGGTCGCGACCAACGGCGTCATTGGCCGTGACGGCAAGCTGCCGTGGCACCTCTCCAGCGATCTGAAGCGATTGAAGGGGCTGTCGATGGGGCATCACGTGGTCATGGGCCGCAAGACGTTCGACGAGATCGGACGGAAGCCGCTGCCGGGACGGCCTCACGTGATCATCAGCCGCTCGCCGATCGAACCGCAGGAGAACGTCGTCGCAGTTACTTCGGTGGAAGCCGCGCTCGATGCGATTCCGGCGTCCGAGGACGAAGCGTTCATTCTGGGTGGTGCAGAGATCTTCCGGCAGTTGCTGCATCGCGCCGACCGGATGTACATCACGCAGGTGCATGCCGACGTCGCCGGCGACACGTACTTCCCCGACTTTGACGACGTCAACGAATGGAAGCTCACCGATCGCGAAGACTTCGAAGCGGACGCAAAGAACGATTATCCCTATTCGTTCCTCACCTATGACCGAGTGGGTCTGGCGAGCCATCCCATCGCCGAGGAGGGATAACGAGTTTCTAGTGCCGAGCCGCCCGCCTTCGCACCGGCATGAACGTGAATGCGTGCTGGAGCGTGGCGATGTCGCCGCCGGGAGTCACGACCGTCACATCTACGGTGCCGGGTTTGTGCGCGATCGTCGTCGCGATGAGCGTCGTCGGCGAAACGAACGTCGTCGGAACGGCAACGCCGTCGAAGAGCGCGACCGAGCCGGACGTGAAGCTGCCGCCGGTGATCGTCACCTGCGTTCCGCCCGTCTCGCTGCCGGATGCGGGATCGATCGCCGTAACGACCGCCTCCGCGCGGGCCACGACGATCATGCTGGCTGCGTTGTTCAATAAGCTCGAATCGGGCGTATTCGAGGTGACGCTCGCGCCGATCGTCATCTCGCCGCTTGCCGGCATCTGCGACGTCACGACGATTGGTGGAGCGGTCGCGAACGCGGCGAGCGAATTGAGTGTGCAGATCGCATTCGCGCAAAGCCATCCGGCGCCTTCGGCGTCGATGATCGATGGATCGCTCAACGTGACGGTGATGGTCGACGCGGCTGCCGATCCGAGGTTTTGCACGGAGATCAAATGCTGCACCTCGGAATTTGGAGGCGCCGAGCCGGGCCCACTGAGTGTGAGCGATAAGTCGGGCATCTCGACGACTTCGACCGTCGCCGATGCGTTGTTGCTCGAGGAATTTGCCGCGAATACCACCGCGCCGGTGATCTGCGTCCCAAGCTCGTTCGGCGCGCGCACTGTCACGGTAACGTGCGGCGCCGGCCCGACCGCAAGCGAAGGACGTTGGCAGAGGAGGGTGGGGAAATCGTACACGCACGACCAGCCGTCGCCGTTCGCGTTGAGAAACTGTACCGGCGTTTGTCCGGCCGTGTTGCAGCAAAGACTCGTCTGCAGCGTCACATTCTGTGCGGCCTGCGGCCCCTGGTTCGTGACCGAGTATGTGTAAGTGAAGACCTCATTCCTGGCCACTTGCGGTGACGACGCCGTGACGCCGACGGCGAATGTGCTGGGCGGCACGCTGTCGATGACGACTTCCGCGCTGTTCGGGTGAGGGCCGGGGTCGTTCGCACTGCTGCGCCCAATGGTTGCGTCCACGCTCAAGACTGGTCCTGCGGCCGATGGCATGCTGAACGTCAGCACGATGTCGGGATAGGTACCTGTCACGATCCCGGTGTGGCTGCAGATGCCGAACGTATCGGTCTGCGTCTGTGCCCAACCGCAATTCCATCCGGTGCCTGCCGCGGAAGAGAACGAACTGCGATTGTGAACCGCGAAGTTGACGGTGACGGTCTGGCTGGGATCCTGATCGGGACCGAAGCTGCTGCCGCGCACGATTGCCTGCACCTGCGCATTCCACAACGCGGATGGAGGCGCGAGAATCTCGATGCCGAGATCGACGGAGTCCGCGAAGGCGGGGAGAGCGACGAGAAGCGCGAAGAGGAAACCCTTCATTGGAAGTTATTTAAAGCACGTTGCTCGCCAACGGCGGCGATCACCCCATCGCAGAGAGGGTAGCATGCGCGCCGCATGTGGCGGCTCCTGCGCACCAATCGCGATTTCCGGCTGCTTTACTTCGGGTCGCTGATCTCGCTCGGGGGCGACTGGTTTCTCACCGTCGCGCTGCTCGATCTCGTCCTGCAGCTCACCGGCTCGGCCACACTCGCGTCGCTGATGCTGCTCTGTCAGACGCTGCCGATTTTCCTGGCGACGCCGGTCGCCGGACGCGCTGTCGACCGCCTCGACCGGCGCAAGCTGATGATCGTCGTAGACGTCCTGCGCGCCGGCGCGTGCCTGCTGCCGCTCTTCGCGCGCACGCCGGCGCTGCTGCCGTTCGCGTACGCGGGCGTCATTGCGATCTCGATCGGTTCGGCGTACTTCGAGCCGGCCTCGCAGGCCGCGCTGCCGAACATCGTCGGCGCCGACGACCTCCACGTCGCGAACGTCCTGATGGGATCGACGTGGGGGACGATGCTCGCGGTCGGCGCAGCGATCGGCGGCGCGGTGACGATGCGATTCGGACGCGACGTCTCCTTCATCGTCGACGCGCTCAGCTTCGTCGCCTCGGCGGCGATTCTCTGGCGGATGCGCGCATCGTTCGCCGAGGAACGGCATCAGGAGCATCCACCGCTGATGGAGTCGGTGCGCGAGACCTTGCGCTATACGAAATCGCATCCGCGCGTGCTCGCTCTGCTGACGTCGAAAGGCGGCTATGGCCTCGGCGCGGGAGTCGTGGCCATGCTCAGCGTTTTCGGGAAAGAGATCTTCCGCGCCGGCGCATTCGGAATTGGATTGCTTTTCGCCGCGCGCGGCCTCGGTGCACTCCTCGGACCGTTTCTTCTTCGCGCGGTCGGCTCGCGTCGCGACGACCTGCAATATCGACTGATCGGTCCGGCCGTGCTCATTTTCGGTATCGGCTACATGTGCCTCGGGCTGTCGCATTCGCTACTGTTCGGTTCGATCGCAGTATTCGCCGCGCACCTCGGCGGCGGCGCGCAGTGGCAGACCTCGACCTACGGCTTGCAGCGCGAGACGCCGGACTGGATCCGCGGCCGCGTCTTCGGCGCCGACTACGGTTTCGTCACGCTGACGATGGCCATCTCCAGCCTTGGCGCCGGCATCGCGTCCGACCGTTTCGGCCCGACGATGGCCACGGTCGGCGTGGCCTCGATTGCGATTTTGTGGGGATTGGTTTGGGGCGGTTGGACCTGGCGTCTCTGGCGATGACTACGCTGCGTCAGCCGCCGCCAGCATCGCCTCTTCTCGCTTCGTCCGTTTGATCCCCATCGTCCACGGCACGATCGTCTTCGGGATGCAGATCAGGAAGTAGACGGCCCCCGCGAACCTCGCCAGCGGACTGTGCGCCAGAATGATCGAGATCATGCCGAACAACCCCATGAAGAAATTGTCGTAGACGCGTTCCAGCGTGTCGATCTCTTCGACGGCGTTGAGTTGCAGTTCTATCCGCCGTTGCCAGGCGTGGCCGTACATGGCCGCAAGAATCCAGAACACGGACGTCACGCCGATGCCATAGATCGTGTAGAGAAACGGCGCGCCCGAGGCGGGCACGTCGCTGGGATGCCCGAGGATCTGGTTTGCGAACAACGTGAACATGTACTTCAGCGGGTAGACGTAAAACAGGATCACGAACAGCAGCAGCGTGTTCAGGAACATCGTCGGCTTATCGTGCAGCGCGTAACGCTTGTAGAAGTGATGGTGCTCGAACCAGATGTCGATGAAGATCCAGAAGCAGATGGCAAACGGCAGAAAACCGCGCAGCATCTCCAGCATCTGCTCGTACGTTTTCGGCGCTTCGAGCGAGACCACGAGCAGCGAGATGGCGAAGCCGAAGATGACGTCGCTGAAGGCCTCGATGCGCGACACTTCGTGCGCGCGATTGCGGAACGGGATGGCGTGCGGCATCGGCAGATTCTAGCGTGCTAAAGTCCGCGGCCATGATTTCCCGGGCCTACGAAGGCCATTCTCCGCGCATCGGCGACCGCGTTTTCATCGCCGAAAATGCCACGCTGATCGGCGACGTAACCCTCGGCGACGACTGCTCGATCTGGTACGGCGCCGTGCTGCGCGGCGACGTTCATTCGATCAAAATCGGCGCGCGGACAAACATCCAGGACAACTGCGTTTTGCACGTGACGAACGGGACGCACCCGATCGAAATCGCTGCGGAAGTCACGATCGGCCATGGAGTCATCGCGCATGGCTGCACGATCGCGCGCGGCGCGCTCATCGGCATGGGATCGCGGGTGCTCGACGGTGCGAAGGTCGGCGAGCTGGCGCTGATCGGCGCCGGCGCGCTGGTCAGCGAAGGAATGGAAATCCCGCCGCGCACGCTGGCCGTCGGCGTCCCCGCGAAAGTGAAACGCGACCTGCGGATGGACGAGATCGCGCGGCTGGAACAGTCGTGGCGGAATTACATGGAGTACAAGGAGAAGTACTTGAAACAGTAGATTAGTGGATTAGTAGATCAGTCGATCAGGACAAACCGTTCCGACCGCACACTGATCTACTAATCTACTGATCCACTGATCGACTAATCATGCGAACCTACGCAGGCACACTCGACAAATCCCACGCCGGAAGCACGATCACGATTGCCGGCTGGGTTCAGAAGCAGCGCGACTTCGGCGAGCTCGTTTTCATCGACGTTCGCGATCGCAGCGGAATCGTGCAGGTGGTCGTCGATCGGTCGAAAGGCGCCAGCGAAGCGTTGCTCGCGAGCGCGAAAGAGTTGCGTTCCGAATACGTCGTGCGCATCGAAGGAGAAGTGCGCGAGCGCTCCGAATCGACGAAGAATCCGAAGATGCCGACGGGCGAGGTCGAAGTCGTGGCCACGTCGATCGAGCTGCTCAGCCGCGCCGAGACGCCGCCCTTTCCGATCGACGATGACGTCGATGCCGCGGAAGACCTGCGCCTCAAATATCGCTACCTCGACCTTCGCCGGCCTGCGCTGACACGCAACATCGTCCTGCGCGACCGCGTGGCGCACGGCGTTCGCGACTACATGCATCGCCAGGGTTTCCTCGAGATCGAAACGCCGATCCTGACGAAGTCTACGCCCGAGGGCGCACGCGACTACCTCGTGCCGAGCCGCGTCCACAACGGAACGTTCTACGCATTGCCGCAGTCGCCGCAGATTTTCAAACAACTGCTGATGGTCAGCGGACTCGATCGCTACTACCAGATCGCGCGCTGCTTCCGCGACGAAGACCTGCGCCGCGACCGCCAGCCGGAGTTCACGCAGGTCGACATCGAGGCATCGTTCATCGACGAGGAGTTCGTCTTCGCGCTGATCGAAGGAATGTTCGCCGAGGTCTTCCCGCTGGCGGGGATTCCGATCACGACGCCGTTCCCGCGCATGGGATGGCAGGAGGCGATGGACCGCTTCGGGATTGACCGGCCGGACACGCGTTTCGGGATGGAGCTGATCGACATTACGACGACTGCCAAAGCGATCGAGTTTGCTGCATTTCGCGAAGCCGAGACGGTTCGCGCGATCGTCGTGCCGGGCGGCGCGTCGTTGTCGCGCAAGCGGATCGATGATTTGGCCGAGGAGGCCAAGAAGCTCGGCGCGTCAGGATTGGTGTGGATCAAGTTCGATGCGCAGCGCGGATCGTCGATCAAGAAGTTCCTCGACGACGCTGCATTCGATTCGCTGCGCAACGCATTGCACGCGAACGAAAACGATCTCGCGCTGATCGTGGCCGGAAAGACGACGCGCGTGTGGGACGTGCTCGGATCGCTGCGTCTCAAACTCGGCAAGGAGCAGAACCTCATCCCCGCCGATCGCTGGGATTTCCTCTGGGTGGTCGACTTCCCGCTCTTCGAATGGGACGAGGAAAGTGGCCGCTTCTTCGCGCGCCATCATCCCTTCACCTCACCGCGCCTTGCCGACGTCGACAAGATCGAAAGCGATCCCGGCGCCACGCTGGCGCGCGCGTACGACGTGGTCATGAACGGATTGGAGCTCGGCGGCGGCTCGATCCGCATCAACACTCCCGAGCTGCAGTCGCGCATGTTCCGCGCGCTCGGCATCAGTGACGACGACGCGCGCGAGCGTTTCGGCTTTCTCATCGACGCCTTCCGCTACGGCGCCCCGCCGCACGGCGGCGTGGCCCTCGGCTTCGACCGCATGGTCATGCTCATGGCCCGCGCCGAGTCGCTCCGCGAGGTCATCGCCTTCCCGAAGACCGCGCGCGCGCAGGATCTGTTGAGCGAAGCGCCCTCGCGGGTCGATGAGAAGCAGTTGGATGAGTTGGGGATTCGGCTGAAGTAGGCTTGGGAGCGCGGGCGTCTCGCCGCTTCTGCTCAGCGGGACATACGGCGTCGAACAGGACGCCGCTCCTTGGTCTCAAGTTCAGCGAAAAGCTCCTCGGCGTCCACAAACTCGCCTCGATCTGCTTCCGCAATTGATTCAAGGAGTCGCTGTTTGTCCTCAGGAGAAAGGCTGAACGTTTCGTGTCTCGGCGCGTTGCTGTTCACGTCGCAATTCTACGTCGACTCTATCTGCGTAAATCTGCGTCCATCTGCGGATAAAACCTCATCCGCAGATTACGCAGATGGACGCAGATTAGACTTGGGCGAGTAATGCAGCCCTTCATCACCATCCGCCAATCGTCTGCGACATATCCCGTCTATGTCGGGCGCAATCTGCTGGACGACGTCCGCTCGCTGATCCCGAGCCGCGGACGAATCTTCGTCATCACGTCGACGGTGCTTCGCGACCGCTTCGGCGAGCAGATTGCGGCGACGCTCGATGCGGACGTCATCGCCATGGAGGAAGGAGAGGCGCACAAGACGTTGGAGACGGCCAACGACGTCATCACGCAACTGCTCGCACGCGGCGCGAAACGCGATTCGATGGCGGTGGTCGTCGGCGGTGGCATGGTGGGCGACACAGCGGGATTCGCGGCGTCGATCTTTTTGCGCGGCATCGATCTCGTTCACGTTCCCACCACGCTCCTCGCGCAGGTCGACAGTTCCCTCGGCGGGAAGCTCGCCGTCAATCACGCCAAGGGGAAGAACCTGATCGGCAGTTTCTATCCGCCGCGCGCGGTGATTTCCGACCTGGCTACGCTCGACTCCCTGCCACGGCGCGAGATTCTGAGCGGACTTTTCGAAGCGCTGAAAGGCGGCGTGATCGCCGACGTGTCGCTCTTCGAGCTGCTCGAATCACCGCCCGACTTCGATCTCGAGCAGGTCGTTCGCAAAGCCATCCGCGTGAAGGCCGAAATCGTCTCCGCCGACGAAAAGGAAGCCGATCTCCGGCGCTTGCTCAATTACGGCCACACGATCGCGCACGGCATCGAGGCTGCCCTCGATTACCGCGGCCTCACGCACGGCGAGGCGGTAGCGTGGGGGATGATCGGCGCGAACGCGATTGCCGTCCGCCGCGGCATTCTCGAGCGCGCAGTCGCCGCCTGCATCGAGCGCGCCATCCGCGCCTGGAACCCGTCGCCGCTCCCCAACGGCATCGATCGCGATGCCATCCTCGCCGCCACGGAGCACGACAAAAAAAACACCGGCAGCCAGCGCGTGATGGTCTTCCCGCGGACGATCGGTCATTGCGAAGTCTTCTCGGACGTGACGGAAAACGAGATCGCGTTCGGGGTGGACGCGGTGTTGGGCAGCTAACCGCCGCGCCTGATCGCAGTCCAATGCGGCGACATGATCCGACGCCTCGTTTGCGCGCTTTCCCTCGCCATTGCCGTTTCCGCCAACGCCGCTGATTGGAACTCTGATCTCGATCTGCTCCGGCGCGAGTTGCCGAAAATGCATCCGAATGCGTTTCACGCCACGACGCGCGAAGCGTTCGATGCCGCGATTGAGAGATTGAAGAGCGAGGCTCCGACGCTGCCGCCGCACGTGGTCGTCGCGGACATCGCACGCATCGTTGCGTCGATCGGCGACGGGCACACGCGGCTGACAATTCCTGTCGATCCGAACGCGGGCTTCTTCCTCG
>Ga0068868_100001182_pt1 | contig 17881 bp, 12 predicted proteins | sample KBSMisM42_FD_64660 | JGI IMG/M metagenome (GOLD analysis project Ga0068868, IMG submission 64660) | Miscanthus rhizosphere microbial communities from Kellogg Biological Station, Michigan, USA - KBS Miscanthus M4-2 | ecosystem: Host-associated > Plants > Roots > Rhizosphere > Soil ...
TGCGAGAACGATCCGGACCTGCCGCCGCCGCGCGCGCTCGACGCAGGCGACGACGCGGCAGATGCCGGCGACGAAGAAGACGCGGCCACCGAAGAGCCCGAAGAGGACACCGACAGGGCGCCTGTGAATCCGCGACAAATGCCGCGCGGGATCCGACGTTATCTGCGTCCGTGACCGGCGTTTCGCGTTATATGCGCACGTAAGCAACGTGAAGGGCGTGAAGGTCGGCATCGTCGGAGCGTCGGGCTACTCGGGCGCCGTGTGCGCTGCGATCCTCGCGCGCCATCCGAAGGTCGAGCTCGTCTTCGCGACGTCGGACAAAGCCGCCGGCGAGCCGCTCGCGCCGCGTCTCGGCCTCACGGACGATGCGTGTAAACTGCAACTACTGCAGCACGAAGAAGCGCCGCGCGCGGCGAAGGACGCGGACGTGGTCGTGCTCGCGACGAACGCCGAGCTCTCGATGGGCCTCGCGATGAAGTTGGCGGAGAAGACGCGCGTGCTCGATCTGTCGGGCGCGTTTCGCCTCGACGCGGCGTCGTATCCGAAGTGGTACGGCTTCGAGCACCGCGCCGCGCCCGCGCTCGACGACGCGTTCTACGGCTTGCCCGATCTCTTCGGCGCGCCACCGAAGGCCGCGAACATCGTGGCGAACCCTGGCTGCTACGCGACGGCCGCGCTCCTGGCGATCGCCCCGCTCTTCCGCGACGAGCTCGCGTTCTCCGATCGCGTCATCATCGACGGAAAATCGGGCGCCTCGGGCGCGGGCCGAAAATCCACCGAGGCGTACTCGTTCGTTGAGCTCGCCGAGGACGTGCGCGCGTACCGCGTCGGCGCCCACCAGCACACGCCGGAGATCGCGCGCCACCTCCACCGTTACGTGCACGGCGTCCGCCCGCGCGTCACCTTCGCGCCTCACCTCTTGCCGCTTCGCCGCGGTCTGATCGTGACGGCGTACATGACCGCGCGCGACAGCGCGACGACCGAGTCCGTGCAAGCCTCGCTCGCCGCGTCGTACGAAGGCGCCCCGTTCGTCCGTGTTTTGCCCGTCGACGAAGTGAGCGCACACGGCGTTGCCGGCACCCCGTTTGCTCACGTTGGAGCCACCGTCGTCGACGGCACCATCATTTCGATCTGCGCGATCGACAACCTGATGAAAGGGGCCGCCTCTCAGGCCGTGCAAAACCTGAATCTGTGGTTTGGGTTCAAGGAGCGGGCTGGGCTTGATTCGCTTCCGCGGTTTGCACCATGACAGCGGAGAATGGCGAACGGGGGATGGGAATGGGAATGGGAATGTCAGAGACGCTGGCGTGCCGTTCGCGCGGATGCGACCAAGATCGCGAGGAGTTGGTTGGCTTCATCGGCGAGCGACGGGTCCATTCGCACCCTCAGACGAAGGCTGAGTCGAAGCCAGTAGACGGTCTCGCCCATCTCCTTTGCGGCCACGGCCACTTTGTGAACGAAGTCTGCGCGACTCTGGGCACGGCGCGCTTCTTCATAGTTGGCGCCTGCGGACGTGACGGCGCGCACGAGCTGTTGCCCGATGTGGCGGCCGGTCACGTCGCGCGAAATCGCGCGGGACAGTCCAACGCAACCCACGGCAAGGCGCACCAGTCGTTCCGCAATATCGTCACCAATCACACCTGCCCATCGGCCAGAACAGCGGCAGAGTTGCGCATTCCCATTCCCATCCCCTGTTCGACATTCTCTTCCTGAGTCACGCAATGGCGACCGTCCCCAAGGGTTTCCGATATTCGGGCATAAACGCCGGCATCAAAGCCGCTAGGCGCGATCTCGCGCTCATCGTGTCCGACGTCCCGTGTGCAGCAGCGGGCTGTTTTACGGTGAACAAAGCCAGCGCGGCGCCCGTCAAGATCGCGGCGGCGAGGCTGCCGTGTGACGGGGTGCGCGCGATCGTGGCGAACAGCGGAAACGCGAACGCGCTCACCGGTCCGGATGGCGAGCGAGACGTGCTCGCCGTGCATCGCGCGATCGCGAACGTGCTCGGCGTGCCGGAGAACGCGGTGCTCTCGGCGTCGACGGGCGTGATCGGCGTGCCGCTTTCCGTGCCGAAGATCGTGGACGCGGCGCCGAAGCTCGCGGCCGAGCTCGCGCCGCTCCTCGAGAGCGCAGCCGAAGCGGTGATGACGACCGACACGCGCCCGAAGATCGCGCGCCGCACGCTTCGGCTCGGCGACCGCGAGGTGCGCATCGCGGCGTTCGCGAAGGGCTCGGGCATGATCGCGCCGCAGATGGCGACGATGCTCGCCTTCATCACGACGGACGCGGCGGCCACGCCGAAGGCGCTGCAGAGCGCGCTCTCGCACGCGGTGAGCGAGTCGTTCAACCGTCTCGTCGTCGACGGCGACATGAGCACCAACGACTCCGTGTTCCTGCTCGCGAACGGGCTGGCTGGAAACGAGGCGATCGAAGAAGGATCCGTGCATTATGCAACCTTCCGCGCGGCGCTGGTGGATCTGTGCGTCGAGCTCGCGCGCGCGATCGCCGAGGACGGCGAAGGCGCGACGAAGCTCGTCGAGGTGCAGGTTCGTGGCGCGCCGTCGGACGAGATCGCGCGCGATCTCGCGACGTCGATCGTGGGCTCGAGCCTCGTGAAGGCAGCGATCTTCGGCGCGGATCCGAACTGGGGTCGTGTCCTCGCGACGGTGGGCGCGCGAGCAGGCGCGAAGAAGTACCCGATCGATCCGACGAGCGCGCGCGTGTCGATCCAAAACGTGCTCGTCTACGAGGACGGCGCGCCCGTGAAGCACGACGTGGCGTCGCTGAAGAAGCGCATGCGCGAGCCGCGCGTGAACGTCGAGGTTCGCCTCGCGGAGGGCGCGAGCGACGCCGTCGCGTGGGGCTGCGATCTCTCCTACGACTACGTGAAGATCAACGCCGACTACACGTCGCTCATCACGTCGACGCCGGACGGCACCGTCAAGAAAGACGACCGGCTGACGAACTACACGCCGGGCTTCAAGCGCGCGCTCCTCGTCGAAGCGCTCTCGTACATCTCGCGCTTCTCGGGCCGGCGCGCCGTCCTCGCCTACGGAGATGGGGCGATGGCGAAGGACTCGCTCCTCGCGAGCTTCGCGCGGGACATCAACCTGCTCCGCTCCGCGGGCCTGTCGCCGATCGTGGTGCACGGTGGCGATGACGAGCTGGCGGCGCGCGAGGCGAAGACAGACACCGGCATCCCCGCCGATCGTCCGAGCTCGCGCACGATCGAGATGCACCTCACGGGGCGCGTCAACACGGAGCTCGTGTCGCTCCTCAATCACGAGGTCGGCAGCGCGGGCGCGATCGGTCTCTCGGGCAAGGACGCGGGACTCTTCCGCGCGAAGAAAGGGAGCGCGTCGCCGAGCGCGATCAACATCGACGTGCTCGAGATGATGCTCCCGAAATACGTGCCGGTGCTCTCGCCCGTGGCGCTCGGGGACGACGGCGAGAGCGTGCCCCTGGACGACGACTGGGTCGCCGCGGAGGTCGCGATCGCGCTCCACGCCGACAAGCTGATTTACCTCGGGGACACCACGGGGCTCCTCGAACAGGGCGAGCTCGTGCCGGAAATCACGGCCTCGGACCTGCGGGCGCGGCTCGAAGCGGGCACCGTCCCCGAAGGCGTTCGCGGCAAGCTCGCCGCGGGATTGCGCGCCCTCGAGGGCGGCGTGCGCTCCGTGCATCTCATCGACGGACGGGTCCCGCACTCGGTCATTGCCGAGCTGTTCACCGACACGGGCGTCGGCACGCTACTGAAGCGCGATTGAAGGGAAATCCTGCTAAACTTCGCGCGTGGCTTTGCCCACCACGAAGAAACCGCTCGCGTGGGTGGGTGGCACGGACAAACGGCCGCGCCTCCTCGGGCGGTACCACGTGCTCGACGAGCTCGGACGCAACGCCGTAGGCCCGTTGTATCTGGCTCGGTTGGAAGGTCCGAAAGGGTTCCAGCGCTGGGCGGCCATCCGTCGCGTCGACAAACGGCACATCGGCGAAGACGGGTACATCCAGGCGTTCTACGACCGCGTCCGCTCCGGCGCGAAGCTGCTCCACCCGAACGTGTGTGCGCTCTTCGACGTGGGCGACGAGGACGGCGTGCCGTGGGTGGCGATGGAATATCTCCATGGCGAGCGCGTCGAGAGCGCCATCGAGCGGCTCGAGTTCGCGGACACGCCGGCGTCGTGGGAGATCGCCGCGCGCGTCATCGCCGACGCGGCGGAGGGCGTGCAGGCCGTCAACGATTTGCCGCTCGGCATGCGCCACGGTGATCTCGCGGCGCACAGCCTCGTCGTCACGTATGACGGCAAGACGAAGATCAAGGGCGCGTTCGAGCCGCGCGCGCACGGCGTCCTCGACCCGCGCAAGATCGCGTACGCCGCGCCGGAGCAGCTCTTCGAAGGCGCGGCCGACTCGCGCGCGGACGTCTTCGCGCTGGGCGTTCTGTTGTGGGAGCTCCTCGCAGGCAAACGGCTCTTCGCGCGCGGCACCGAGGACGAGACGCGCGCGATGATCGAAGCGGGCGTCGTTCCGCCGCTCGTCGACATCGCCGACGACGTTCCGCGCGAGCTCGACGCGCTCGTTCGTCGCGCCCTCGCCCGATCGCCGTCGCAGCGCTTCGCGAGCACGCGAGAGCTTTCGCGAGAGCTCGAGAGCTTGCTCGTGTCGAAGGGCGTCGTGGCGCGTGACGACGACGTGGGGCGCTACATGCGGACGCTCTTCGCCGATCGCTACACGAGCTCGGAGGCGCGCCTGCAAGCCGCTTCGGACATCACCGAGGTCTGGCGGCGCTCGGCGCACTCTCTGCCGTCGCCTCAAGGCCCTGCCTCGCGCGCGCTCGCGGCGATCCCGGACGTCTCGGTGCGAGACGAAGAAGACGACGACGATGGCGCGACGGAGCTCATGACGTCGCCGCTCTCGTCCGAAGAAGATCGCACGACGGCAGAGCGACCCGCCGCGAAGCATGCCGCGAACCAGATCTCCGGTTACACCGACGAGATCTTGGCGGACAGCGGTCCGACCAATCCGCGCGCTCCCGCGGTGCCGATGCCGATGTTCAGCGACACCGACGAGGTGCCGACGATGACGGCGCCGCAGGTGCCGATCTCGATGCCGACGGTCTCGAACGCGCCGAAGACGAAGCCATCGGCGTCGAAGGCGACGAAGCCGATGCCGCAGAAGCCGCTCGGCACGACGCTGCCTTTGCCGACGCAGCCGATGCCGACGCCGGTGCCGATGGCTCGACGCGCCTTCTCGGACGACGACACGCAGACGGCGCCGAAGAAGGATCCGAACGCGAGCGCCGCGTCGCGGCTCATCACGCCGTCGTCGCTCATCAACGACGGAGAGGTCACCGAGAGCGCGATCTTCGTCGCGCCGCGCATCGCGGTGCCGACGCCGCCGGACACGGACACGAACTTCGAACCGCCGTTGCCGCCGCCACGACCGATGTTGCCGAGCTTCCCGGATCGACCGCTCCTGCCTTCGACGCCGCAAGCGGGCGTGAACGCGCAGCATCCGATCATGAACCCGTGGCCGCCGCCGCCGCCCTCGCCGCCGCCCTATCAGTCGTCGCGGCCGCCGCCGCCGTTGTACCAACCGTTCACGCCGCCGCCGGCGTTTCCGCAGCAGCTGCACGCGGCGTCGCGAGGTCAGCACCAAGCGCTCTCGACGACGTCGCTTCGAGCCGTCCTCTTTCCGAACGATCGCGCCAAGCGCATCGTGATGGTCTCGATCGTCGGGCTCGTTGGCGGAGCGCTCCTCTTCTTCCTCTTCTTCGCCGTGTGGCACTCGATCGATCACGGCACGGCCGAGACTTCGCCGTCCGCCACGGCGAGCGCGAAACCCGTGCAGTCTACATACGTCGCGGCGCCTCCGACGACCGTGCCTCCGACGATGACGACCACGACGGTCGCGCCGCGGACGAGCGCCCCGCCGCCCGCGACGACCATCCCGCAAATTCCGACGCTCGATCTCACGCCGTCACGAGGCCGTCGCGGTGGCGGAACGAACACCGTACGAACGACGCAGCCGCCGCCTCCCACCACGACGCACGAAGCTCCGCCTCCGCAGCCGACCGCAACGGCCGTCGCGTCGAGCGGAAAGACGGGCTTCCTCACGGTCATGTGCAAGCCGGACGCATGCGACCACGTCATCGACGGCTCGCGCGATCTGGGCGGCTCGCCGCTTTATCGCCAGGAAATGACTTCGGGGAAGCATGTGCTGACGCTCCGCGTAGACAGCACACACGCGCAAAAGATCGTGAACGTGGACGTGCCCGAAGGCGAAAACGTCACGATTCGGCCCAGCGTCCAGTGAACGACAGATGACCCTGCTCGCCGGAAAGTACCGCCTTTCGCGCGTCATCGGCCAAGGCGGAATGGGCATCGTCGTCGCGGCGACGCACGCGCAGCTCGAGGAGCGCGTGGCGATCAAGCTGCTCTTGCCCGAGGCGCTCGAGAACGCCGAGACCGTGGCGCGGTTCCAGCGCGAGGCGCGCGCCGCGGTGCGCATCAAGAGCGAGCACGTCGCGCGCGTCATCGACGTCGGCAACGTGGACTACACGGCCTCGCACATGCAGACGGAGCTCGGCGTTCCGCTCGCGCCCGGCGCGCCGTTCATGGTGATGGAGTATCTCGAGGGGCAAGATCTCTCGGGCGTCCTCCGCGCGACGGGGCCGCTCTCCGTGACGGACGCGGTCGCGTACCTCGCGCAAGCCATCGAGGCGATCGCCGAGGCGCACTCGCTCGGCATCATCCACCGCGACTTGAAGCCGTCGAACCTTTTCCTCACGCACCGGCCAGACGGGACGCCGATGATCAAGGTGCTCGACTTCGGCATCTCGAAGGCGGCCGGCCCGAACATGACGGACGGCGGAATGACGACGACGAGCGCCGTGCTCGGCTCGCCGATGTACATGGCGCCGGAGCAGATGATCGCCTCGCGCGAGGTCGACGGACGCACGGACGTGTGGTCGCTCGGTGTCGTGCTCTATCAGCTGCTCACCGGTCGCGGGCCGTTCAACGGCACGACGATGACGGAGCTCTGCGCGCGCATCCTCCAAGAGCCGCACGCGCCGATCCGCGCGAGCCGTCCGGACGTGCCGTTCGAGCTCGAGACGGCGGTCGCGCGGTGTCTCGAGAAAGATCGCGTGCGTCGCTTCGCTTCGGTCGCTGATCTCGCGGAGGCCATCGCGCCGTTCGGCGGACAAGGCGCGGCGATGTCGGCGGAGCGCGCGCGACGGCTGATTCCGCGCACGGAGCGTGCGTCGGTCATCCCGAACGTGACGCCGGCGCAGGCAGTCCTTCCACCGCAGCCATTCCCCGCGACGATGGTCGCGATGCCGTACGCGGCGACGAACCCGTCCTGGTCGGCGACGCGCGGGCGATCGTCTTCGGGCTCCGGCGTGTGGGTCGCGCTCGCGCTCGGCGCGGCGGGCATCATCTTCGCCGCGGCGCTCGTGATCGCCTTCCTCGCGTTCTCTGCGCGAACGCCATCTTCATCGGCGGCGCCGCAGGTCATCGAAGCCGAGCACACCGCCGCGCCCGTCGTGACGACGGCGGCGGTGCCACAGGCCGAGATCGCGCCGCTCCACCCGCTCGGCGCGAGCACGCAACAGCAGCAGCAGCAGCAAGGATCGCCGCCGCCCGTGCGTACGAGCACGCGCCCTCCGCCGCCTGTCACGACCCACGGGCAGAACCCGAATCCGCCTCCCACGGCGACCCAAACCCAACCGAAGCCGGACATCTTTTGAGCCACCTCCACTTGAGCTATCCCATGGCCGTGAAGCTCCGCTTCGTCGCCCCGTTCGCCCTCCTCGTCGCGCTCGCGCCCGCCGCTCACGCGCAGTCGCAGAGCGACGTCGACACGGCGCGCGCGGCGTTCCTCCAAGGCCTCGAGCTGCGCGACAAGCAGCACGACAACGCGGGCGCCGCCGCGCGGTTCAAGGCCGCGTACGCGCTCGTCCCGACGCCGCGCATCGGCTTCGAGCTCGGTCGCACGCTCCGCGCGATGAACGATCTCATCGGCGCGCGAGCGGCGTTCGTCGCAGCGACGCAGCTGCCCGCGCGCGCGAACGAGTCGGCCGAAGCGAAGAAGGCGCGCGGCGACGCGCAGGCTCAAGCCGACGATCTCGATCAGCGCATTCCGCAAATCCAACTTCACTTGAGCGGCTTCGGGCAGATTTTCGTCGACGGCGAAGCCGTGCGTCACGACGCGCTCGCGGTGCCGCGTCGCGTGAATCCGGGCGCGCACGTCATCCAGGTGCAAGTCGAAGGCGACGTGAAGGGCGAGCAGAACGTGACGCTCGCGGAGGGTGAGCACAAGGACGTGACGATGTCGCCCGGCGCGCAAGCTCGCGTGACGGTGACCGCGCAAGCCACGCTCCCGCAGGTGCAGGTGGTGCAGCCCGAGCCGCAGCAGCCGTACGATCCATTCGCGACGCCGGTGACGAACCGCGTGCACAGCAACGCAGGCACGAAGCTGGGGCTCTTCTACGCAGGGCTATCGCTCGCTGGCATCGGCGCGCTTCCGGGGCTCGTCGCGCTCGGCTACATGAAGGGCGCGCAAGAAGGGTGCTCGAACGGCATCTGCCAGCCGGAGGTCGACTCGAAGAAGACGCTCGCGTACGCGTTCGCGATCGGCACCGACGTGATTTGGGGCGCGGCGCTCGTCTGCTTCATCGCGGCCATCGTCTACCCGAGCACGAGCGCGCTCGATCTCCACACCACGCAGGTCGGCTTCTCTCCCATGAACGGCGGTGGGATGTTCTCCGCGACGGGGCGCTTCTGATGCGCATTTTTCGGCAGATCACGATCGCAGCGCTGGGCCTCGCCGGAGCCGGCTGCACGGCCGTCATCGCCGCGGGCCTGAACGACACGAACGGCACCGTGCAAAACCACGTCGGCGGGTGCTTCAACCTCGAGGACACGACCTGCGGCGAGTGCATCGCGAACAACTGCGAGGATCCCGACAACCCGACCAAGCCCGTCTCGCTCCAAAAAGTCTGCGCGGCGAATCAGTACGCTTCGATCATCGGGTACGCACAAGACTGCTCGAAGAGCTCGAGCGTCGAAAACTACAACTGCAGCTCCATGTTCGTCGACGGCGGCACGTACGCGACGTCGATCGACAACGAGCAAGCCGCGGTGAACAACGTCAAGAAGTGCATCACGGACCACTGCATTCCGTCGTGCAGCCGCTGCGCCATCAACGTGCCGACGTGCGGCAGCGACACGATCGATCTCGTGGAAGCCGGCACGTGCGGCACGTGCCTCGACAACGCGATGAACCAGCCCAACAGCGACTGCCAGCCGTACATCCTCGGATCCAACGGCGTGTGCAGCGAATCCTCGAGCGGCGCCGTCGCGCAATGCGCGATCCCCGCGGGGTCGTGTCAGAGCGCGGACTGCTCGGATCTCTCGTCACCGAGCACGAACCTCTCCGACGCTGGCTACGCGTTCTACCAGTGCCTCTGGAACCACTGCGGTCCCAGCGGCACCAACGAGTGTCCCAGCCAGTAGGATGGAAGCGTTCCGCGGCACGTCGCGGTTTCGCGTCGAACGTCAAATCGGAAGCGGCGGCATGGGCGTCGTGTACGAGGCCGCCGACACCGAGCGCCAGGGTGAGCGCGTCGCGCTGAAGACGCTTCGCAACCTCGACGCCGCGTCGCTGCTTCGCTTCAAGGAAGAGTTTCGCGCGCTCGCGGACATCCACCACGAGAATCTCGTGCGCTTCGGCGATCTCGTCGCGGAGGGCTCGCACTACTTCTTCACGATGGAGCTGATCCGCGGCGGCGATTTCCTGTCGTACGTGCGCCCGGGGATCGCGACTGCGTCGATCGGAGAAGGCTCGACCGAGGGCGTCCTCGCGGCGGAGACACTTCCTGCCGTGTCGAGCGCGCGCGGATCGATCGGTGAGCTGACGCGACCGGGGAAGCTCGATGAAGCACGCCTGCGGCACGCGCTCGGACAGCTCGCGCGCGGGCTCGCGGCGCTGCACGCGGCAGGCAAGGTGCACCGCGACGTAAAGCCGACGAACGTGCTCGTCGAGGCCTCGGGCGAGCACCGTGTCGTGCTCGTCGATTTCGGTCTCGTCACGGACGCGGCGCATCAAGGTGCCGCGAACGCGAACGCCGACGCGGGCATCGCAGGGACGGTCGCGTACATGGCGCCGGAGCAAGGCACCGCGAGCGCCGTGGGACCCGCCGCCGATTGGTACGCCGCGGGCGTGATGCTCTACGAGGCTTTGACAGGGCAGCTGCCGTTCTTCGGGAGCGCGTACGAAGTGCTGACGACGAAGCGCACGCACGCCCCGCCGCGCCCGCGCGACGTCGTGCCGAGCACGCCGGAAGATTTGGATGCACTATGCATGGATCTCCTCGCGGCGGATCCCGACGAGCGGCCCGACGGTGAGACCATTCTGCGGCGTCTCGGACTCGCGCCCGCGGCGCGCGCGTCGCTGATGCCGCCGTCCGGAGAGAACGCGCCGTTCGTCGGAAGGCGCCGCGAGCTCGAGCAGCTCCATCGCGCGTACGAGCAGGCGCGGCGTGGCACGTGCGTGACGGTCTACATCCACGGCGAGTCGGGGCTCGGCAAGACCGCGCTCGCCCGCCGCTTCGTCGCCGACATGAGCCAGCGCGATCCGCAGGTGATCGTGCTGAAAGGTCGCTGCTACGAGCGAGAGTCGGTGCCGTACAAAGCCGTCGACGGCGTCATCGATGCGCTGGGCCGCTGGCTCCTTCGCGTGCCGCGCTCCGAGCTCGCGGCGATCGTTCCGCCGACGGCGGCGCGCCTCGGGCGTGCGTTTCCCGTGCTCGAGCGGCTCGCCTCGGCCGACAAGGACGCTGCTGCGTCGTCCGTGCTCGATCCCATGGAGCGACGGGCGCGCGTCTTCTACGCGATGCGCGATCTCTTGCATGCGCTCGCGGAGGCGCGGCTCGTCGTGATGCTCATCGACGACCTCCAGTGGGCGGACGCCGACAGCCTTCTTCTGCTCCGCGAGATCATGCGACCGCCGTTCGCGTCGATTCTCTTCGTGGCGACCGTTCGCACCGCACGAGAGATCGCCGACTCGAAGCCTGGTGGGCCTCCGGCGTCGCTCCCGGCGAGCCGGCTCAACGTCGGGTCGAGCACGATGCCGGGGGACGTGCGCATCGTGCACCTCGAGCCGCTCGGCGAAGGCGAAGCGCGCGCGCTCGCGGAGGCGCTCATCCAGCGCGCGGATGGGTCCGTACCCGAGAGCGCGGCGGAGTCGATCGCACGCGAGGCTGCGGGGCATCCGCTCTTCATCGACGAGCTCGTGCGGCACGCATGGATCCACGACGAGGAGAGCGCGAAGAAGCGCGTGCACGTGCGACTCGAGGACGCGCTGTGGAGTCGTATCCAAACCGCCGACGACGTGGAGCGGAAGCTCCTCGACGTGCTCGCCGTCGCGCGCGGGCCATTGCCGGCCGAAGCCGCCGCACTCGCGTGTGGCCTCGCGGGTGCCGGCGCGCTCGAGGAGCTCGTCGCGAAGCTGCGTTTCGAACGGCTCGTGCGAACGACGCGCGCCGAAGGCAAGAACGCCGTCGAGGTGTTCCACGATCGCGTGCGGCGCGCCGTGCTTGCTCACACGACGGTTCCCGAAGCCGAGATCCACGCACGGATCGCGACCGCGCTCGAGGCGTGCAAAGGCGAGGACTTCGAAGCGCTCGCCGAGCACCATCGCGGCGCGGGCGCGCTCGAGAAGGCCTCGTCGTACGCGATGCGCGCTGCCGACGCGGCGTCGGAGAAGCTCGCGTTCGATCGCGCCGCGCGTCTCTACGACTGGGCGATGGCGATGCATGACGGCGCCGCGACGCGCGAGACGCTGCTGAAGCTCGCGACGGCGCACGCGAGCGTGGGGCGCGGGCCTGCTGCAGCGGATGCCTATTTGCGCGCGTCGAAGCTCGGTGGTGAGCCCGCCGAGCTCCTCGATCTTCGCCGGCGCGCGGCGCACCACCTCCTCACGACGGGCCACACGCGCGAAGGCATGGAGGTGATGCACGACGTGATGGACGCGCTGGGTCTCGAGCTGCAGCCTTCGCCGCGACGCGCGCTCGTCTCGATCGCGATGCATCGCGCGCGCCTTCGCGTGCGGGGCCTCGCCTTCAAACGTCACACCCCGTCGTCGGAAGACCTCGCGCGTTGCGACGCGTACTTCACGACCGCGGCGGGCCTCGCCTTCGTCGACACGCTGCGCGGAGCCGAGCAGAGCACGCGTGGCCTCTTGTTCGCGCTCGGCGCGGGCGACTCGTCGCGTGTCGCACGTGCGCTCGCGACCGAGGCCGCGTACGTCGCGATGTCCGGCGACGAGTCACGCGATCGATGGCGCGCGCTGCTCGATCGCGCTCGCGACATCTGCGCCGAGACCGGCGACGCGCGGACGCTCGCCCTCGTCGTCGCCGCGGAAGGCGTCGCGCTGCATCTTTCCGGCTACTGGTTCGCCGCGCGATCGCGCTGCCAGGACGCGCTGCGCCTCCTTCGCGAGCACGCGCCGAGCGCGACGTGGGAAATCGACGCGGCCACGCTGTACGGCCTTCGATCGCTCCTCGAGCTCGGCCAGCTCGGCGCCCTCCGCGCGGAGCTCCCCGACAGGCTCGCCGACGCCGAAGCACGCGGCGACCGCTTCGCGCTCACGAACATTCGCGCCGGCGATCTCAACCTCGTGTGGCTCGCGTTCGGCGACGAGAACGGCGCCCGCCGCGAGCTCGACGCCGCCACGCGCGACGCCGAGCGCGACGCCACCCAGCTCCCGCATCTGCAAGAGCTCCTCGCCCGCACGCGAATCGATTTGTACGCGGGCGACGCCGCCGGCGCGCATCGTCGCGTCGTCGATCGCTGGGCCGCCATCGAACGCTCTCAGCTCTTGCGCATCCAGCACCAGCGCGTCGTCTTGTGCGGCCTCCGCGCGAGAGCCGCCCTCGCCGCCGCGCGCGGCTCGCATCAAAATCGCGCTCTCCTCGACGAGGCCGCGAAGTTCGCGAACGACCTCGCGCGCTCCGGCGCCGCGTGGGGCCTCGCCGAAGCCGCGATGCTCCGCGGCTGCATCGGCCAAGCCCTCGGCGACGCGCAGCGCGCGGCCGTCTCGTTCGAGCAAGCCTCTCGCGACTACGCGTCGTGCGACATGTCCCTCCACGCCTCCGTCGCGCGCCTCCGCATGGGCAAGCTCGCCTCCGGCGACGAAGGCCGCGCCGCCGTCACGCAATCCCGCGAGTGGCTCACCGCGCAGGGCATCGCCGACACCGAAGCCCTCGCCGCCCTCCTCGCTCCTTGAGTTGGCCTCGGGACCGGTCCCGGACCTGGCCCGGCCACCCTCGATTCGCGACTTCCTCGACGAATCCGCATGGCACGCCCGTCGCTATGGTGGTGTTCGGCTGGCCAGCCTGAAGTCTTGGTCGATTCACTTCCACAACGAATCGGCAGGAGATGCAGATCAAGGGAAAGAGAAGGGACTGCATGAACGCTCGTCGTGGGACGGTTGTAGCGACTCGCTGAGTCCGAACGTCGGAAGTCTCGACGTAGATGCCGGCGTATGGGCATCCGAATCGGAGACCTATGGGTCCACAAACAACTCGGAACGTGGTGGCTCGCAAGAGCACCCGCGGCCGCCCTGAGTAACGACGAGCGAGGGTGACAGTCGCGGAGGGAGCGGCACGTCGGCAGACACCCGGCGTGACCGAACAACGGCAAGAGGCCGCGTTACAAATTAGGACTCGCAGCGTCGAGGCTGGTGTCGTCTCTCTCGAAAGAGAGAGAGAGCAAACGAGTTACGCCAACCCGTATGGGCTCGGCGACGACGCGAACGTGTATCTGCGGTCAGAAGGTGACGCCGGCTTTTGCGAGGGCGGCGAGGAGGGAGCGGTTGTCGAGGACGCTGAGGGTTTGGACCTCGAGCGCGCCGATGCGGTCCTCGGGGGTGAACGCGGTCGCGGAGCGTTCCATCGAGAGCTTCTCCGGATCGTACGTGGCGTTCTCGGCTTCGGTCGCGAGGATCGTGTAGTCGTCGCCGCGGCGGAGCTCGATCGTGACGCGGCCGGAGACGGCGGTGGAGACCCAGCGAACGAGGGCTTCTTTGAGGAGCTGGCACTCGGGGTCGTACCAGCGGCCTTCGTAGAGGAGACGGCCGAGGCGGCGGCCGAGGGAGGCGTAGAGCTCCGTGGTGTTCTCGTTGTGCGTCGCGGACAGAAGTCGTTCGTACGCGAGCGACAAGATGGCCATGCCGGGCGCTTCGTAGATGCCGCGCGACTTGGCGTCGACGACGCGATTCTCGATCTGGTCGCTCATGCCGAGGCCGTGGCGGCCGCCGACCGTATTCGCGTGATGCAGGAGCTCCCACGCGGTGCCGAACGTCTTGCCGGAGACGGATTTGGGGACACCGCGCTCGAAGACGACGTCGACCTTCTCGGCGTCGATCTTCACGTCGCTCTTCCAGTGCGCGACGCCCATGATCGGATCGACGGCGTGCATCGAGACGTCGAGGCGCTCGAGGTCTTTCGCCTCGTGCGTCGCGCCCAGGAGGTTGCAGTCGGTCGAGTACGCCTTCTCCGTGCTCATCGTGTACGGATGGCCCACGGAAGCGAGGTACTCGCTCATCTCTTTGCGGCCGCCGAGCTTCTTCACGAACGCGGCGTCGAGCCACGGCTTGTAGATCGCGAGCTCCGGGTCGACGAGGACGCCGTAACGGAAGAAGCGTTGGATGTCGTTGCCCTTGTGCGTCGAGCCGTCGGAGAAGACGTGGACGTCGTCCTCTTTCATCGCCTTCGCGATCGCCGTCGCCGTCACGGCGCGCCCGAGCGGGGTCGTGTTGAAGTAGCGACGACCGGCCGTCTGCAAGTGGAACGCGCCGCACTGAATCGCGATGATGCCTTCGCGCGCGAGGCCTTCGCGCACGTCGATGAGCTTCGCCTTCTTCGCGCCGTGCTCGAGGGCCGTCGGCGGAATGCGCGCGGGATCTTTCTCGTCCGGCTGAGCGAGGTCGGCGGTGTACGCGAAGACGTCGAGGCCTTCGCGCGCCATGTAGGCGACCGCCGTGCGCGTATCGAGACCGCCCGAATACGCGAGGCCGATGCGAGTACCCTTGGCAGGAAGCGTGCGATGGATGCGCGACATGGCGCGACCCTTAACGCATCGCAAACGGCGCGTAAAGGCCGGGAAGAAGTGATATGTAACCGCGCATGTCGGGCATCGCGCGAACCTCCGCGACGGGCGGCGCCATGCTCCCGGAGCTCGTCCAATTGACGAGCTCGCTCGAGAGCGATCTGGCGTTCGTGCGCGAAGATCTCCTCGGGAGCGCGGCGCACGCGACGATGCTCGGCAAGACGGGAATCATCCCCGTGCAGAGCGCGCGGGCGTTGCGTGAAGCGCTGCTCGCGATGGAGCACGAAGCGCGAAGCAAGCCGCTCGATCTGCCGCTCGAAGAGGACGTGCACATGGCGGTCGAGGCCGCGCTCTCCGCTCGTGTCGGTGCGCCGTCGGCTCAGCTGCACACGGCGCGCTCGCGCAACGATCAGGTCGCGCTCGACCTGCGCCTCCACGCACGCGATCGCGCGCGCGACGTCCTCGTTCGTCTCCTCGGGCTCGCCGAGTCGCTCGTCGCGCGGAGCGAGCGAGAAGCGGACGTGCTCCTGCCGGCGTACACGCATCGCCAGCGCGCGCAGCCCATCACGGGCGCGTTCTTGATGTGCGCGTGGACGGCGGCCCTCCTTCGTGCGGCGGACGTCCTCGCGTTCGCGATCGACCAGACGAACGTCTCGCCGCTCGGCTCGGGCGCCTGCTCGGGCAGCTCGCTGCCGATCGACCGCGCGATGGTCGCTCGGCTTCTTGGATTTCCCCGCGCGACGACGAACGCGCTCGACACGGTCCACGATCGCGACTTCGCGCTCGACGTCGTGTGGGCGTGCGCACGAGCGAACTTCGCGTGCGCGCAGATCGCGGCCGACGTCGTCGATTTCTCGACGTCGGAGTTCGCGCTCGTGAAGCTCGACGGAGAAATCGCGGCAGGCTCGAGCATGATGCCGCAGAAGAAGAACCCCGACGTCTTCGAGCTCGCGCGAGGAAAGGCAGCGGGCGCGGCAGGCGACGTGATGGGGATGCTCGCGCTCGTGCGAGGCCTTCCGAGCGGTTACAACCGCGATCAACAAGAAGATCGCGGGCCGATCCTCGCGGCGCCGAAGCGCGCGAAGGACGCGATCGAGCTCCTCGCGCTGTCGCTCCCGCACGTCCATTTCGACGGCGAGCGCGGGCGCGCCATGCTCGGCGAAGGCTTCACGCAGGCGACCGATCTCGCCGAGGCGCTCGTCCGAAAGGGCGTTCCGTTCCGTGAAGCGTACGGCGCCGTCGGGCAGCTCGTTCGGCGCGCTCTCGACGCCGGGCACTCGCTCCGCGACATCGCGCCCGAGGTCGCACAATCCGTGCATTCTGCAATCGACGCGGAAGCGCTCGCCGTGCTCGATCCAGCGCTCGCGGCTGCCGCGAAAGAGAGCGCGGGCGGCACGGGGCCGAAATCCGTTGCCGCGCAGCGAGAAGCCCTCCGCGGACAGATCGCGCGCGCGACGCTCGCCGCTCAGAGCGTGCCGACGCTCGAGCACATCGCCGAAACCATCGCGAAAGAAACGGTGTGAGCCTTCGCGGCTCCGGAACGACGTGAAGATGAAACGCGACTACCTGAAGATGACGGATCTCACGCTCGGCGAGTCCCGCTCGGTGCTCGACCTCGCGCGCACGATGAAGCGCGATCGCACCGCGCACCTCGGCATGCACCGCGGAAAGTCGGCGGGCATCTTGATGGAGAAAGCGAGCACGCGGACGCGCGTCTCGTTCGAGGTCGGCGCCGCCCAGCTCGGGATGCACCCGGTCATCTTGACGACGCAAGGGTCGCAGCTCGCGCGCGGCGAGCCCGTCGCCGACACGGCGCGCGTCCTTTCGCGTTACGTCGACATCCTCGTCTTCCGCACGTCCTCCACCGATCGCCTCGACCAGATGGCCAAGCACTCGCGCGCGCCCGTCATCAACGCGCTCTCCGACGACGGGCACCCCGTGCAAGTCCTCTGCGACGTCTTCACGATCGAGGAGCGACTCGGCAAACCGATCCAAGGCATGAACGTCGCTTGGATCGGGGATGGGTCGAGCAACATGGCGCGCTCGTTCGTCGAGGCCGCGTCGCTCTTCGGCTTCCAGCTGCGCGTCGCGGGCCCAGCCTCGTACGTCTCACCCGACAGGGGTGCGGCGCACTTCACGACGGAGGCGCGCGAGGCGCTCCTCGGCGCCGACGTCGTCTGCACGGACGTCTGGACGAGCATGGGCCAGGAAGGCGAGAACGAAAAACGCCTCCGCGATTTCGACGGCTGGACGCTCGACGAGACGATGCTCGCGCACGCGAAGCCGTCCGCCATCGTGATGCATTGCCTCCCCGCCCACCGCGGCGAGGAGATCACCGACGACGTCATCGAAGGCCCGCGCTCGGTCGTCTGGGATCAGGCCGAAAATCGGCTCCACGTGCAAAAGGCGCTCATGGCTTTTCTGCTAGGTTGGCGCCCATGATGGAACCGGATCGCATCCGCGAGATGCTCGTCGCAGCTCTGCCGGGAGCCGACGTGGACGTGAAGGATCTCACCGGCACGAAGGACCATTTCCAGGCCACGGTCGTGGCGCCGCAATTCCAGGGCAAGAGCCTGATCGAGCAGCACCAGATGGTGTACCGCGCGCTCGGCGATCGGATGAAGGCGGACATCCACGCACTGGCCCTCACCACGCGCCCGAAGTGAGCTATTCTTTTCGGCGTCGATGAACGGCCCGCCGACCAGCAACCCCGAAAGCCCGAGAGCCTCGGAAGACGATCCGGTCCACCCCGGTGACGTGCTGAGCGGTAA
>Ga0068868_100001186_pt1 | contig 17863 bp, 13 predicted proteins | sample KBSMisM42_FD_64660 | JGI IMG/M metagenome (GOLD analysis project Ga0068868, IMG submission 64660) | Miscanthus rhizosphere microbial communities from Kellogg Biological Station, Michigan, USA - KBS Miscanthus M4-2 | ecosystem: Host-associated > Plants > Roots > Rhizosphere > Soil ...
CGCGATATCATCCAGGCCTTCGTCTTTTAGGTACTCATTGAACCTTTCAGGCCCCAATTCAACGGCGCTTGGGTTGCTTCGATAGCCGACTACCAGCAATCCCGATTCGGCTACGCGTAGGAATCCTGCAGGATCATTGCCATCCCGCCCGATCACGGGCTTGGAGCCTTGGCCATCCTCGAAAAGAAACTGCTTGATGAGGGAGGAATCGCGAGGCAACGGATCACCAAGCATGTCCTGCCCGACACGCAACTTTACGCCGACGATCTCTCCGACTCTGGGAGAGAAGGTCGTGGGCTCAATCCACATGTCGTGGGCTAACAGTGGGGCCTGGCTCATGCCTATTGCTATCAATGCAAACCACCACGTGGATGGAATCAAGCGGCGCAACATTTATTTCCCTCTTCTCGAAACCGCAGCTAGAAACCTGGGGACGGCCTTCGCGAAGTAAGGCCGTCCCGGTACAGCATCTAGCGTTACGGGATTGGAATGTTGGGTACGGTTGGTACGTTCACGCCGCCGTGTCCTTGCAACAGTCCTTGGTGAGCTGGAGCGAGGAACGGGAAGCGGTCGAGATAGTCTTTGTCGTTTACCTCGACTCCTTTGGCCAGGCCGGCATTTGGATTGCCCGCTACGATCAGGCTGATCAGCACACTGTTCACGTTCACCTGATTCCGGTTCGGAGCAGTTCCGCCGCCAACGCGCCGGCCGTTCGGGAATTTCGAATCGATCGCCGCATCAATGGTGAGGACGTCGCCGGAAAAGCCATCGGCAATTGGAATCGGACGATTTAAGTTTATCGCCTTGATGATGTCCACGCGAGGTCCCTTGAGGGTATCCACTACATTGGCAGGAACGCCCAAGGCCTTGTAAATACCCAGCGCGTCGGCATCGCGCACCAGCACCGGAAACAAAATATCGGCGCCGAAGCTGGTGACATCATGCTGCGGGTTGGTATGAAGGTAAAGGGTTTGCCGTTGAGTCCCCACCAGTCCAGCATTGAAAAGAGGCAAGGCATTTCTGCCGACCTGCACAAAATCACCCGTACCTCTTTCACCGGTAATGATGTTGTCGGTATCGACAATCTGTGTTTTATGGCGACTGATGCTCGCCCACACCCGGATCAAGCTGTCAGTGGAGTTGGCTTTGAGCACTCCGTTATGCGGAACACCCTTGGGAAATACATCACTGATTGGCACTTCCAGAGCAATTGAGAAGAGGTTAAAACCAGTGAAAACATCCTTGGCGGGAGGGCGGCGCGCGCCGGGGATTCCGCCCAGATCGTCCGAGTTAAGATTCACCAGGTCGAAGATTCCTTTCTCATCAAGCTGATAAGGATCGTCAAACTGACCGGCGACAATTCGGCCTCCGTTGGCCAGAGGATGGATATAACTGTCGACAAAATCCTGATCGTAGAGACCTACTTCGCGGCTGCTGGGATCGCCAGAATCGTACCCCTTGAAGGCGCCGAGACCGTAGATCAAACGGTCAGTCTGCGGACCGTGGTTGTTGGGAAGAACTGGAAGATCTTTTCCAAGCGTGTCGGAGTCGCGATCGTCGCCACCATCGGATACTTTTATCCGAGTGACTGTCATAGTCTCCGTTCCGCCGGTGAGCTGCCAGAGCAGTTCGTTGCCCCCACCTAGGGGGTCGCTAGGGCTGGGGGTAGCTTCGGGTTTCAGCTTATTTTTGAATTCAACCCGATAGATAACTCTGTCCTTCAGGCTTTTGCCTTTTGCGATGTGAAACTCGTAGCGATAACCGTTGCAGGCGCGCAATCCCTGATTGCCTTGGCCGGGTTCATGGAGCGGGTTAAAGTCCATGATCAGATATAGCTTGTCATGGGCTTGGTTCGACACCCAGGCAAATGTGTCGGTATTGTCGGCGCAGGGCTCGTTAAGAATTGCCAGTGCTTCGCGATGGCTCGACGCGTGGGCAGCGATTGCCAAGGCGAACGTGGCCGCCAGGGTGAGAATCTTGGATATTCGTTTCATACGTGCTCTCCTGTAGTTGCATACGGACGCCCGCGAAGATTGGATTGCGGGGCACAGGAGATTTTTAGGGAGGAGGACCTAATCGGCGCGTTGGATGGCAGGGCCAGAGGATTCGAGTCGGGGCGGAGTCGGATTAGTGTCTAACTAGCTGTGGCAACTCCGACTTTCACCAGTGCAAGAGATTGCACATTGATTTCGGGTTTAGGCCGACCTCGTATTTGCTGCAGACCCGCGTTCGCCGATTCAGGCGACGTGGATTTCTTGATGCTTTTTGACGTGCTGCATGTACCCTTCGGTTGCAAAGCACAGAGCACGATCAAAAAACTGGTCGAGCATGCGCAGCAGTTCCAACTGTCCGTAAATGTCGATCACACTGTTCAGCAGTCCCCGTCCTTGAAGAAAACTCCAAAGATGTTCATTGGTGGAGACGATCGACCAGCACAGATCTGGCAACGAAACACCTTGAGAGGCCCGCCGGGCACCGATCTCGCGATAGCGGTGCTCGATGTCGGCCTCGGTCTTGTTGAGCAGCCAATCGCTCAGATGAAGGAGTATCTCTCGGGCGCGATTGCGAAGTTCGTCGGGCGGGACTTTGTCCAGTTCTGCGGTTCGGGAAGATGTACGGAACTTACTGATGAGGCCGGCGGTCAATTCGTCACTATGAGTTTCAATTAACCTTACAAATCGAAGCGCAATCATGATAGTCCTCTTTAATAGGTTTGGATGTAGTTTTAGAAAGCGGGGATGCAAAAGTCCGTACGTAACCATCGCATTGGCTTCGGGCACCCACACCCGGCATTAGAAGATGCAATTAGAATGGTTTACTTTCGGCGTCCGGGAGATTCCATGCTCAGACAGTTGGTGATCAATTCGGGACTCTTGCTCTGCCTCAATGCCGCGGCGCAGATGCCTCCGGCAAATTACGACGAAGCAAGAGTCGGTAGCTATACGTTACCGGCCCCGCTGGTATTCAACGACGGGAAGCCGGTTAGAACGCCCAAGGATTGGGCTAAGCGTCGCGCCGAGATTCTAACCCTGTTCGAAACCAACATGTTCGGCCGCAGCCCGAAACCTCCCAAGCATACTCGCTTTGAGGTGGTCGACGTGGACAAGAACGCACTCGGAGGAAAAGCCGTCCGTACCCAGATATCAATTTATTTTTCTGATAAGGAGAATGGTCCGAAAGAAAGCCTGCTGCTCTATGTTCCATCAGCCGCCAAAAGGCCGGTTCCGATTTTCCTTACTCTCAATTTCATGGGCAATCAGTCAGTGATCGACGACCCCGGCATTAAGCTCCCGATCATTTGGGACTGGAAGACGCACCAACCGCATCTCGCCGCCGAGAGTTCGCGAGGAAAGAGCCACGAATTCCAGGTGGAGAAAACTCTCGCACGCGGCTATGCCTTCGCGACGATTTACTATCAAGAGATTGAGCCGGATTTCAAGGGCGCTCTATTGGACGGCATTCGGCCCCTGTACTCCAAACCAGGACAAAATCAGCCCATTCCCGACGACTGGGGAGCAATCGGGGCATGGGCGTATGGACTAAGCCGTGCGATGGACTATCTAGAACAAAATAAAGATATCGATGCCAAGCGCGTCGCAATCATGGGCCATTCGCGGTTAGGCAAGACAGCTCTCTGGGCAGGCGCTCTCGACAAGCGGTTTGCGATGGTGATTGCGAATTGTTCCGGGGAAGGCGGTGCTTCCCTGATGCGCCGCAACTATGGTGAGACGATTCACCATTTGGTGGACTCATTTCCTTATTGGTTTGATGGAAACTTCCAGAAGTTCGATGACCATGCCAACCAACTTCCCGTTGATGCTCATGAATTAATTGCGCTGACCGCACCCCGTCCGGTCTACATCACCGGTGCTCAGGATGATCAATGGGCTGACCCTCGAGGTGAGTTTCTGGCTGCGGTAGCGGCGGGACCGGTATACAAACTGCTGGGCGCGGGGGACCTGGGCACCGATCAGATGCCAGCCCTGAATCAGCCAATCATGCATACCATAGGATTTCACGTGCGCGAGGGCAAACACGAAGTGACAGCATTTGATTGGGACCAGTTTCTGAGGTTTGCCGATAAAAACTTGCAGTAGAGAACCGCGGATGTTCTACGCCTGCGTACCGTGGCACTTTTTGTATTTCTTGCCTGATCCGCAGGGGCACGGATCATTGCGGCCGATTTTCTCACCACGCACGACCTGCTGCACTGGTTGCTGTTCACCACCACCGGCCATGCGCGCCTGTTCCAACTCACGCTTTTTCTTGCGCTGGAAATTTTCTTCCAGGTCATCCACGGAAGTTGCCAACGGACGCGAGGGCCGGGTGTGGCCGTTGCCGCCGCTGCCCAGAGTGGGAGCTTCCTGATTCGATGGCTCGGGTGGCCGCTCCAGAATCTGCATGAGATACAGGTAGCGTACCGTCTCTTCCTGGAAACGCTGCATCATGGCTTCGAACATGTCGAAGGATTCGCGCTTGTACTCCACCAGAGGATCGTGCTGCCCGTACCCACGCAACCCGATGCCCTCTTTGAGGTGGTCCATGTCGCGCAGGTGATCTTTCCATTGCGCGTCGAGCACGCTCAGCATGATCATGCGCTCGTGGTAGCGCATGGCATCAGGACCAATCAGCTGCTCTTTGGCGTTGTACCGTTCCTGAAGCTTGGCAAAGATCGCATCGCCGAGTTCCTGGCGGTTGAGTGTCTCAGGCTTCAATCCTTCGGACATAATGTCCACGCCGAAGCGGGTAAAGATCGAATCTTTCAGGCCCTTAATGTCCCAATCATCGGCATGGGCCTTGATGGGGCAATGCTGCTCAATCAGATCGCCCAGAATTCCAGAGACATAATCTTCGAGGATAAGTTCCTTCTGGTCGACGCCTTCCAGCAGCTGGTGGCGCAGTCCGTAGACCGCCTCACGCTGCTTGTTCATTACGTCGTCGTATTCGAGCAGGTGTTTGCGGGATTCGAAGTTCTGGCCTTCGACAGCTTGCTGGGCCTTCTCAATGCGCCGGGTGATCAACTTCGATTCAATGGGAATCCCTTCTTCCATGCCCAAACGCTGCAATAGCGTCGAAACCCATTCCTTGGCGAAGATACGCATCAGGTCATCTTCAAGGGAGAGGTAGAAGCGCGAGGAACCCGGATCGCCCTGGCGGCCGGCGCGTCCACGAAGCTGATTGTCGATGCGGCGGGATTCGTGACGCTCGGTGCCAAAGATATGCAAGCCGCCAGCAGAAGTAACTTCGTCATGCTCCTTGTCGGTCTGCTGCTTGTAGCGGTTGAAGACTTCCAGCCATTGTTCGGTTGGAACTGTGAATTCTTTGCCGTTGTAGTACCAGACCGTGGTCTTGCCGTCGTCGGTCGGCCCTTCGATTTTTCCTTCGGCGATTCGTACAGGCTGGGCTATGCCTTTTTTCAGGGTTTCCTGTTTAGCCATGAATTCTGGATTCCCGCCGAGCAGAATGTCGGTACCGCGGCCAGCCATGTTGGTGGCGATCGTGACCGCGCCCTTGCGGCCTGCCTGGGCAACGATCTCGGCCTCCTTTTCGTGTTGCTTGGCGTTCAGCACCCAATGCTTGACGCCCTTTTTCTTCAGCAGGTCGGAGAGCCTTTCCGATTTCTCAATCGAAGTGGTTCCCACCAACACCGGCTGTCCGGTGGCGTGCAGCTTTTGAATCTCGTCAGCAGCCGCATAGTACTTTTCCTTCTCAGTGCGGTAGACCACGTCGGGATTCTCAATGCGCAACAATTGCTTATTGGTGGGAATCACCGTGACTTGCAGCTTGTAGATCTTGTCGAATTCCGGGGCCTCGGTTTCCGCAGTTCCGGTCATACCGGCCAACTTTTTGTACATGCGGAAATAATTTTGAAATGTAATGGTCGCCAGCGTCTGGTTTTCGCGCTCGATTTTGACGTTCTCTTTGGCTTCAACCGCCTGGTGAAGACCATCGGACCAGCGCCGCCCCGGCATCATGCGGCCGGTGAATTCGTCGACGATGATGACTTCGCCGTCTTTGATCACATATTCCACATCGCGGCGGTAGAGTGCGTGCGCCTTGATTGCAACTTCAACGTGATGCTTTAAGTCCCAATTCTCGGGATCGGCAATATTGCCAATGCCGAGTAGCGACTCAACTTTTTCCCAGCCTTCGTCGGTGACCGTGATACTGCGGTGCTTCTCATCGACCACGAAGTCACCGGTTAGAGTCGCAGCCTCACCCGGCGCACCTTCGATTTCTTCGCCCTTTTCAAGCTTGGGGATGATTTTGTTAACCCGGGCATACTTGTCGGTGGATTCCTCACTGGCACCCGAAATAATCAACGGAGTCCGGGCTTCATCGATCAGGATGGAATCAACTTCGTCTACGATTGAAAAGTTGTGCCCGCGCTGCACGCAATCGCGTAGATCGAACTTCATGTTGTCGCGGAGATAGTCAAATCCGTATTCGTTGTTGGTGCCGTAGGTGACGTCTGCGGCGTATGCCTCACGGCGCTGTTCATCATCCAGGTCGTGGACAATCACTCCCACCGATAGCCCGAGGAAGCGGTAGAGTTTGCCCATCCACTCCGAATCGCGTTTGGCCAAGTAATCGTTGACCGTGACCACGTGCACGCCGCGCCCGCTCAAAGCATTCAAGTAGACCGGGAGCGTAGCGACAAGGGTTTTTCCTTCTCCGGTCTTCATTTCGGCGATTCGGCCGTTATGCAAAACCATACCGCCGATAAGCTGCACGTCGAAGTGGCGCATGTTGAGAACGCGCCGTCCGGCCTCACGAACTACCGCGAAAGCCTCGACTAGTATCTCGTCCAGAACTTCCTGCAGCAGCTTGTAGCGTTCATCGGCAAGCGCTTTGGCGCGATCAGAGCCCGCATCGGGCTCTTCCGGCAGTTTGCCAAGGCGTTCGGCTACTAGCTTTCGAAAATCTGCGGTCTTCGCCCGCAGCTGCTCGTCAGAAAGCTTCTGCATCTCCGGTTCGAGCGCAGTGATGGCTTGCATGTTAGGCAGCAAGCGTTTGACATCGCGCTCGTTTTGGGTCCCGAAGACCTTGGATACAAGAGAGTTAATCAACTAGGCAGTCCTCATTCAGGCCAGGTACACAATCGTCCCTATGTTTTAGAAGCCTAGCATATTAGATGCGTTTGACGGGGGTAAGTCGCTGATATGTCGTTACCTGGAGAAGCGCCCTTATTGGCCGAACTGGCGAAGATGATGGTCGGCATGTAAGTAGGCCCACCGCATCCACTGCCATTGGGATAGCGGGCCAAAAATGGGATGCGGCTGCCAGGTGAAGTCCGGGGTAGGCGACGCAATTCTTTCCAGCAAAATGAGAAGCGATGCCATGTCAACCGCGAAATCAGCCGGCTTAGTACCGCCGACAAACTGATCTACCTCAGGCCGGGTTTTGATGCCTCGAGGCCATGGAAAGGGAAGATACAGCGCCGGCCATTTGAGAGCAGTAGAACGCCGAAGCGTGCTGATAGGTCTTTCTCCCATCATGGATCTAAGGGAATCGGACAGGTGGCAAATTGTCTGATGGGCCGACATCCTTCCCCAAAGCCGCGGGCTGTCGACGCGAAGATTACCCAAGCGGCGCAGGATAGCGTTTCTAGCTTCGGGTTGGGCAAAGGTCTTCAAGTTGCCGAGTATATTACCAACTACAGAAGTAGCAATGTATTCTAGGGACGTCGAGCAAGAGGGCCACGCGAACGATTGGAACCCGTTACCCACTTCCTGACCGGCGCCTGCCTGGGACGAGCCGGTTTTAACCGCAAGACTGCGCTCGCCACCGCCACCATGACCCTAGCGGCGGAAGCACCCGACCTTGACGTTTTCTCCCGCTTCAAAGGCACAGTTTTTGGATTCGCCCACCATCGCGGCTTCACCCATTCTTTTCTTGGGTTGTTTCTTATTTCGGCGCTGGTCGTTGGATTCATGCACCTGGTCTGGCGGATTCGCGGCCGCCGGGTCAAAGATCGAAGTCTTCCACCGCGATGGGGGCTGCTGTTCCTGTTCGCCTACATCGCCGGGCTCAGTCATATCCTGCTCGACTTCACCAACAACTATGGCGTCCGGCCCTTCTGGCCATTTTCCGAGAGATGGTATTCCTGGGATATCGTTTTCATCGTCGAGCCGGTGCTCTTGCTCTTGCTCGTGGGTGGCCTGGTTCTGCCATCCCTAGGGTCTCTCATCAATGACGAGATCGGCGTCCGCAGCCGCGGACCAAAAGGACGCCTCGCAGCAACGGTGGCTCTGATAGGCCTAATTCCCTTGTGGTGGGTACGCGACTACGAGCATCGCACGGCCGTGAATGCATTGCAGGCGCAAACCTACCAGGAGTCGCAAGCGTTGCGCGCTTCGGCCTACCCATACTGGTGGAATGTTTTTCGCTGGTCTGGGGTGGTTGAGACGCAAAACTTCTTGGCGGCAATGCCGGTGGACTCAGGCGCGCCAGCGGTTGATCCAGAGGGACAAGTTCAGGTCCGCTATAAGCCGGAGGAAACGCGGGTGACGCTCGCCGCCAAAAGGTCGTATCTCGGACGAGTTTTTCTGGATTGGGCCAAATATCCGATCACCGAAACCGAGCGAGTAAGCGAACCGGCCGGATATATTGTGCGTTTCCGGGATCTCCGCTTTGATTACCCCGAAATGAGCCGCCGCAATCCACTCGGTGCCAGCGTGAGGCTCGATGAGAACCTCCACGTGGTTGGCTACAGCATGGGTACGAGCGACAAATTCGAACCGGCTACCGAGTGAAAGCTGAATCGCTTGACGCGGTCTAGGTCGCGGCTGCACAATCAGTTACGAGGAAATGAGATGACAACGTTGGCTTACCTGTTCGTGTTGCTGGGAATTGCGATGCGGTTCATGCCACATCCCTGGATGTTTACCCCGGTCGCCGCCTCTCTGTTGTTCTTTGGCGCCCGAGGACCGCGCCGCATGCTCTGGGTCCCGTTGGCCTTGTTGATCATTTCTGATGTGATTCTCACCAAATACTATTGGGCCTATCACATGTCGTGGGATCAGGTCGTCATCTGGGCCTGGTATGCCGCGATCCTATGGTTGGGAACCCGTCTTACGAAACATCAGAAACCCCTGCCGATCATGGGTGCGGCGCTGGCGAGTTCAGTATCATTTTTTGTGATTACGAATTTTGCGGTCTGGGCGGCAACTGATCTCTACACCAAGAACTTGTCAGGTCTGCTGACCTCGTATACGGTGGCGATTCCCTTCTTTCGCCACAGCATCGAAGGTGATTTTCTGTTCACGGCGGCTATGTTCGCGGCCCCGGTTGTAATCCATGCAGTGTCTTCGGCCGTGAGCGGCGAAGACCGTGCCGCGGCGGCCTAATTCAAGCGGTTGCCGAAGTATCTTCCTCGCTGAGTTTCACGTCACCGCGGCGCGCACGTTTCCTGCGCACCGCCAGCCAGATTGCGATCCCCATTCCGACCGCAGCAAGCATCCATCCCCAGTGCTCACTTAGGATGCGTCCGCCCACATTCACGAATTCCGGTCCAAATCGGATGGTCAGGAGTCCCAGCAAGAAGAAGCGGATGAACCGTCCCGCAAAGATAGCCAGTAGGAAATGCCCAAAATTCATCTCAAATACGGCCGCCGACAGCACAAATAGCTTGAAAGGGGTTGGCGGGGGCAACATGGCCGGAAACATCAGCGCCCAGAATTCGTGTTTATCGAACGAGCTGTGAATCCGCGCAAAGCGCTGCTCTGACATGCGCTTTCTAAGAAAGGCCTCTCCGCCCAAGTACCCAATCAGGTAGAGAACGCTGCTGCCCACTGCAGAGCCCGCCGCGGCGAGAAGCGCATAGACCAGGAATAGTGATTTGTTCTGATAGACATATCCAGCCACGACCACATCCATCGGCAGGCCAATTGCCGCCCCGTCCATGGCAGCAATAACGAATACTCCCCATACCCCGAGCGGCTTTAGTAAAGCCCAAAGGAAGGCAGTGTAGCGGGAGAGGATGTGTTTAATAGTATTCAATGGCCCAGAAGTTAGTGTACGACAGGGCAAGCAGGTGGTGAGTATGCCGAAAGACAGTCGGTTCAGTCCCTTAGCTTAGCGTGTAGGTTTGCGCCAGTGGAAATATGTCGTATGGGCTTTGTAGCTGATGAAGAAATGCCTCTGCCCGCTTGCACCCGCGTTCTATTCCGCGGAATCTCGCAACATCATCTTGCAGAGCATAATAACGATCGGGAGTCTGGCTGGCGTGCGCATAACAGGCTGCTCGCTTTTGCGGTTCGGTCTCAGAGATGTCGACGTAGCAATTGGGGGAGAATTGAACGGTGTCTTCGCCGTTTGAGACTTCGTAAAAGTACATGGCAAATTTCTGACCCAATTTATGCCAGGCGTTATAAGTCAGCATTGTGATCGCGCGGTGGTCGGCATGGTTGTCGATTGGCCACTGAGTGATGATAGCGTCCGGACTCTCAGCCGCGATTAGCTTCTGAAATTCATCGTAGTGTGCGTTATCGATGACGGCATGTCCATTAATTTGTCCTGCATAGGCGGGCCGGGACTTCAAAATCTCGCACGCTTTGGTAGCCTCGGCGATACGAACTGAAGCTGGGGTCGGGGGCCAAGCGCCATCATTCAAGTAGAGTAGGAGGACTTGATGACCTAACCCGGTCAAGCGTGCAACCGTACCGCCGCAGCCATATTCGGGATCGCCAGGGTGACCGCCGCAAACCATCACCTTGATCTTCCGGCCTGGATTCCCAGGGCTGGCCACCTTGGCACCGCCTCCTGCGCCGATCGCGAGTCCCGAGGCTAGCCGACTGCCGGAGATCAGAAGATTGCGCCGCGTTATTTCCATTCCTCAGCCCTTTTCCACCGTTAGTGCTCAAACACTACCGTAAACCGGAATCAAGGCGCCATTGACGTCTCTTGCGTCTTCGCTGGCAAGCCAAACCATAAGACTTGCTACCGACGTTGGTTGCACCCATTTGGAAAAATCAGAATTTGGCATATCTTTGCGGTTGGTTGGAGTATCCATCGTACCCGGCAAGATCACATTCGCGGTAACTCCAGCGTCTGCGTTTTCCAGAGCAACCGTTCTGATCAGTGAAACCATGGCGGCCTTGGACGCGCTGTAGCTCCCGACATTGGCACCCGGATCCACTGCAGCCTTGCTGCCGATCGCGATGATTCGCCCGTTTTCCGCCTTTCTCAACACCGGAATTGCAGCACGCAGCAGGTAAAACGTCGCATTGAGGTTGAGGGCCATCATGCGCTGAAAGGTGGCGTCATCGGTTTCCGCTAGCGATTTCCCACCCGCGAAGCCGCCTACGGTATGCGCAAGCACATCGATCCTACCGAAACTTGCGACGACCTTATCGACGAGGGCTTTACATCCTTCGCTATTGGAAACTTCGCCCGGAATCGCGGTGAAATTAGGACTGCCAAATTCTGACTGCTGTATCTTTCGCGAGGTTCCGACAACTTTGGCGCCTACATCAAGAAACGCCTGAACCACAGCGGTTCCCAAACCGCCGTTTGCCCCGGTTACGAGCACAACCTTGCTCTTCATGAATTGCTCCCATCCTTCGAGTTGTCAGAATCATGAATCAATCAAGGTGACGGACTTAGATCACAATTCTATAGCAGATAATTTGCTGCGGAGCCCGGAGGGGAATCGTCAGTTCCCGACATTCGCCTGATGCTCGGCAATTCTCAAGTTGACAAAGCCCGGTGGCAAGATTAAAAGAGCACCACTTGAAAGCGGAGGGGTAAGGGCACGAAGCAAGCTACCCTCGCTAGATAAGAAAACATGCACTGGACCCAGGTTTACGACCCCTTAGGCAACTGGTGGTTGTCCACATTCGCGGCGGCACTCCCCATGATCGTACTGCTGGGCTTGCTTGCAGGACTGAAGGTGAAGCCACATTGGTGCGCCATTGCCGGCGCCTTAACTGCCACTGCAGTGGCGATTCTCATCTTCAAAATGCCTGTGCAATTGGCCGCCATGAGTTTCGGCTATGGCGTTGCCTTCGGCATTCTGAAAATTGCGTGGATCGTTCTGGCGGCGGTTTTCCTCTACGACATTTCGGTGGAGACCGGTCAGTTTGAAATTATGAAGGAGTCGATCGCGAGGATCACTCCGGATCGTCGGCTTCAGGTGCTACTCGTAGCTTTTTCGTTCGGCGCGTTCATTGAGGGTGCAGCCGGATTCGGAGCACCGGTAGCAATCGCCGGAGCTTTCATGATCGGGCTGGGCTTTCGGCCATTTCAGGCCGCCGCGCTCAATCTGATTGCCAATACAGCTCCAGTTGCATGGGGAGCGATTGGCACCCCCGTCCACACTCTGGCCGCGGTTTCGGGTCTGCCGGAATCCGATCTGAATGCGATGATCGGCCGCATACTTCCCTTCGTCGCGATCCTCGTTCCCTTTTGGTTGGTAAGAACGATGGTGAACTGGCAGGAAACCTTGGAGGTACTGCCGGCCATTCTGGTGGTGGGGATTTCTTTCTCCCTGACACAATTTCTCTGGTCGAATTACATCGACAGCAATCTTGTCGACATCGTCGGTGGCGTGGTCTCGATTGCCGCTACGGTGCTGTTCCTGCGTTTCTGGAAACCAAAAAAAATATGGCGGTTCGACTACGACAAAGATGCAGTGCCTCTGCCTCCACCGACTGGAAAGATCGCCGATCAATTCGGAGGCGAGTGGAGCGCGGCGGAGTTCGATGGTTACGTGACCGCCTCTTCCCATACCCCAGCGCAGGTCATGAGGGCATGGATGCCCTTTGCGATTCTGTCTGTCTTCGTGCTGGTCTGGGGCTTGCCGTCGATCAAGCTGGCCATCAACCAGGCAACGACGCCAGCGTTCAAAGTCGTCATGCCGGACGGCAAGGCTCGCCCCGGTCCGCCGGGGTGGGACGTTCCCTATCTCCACGGTGAGGTTTTCAGGGCAGTGCCGGTTGTGTCCAAGCCGACACCAGAAGCGGCAAGGTACGATTTTAACTGGCTTTCGGCGACCGGAACCGGTTGCTTTCTGGGCGCCATTGTCGCTGGCATCTTGCTTAGATTATCTCCCGCAAGGTTGGTAAAAATCTTCTGGCGCACACTGGTTCGCATGCGGCTGGCAATGGTAGCTATTTCCTTCATGCTCGGATTGGGTTATGTCACCCGCTACTCGGGTCTTGATGCTGTTCTAGGGCTGGCATTTACGCGAACGGGGTGGCTGTATCCGTTCTTCGGCACGTTTTTGGGCTGGCTTGGCGTCGCACTCACAGGGAGTGACACTTCCTCTAATGCGTTGTTCGGCAGCCTGCAGAGGATAACGTCGCAGCAGCTGGGGATCGACCCGGTACTGATGTGTGCGGCAAATAGCGCGGGCGGCGTGGTGGGGAAGATGGTGGATGCGCAATCGATTACCATAGCTACCGCGGCTACGGAGCAAGTTGGTAACGAGGGAATCATCTTCCGCTTCGTAGTCTGGCATTCGATTGCTTTAGGGGCTATCGTGGGGGGCATCGTGATGTTTTATGCCTACGTTTTCCCTCACGCAGTCCCGCACGGACTTACATTCGTAAAGTAAAAGCGAGGCCATTCAGTCCTTGACGGACGTTGCACCACGTATCGACGCATCCAGCAACTGCACCATGTGAACGACCGAGATGTTGCTTCCCGCCATTTTGATTCCCTTTTGCAATTGAAGCAAACAGCCTGGGTTACCGGTAGCAACAATGTCAGGCCCAGTGGCTAGGATGTGTTGAACCTTGCGGGCTCCGAGTTCTTCCGCCGACTCGGGGCGAAGCAGGTTGTAAATGCCGGCCGATCCGCAACAGAGTGCGGGCTCGGCAATCTCCAATAACTCAAGTCCAGGGATTGTTGCCAGAACGGTACGCGGCTGGATCGTCACGGATTGAGCGTGCTGCAAATGGCAGGCGTCCTGGTATGCGACCTTCAGAGAGAGGGGGTACCGGGGAGCGCGAGGAGGGAGAAACGCCAACACCTCAGAAATGTCGCGACACTTGGCGGAAAACACTTTGGCGCGCGCTGCATACTGTAGATCGTCCCGCAACAGATAGCCAAAGTCCTTCAAATTCGATCCGCACCCGGCAGCATTACTCACGACCACATCCATGCCCTCGCGTTCGAACACCTCAATGGTCCTGCGCGCATAGTCCAGCGCCTGGAATTCCTCACCGGCGTGAACCATGAGAGCACCACAACAAATCTGATCGCGGGGAATCACGACCTCACAACCCTCCGCCGATAGAACCCTCGCTGTGGCGGCATTTACCTCGGAGAAAAAGACACTCTGCACACACCCCGAAAGCAAACCCACTTTCAAGCGCCGCGTTCCCACGGCTGCTATGCGTTCCGGCAGGATGGAAGCTTTCGAAGCGGGCAGGCGGGCCGGCAGCAAACTCTCCATCGTCCGCAAACCCGCAGGCATTAACTTGAGAACGCCACTTTTTCTTACGAGCGATTGCAATCCCGAGCGTTGATAAAGTCTCATCGGCGCAAGCAACCAGCGCAACCGGTCAGGACGCGGGAAGAGATGAAAGATCATGCGGCGTTGTAGGCCACTAGTAAGCGGACGATCATGGTTGCGCTCGATCTGGGCACGCGTCGCTTCGATCAGCTTGTCGTACTTGACGCCGGAAGGACACGCGGTGACGCAAGCCATGCATCCCAGACAGTTGTCCATATGGCGCACGAAAGTGGAGTCGAGCGGGATCTGTCCCTCGGAAGCAAGGCTCATCAGATAAATTCGGCCGCGAGGCGAATCCATCTCGTTGCCCCAAAGCGCGTAGGTAGGACAGGTCGCGAGGCAGAACCCACAATGCACGCACTCGTTGAGCAATTCGCGAGAGGGAGGATGGTGGGCATCGAAGGCACATTTGTCCGGGGGGTTGGAAGCCGCAAACATGCTCTGCTTTGTCATCAGATCGACCCCACAAAACGCCCCGGATTCAGGACTCCCGAGGGATCAAACTGCGCCTTAACGCTTCTCATTAGCGGTAGTGCGTCGCCTGCACTTCCCCAAACATCAGTCCCGGATTTAAGTTCACTCGGGCATTTCAAAATCACCAGCGCTCCACCGCTCGACTCCGCGTAGGACCGCAGGTCAAGGACTGCCGCGCGAAGCCCATCAACGGAGGCAGCCTCCAGGCGCAACAATCCGACGCCAACAGACTGCAGAATCAGTGCCCAAAAACTTTCAGAGGCCCCCGCCAACCGAGCGAGTCGGTTCAAAAGGCGACCGAAGTCAGAAGGTAGCAGACTAATTTTACAAACTGCCGTGTTCGGCGATTCTTCAAACAAGGGCTCGCGAGCTACCCACGAGGAACCATCCGATCCATTTTCAACACAAGGCGAGACAACTCGCGCCAACTGCTGAAGCTGCGCATCACACCCCGCCGCAGTTCCTTCGAACAGAACGTCGACAAGCGGAGTGCTGGAACTACTAGCCCGAATCTGAATCGCAGAAGGAACTAGCTGAGAATCCAGAATTGCGAGAACCGCCGCCTGTACCGCTCCGCTATCTTTTGCACCGATGGTGACGGAACGAGCGTGGGTAGGAACAGGATGCAAGCGGAATATCGCCTGAGTAATGACGCCCAGTGTCCCAAGAGATCCTGTGGCGAGTTTCGGCAAGTCGTATCCTGCGACATTCTTTACGACCTTGCCTCCGCTCTTTGCCAGCGTGCCATCGGGCAGCGCCAGAGTAATCCCAATGACCAAATCGCGCAGGGATCCAAAACGCGCGCGCATCGCGCCACTGTCATTCGTAGCTAAAATGCCGCCGATGGTCGCCCGTCCCGGCCACAGCGGATCAAGTGCCAGGCGTTGACCATGTCGTGCTAGCGTGTGCTGCAGGTCTGAAAAAACACAACCAGCTTCGACCGTAGCGGTCATATCGCCCCACGCATGTTCAAGCACTTGGTTTAGCCGGCCAGTTGAAAGCACCAGATTCGCGGCCGTGGGCCGATTACCCCATCCGATCTTGCTTCCGCTACCTCGCGGAATAGCACTCAGTCCAGCTTCGCTCGAGATTTTGAGAGCAGATGCCAAATCGCTTGCGCTGCAGGGCTCTACAATAGTTTCAGGTACTACGCCGTCGATGGCATCTGCGAGAAGCGCCGGGCGCAGATGGGATTCTCCAAGCAGCGTCTTCAAATCGGAGCGGACAGTATTCGCAATCAGAGGCGGAATCGGAGGTACGCGGCTGGCTTCCATTCGGCGTCTAGAAGAACTGAGCCGCTCCGCTCAGTTCAAGGGGATGCGGCTGGTAAGGCCCGGTTTTTTCGGCACACAGCCTGGTTCGGGGGAAAACTTTCCCGGGATTCGAGAGATGTTCTGGATCAAATGCGCAGCGAACCCGCTGCATGGTATCGAGGTCTGGCTCGGCAAACATCTCCGACATCATCATCTTTTTCTCTTCGCCGACGCCATGTTCCCCGGTGATCGACCCGCCATGTTTGATGCAGAGCCGGAGAATATTAATCGATAATTCAAAGGCCCGCTCTTCCTGGCCGGCGATGCGTCGATCATAAAGGACAAGGGGGTGAAGATTGCCGTCGCCTGCATGGAAGACATTGGCGACGCGCAAGCCCTCAGCCGCGCTCATCTGCTCGATTTGAGCAAGAACCTGTGGCAAAGCAGTGCGTGGGATGACACCATCCTGGACGATATAGTTGGGCGAGATTCTTCCCATGGCGGCAAACGCGGCCTTGCGCCCCTTCCAGACCATCATGCGCTCCGACTCCGACTGTGCGACACGAACCTCCCACGCGCCACATTGAGTGCAGATTTTGTCTACGCGATCCGTAAGGCACTCCACCTCCGCCAAAGGACCATCCAACTCCACGAGAAGCAAGGCCCCGCAATTCGGATAGCCGGCGTGGACGGCAGCTTCTGACGCCTGGATCGCGAGGTTATCCATCATCTCAATCGCGGCAGGCAGCATACCCGCAGCGATGATCTCACTCACAGCGGCGCCGGCCTCATTCGAAGAGTTAAAAGCAGCAAGAAGAGTTCGAATTGTTTCTGGTTGTTTAACAATCCGAAGAGCGATGCGGGTTGTGATGCCCAGCGTGCCTTCTGATCCCACAAAAATTCCGGGCAAGTCGTAGCCCGGACGGTCGAGTGCCTTGCCGCCAACATGCACCAGCGATCCATCCGGCAATACGACTTCCAGACCAAGCACGTGAGTGGTGGTGAAACCATACTTCAGGCAGTGCGCTCCCCCGGCATTCTCCGCAACGTTCCCGCCAATGCTGCATACTGAAAGAGATGAGGGGTCAGGTGCATAAAAATAGCCGTGCGGAGAAACCCGTTGTGTAATCTCGGCGTTGATGACTCCGGGTTCCACCACAACTCGAGCATTCACCAGATCAACCTCCAGAATTCGGTTCATCCGGGCCAGGCTTATCACGACTCCGTTTTCGTGCGGAAGAGCGCCGCCGCTTAGACCGGTGCCAGAACCGCGGGCGACGAATGGAATCTTTCTTTGACTGCAGATGCGTACCAGGGCCTGCACCTGTTCGGTGGAAGTGGGCAGCAGCACCGCTTGCGGGAGAACGCGGAAGTTAGTGAGGCCGTCGCATTCGTAGGTATGAAGTTGCGACTTGTCGGTGATCAGGCCCTTGCCCACGACCTCACGGAATTCGTCGAGAACTTGTGTTTCCATTCGGCTCCCGTCTTGCTCGAAACGATGTTAGCCGCGATATCCTTCGGCTGCGAGCGCGTTCTTGAACTCGCGCAAAAGGAATTCAACGTTCTCTTCCGTGGCCAGGGGTCCCATGATGCCAATGCGAAAGACTTTTCCGGCGAGCGGACCAAATCCTCCTAAGATTTCGATTCCCTGCTCGTCCATGAGTCGCTTACGAAC
>Ga0068868_100001189_pt1 | contig 17849 bp, 20 predicted proteins | sample KBSMisM42_FD_64660 | JGI IMG/M metagenome (GOLD analysis project Ga0068868, IMG submission 64660) | Miscanthus rhizosphere microbial communities from Kellogg Biological Station, Michigan, USA - KBS Miscanthus M4-2 | ecosystem: Host-associated > Plants > Roots > Rhizosphere > Soil ...
GGATGCACCGCGACGCCTCCTATGAGATCCCCGACGGCTTCGTCGAGGACGGGCTGCTCGCCGCCGCGCGGCGCAGCTGGGACGAGGCAGTCGAGCTCGGCGAGCGTTACGGCTACCGCAACGCCCAGGCGACGGTGCTGGCGCCGACCGGAACGATCAGCTTCCTCATGGACTGCGACACGACCGGGATCGAGCCGGACTTCTCGCTGGTCAAGTTCAAGGAGCTGGTCGGCGGCGGCTCGATGACGATCCCGAATCGCTCGGTGCCGCTGGCGCTGCAGACGCTCGGCTACGGCGAGGCCGAGATCGACCAGATCGCCGCCTACATCAAGGAGAACAACACGATCGTCGGCGCTCCGGGCCTGAAGGACGAGCACCTGCCGGTCTTCGACGTCGCGGTCGGCGAGCGGGCGATCTCCCACACCGGCCACATCGACATGATGGCGGCGACGCAGCCGTTTATCTCCGGGGCGATCTCGAAGACGGTCAACCTGCCGCAGTCGGCCACGGTCGAGGACATCGCCGACGCCTACACCCGCGGCTGGAAGGGCGGCCTGAAGGCGCTGGCGATCTATCGCGACGGCTCGAAGACGGCGCAGGCGCTGCGCACCGACGCCCAGGACGAAGAGGACGCCGGGGTCGATGTGGAGATGGCGAAACCGGTCCGCAAGAAGATGCCGCGGGAGCGCGAATCGATCACCCACAAGTTCTCGATCGGCGGCCACGAGGGCTACATCACCGCCGGCAAATACGAGGACGAAACGGTCGGCGAGATCTTCCTCACCGACATCGGCAAGGAGGGCTCGACGATGCGGGGGCTGCTCAACGCCTTCGCGACGGCGATCTCGCTCGGCCTCCAGTACGGGGTGCCGCTGGAGACCTTCGTGCGCAAGTTCAGCTACATGCGCTTCGAGCCGGAGGGCATGACCCAGAACCCGCAGATCCCGTTCGCCAAATCGATGCCCGACTACATCATGCGCTGGCTCGCGAGCCGGTTCATCGAGGACACCGAAGTGCTCGAGGAACTGGGGATCATGACCGACGACGTCCGCGCCAAAAAGGAAGCCGAGACCGCCCAGCTGGGCCTCGGAGTCCCCACCGACACCGCCGGCCCCGCCAACGGCAACGGCCACTCGAACGGGGGCAACGGAGGCGGCGAGGCCATGGCCAAGCCGAGCACGCCGGTCCCGGCCGCCTCGGCCCTGACCGAAACCCCCCCGGTCCGCCCGGCGAAGATGCAGGGCCTCGAACTCGGCCCGGCCTGCGAGCAGTGCGGCGGGATGATGCAGCGGACGGGCAGCTGTTACACCTGCAGCAGCTGCGGCAACAACACCGGCTGCGGTTGATCCAGGGCCGCAGCCTTTCAGCCTGAGAACTCAAGGATCGGCCCTCCGGGGCCGATCCTTTTTTCGTGCTGGGAACTGACGATCTGCGCCAGGTGCTGAAGCTGAGCATCGGGCTGCTCTGCGGCACGGCCTTCGTCCTCATCCTGATCATCCTCTCGGGCAACGAGGTCGACGACACCAGCGGCAAGGCGATCGGCACCGCGATGGCGCTCGCTTTCCTCAGCCTCACCGCTGTCGCCGGCTCCAACCTGAGCCTGCGCCAGCCACAGCTGTCGCTCTTCGGTTACGCGACCGTCGCGGTCTCGGGCCTCGCCTTCCTCGTCACCGTCGCGGCGATCTGGTCCGGTTTCGAGGACGACAACTGGAAGCCGGCGGTCTACTGCCTGATCCTCGCCTTCGCCTGCGGCCATACCTCGGTGCTGCTCGCCGGACGGGGCGAAGACGACAGCCAGGGCGTCGAGCTGATCCGCGGCGCGACGATCATGATGCTCTGGCTGCTGGTCGTCCTGGTTTTTGCCGAAATCTCCTCCTCGGGCGACGACGTCGGCGAGCGAGGACTGGGTGTGGTGGCGGTCCTCTATGCGCTCGGGGCGGTGGTCCTACCCCTGCTCCGCCGCATGGCGCCCGCGTCCACTTCGCAGCAGCCCTCCAAGGTCAGCCGCAGGGACGAGCTGCCGCTCGACCACGTCTGCCTGGTCTGGCCGGGCGACGTCGAGAGCGCGATCGCAGGGCTCGCCGCCTCCGGCGCCCAGGTGGTCGAGGGGCCGGTGCCGAGAACCGGAGCACGTGGGGCCGGTCTCAGCATCTATTACCGGGAACCCGACGGCACCCTGGTCGAGCTGATCGCCTACGGTTAGAGGTCGATTCCGCGGCCGGCGAGCCATGCGGCGAGCGGCTCCGGCGGATCGCCCGCGAAGACGAGGCGGACTCCCTCGCGGAGGACGTGGTCGCCGTTGTCGGCCTGGCTCAGGTTGGTGGCGAGCCAGACGGCGGCAGCTGCGGCAGCGAGGGCGGCGGGGTCGTCGCCCTCCGGGTCGATCCCGCGGACGGTGCTGAGCAGCTCGCCCTGGAGGTCCTCGGCGGCGGTCGCCGGGCGGTCGTCGTCCTCGAAGCTCTCAAAAAAGCCGGTGACGGCGGTCTCGGTCCCCTCCGGATCGCAGATCGCCGCCGCCTCGCGCACCACCTCGGAAATCGTCGGAATCGTCTCGCGGGTGCCCGGCTTCATTGCGGTCTCGATACCCGCCCCAAGACACCGGAAACCGCTGGAGCGGCGGGGGTGGATGGTTCCGACTCCGCCCGCTTTGACTGGATCGCGTCAGCTGACAGCGCCGTCCCGTACCAGCCAATGAGGAAGAGGACGAGGTAGCCAATCGCTTTCTTGTGGAAGAAGGCGAGTCTGGCGCGTTTCCTGAGGATGAAGACGACAGCGCGATCCTGGGTCGCCATCGCCTGGACCCGGATCGTGTCAGCGCGGGCGCGGAGCAAGCTCGCTGTCACCTCATCCCCGGTGGTCTCGGCGATGCGTTCGAAGCGGTGGGCGCGGGCGTAATAGGCGCGCAGGCTTTCGACCTCGTTCAGCTTCGCCATCCCGTTGTACTCGATTGTCAGCGTCTCGTATTCGTCGTCGTCAAGATCGCTCTGAGCCTTCGTCCGCTCCGCGTCGGGGTGGGTGATGATCGTCTCGGCGAGGCGTTCGAAGCGCTGCACCAACCTGACTACCGCGGTGACCATGACCACGAGACCCAGACCGATGCCCGCTACCGCGATCGCCGGCCCCCGGTAGGGGAAGAAGTCGGCCAGCGTGGCATAGCCGATCGCGCTTACCGCCGTCGTCCCCACCGCGGCCAACCCTTTCGCGGTGGCATCGGTGCGTGAGCGGATCAAGGTCATCAAGCCGCGGAGATGCGCTGATTTTTCCGTCGCCCGCTGAGCCGCCAGGAGTTGGTCGTCGGGCATCAGAGACCCTGTGCTGTCGTGGAAGCCAGCTTCATGTGCTCGGCCCGGATGCGCACAAGCACGTCTCGAACCTCTTCGGCAAGGAGGTGAACCTCATTGGATTGCCCTTCGCCGTCCTCCTCTTCCCCAGCCTCGATCTCAGCGCCAGCCCGCTCGATCCGCGCGGCCGCGTAGTTGAGGGCTTTCGCCGCTGTCCGCAGATCGTCGAGGGAGGTGGCCATCACGACGATCCTCCGCGAGCCGAGAAACCAGCGCAAGAATGCACCGGTTTGCGGATCCGGTCAGCTCAGTATGACTTCGGCGTCGTGCCTCGGCGTCTCGGTGATCGCCCGGCGGTAGTTGCGCTCGGGGGCGGGGTCGGCCGGCTCGATCCGGTGGCGGCGGACCAGCTCGCGGAGGACTACGGCCATCTCGAACTGGGCGAAGGCGGCGCCGAGGCAGCGGCGGACGCCGCCGCCGAAGGGGATCCAGGTGTAGGTGCCGGGTGGGTTGTCGATGAAGCGCTCCGGCAGGAAGCGGTCCGGGTCGGGATAGATGCTCGGGTCGCGGTGGATCAGGTGGATGCAGGGGGTGACGCCGGCCCCGGCCGGCAGCTCGTAGCCGCCGAGCTCGACCGCCTCGGTCAGCTTGCGGACGACGATCACGATCACCGGCCGCAGCCGCAGCGTCTCCTGGATCGTCGCCGTCAGGTAGGCGTCTTCGCCGTCGAGGACCTCGGCCCGCAGCCGCTCGAGCTTCTCGGGGTGGCGGGTCAGCCGCTCCATCGCCCAGGAGAGCGCCGTCGCCGTCGTCTCGTGGCCGGCTACCAGGAGGGTGAGGAGCTCGTCGCGGATCTCGACGTCGCTCATCGGGCTGCCGTCCTCGTGGCGGGCCTGGATCAGCATCGAGAGCACGTCCTCGCGCTCGGCCAGGTCCTCGGCCCGGCGGCGCTCGGAGATCTCGGCCGCGATCAGGCGGTCGACCGCCTCGACCCGGCGGCGGAAGGCGGGGATCAGGTTGACGCGATCGGGCCCGACCATCAGCACCGGCAGCAGCACCCGCGGGTTCGTCGTCAGGTCGAGGAAGTCGCGGAGCGCCTCGCGCAGCGGCTCCATCCGCTCGCCGTCGTGGACGCCGAAGACGGTCTCGATGATGATCTCCAGCGTGATCGCCTGCATCCGCGGACGCAGCTTGTAGGGGACGCCGGTCGGCCAGCTCTCGATCTCGCGGGCGGCGATCTCGGTCATCTTGTCGCCGTAGGCCTGCATCCGCTCGCCGTGGAAGGGCGGCAGCAGCAGCTTGCGCTGGCCGATGTGCTTCTTCTCGTCGAGGACGAGGACGGAGTTGTCGCCGAGGATCGGCCGCAGGATCTGGTTGCCCTCGCCGGCGTGGAAGACCTTCGGGTCGCCGGTGAAGACCTGTTTCACCAGCTCCGGGTCGGCGAGCACGACCCAGTCGCCTTCGTAGGCGATCTTGATCGAGAACATCGGCCCGAAGCGGGCGCGGCCCTGCTCGAGGAACCACTGCGCCTGGCGCGACCAGATCGCGGTCTGCAACGCCCGCGGCATCTTCGGTCCCGGCGGCAGCCCCCTGATCGGGCTGAGGCCGCTTGCCGATGCCCGAACTTTGGCCGCCGCCTCCACGTGTCGAGCCTATGCCTCAGCTTGCGCGCGGATGTGTGACTTTCGCACGGGTCGCTTAACCTGGCGGCGTGGTCGAGCTGCCGCGGCTTCCTCCCCCTTTCGAGCACCGGGTGCTGAAGGCCGCCTGCAACCTGCCCCCGCGGGTGCAACGGCGTCTTTTCGGACCGCCGCCGCAGGTCGACGGGCAGACGCTCGCGCCGGACATCCAGGCGCTGCTGTGGATCGCGGCGCGGGCCCGCAGCGACAGCTTCACCGAGGGCGTCGGGGTCGAGGAGGCGCGGGCGCACCGGCTCCTCGAGGCGCGGATCGTCGCCGAGCGGCCGCCGCTGCCGATGGCGCTGGTGGAGGAGGTCGAGATCCCAGGTCCGGCGGGGCCGATCGCAGCACGTCTCTACATGCCCCGCGAACAGAGCGATGCCCCTCTGCCCCTGGTCGTCTACTTCCACGGCGGCGGCTGGGTGATCGGCGATCTCGAGACCCATGACAGCCCCTGCCGCTTCCTTGCCGCCAACTCCGGAGCGCAGGTGCTGGCGGTCGACTACCGCCTCGCGCCCGAGCATCCCTTCCCTGCGGCGGTCGAAGACGCGTTCGCGGCCTATGTCTGGGCGACGGGGTACCCGGACGACCCTCCGCTGGCTGTGGATTGGGTCGCGGTCGGCGGCGACAGCGCCGGCGCCAACCTGGCGGCGGTCGTCTGCCTACTGGCGCGGGACAAGGGCGCGCCGCCGCCGGCGATGCAACTGCTGATCTACCCGGTCACCGAGTGCAGCGAGGAGCTGCCGTCGCGGCGCACCTTCGGCGACGGCTTCCTCCTCACCCGCCCTGACATGGACTTCTTCGAGGACAACTACCTGCCGCCGGGGACCGACCGCAGCGACCCCCGCGTCTCGGTCCTCCAGGCCGAGGACCTCGGCGGCCTGCCGCCCGCCTACCTCGCCGTCGCCGGCTTCGACCCGCTCCGCGACGAGGGCGTCGCCTACGCCGAGCGGCTGCGCGAGGCGGGCGTCCCGGTGTCCCTCAACCTCCACCCCGGCCTCGTCCACACCTTCGCCAACCTGACCGCGATCTGCCCCTCGGCGCGGCAGGCGATGCTGGAAGCGTGCGGGGCTCTGCGGATGGGCCTGGCCTAGGTCATTCCTACTCGTACTGCAGCGACTCGAGCACGTCGAGGCGCGAGGCGCGGCGGGCCGGGATGATCGCCGCGAGGACGCCGGCGAGGCCGGCGAGGACCATCAGCACGACCAGCGAGACGATCGGGTAGGAGAGCGTGAAGCCTTCGTCCTTCAGCGGCTGGGCGATCAGCGTCGCGAAGATCAGGCCGAGGATGAGGCCGAGGATGCCGCCGATCAGGGCCGTGATCACCGCCTCGTAGCGGATCATCGTCCGCACCTGGCGGCGGGACATCCCGATCGCCCGCAGCATCCCCAGCTCGCGGGTGCGTTCGTGGATCGAGAGCGCCAGCGTGTTGGCGATCCCGAAAAGCGAGATCAGGATCGCGAAGACCAGCAGCGCGTAGACAAGCATCACCAGCTGGTTGATCTGTTCTTCGCGGCTTTCCTTCAGTTCCCCCTGGTTGAGGACTTCGGCGACGGGAAAGGCGAGTTCGACGCCTTTGGTCAGCAGCTCCTGAACCTGGGCCGCGTCGGCCCCTTCCTCGACCTTGACGAAATCGGTCAGGTCCTGGGTCTGGTCGAAGTCGCGGGCCATCACCGCCTGGGTGACGACGACGCTGCCGAGGACCCCGAGCTTGGAGTCGAACTGGCCGGCGACGCGGAAGCGGGGCCGCGCCCCCGTCTGCGTCAGCAGCCCGAAGCGGTCGCCGGGCTCGAGGCCATGGGAGTCGGCGAAGTCGTTGGAGACGATCGCTTCCCGGTCGCCGAGGTTGCGGAGCGTCTCCGGACCGCCCTTTTCCCATTCGATGTTCACGGTCTCGCCGATGTCGGGGGAAGGGGCGTCGACTTTCGTCTTCGAGCCCGGCTGGCCGCCTTCGAGCAGCTTCGCTTCGGCGCCGCGGATCGTCGCCACCAGCTCGACGCCCGGAACCTGCTCGGCGGCCTTGGCGGTCCCGTTCGGGATCGGCGAGAAGCCGTCGGTGTTCTGGATCACCAGCCCGCCGGCGAAGTTTTCGTCGACCACCTGGGCGACCGTGCTCTTCAACCCGGCGGCGAAGACGGTGACGAAGGCGACCAGGGTGACGCCGATCATCAGCGCCGCCGCGGTGACCGCGGTGCGGCTCGGGTTGCGCTCGGCGTTCTCGCGGGCGAGGCGGCCGGTGAGGTGCCGCAGCCGCTCCAGCGGCCAGCCGGCGAGCGCCGCCAGCGGCGGCACCAGGCGGGGGCTGAAGAGCGAGACGGCGAAGACGACGGCGACTGCGCCGCCCCCCATCAGGCCGGCGCGGGTGCTGGCGCCGCCGCTGCCGAAGAGGCCGAGCAGCACCATCCCGAGCCCGGCGACGCCGAGCAGGATCGAGAGCGCCAGGTAGACGAGGCGGCGTTTGCGGGTCGGGACCGGCCGGAAGGAGTGCAGGGCCGCGATCGGCGGCACCCGGGTCGAGCGCAGGGCCGGGATCAGCGAGGAGACGAGGGTGACCAGCAGCCCGACCAGGAGCGCGACGACCACCGTCCGCGTCTCCAGCACCAGGCTGGTCGTCGGCAGGTCGATCCCGATCGCTTCGAAGAGGACGTTGATCGCAGCGGCGATCAGGAAGCCGCCGGCTATCCCGAGCAGCGCCCCGAGCAACCCCACCCCCATCGCCTCGACCATCACCATGGTGAGGATCTGCGGCCGCGAGGCGCCGAGCGTTCGCAGCATCCCGAATTCGCTGATCCGCTGGGCGACCGTGATCGAGAAGGTGTTGAAGATGAGGAAAGAGCCGACGAAGACGGCGATGAAGCCGAAGACGAGGAGGAAGGTGCGGAGGAAGCCGAGCGCGTCCTTGATCTCATCCGAGGCGCGGTCGGCGTTTTCCTGCGCGGTCTCGACCCTGACCCCGGTCGGCATCCGTTTGGCGATCCGCCGTTTCAGCGCCGCCGCCGAGACCCCGTCATCGGCGGCCACGGAGATCTGGTCGAACCGCCCGCGCTTGTGGGTAAGCCGCTGGGCAACCGGCAGCGTCACCTGGGCGATCGAGGCGCCGCCGAAGGAGGCGTTGCCGAGTTGCGTCAGCCCGACCAGCCGGAAGGTCTCCAGGTTCCCCTGGCCGATCAGCTTGATCTTGTCGCCCGGCTTCAGGTCTGCGTCTTCGGCCGCTGCCTTGTCGAGCGAGGCTTCGGTCGGGCCGCGGGGCGGGTGGCCGTCGACGTAGGTCAACGACTCGAGTTCCCCCGGCAGCGTCGAGGAGATGAACTTGGGCTGGAATTTGTTGCCGATCTTTTCGTTCTCGGCGTCGAAGAAGGCGCCGGGGGTGAAGATCGCGCCGGCGGCTTCGCGCACGCCCGGCGTCCGCACCACTTTCGGCAGCAGCGAGGCGCTGACCGAGGGGATTTCCCCGCTTTCCTGTTCGACCGGGTTCTCGGCCGTGATCACCACGCTCGTCCCCTTCAGCGACTCGGTGAAGATTTCGTCGAAGGCGGCGAAGATCGTGTCGGTGAGGACGAACGAGCCGGCGACGAAGGCGACGCCGAGGAAGACGGCGAAGCTGGTCAGCAGGGCCCGGACCTTGCGAGCCCAGAGGCTCTTGAGGCCGAGGCTAGTCAAACCGCTTCTGCAGCTCGATCACGTCGTCGGCGGAGCCGGGAGCGGCGTCGCTGACGATCTTCCCGTCCTGCAGCGTGATCAGCCGGTCGGCGTGGGCGGCGGCGCCGGGGTCGTGGGTAACCATGACCACGGTCTGGTCGAAGTCGTCGACCGCCCCTCGCAGCAGCCGCAGGACGTCGGCGCTCGCCTTCGAGTCGAGGTTGCCGGTCGGCTCGTCGGCGAAGACGACGGCCGGTTTGCTGACCAGGGCGCGGGCGACGGCGACGCGCTGCTGCTGGCCGCCGGAGAGCTCGGAGGGACGGTGGGTGCGGCGGTCCTCGAGGCCGACGGTCCGGATCAGCTGGTCGACCCACTGCTGGTCGGGCTTGCGGCCGGCGATCGAGAGCGGCAGGACGAGGTTCTCCTCGGCGGTCAGGACCGGCAGCAGGTTGAAGAACTGAAAGACGAAGCCGAGCTTGTCGCGCCGCAGCTGGGTCAGCTCGCCGTCGTCGAGGCGGGTGATGTCGACGCCGTCGAGCTCGACCCGTCCTGAGGTCGGCTTGTCGAGGCCGGCAAGGATGTGCATCAGGGTCGACTTGCCCGAGCCCGAGGGCCCCATGATCGCGGTGAAGCGATCACGCTCGAAGCCGGCGCTGACGCCGTCGAGAGCATCGACGGCGGTGTCGCCCGATCCGTAGCGGCGGTGGAGCTCGGTGGCGACGACGACTGGTCCGTTGGCGCTCACTGCCCGGCACGGTATCGAGTCGGCAAATAGGGTGCGGACGTGGCCCTCGCCGATCGCTTCGACGGTTTCCTGGTCGACCTCGACGGGGTCGTCTGGATCGGCCGCGAGCCGGTCCCGGGCTCGCCGCAGGCGCTGCGGGACCTGCTCGAGGGCGGCAAGCGCGTCGTCTTCGTCACCAACAACCCCGGCCGGCCGCCGGCTGCCTACGCGGAGCGATTGGGAGAGCTCGGGGTCGAGGTCGGCGCCGAGCAGATCGTCACCGCCGGGATGGTCGCGGCGCGGCTGGCGGGCGAGGCCGCCGGTGAGGGCGGCAGCGCCTTCGTGATCGGCGCCCCGGCGCTGAAGGAGATGGTCGCGGCGACCGGGGCGCGGCTGCTCGAGGGCGAAGAGGCCTGGGAGGCGGACGTGGTCGTCGTCTCCGGCCACCGCGGCTTCGACTACGGCGAGCTACTGGCCTCGAAGCGGGCGCTCGACGGCGGCGCCGCCCTCGTCGCCACCAGCCACGACCCGACGATGCCCTACCCCGGCGGCGAGCTGCCCGGGACCGGCGCGATCCTCGCTGCGGTAGAGGCCGCCTCCGGCCGCCGCGCCGAGATCGCCGGCAAGCCCGAGCGCCACCTCTTCGAGAGGGCGATGGAAGTGCTCGCCCGTTCCTTTCCGGTCGATGACAACGAAAAGGAACAGACGAACGGGCGGGTGGCGATGATCGGCGACCGGGTTTCCTCGGACATCGCCGGCGGCAAGGCTGTCGGGCTGGAGACGATCCTCGTCCTCAGCGGCACCACCTCCCGCGAGGAGGCCGCCGCGGCCGACCCGGCTCCCGACTTCGTGCTCGAGGACCTCGCTGGCCTCCTGACGTGAACGCCCGCGACCACCGGCCGGGCGTCAGCTTCGCCGCCGTCTTCGCCGCCACCTTCTGCGGCCTCGTCGCCGTCGGCTCGGTGCTGCCGGTGCTTCCCCGCTACATCCACGGCCCGCTCGACTCCGGCGACCTCGCGGTCGGGGTGGTGATCGGCGCCTACGCGATCACCGGCCTCCTGCTGCGGCCGGTCGCCGGGCGCCTCGCCGACACCCGCGGCCGCAAGCCGACGGTGATCGCCGGAGCCTGCCTGGTGGCGCTGAGCGGGTTCCTCTACCTGCCGAGCCTGGGGATCGCCGGGCTGATCGTCGCCCGGCTGATCCTCGGCGCCGGCGAGGGCGGCGTCTACACCGCCGGCTCGGCCTGGATCGTCGACCTGGCGCCGGAGGACCGCCGCGGTCGCGTCCTCGGCCTCTACGGGCTCGCGGTCTGGGGCGGGCTCAGCGTCGGGCCGCTGCTCGGCGAGGTCCTGCTCGACGCCGGCGGCTACACGCTGGTCTGGATCGTCGCCGGGTCGCTGCCGGTGCTGGGGGCGCTGCTCGCGCTCGTCGCCCGCGACCCGTTCGTCCCCCTCGCCCACGCCGAGCCGCACCCGCTGATCGCGCCGGAGGCCGTCGGCCCGGGCTTCGCGGTCGGGCTCGCCTCCTTCGGCTACGCCGCCGTCGCCACCTTCATCGTCCTGCACCTGGAATCGCGCGGGGTCGGCCACGGCGCCACCGTCTTCGCCGCCTTCGCGGCGATGATCGTCCTCACCCGGCTGGTCTTCGGCGACCTGCCCGACCGCATGGGAGCGGCGCCGGTGGCGATCGCGGCGACCGTCGGCGAGGCCCTCGGCCTGCTGCTGATCGCCGTTGCCCACAGCCTCCCGGTCGCCCTCGTCGGGGGCTGCGCGATGGGCGCCGCCTTCGCCCTCCTCAACCCCTCGCTGATGCTGATCGCCCTCGGCCGGGTCTCCCAGCAGGCCCGCGGCGCCGCGATGGGGACCTACACCGCCTTCTTCGACGCCGGGGTCGGGCTCGGGGCGCCGATCGCGGGCGCCGTCGCCGCGCTGACCAGCTACGAGGGCGCCTTCTTCTTCGCCGCCGCCGTCTGCCTCGCCTCGGCGGTGATGATCTTCGCCCGCCTCCACCCGGGCGGGACGGCGCCTACCGTTCGCTGATCAGCAGCGTCTGCAGCCCCCGGCCGACCCGGCCGTTCTCGTCGAAGAGGGTCGACTCGGCGGTGCCGATCCCGTGCGGCCGCGGCAGCGTCGCCGCGTCGACGCCGATCCACTCCCCCTTCGGCATCCGCTCGAGGTGGACGGTGAGGTCGACGTTGATGAAGAGGAAGCGGCGGAAGTCGAGGGAGGCGCTGATCCCGTTGCCGACGTCGGCGGCGACGAGCAGGCGCTGCAGCGGCGTCGGCTCCTCCCCCGCCACCAGCGGCTGCCGCATCCGCAGCCAGGCGGTCGCCGGACCCGGCTCGAGGAAGCCACCGGCGACGAAGCGCACCTCCATCGCCGAGTGGTAGCCGTGCTCCTGCTCGGTCGGGAAGAACTCGGCCGCGGTGCCGTCCTCGGGGGGCGCGGGTGGCTGGCTGGCGATCAGTGCCTGGCCGGGGAGATCCAGCTTCGCCTTCCGCAGCCGCCAGCCGCGGGCCCGCATCAGCACCTCGCCCTCGGCGCCGCTCAGCGCGGCTTCGAACATCTGCACCCGCCGACCCGGCCGGGCAATCTGCGCCTCCACCCGCACCGGCCCGATCGGGACCGAGCGGAGGATCTCGAAGGTGACCCGGCCGACCTGGAACTCGTCAGCCTCCGGCAGGCGCTCGATCGCGTAGCCGAGCAGCGCCGCGGGCGGGCCGGCGTGCTGGGCGCCGGGGTCCCAGGGGCCGCGGGTCAGCTCGGTGGCACGGAAGAGGTCGCCGTCGGGCTCGTAGAAGGCGTCGGGCACGCCGCCATCCTAGGTCGACGCGGCCCTTCCGAGATTCGCCACACCAGGGTGTGGTGAAAATCGGAAGCGCGTTCAGCAGTCGCCGCTGCCGAACTCCTGCGTCCAGACGTGGGCGCCTGAGTTGCCTTCGAGCTCTCCCACCTGCAGGCCGATGCCGATGTCCGTGTAGCTGCCGAGGATGTTGCGCCGGTGCCCCGCCGAGTGCATCCAGAGCTGGAAGATCTTTCGCGGGGTCGCGTAGCTGCCGCTTCCGTAGGCGATGTTCTCGCCCCAGCCGCAGCCGCCGTAGCCGCTGCGCTCGATCCAGTAGGTGAATTCGCGGCCGCAGGCTTCGTGGCTGAATTCGTCGCAGCGGAGGATGTCGCCCGACTTGTGGCCGGCGGCGCGGGCGAGCGAGCCCGGCGCCGCCAGCGGCTCCAGGCCGCGGCTTTCGCGGGCGCGGTTGACGAGGCAGAGGACGGCCTTCTCCTGGGCGGCGGCGGGCGCGCCGGCGTCGCCCTGGCCCGAGCAACCGGCGCGGGCGGCTGCGGCTCCCGGGGTCACCGCGAGCGCCGAGGCGGCAATTGCCGTTACGACAAGCAAGCCGACCATTGAACCCCTGCAGGTCACGAGCCCGTAATACCCGGTGCGTACTCTGTTCTCACAGTCAAGAAGGGAGAAAGATGGCGACGAAAGTTGAGAAAAGCGAGCAGGAGTGGCGCGAGCAGCTCACTCCGGAGCAGTTCGAGGTCACCCGCAACGCCGGCACCGAGCGCGCCTTCACCGGCCCCTATGTCGACGAGAAGGCCGAGGGGATGTACCGCTGCGTCTGCTGCGGTACCGAGCTCTTCGCCTCCGGCACCAAGTTCGACTCCGGCACCGGCTGGCCCAGCTTCACCGAGCCGGCCAACCTCGAGCACGTCGAGCTGCGGCCCGACAACAGCCTCTTCATGCGGCGCACCGAGGTCGTCTGCAAGCACTGCGACGCCCACCTCGGCCACGTCTTCGACGACGGCCCCGCCGACCGCGGTGGCAAGCGCTACTGCATCAACGGCTGCGCGCTGACGCTGGATCCGAAGGAGTAGCGGGACGGCGGGCGGGGCGCGCTAGAGCGCGCCGCCGCCGGCGCCGAGGTAGCTGAAGCGCACCGCCAAGGCGACCGCCTCGGTGCGGGTGTCGACCTCGAGCTTGGCGATCGCATTGCGGACGTGGGTGTGGACGGTCGCCGGGCTGAGCTGCAGGCGGTCGGCGATTTCTTTCACCCGCAGGCCCTCGGCGAGGAGCTCGAGGATCTGCCGCTCGCGCGGCGAGAGCTCGAGCAGTTTCTCGACCTCGGAGGGCTTGCCGCCGGCGAAGTCGCCGCCGAGGAAGGTCCCTCCCCCGGTCACCGCCTTGACGGCTTTGGCGATGTCCTCGGCCGGCGCCGACTTCAGCACGTAGCCGGAAGCGCCGGCCCGCAGGGCGAGTGCGAGCAGGTCCGGCTGGGCGTGCGCGGTGAAGATGATCACCTTCGTCCGCGGCCGCACTTTGAGGACCTCCTTGGTCGCCTCGATGCCGTCGCGCTTGGGCAGCTCGACGTCGATGATGAGGACGTCGGGCTCCAGTTCCTTGACCACGCCGACGACGTCGCGGCCGTTGCTCGCCTCGCCGACGATTTCGACGATGTTCGAGTTGGCCATGCGTGACTTGATCGCCTCGCGGACGATCTCGTGGTCATCGCAGAGCACAACTCGCTTCGCCTCGCGGACGCCAGTGCTCATCGTGGCGCGATTCTTTCAGGCGATCCGTACCGATGCAAAGAATTGGGTAGCGTGAAACTCCCGTCGCTTTCCTGCCGGTTCTCGATCAGGGCGATGATCGTGCGGCCGACGGCGCAGGCGGTGCCGTTGAGGGTGTGGACCGGCTGCAGCGCCTCCCCCTCGGCGGGGCGGTAGCGGGCGCCGAGACGACGGGCCTGGTAGTCGGTCGTGTTCGAGCAGGAGGTGAGCTCGCGGAAGCGGCCCTGGCTCGGGATCCAGGCCTCGCAGTCGTACTTCTTCGCGGCCGGGGCGCCGAGGTCGCCGACGGCGACGTTGACGACGCGGTAGGGGATCTCGAGCTCCTGCAGGATCCGCTCCTCGATCGAGAGCAGGCGCTCGTGCTCCTCGCGCGAGGCGTCGGGCTCGACGAACGAGAACATCTCGACCTTGTCGAACTGGTGGACCCGGAAGATGCCGCGGGTATCACGGCCGGCGGCGCCGGCCTCGCGGCGGAAGCAGGTCGAGAAGGCGCAGTAACGGAGCGGCAGAGCGTCCGCCTCGAGGATCTGGTCGGCGTGGAGGCCGGCGAGGGCGACCTCCGAGGTGCCGGTGAGGAAGAGCTCGTCCTTGGGGATCTCGTAGATCTGGTCGCGGTCGCCTGGCAGGAAGCCGGTTCCCTCGAGCGCCTCTTCGCGGACCAGGACCGGGGGGACGACGGGCTCGTGGCCCTCGGCGCGGACCGTCTCGATCGCGAAGCGGACCAGCGCCAGCTCCAGCAGGACGAGGTCGCCTTTCAGGTAGGCGAAGCGCGAGCCGGAGAGCTCGGCCGCCGCCTCGATCTCGATCAGGTCGAGCTCGGTGCCGATCTCGAGGTGGTCGCGGGGCTCGAAGTCGAAGCTGGGCCGCTCGCCGACCTCGCGCAGCACCACCGCGTCGTCCTCGGTCATCCCTTCCGGAGCGTCGGGGTCGGGAAGGTTGGGAAGCGTCAGCGCCAGCGCCTGCAGCTCGGAGTCGACCCGCTCCAGCTCCTCCTTGCCGGACTCGATCTTCTCCTTCAGGCCGCCAACCGTCTCCATCAGCCGCTCGGCCTCGGCCTCTTCGCCGGCGCCTTTCTTCTGGCCGATCTGCTTCGAGAGCGTCTTCCGCTCGGCCTGGGCGTTCTCGACCTCGGGCAGCAGCTGCCGCCGCCGGGCGTCCAGGGCCAGCAGCTCGTCGATCTGCTCGGAGGCGCCGCGACGCGCCAAGGCCTCTCTGAACCGCTCGGGCTCGGAGCGGATCGCCTTCAGGTCCAGCATTCGGAAGTCCCCCGGTTAGGGGGTCTGGCTTTCGCCGGGCCGCGGCGACTGTTCCGCTTCGGTGCCCGCGTACTTGGCGACGAATTTGGCGACGGCCTTGGCTTCTTCGCCGACGACGATGTTCTGGGGCATGATCGCCCCGGAGAAGCCACCGTTCTGAATCGCGAAGAGGGCGTCGTCGTAGCTCTCTTCGCGCTGGTTCAGGTTCGGTCCCTGGGTCCGCTCGCCGCGGTTGCCGCTGCCCTGGGTGCCGGCGGCGCTCAAGGTATGGCAGCCGGAGCAGTGGGTCGCGAAGAGGACGGCCCCGTCGTAATTGGGGTCCTTGTCCGAGAGCGAGAGCTTTTCTTCGCCGAAGCCGCAGGCCGCCAAACCGAAAGCGGCGGCAACGACCATTCCGATGATCAGCACTGGGCGCATGCGGCGGGCATCATATTGTCTGGAGCCGATCCCGCTCTTCTGACCATGCCGCCGCCCGATCCAGACGCCTTCCGCGCCGCCATGTCCGGGCTCCCGACCGGGGTCACGATCGTCACCGCGAACGGGGGCGGCGGACCGGCCGGAGCCACCGCCAACGCGGTTTCCTCGCTCTCGATCGAGCCGATGATGATGCTCGCCTGCCTCGACCGCGGCTCCCGCACCCTGCTCGCCGTCCAGGCCGCCGACAGCTTCGGGATCAGCGTCCTGCACGCCGGCCAGGAGCCGATCGCCCGCGCCTTCGCGACCAAGGCGCCGGTGGCCGAGAAGTGGACCGGCGTCGCCTGGAGCGAGCGCGACGGCCTTCCCGCGATCGACGACGCCCTGATCTGGATCGCCTGCGACCTCCGCGACGTGATCTCCGCCGGCGACCACGTGATCGTCACCGGCGAGGTGCGAGCGCTGGAGTCGAGAGAGGGCGACCCCCTCGTCTTCCACGGCGGCGAGTACCGTCCCTTGGCGTGATGAGCGAATGGACCTTTGCCCAGAAGGCATTGCTGATCCTCGCGAGCCTGGAGCTGCTCTGGGCGCTGGCCGGGTTCGTCGCCGAGCCGAGCTTCCACATCGGCGCGAACGCCCCGACCGAGAAGGTCCTCTGGGTCGACTTCAACGGCATCCACGCCCTCTCGGGCCTGCTCCTCTTCGGCCCCGCCCTCTACTTCTGCCGCCGCCCCGACTGGGCGCTCTACTACGTGCTCTACATCGCCGGCGCCCTCTACATCACCGGCATCTGGGCCCTCTTCGAGGAACAGCCCGCCTACGTCTTCACCTTCCCGAGCAACGTCAACGACGCGATCTTCCATCTCGCCACCGCAGTCGTCTTCAGCGTCGTTGCCGCGATTCAGGTCAACCAGGACCGCGCAGTAAGAAGCCGGCCGGCCTAACTCCTAGAGCCCGCTCGTCCCGGCGGCGCGCAACCCGAGGAAGAAGATCACGCCGCAGCTGACGGCCATGATTCCCATCTCGCGGCGGACGATTGCCAGGGCCAGGGATTGCTGTTCGTCGGTGGTCAGGGTCTCGGGGTCCAGGTCCCCCACCTCGCGGTGGGCGGCGTCGGCTCGGGCGCCCTCGGCGATGAAGGAGATGAAGAGGGGGAGGATCCCGTAGAGGTAGTGGAGGCCTTCCTCGGGTTCATGGTCGGTGACGACGAGGAGGCCGCCGATCAGGGCCTGGAGGAAGACCGCGACCTGGGCCGCCCGCAGCAGGTACCAGAAGGGGATCGAGGGCCGGTTGCGATACCAGGCGATGCCGCCGACGAGGCCCGCGGCGGCGTTGAGGACGATGAGGAGGACGCCGACGGCGATGTGGAGGCCGACCATGAAGCTATTTCCGCCTGGAGGGGTCGGGATTCGGCTTGCTGATGCGGAAAAGCACTATGTAGCAAGTTGTCACAATGTCGGTGTATAACAGCGGTCCCGGCCACTTCTCCTCCCCGTGCTCAAGACCTACCTCCCGATTCTCGTCTTCGCCTTCCTCGGCCTCACCGTCGGTGGCATCTTCGCGATGCTGAACCACCTGATCGGCCCGAAGAAGCCGGCCCGCGAGACCGCCGCCAGCCGCCGTCAGGGCGAGCCGTACGAGTCCGGGATCCCGGTCGAGCCGACCAAGGGCCTGCGCTTCGGCATCAGCTTCTACCTGATCGCGATGCTCTTCATCCTCTTCGACATCGAGGTCGTCTTCCTCTACCCGATCGGGGTGATCCTGAAGGACGCCGACAGCGTCCTCGTCCTCGGCGAGCTCGTCACCTTCGTCGTCCTCCTGCTCGTCGCCTTCGTCTACGTCTGGCGGAAGGGGGCCCTGGATTGGAGGTAGAGCGCCGCAGCCTGCGCGAGAAGCAAGTTGCCGCCCGCGACCTGCTCCGCGGCGACCTCGAGGGCGAGGAGCTGGAGAGCTACGTCGAAGAGCGCATCCTCACGACGACCTTCGAGAAGATGCTCAACGTCGCCCGGGCGAACTCGATCTTCCCGCTCACCTTCGGCCTCGCCTGCTGCGCGATCGAGGGGATACCGATGGCGGCCGTCACCGCCCGGTACGACATCGCCCGCTTCGGCGCCGAGGCCGGGCGCGCCTCGCCGCGGCAGGCCGACCTGATGGTCCTCTCGGGCCGGGTCTCGGTGAAAATGGCGCCGGTCATCCGCCGCCTCTACGACCAGATGCTGGAGCCGAAGTGGGTGATGGCGATGGGCGCCTGCTCCTCCTCGGGCGGGATGTTCGCCAACTACGCCGTC
>Ga0068868_100001191_pt1 | contig 17841 bp, 15 predicted proteins | sample KBSMisM42_FD_64660 | JGI IMG/M metagenome (GOLD analysis project Ga0068868, IMG submission 64660) | Miscanthus rhizosphere microbial communities from Kellogg Biological Station, Michigan, USA - KBS Miscanthus M4-2 | ecosystem: Host-associated > Plants > Roots > Rhizosphere > Soil ...
GTGACGTTCGACGTGCCGTCGGAAGCTTCGGGCGCGTCGTAGACCACGTGACGCGACGTCTTGAAGCTCGGAACCGTGTACGTCATCGTCGCGGGCGAGACGCCGTCGGTCGCGCTCGACGCGACGACGTAGCTCTGCTTGTTGTTGCGAAAGACGCTCGCGCCGATCACGCCCGGGTTCTTGCCCAGATCCACGCTCGGATCGTCCATCGGCACGACCGACGGCGAGTTGTCGCCCGTCGCCAGGCCGTCGATGACGTGCACCGCGACGGCCCACGTGCCGGGGACGCTCACTTTGTAAGCGTCGACCTTGAAGCGCGTGTCGGTGCATTTGCCGCACGGGTAGTTGCAACTGATGCTGCAGCTCCCGTTGAAGATTGCAGGCGTGCTCACGCTGGGCGTTCCGCCCGACAGCTTCACGGCGTGGATCGCGACCGTCGAAGCGCCGACCGTTCCCGACCAGACGTTGTTCGCTGCGGTGAGACCGCCGCCGCTGGTGTTCGTGTGGATCGTCACGAACATGTCGCGCCCCGCGGCGCTCGTGTGCGCGCGATCGATGAGGACGATCTCGCCTTCCGGGAGCATCACCCATTCGCGGTGGGCGTACGTGACGTCGCTCAGCGTCTGCGGCGAGTTGAAGTCGAACGCGTGCGCGATGTCGGCGCGCGCGGCGAACGTCGCGTCGGCGGTGGCTCGCGCCCAGACGAGCTCGGCCTTCGACCACGGTGTCTGCGTCATCGCGTAGTCGCCGCTCAAGTTCGCCGCGTCGGCGGAGAGCGCGTTCGTCTGGAAGCTCGCGTAGCCGCCGTATGGAGAAGGATCGACGACGAGATCGTCCGCGCCGCGCGAGAAGACGAAATTCGACGCCGAGAAATGCATGTGATCCGAGTTGAGGTCGGGCTCGGACATGAACACGCCCCAGAACGCGTTCGGATCGTTCCACGCGTTCCGCACGTACATCTGCCGCGTGCCGCGCGCGAGGTACCACAGCGAAGGCGCCGGGTTCTGCTTCGCGTAATCGACGGGCGTGACGGCGCGCGCCTCGGCGAACGCGTTGTAGACGTAGCTGCCGGACTTCAGACCCTGCGATTGCTTCGCCGCGGCCGCCCACGACGCGGCCTGATCGCTCGAATGTCCGACGAGCACGGCGTCGAGCTCGTTCACGTTCGGCGTGTTGTTCGGCGTCGTGATGTCGCAGTCGCCGTTGCCGCAGAAGATCGCGTTGCCTGACGGCGTCACGGCGTAGATGTCGCGGAGCGCGAGCTCACCAGCCCATTGATCCATCAGCGGGAGCGGCGCGTTCTGCGACTCGAGCGCCGTCGCCGCGGCCGCATATTCGAGCACGCTGAGCGGGCCGTATTGCCAGCCTTCGCCCCAATCGCCGCCGAGCAAGACACCCGCCGGCGTTCCGACGACGTTCGTTCCGGCGAGTCCCGTGCCGACGATGAGCTTTCCGAAATCGTCGTCGACGATCTGCGACCACATGTGCCCGTCGGCGCCAGAGTCGTTGCCGATCGCGATCGCGCCGAGCGCCTTGCCGATGATGTAGCCCGCGTTGTAGTTCGCGCCCGCTTCGTCGTGGTGGTAGCCGTACGACGTGTAGAAATCGATCCACGCGGGCAAGCATTTCTGCGTCTGTGTGACGAGCGCGCTCGTGCCGCTCGCGGAGTAGAGCCAGTCGTACGTGAGCGCGATGTCCGGCGCGAGCCATCGAAACGGATAATCCGTGTCGTGCGTGACCGTGAGGATGATCGGCGGCGCGGCTCCGTTCATGCCGCCCTTCGCCCATGTCTGCCAATCGGTGCTCGAGCCCGTCGTGCAGCCCTTCGCGTCGCCGATCGTCTGATCGTCCGAGAGTGACGCTTGCCAGTACTTGATCGCTTGCGTGAGATACTGAGCCTTCTGCGTGACGACGTACGCGAACGCGCACGCGACGGCCGATTGCGGCCAGTAGTTTCCGTCCGAGCCGCCGCGCGTCGTGTAGTCGCTCGGGTTGGCGATCGTGTCGTCGCACTGCGCGACGAGACCTGCGGCGGCCGAGCCCTTCGACGCCGCGCTCGTCTTGTACGCCGCCAGCTCACCGCTCGACATGAAGAGGCGCGGGTGCGGACCCGATGGCGTGGCAGGAGCTGCGAAGGAGAGCGGCGCGATGAACGATACGACCAACCCGAAGGCGACCCCCGCGTGCTTCATGGGATCGTCATACACGCGAGCTTCGCGAAAGTCAGACCTCGATGTGGACGACGCGCGTGTTGGGCGTGGTCGGGCGCGAGGCGAGCGGGAAGCAATCGCCCACGCGCTCGCGAAGGCGGCGAAGCGCCTCGTCTTCCGTGCGACCGGACGCCGAGCAGCCGGGGAGATCGGGGCAGAACGCACGCACGCCGTCTTCACGCGTCTGGATGTGGACCGGGAGCTTCATCGTCGGCCCCATTCAGCACGGCACGTGCCACGAAGCGAAGTGCTCGATTTGCCGCGAAATACGCTGTCTCTGGTTGCGTGTACGTGGTGAGTCGTTGCATCATTTCAACAAATCGATGAATCAACGCAGTGATGACGTCTCGCTCCACGAAGCGTCGATGGAGCAGCTCGAGCGGCGGGTGATGGAGCTCGCGCTCGAGCGGACGCGCGCGAAGAGCGGGGCTTTGTTCTTGTGGGACGGGAAGCGAAAGGGGCTCGCGCTCGGCTTTCACGTCGTCGATGGTCTCGTCGTGACGCTGCCGGACGCGATCATCACGGCGCGGAGCGACCGGCCCGCGGGCATCGCGATGCACGTCTTCGAGACGAACCACACGCGCCTCACGGACGACGCGCCGAACGATCCGCACTACGCGCCGTACTTCCTCGACGTGCGATCGATCGCGGCGGTGCCGATCCTCTACGGGTCGAAGCCGATCGGCGTCTTGACGGTCTCGGCTCGAGAGCCGCGCGCGTTCACGGCTGGTGACGTGGCGGAGCTCGAGGCGCTCTCGGCTTCCTCTGCGAAGTTCCTTCGTCGCTTGCAGCTCTACCGAACCTCGCGCGCGAGCGGGCGGCCGTTCCTCATCAAGGGTCTGTCGGCGGAGTGGCTCGAGGTCGAGCGCCGCATCGAGCACGTCGCGGCGACGAACGCGCCGGTGCTCGTGACGGGCGAGAGCGGCACAGGCAAAGAGCTCGTCGCGAACGCGATCCATTTCAGCAGCAAGCGCGTCGGCGCGCCGTTCGTCACGGTGAACTGCGCGGCCATCCCCGAGCCGATGCTCGAGAGCATTCTCTTCGGTCACGTGCGCGGCGCCTTCACGGGAGCGACGTTCGACAAAGTCGGCGAGCTGAAGAAGGCGGACGGCGGCACGCTCTTCCTCGATGAGCTCGGTGAGCTCCCGATGACGCTCCAACCCAAGGTGCTGCGCGCGCTCGAATACGGCGAAATCCAGCCGCTTGGGAGCAACCGCGCACCCGAGCGCGTCGACGTGCGACTCGTGTGCGCGACGAACCGCGATCTCGGGCGGATGGTGCGGGAAGGGAAGTTCCGCGACGATCTCTACTACCGCCTCGGCGTGATGACGATCGAGCTGCCGCCGCTGCGATCGTACAAGCAGCAGATCGAAGTCCTCGCGCACGTCTTCCGCGAGCTCGCGTGCGAGCGGCTCGAGAAGACGGTGACGCGCATCGGGCCGGACGCGCTCGCGGCGCTCTCGGCGTACGAGTTCCCCGGCAACGTGCGCGAGCTGCGCAACGCGATCGAGCACGCCGTGATCCTCGCGGATGGCGACACGATCGAGGCCGCGCACTTGCCGCGATCGATCGCGGCGCCTGCTCCGAAGACGCAGAAGCGAGCACGCGCCGCGCCTACCCTCGCCGCGCTACGAGAGACGTGGCTCGCGCCATTGGAGACGCGATACCTCGCCGATCTCGTCGCGGAGACGCGCGGCAGCGTGCGCGAGGCCGCGAAGCGCGCGGGTGTCGACACCGTGACGCTCTATCGACTCCTGCGGCGCCGCGGCGTCGCGTTCGGCCGATCGACCCCATGAGGGTGCTCGCGCTCAGTTCGAATCGAACGAGACGCCTTCGCTCGTGCTCCAGGCGACGCGGCCGGAGGACGAGACGCGCAGTCGCGGTTGGCGGCCGACGTCGCTCGCCATGATCGTGATCTGCGCGGCGTCGCCGTTCGGAATCGTGTCGACTTGCCACGACGTCTGCGGTCGATCGGCGATGACGATGTCGTTTCCCGAGACGACCACGTCGCCGATCTCGCCGGGTGACGCGAGGAGCTTCGTGCGCTCGCCGCCCGCGAGAGGCGTGCGATACAAGTCGCGCACGGGCTCGCCGATTTTGCTGATCGTGAAATAGACGGCGTCGGACGAGACGGCGAGCGCGCCGACGGATTCGTCTGCCGCGAGCGGGACGATCGTCGTCGTCTTGCCGTTGTTCTTCGCGATGCGCGTGATTCCCGCAGAAATCGCGACGATCACGTCGGTGTCCGTGACCACCATCGGCTCGTTCTTTCCTTGTGCCGGCCACGTCGCGACTTGGATCGGCGTCGGCTTCGACGTCACATCCACGCGAAACAATCTGCGACCCGATTTGCCGTCGCTCGCGGTGTACCAGATCGCTTTCGTATCGACGCCGAGCTCGCCGACCGGCTGCGCGGATTTGAGATACAGAGACGGCTTCCAATCGAGGAGACGAACCGACGCGATCGCCATCTCGTCTGCCGTGATCCAGTACGCCGAATCTCCGAACGCGACGATCGGCGAATTTCCTCGAGGCCCGAGCGGCCCCGTCACGTCCGCGACGTCATGCGAGCCGCCGCTCGTCGCGTGCACCTTCAGGTGATCGCCCTCGAACGAAACGGCGCGCCCGTCCGGCGTGAGCGCGAACTTGCGCGCGGGCGGTCGCTTCGCAGCCTCCGCGAGCGACATCGTGCTCGCTGCGGGCGGCGCGAATGTGGCGAGCGTGACCGGCTCGATGATCATGTCGTGGCGCGAATGCGACCGCGCATAGCACCACAAGACCATACGCGCGCAGACGAGCACGGCCGCGAACGCGATCCCCCAGCGTGCGATCGCCGCCGGCGACATCGGCGTTCTCTTCGTCGGAGGTGGCGCGACGGGCTCTTCGGCGTACGCGCTCGGCCCGAACGCGTTGCGCGCGCCGCACGCGCGACACATCGACGCGAACGGATCGTTCATCGCGCCGCACTTCGCGCATCGAAGCGGCTGCGGCGTCTCGGAAGGCTGCACGCCGACGTCATATCAGCACTACACTGGGAGGAACGCATGAAGCGCAACGCGTCCACACGCATGCCGTCCGATGTCCCGGTTCCGCTCGCGGACACGAGCCCCGAGACGGCGTATCGCCTCGCGCTCGCCGCCGACAAAGGTCGCGAGCCCGGTGTCGGGTATCGGCTCTACTGGCTCTCGGCGAACGACTTCGCGAACCTCGACGTTCCCGTCGACGACGAGTCGTTCATCGTCGTCGGCCGTCACGACAAGTGCGACGTCGTCCTCGAGAGCGATCCGACGATCGCGCTGCGGCATCTCCTCGTGCGCGCGCAGCTCCTCGACGACGGCTGCCCGCGACTCTCCGTCCTCGATTTGCACACCGACATCGGCTTCCAGGTCATCGGCGGCGTGAGCGAGCAGTCGATCAGCGCGACAGGGCCGATCGTGTTTCGCATCGGCGCGTACGCGATGGTCGCGCTCCCGCAAGGCGAGAAAGCTCCGCCGACGCTTCCCGAGCCCACGTGCTCACGCGCCGACGTCGCGCATCCATATCGCGAGCCGGGCGTTCCCGCGTCGATCACGTTCCTGCCACGCGCGATGGAGCTCGGCGAAACGCGCGTCGATGCATCGGGCGCTGGCTGGGCCGTCACGCTGCACGGCTCACGAGGCGTCTCGACGGTGAACCTCTCGCCGCTCGACATGGAGATCGGCGTGCTGGTCGGTCGCTCGCCGAAGTGCAATGACGAGCTGAAGAACGTTCTCCATGACGGCATCTCGCGCGTGCACGTGCTGCTCCGCCGAGGGCGCGCGTACGATCTGGCCTCGACGCAAGGTTTGTTCATGAACGAAGACCGCGTGCGTTCGGCTGCGCTCGTGGATTCGGGGATCGCCCTGCGGCTCGGCAAGAAAGACCCTGTCTTCATGCACTGGCGCGCGCGCTGAAGGACACGCGCCGCTTCATCCGAACGTCTCCGTCACGATCTTGGCGACGCGCGTGTGGGCGAGCTCGACGGTGTCGATATCCGCCTTCACTTCCGTCGTGAAGCACGCGACGAGGATCGGCGTTCGCATGTGGTACTTGCGCATCGCGACGGCGACGTCGTTCACCGCGCCGTGCTCGCCGGTGCCCGTCTTGTCGCAGATGATCCACTCCTTCGGAAAGCCGGCGCGGAGGCGCTTTCGGCCGGTGCGGCAGCGCTCCATCATGTCGAGGATCTTCTTCTGCCACTTGTCGGCGATGCCGTCGCCGAAGAGGATCGTCTTCATCGACGCGACCATCGCCTCGGGCGTCGTCGTGTCGCGCGGGTCGCCGGGCGCATTTTCATTCACGTCGGGCTCGTCGCGATCGATGCGCGTCGTCTCGTCGCCGATCGACCGGAGGAACTGCGTCAATCCGCCGGGGCCTCCCGTGCGCTTGAGGAGCGTAGAGGCCGATGCGTTGTCGCTGTCGACGATCGCCTTCTCGCACATCTCCGCGATGGACTCGTCGAGCTCGATGAGGCCGCGATCCGCGCGCGCCATGATCGACGCGACGAGCATCCACTTGAACGTCGAGCACATCGCGAAGCGCTCGGCGGCGCGATGCACGATGCGCCCGCCCGATCCGATGTCGAGCGCGCACACGCCGATGCGTCCGCCGACGTCCGATTCCACGGCGGCGATTCGCTTGGCCGCAGATTCGAGCACGGGCGAGGCCGGCGGATCGTTCGAGCACGCCGCGAGCGCCGACGCGCCGACGATGAAATGGCGACGCCCGATCACTCTTCCTCGTGACGGCTCGGATGCGTGACGACGTCGGGCTTCGTCGAGGCCGTCGGCGGCGGCTTCACAGTCGACGCAGTCGGCGGCGTCTTTACAGTCGAGGCCGTCGGCGGAGGCTTCACCGTCGGCGGTGGCTTCACCGTCGGCGGAGGCTTCACCGTCGTGACGGTCGGAGGCGTCGTGACCGTGGGCGGCGTCGTGACGGTCGGCGGCGTCGTCACGGTCGGCTCGGGCGGCGGCTTCTCCGGCGGGAAGACCGCATCTTTCAAAATGGGCTTCCACGCCGCGAACCCGTGGCAGTCGTGGCACGTCTCGGGGAAGTGCCCGACGTGATCTTTCGCGCCGACGTACTCCTTGCGATGACACTCGACGCAGTCGCTCGCGGTGCCGTGAAAGACGGCCGGCTCGCCCGTGTGACACTTGAAGCACGAGATCGTCGCGTGCTTTCCGCTCAGCGCGAACGGATGATCGAGCGGCTTCTGGGTTTCGTGCCACGCGTTTTGCGTGTGACACACGCCGCACGTCGTCGGCCGCTCGCCAGCGTGATTCTTCGCGGCGCGATAGTCGATCATGTGACAGCCCGCGCACGCGGCTTGAACGCTCGGCTCGACGCGCGGGTGCGCCGCCGACTGCGCGACGTAGGCCGCCGTCGCGCCCGCGGCGATCGCGAGACCGAGCGTGAACGCTCCGAGCTTCGTGGCGAGCCCCATCAGAAGCGCTCCTCGCGAAAGCGCATGCCGTGCTTGTCGCAGATGACGCGGATCTTCGAGGCGAGCCCCGGCGGGCCGCAGAAGAAGACGTCGACCTTCTCCTTTGGGTGCCACGAGGCGACGTCGCCGAGCATCGCGTCCCAATCGGGAGGACCCACGTGCGTGTGCGTGCGAAGGCCCGTGAGGATGTCGCTTCGACCTTGCGCGTGCATCACCTCGCGCGCGAGCTCGACGCCGAGCGCGGTGACTCCAGCGCCGCGTCCATCCATGCACATGTGGAAGTCGAAGAGCTTGTCCTTGTCGTCGCGCTCGAGGCGCGCGAGCAATTCGCTGAACCACTCGAAGGAGTATTGATCGCGATTGAGCCAGAAGAAGTGCACGCGGTTCAGCGCGCTCGGACGCTTGCTCTGGCCGTTGCGACGAAGGAGCAGGCTCTCGAGCACGCTCGCGAACGGCGTGACGCCGATGCCCGCGCCGATGAGCACGGCGTTCTTCGCCTCGAAGATGTGCTGCGTCGGCGAGCCGTACGGGCCGTCGATGCTCGCGGCGATTTCGCCGTGCTCGCCTTCGGCGATCCTTCGAAGCGCGCTCGTCCAGTTGCCGAGCGAGCGCACGTGGACCGTGAGCTTGTCACTCTCGGGCGCGCTCGAGAGCGTGAAAGGATGCCATTCGTGCCGCGCGATGGCCGGCACGCGCAAGAAGACGTAGTCGCCGGGCGAGAAATCGAAGCCGGCGGGCTTGTCGAGCTCGAGCGCGGTGACGCCCGATCGCAGCGCGCGCATCGACGTGATCTTCGTCTTTCGAAAGCGCTTCACGCGCCTGAGGAGCTGCTCGATCAAGAAGCCCGCGATCGGGACGCCCGCCCAGTAGGCGAAGCGCGGCGCGTGGACGATCGCGAGCGCGAACCATGCCACGTAGAGGAGGTGGGTGAAGTAGAAGAGCTCGAAGCGGCTGCTGCGCCGGATGAACGAGAGCGAGCACGCCCACATGATGGCGAAGATGCCGAGCAGCGCCGCGCCGGTGCCGCCGCGCACGTACGAGAAGATCATTCCGATCGCACCGTGGCCGCGCGTGTAGGCCACGATGTACGCGAGCGAGTGCGCGACCGCGAAGAAGAAGAGCGCGTGCCCGACGATGCGATGGAAATCGATCGCGTCGTCGATCGGGAGCACCTTGCCGAAAATCGACGCGCGGAGCCGCGTGAGGAGGCGCCGCATCATCGGCACGAGGATGAGCGCGCCGTTCAAATCCGCGCATCGACCGAGGGCGTGTCCGAGCTGCGCCGCCGGATCGGGCGCGTCCGCAGCGACGCCCGAGAGCATCGCATGGACGAAGATGCCGCCCGTCACGAGCACCCAGAGGAAAACGAAAATCGCCGGGAGGACCCCGTACTGCGACGTTTGCGCCGCGATCGGTTGCCGGCCCGTGCGCGCGTCGAGCCACGAGAGGAGGTCCTCGTTGGGCGTGATCCAGATCGCTTCGCTGCGCGTCATCTTCGCGAGAACTTCCGGTCGCTTCTTCACGACCTCGAAGAGCTCGTCGAACGTGATGACGCCGTCTCTGTTCTTGTCGGCCGCCCAGAAGAGAGCGCGCGTGAGCTGCTCGGGCGGTTGCGTCGCGCGAACGACGTCGTGCTCGCCGAGGCTCAGCGTGATCATGCGCAGCAGCTCTTCTTCGGTGATCTTCCCGTCGCCGTCGTCGTCGTGGACACGGAACGCGAAGAGGACCTTGTCGTGATCCGGCGCGAAGACGAGCTTGCGCACGCCCTCGAGGAACTCGTCCTTGTCGACCGAGCCGTCGTGGTTTCGATCGAACGCGCTCATCACGCGGCGCGCGAGGTAGTCGCTGCGTAGCCCGAGCGCTTTCCGCAGCTCGACCAGATCGATGCGATTGTCCGCGCCGGCGTGCTGCGCGAACGCCTTCTCGAGCATGCCGAGGAGCTCGCGATCCGTATGGCTCGTCACGACGGGCACGCCCATTGCTCCGACGTACGGGCATGCCGTCCGCGGTTCAACGATGTCATCGGAAGTTCGTGAGGTTCTTTCACGACGGCTTCAAGGACGAGACATACCGTGCATGGGAGCGCGATTACAAAGCCAACGCGCACGCCGCATGGAACGAGCGGCTCGGCCTCTCGGAGGTCAAAAAGCTCGCTCGCGAAGGCCAGTGGCGCGAAATCGCGGCGCGAGCCGTGTCGATCGAGTCACGGACGAACCTGCTCTTCTCGTTCGAAAAAATGGCTCTGCGCGACGCCGTCCGCGGGGAGGCTGGAGCGCGTGATTTCTCGGAAGGGCTGATCGCGATGCTCGAGGCGAAGGACCGGCGTGCCTCGTTCGACGCGTTCCGTGAGGCAGTCCAGCGTTTGCCGCAGCCGAAGTCGCGCGTCTTCACGTGGCCGGTCGTCACGGTCTTTCCGTTCATCGCTCAGCCGTCACGTCACGTCTTCCTCAAACCGAACGTCACGCGTGCAGCCGCCCTCGCGTACGGCTTCGATTTCCGATACGCGTCGCGCCCGAGCTGGGACACCTACGAGAGCTTGCTCGAGCTCGCCGCCACCATTCGCCGCGATCTGAAGGCGATCGGCGATCCGCCGCGCGACATGATCGACGTCCAGTCGTTCATCTGGGTGATGGGCTCGGACGAGTACGCTTAAGGAGCGCGCTCGATGCGCCCATCGGCGTGGCGCGCGAATCTACCGTCCTCGCGCGGATGGACGGGATCGTCCTTCGGCCAAGGCCACCCGCCGAAGCGCGTCTTGCGATAATCGGCGAACGCCTGCTCGACCTCGGCGCGCGTGTTCATCACGAACGGACCGTGAGCGACCACGGGCTCGCCGATCGGACGGCCCTGGAGCATGAGAACTTCGGTATCGTCTTCGCCTGCTTCGAGCGTGATCGGCTTCGTCGGATCGACGACGAGGCCTGCGTGCTCCTTCGCGAGGTGATCTCCGACGCGGAGCGATTTGCCCGCGAAGAAATACAACACGCGCACCGTGTCTTCGCCCTTCGCGGGAGGCAGCGTGAACTTGCTGCCTGCGCTCATGCGAATCGTGAAGATCGCGACATCGCTCTCGGCATCTGACGCCCAAGACTTCGGCGGAGGCGCCGGAGCTTTGCGACCTTCGAGCTCGCCCGCGACGATCGTCACGTCCACGCCGCCCGTGGAGATGCGCGGGATGTCGCTGTCCCAGAACATCGTGAAGTGCGGCTCGGCGAGCTTGTCCTTTGCGGGGAGGTTGAGCCAGATCTGGAAGAGCTCGAGCGGGTTTTCTTTTTGATCCTCGACGAGCGGAAACATTTCGGAGTGGCTGATGCCGCCGCCCGCCGTCAGCCACTGGACGTCGCCGCGACCGTAGCGCGCAGCCGCGCCGAGCGAATCGGAGTGATCGACGAGGCCTCGACGCACGATCGTGATCGTCTCGAAGCCGCGGTGCGGATGCTGCGGAAAACCAGGGACGATCTCGCCGTGGTACATGCGCCAGCCGTCCTTGCCTTCGAAGTCCATCCCGAGCTTTCGGCCCGCGAGCGACGAGGCCGGCCCGAGCTTCGCGTTGCCGCGCGGGTACTTGTCGTCGTGGTAGACGCAGAAGAGAAACGGATCAGCCGTGGTCCACGGCATTCCCAGCGGAACGGTTTCGAGAACGGACATCGGACAAGGATGTTAAGTCGGGATTTGGCCGCGCGCTGCAATGTCGGCGTAGAGCTCGCCGCTCTTGCGCAACGTTCGCGTCTGCGTCGCGTAGTCGACCGCGTAGAGGCCGAAGCGCGGAGCGTAGCCTTCGGCCCACTCGAAGTTGTCCATCAGCGACCAGTGTAGGTAGCCGCGAACGTCGATGCCCTCGTCGATCGCGCGCGCGATCTCGCGCAGGTGATCGGCGATGAAGCGCGAGCGCTTCGTGTCGCTCGCGTCGGCGATCCCGTTCTCGGTGATCCAGATCGGCATCTTCTTCTTCGCGACCATTCGAAGAACCACGCCGAGGCCTTCGGGGAAAATCTCCCAACCGAGATCGTTCTTCTCCGAGCCTTCGGGCACGGTGCGCTCGGCGAAGAGCTCGGCGGGCTTGTCCTTCGCGAAGCGGACGACATCACGCGAGTAGTAATTCACGCCGACGAAGTCTTGAGGCAGGTCGAGGAACGGTTTGTTGAACGTCGTGTCGAGCGTGCGCGCGGCGAAGCGATCGGCGAGGCTAGGGGAGGCTGGTGTCGCGATGCGGACGTGATGCGCGAGGCCGACTTGGGCGTGCGGCTGGACGTGATGAATGACGTGATACGCCGCGACGTGACCACGGCGAAGATTCGCGACGGCCTTCGCGAGCGCGCGGAGATCGCCGCGGAGCGCGGGCGGCCAAATGCCGAGGAGATAGCCTTGCGCGACGAGCACGTTCGGCTCGTTGATCGTGAGCCACAGCGACACGTCGCGTTCGAGCGCGCGCACGACGTGCTTCGTGAAGCGCGCGAACCGCTCGGGGAAGTCGCGCGCCGTCGCCCCGCCTCGATTCGCGAGCCACGAGGGGAACGTGAAGTGATGGAGCGTCACCATCGGCTCGATGCCCGCCGCGCGAAGGAGCTTCGTCTCTTCGCGGTATCGCTCGATCGCGATCTCGTCGAAGTGCCCTTCTTGCGGCTCGATCCGCGCCCACTCGACGGACATGCGATACGCGCGCGCGTTCAAGCGCGTCTGCAGGGTCACGTCCTCGCGGATGCGGTTCCAGTGATCGCACGCGACGTCGGGCGTGTCGCCGTTCGCCACGCGTCCTTTCGTGTGTGCGAACGCCCACCAATCGGAGGTCGTGCATCCGCCTTCGATTTGCGTCGCGGCGGTCGCGGTTCCGAAAATGAACGACGGCGGAAGTCTCACGGGACGCCGAGCGTATACTCACTCGATGCGATCTGCGCTCTTGTCGCTCGTCCTCTTCTTGGTAGCGACGCCGGCCTTCGCGGATCGTGCAGCTGCCGAAGCGCTCTTCACCGAAGGCCGCAAGCTGATGGATGAAGGGAATTACGCCGCGGCGTGCGCGAAGCTCGAAGCGAGCAACAAAGAAGATCCGGCGATCGGGACGCAGCTCAATCTCGCGATGTGCTTCGAGAAGCTCGGAAAGACGGCGAGCGCGTGGGCGATGTACATGCAGGTCGCGAACGCGTCGAATTCGAGTGGAAGAAACGATCGCGCCCAGCTCGCGCAGTCGCGTGCAGCAGCGCTTCTTCCCACGCTTTCGAAGCTCGTGGTCACTGCACCTGCCGGCGCGACGATTCGCGTGGATGGCGCACCGTGGAGCGCGGCCGCGACGGGAATTCCGACGCCCGTCGATCCGGGCCGCCACACGGTCGAGGCGAGCGCGCCGAACAAGCCGAGCTTCCGCCGCGTCGTGGAGGTGCCCGGAAACGCTACGACAGTCACGGTCGCCGTGACGTTCTGATCTGGCGTATCCTGCCGATCGTGGACGTCCTCGCGCCCGGCACGGTCGTGGCGGGAAAGTACCGCGTCGAGCACAAGCTCGGCATCGGTGGAATGGGCGAGGTCTATCTCGCGACGCATGACGTCCTCGGCATCCGCGTCGCGATCAAGGTGCTCTTGCCGGTGGTCGTGCGCGACAAACAGATCGTCGCGCGCTTCCTGCAAGAGGCACGAGCCGCGGCGCGCATCGAAGGTGAGCACATCGCGCGCGTGAGCGACGTCGGGACGCTCCAAGACGGCACGCCGTTCATGGTGATGGAGCTCCTCGAAGGCGAGGACCTCGGCGTCACGCTCGCGAATCAGGGTGTCTTGCAACCGCCCGTCGCCGTCGCGTATCTGATCGAAGCGATGACGGGCGTCAGCGAGGCGCACGAGCGCGGCTTCGTGCATCGCGATTTGAAGCCGTCGAATTTGTTCGTGGTGAAGAAGCGCGGAAAGCGGGACCGCGTGAAGGTCCTCGACTTCGGCATCTCGAAGAACGGCCTCGACGGCGCGCCGCAAATCACGACGACGGGCGTGACGCTCGGCTCGCCCGCGTACATGTCGCCCGAGCAGGTGAAGAACACGAAGTCCGTCGACGTACGCGCCGACGTCTGGTCGCTCGGTGTCATCGCGTACGAGCTCATGACGGGAACGCTGCCGTTTCCCGGCGACACGACGGGCGCCGTTCTCGCCGCGGTGCTCTCCGAGGATCCAGTCCCACCACAGACTGTGAATCCGAACATTCCGCCCGAGCTCGGCGACGTCGTGATGAAGTGTCTGCGGCGCACGCCGAGCGAGCGTTTCGCGACGGTGAACGATCTCTCCGCCGCGCTGGCGCCGTTCAGCGGCGAGCTGCCGATCGCCACGGCCGATCCGGTCACGAGCAAGCCGCGCTTGGATGCGGCCGTCGACACGACGGTCGCCGTCGATCGGCCGCCGGGCTCGACGCAGCGGGCGTGGAACACGCAAGACGAACGCGGGCGCCCTCGCCGCGTGTGGGTCTGGGCCGCTGGAGCGTTCCTCGCGGTCGGCATCGGAGGCGCGAGCATCTCGATGCTCTCGAGGAAGACGCACGAGGAAGCGCGACCCGAAGCGACGTACACCGCGCCGGCGAGCACTTCAGCGCCGATCGCCGCGACGGCGGCCGTGACGACGTCTGCTGCGCCGAGCGCGACGCCCGTGCCCACGCCCACGCCGACACAAACGACGACGCACGCGACGGCTCGACCGAAACCGACCGCGCCCGCCTCGTCTCGCGATATCTTCTCGAGACACTGATGAAGATCTCCGCCGCGCTCCTAGCGTTCTCGCTGCCGCTCGTGGCGAGCGCGCAGACGAACGTCGCGGCGGCGGAGAAGCTCTTTCGCGAAGCGCAAGACGCGATGAAGGAGGGCCACTACGGCGAAGCGTGCGCGAAATTCGACGCGAGCAACCAAACCGATCCGCAGCTCGGTACGCTGCTCAACCTCGCCGCGTGCCGCGAGAAAGAAGGCAAACCGGCGAGCGCGTGGGCGGCGTACACCACGCTCGTCGATCTCGCGTCGCGCGCCGGCGACAAAGATCGCGTCGACTACGCGCGCAGGCGAGCCGCCGCGATCGAGCCGACGCTCCCGCAGCTGCGCCTGCGCGTCGCGGCGGACGTCACGCTCACCGAAGTGAAGATCGACGGACAGGCCCTCGGCGCCTCCGCGTTCGCGACGACGATCCCGATCGATCCGGGCACGCACGCGATCGCGCTCGCGACGTCGGCGAAGCACTGGACCCAGAGCGTGACGATCGAGAAGACGGGGGAAACTTCGCTCGACGTGCGCGTACCCGCCGAGGAGAGCGCGACGCCGGTCGTCATCACGCAGCCCATCGTTCCATCGAAGCCCGCGAGCTCGGGTCTTCGCACCGTGGGGCTCGTTCTCGGCGGCGTCGGTCTGGCGTCGCTCGCCGCGGGCAGCATCTTCGGCGGCATCGCCGTCGCCAACATGTCGACGGTGAACGATCAGTGCAAAGGACTGTCGTGCTCGCCCGCGGGGTTCAGCGCGTCGGAGACCGTGCGCGCGACGGGATGGGCCTCGACCGCGACGTTCATCGCGGGCGGTGTTCTTCTCGCGACCGGAGTGATTCTGTACTTCGTCGGCGCACCGAAGAAGGTCTCGGCGATCGCGATGCTTCTATCGGGTCAGGGCCACTTCCCGTAGCCGGCGACGAACGAGCCGAACTGCACGCCGCCGTCGTTCTCCGGCGTGATGCTCGCGTCGTTCACGGTCACGGAACGATCGAACAACCCGGAGACGACGAGGTTGCCCGTCGGACCATGCACGACGGCCATCGGCGGCGTCGGAGGAATGGTCGTGAGGAGCGACGGCAGCGCGAACGCGACTGCGCTGTCGAGCGCAGGCGACCATGACGAGACGACGCCGATGGGAGCCGCGTCGAGATCTTGTGGGACATCGACCGACGCACCGCCGAGCTTGAGCGTCGTGTCCGCCATCGTGCTTGCCGTCGCCAGTAGTGGAAGGAGGACCCGTCCGTCGCCAGCCACGCTGGGTGAGCCCGCGTACGTCTCCACGCCTCCTGTGCCCGACGTGAGGTTTTCCACGTTCGAGCCTTGCACGCTCGCCAAGTAGAACGCCCAATTCCCCGACGTATTCTTCACCGCTGCGTCACCGACAGCGCCGCTCAGCTTCATCGAGCCCGCGAGGACGAGGTTGCTCGCGGCGGGCGCGATGCCTTGCAGGTCGTCAAAGCCGCCGTTGCCGGTCGGAATCAAGTTCGTCACGTTTCCATTCGCGTCGAGGCGAATGACGAACCCGTCATCGTAGCCAAGTCCACCGGCCGAGCCCGCGTCGTCGAAGGTGATCGACGAGCTCCCGCCATCGCTATTGTTCGCGTAGGCAAGGCCGGTGACGTAAAGGCCTTGATCCTTGCCGAAGGCGACGCCGAGGCCGCGATCTTTGTTCGGCGTCCCGAACGAGCGCGCGAAGACGCGCGAGCCGTCGTTGGCGAACAGGACGACGAGAACGTCCTTGTCCGCGTTGATCGGAAGCGATCCTCCGTCGGGGGCGACGTCATTGACGTAGCCCGCCTGGAGGAACCCCGTCGCGGCGAGTCGATCGGTCGCCTCGTCGTACGCGAAGCGCGAAAATGTCGGCCCGCAAAACGCCGCGGGGTTGCCGACGGTGTTTCCGCTGCGATCGGCGCGACCGATGAAGCCGCCGTACCCGCACTGCGTGTTGGCCGTGCACCATTGCTTCTTGCCCGCGTCCTGCGCGATCTGATCGATGACGTAGACGCAGCTCACGTAGCCAGACGCCGTGTAGACGATGTCGCCCTTCGCGAAACCGATCGCATTGCCGTGCAGGTCTTGGTTGGCGTTGATCACGTCCCTCCACGAGACCTTTCCGTTCGCGTCGAGCCGCAAGAAGAACGCCGACTCCCTGCTCGAGTCGCTCGTCATGTGCGTGCCGTCGCTGACGTCGATCTGCGTCGTGAAGTAACCGGTCAATCCGACGTCGCCCGTCGTCGGATCGATCGCCATATCGAGGATCTTCACCGGACCGAACGAGCTCTCGAGCGTGAGCACCCACGGAACGACCGACGGCGCGTCGAATCCGGCGTCGGCGATCGCGTCCGCGCCTCCATCGCTTCCGCCTTCCGTCGACGCGTCGACGTAGTAGCCGTCCTGCAGGCCGAGCACCAACGTGCATGCGGCGATCGCCGCCGAGCACACGAGCATCCCCCCGACCAGAAGGAATCGTTTCACTCGCGACCATCATCGGCGATTCACACCCGAGTGTGCAGAAAATTGCGCGTAAGGATTTTTCCGCTCGTGTGTTGAGCCCACATGCGAACTGCATCTCTTCTTCCATTGTTCCTTTTCTTCAACACAGGCTGCGCGATCGAGACGGTCACCACCGAAATCGAAGTGCGCGATCCCACTCGCGCTGCGCTGCTGCGCACGGACGTGCGCGGTACGGAGCGACTCCCGCTCCCCGCGAACGGCCACATCACGCTCGAAGCGCCGGCGGCGCCGAGCATCACGTTCGGCTTGCCGTCGACCATCGCGCGCTGGTGCACATGGTCGGCTCGCGAGCCGCGCGGCGAGTCACCGAAATACCAAGTCGTGGAGAGCTCCAAGTGCGTCGACTCGCCGATTCCTGGCAGCGTGGGTTACGCGCTCGAGGGCGACTGGCGCGACGTTCGCATCGTCGAGCATCACCGGCCTGATCGCGCAGGAGCGTGGGCGATCATCGGCCTATCGACCGTTCTCTACGGTGCGCTCGCAGCGACCGTCTTCCTCACGCCCGCAGCCACCGTCGCGGCTGCCGCTCGCGTCGCGCTCGGGCTCGGCGTCGCGGGCATCGGCGCAGGCTTCGATTTCGCGATGCTGCCGACGATCATGACATCCGACTCGGACGTCGTTCTGCACGAATTCGGCCCCGTGCACGACTGATTCACGGCACATCCACCGCGCGTCTGTGATCCGTGGAGTCGAGCTCCACCTCCACGGATCCCTTCGGCGTCGGCACGACGAAGACGCCCGCGATCGTCATATCCATCGCCGACTCGAGGGCCGTCTTCGTCTCGTCGACGGGCAAGAGCAAATGCACGTGGACGTCGATCCGCGCGTTCTTGATCGTCGATCCGGGCGGCAGCTCGCCCATCGACTTCAACGCCGAGATCGACATGTGGTTGTCCACCTCGAGGCAATCGATGCCGCGGACTGCGCGCACGGCGACGAGC
>Ga0068868_100001200_pt1 | contig 17795 bp, 14 predicted proteins | sample KBSMisM42_FD_64660 | JGI IMG/M metagenome (GOLD analysis project Ga0068868, IMG submission 64660) | Miscanthus rhizosphere microbial communities from Kellogg Biological Station, Michigan, USA - KBS Miscanthus M4-2 | ecosystem: Host-associated > Plants > Roots > Rhizosphere > Soil ...
TAGTTACACACCGGCTCGGAGACGACAACGTGACGATCGGTGGCCATTGCGAAATCCCAAGCGTGCACTAAGAATTCGACGGACAGGATGCCGACTGCAGCCGTTGCGGGTAGCTGAGTCGACGCTAATTCGACCGTACCCTCCAAGCCTTTCTGACGCCAGGCCTCAAGCGCCGCATCGGCCGCATCGGCGACCTGGGTTTCCAGCGCCGCGTCCACGTCGCGTTCCGGCATCTGCGCACCCGCGGCCGTGCCGATCCTCGTCACCCCGGTCAGCAGATGATCGGCCAGCTGCGCCACGGTGTATTCACTGCACGGCGTCTGCCTCGTCGGGTCGGACGAATCCAGCCCGCGCAGCACATGCTGCAGGACCGCTAATGTCGCCTCGGCGCAGGATAATTCGTCGATTGGATCGGGCGCGGCCGCCCAGTCATCGGGTCCAGCGTCGCCGTCACGTCCCGCATCCACAAGCCGTCCGAGGAAGTGATTCCACCCCTCGGCGTGGCGCACCGCCTGCTCGTCGGTCAGCCCGTCGTGGACTAGTCGTACCTCGGTGCCGCCGTCGACCGGCGTCAACGTGACCGTCACGGTCGACGCGCCTGGAGGCAGGTCGGCGTCCTCTTCCCACCCGAACGTGAACATCATGCGCTTGCCGGGGTCCACGTCGACAATCGTGCCCGCCGCGTGGTGCCCCGGATTCACGGTCCATCGGTATCCGCCCCCGGCGCGAAGGTCCACCCGTGCGGCGACAGTAAGCCAGCGTCGCAGCCGCTCCGGCTGGGTGACGAGGTGGAATGTGGCCTCGGGGTCCAGCGGCACAACCACAGATTTGTCAAATGTCATGGCGGAGTCTCCTTTTGGGATGTGTTGGCGTCGGCGACGAGGCGGTCGAGCTCGTCGCTCCAGAACGAATCGAACAGCGCGCGAAGCTGCTGCACCCCGCGCTCGTCGAGCCGGTAATACCTCTCCCGGCCCTGCTTGCGGGCGGTGACAAGACCGACCTCGGCGAGGATCCCCAGATGTTGCGATATCGCCGAGCGGGTGACTGAAAACCGCGATGCCAGTTGAGTGACGGTGAGCTCGCCCGCTGCAAGAAGCTGCAACAGCCGGCGTCGCGTCGGCTCCGCCGCGACTTCCAGCATGTCAGGCACACGTCAATACGTTAGCCGTCGCTAACGTATCGGTCAACAGCTGGACGAGCGTCGGACGACGACAATCACCAAAATGGATCGCCATGAGGTCGGTGACCTGTCCAAGTTCGAGAGCAAGGAGGCCTTTCGCGAGGCGTTCCGCGAGCACTTCCCGTACAACGGGGCGGAGGCGACCGTCAGTCGTAAAGCCAACGAGCTGTGGACACTTCGTGAGCTGCAGCCCGGCGACACGGTGATCGCGAATCGCGGAACCTCCGAGGTGGTCGGCGTGGGAACCGTCAACGACGTCGGGTACAAGTGGCGCCCAGAGCGTGCCGAGTACCAGCACACCGTCGGGGTCGACTGGGATACCTCGGCCGCGCGAAAGATCACGCCGGTCAAATCCTGGGCGACGACCACCGTGTCGAAGGTTTCGGCCAACCTTTTCCGCGACATCCTGGGAACAGGCACGGCGCCCGTCTCCAAGAAGACAGTCGAGCCTCCCCGCATCTACCTCGAGCTCGAACGCGCGCTCGAGCGGCGCGGCCAGGCCGTGCTCTACGGGCCACCGGGCACGGGCAAGACGCACACCGCACGCCGAGCGGCGGTCTGGTTGCTCGAGGGAGGCAGCTCGAACGAGCGCGCCGCCGCGCTATTGGGCGACGACACGGCTCTGCTCGAGCGCGAGAAGCAGCTGAGTTCCACCCGTGCGCCGTCGCGCCAAGTGTGGTTCGTTGTGGCCAGCCCTTCGCAGTGGCCGTGGAGCAGGTTGTTCACCGACGAGACGGTCGATTTCAAATTTGGTCGGTTGCAGCGCAATTACCCCAACGTACGAGCCGGTGACCTGGTGGTCGGCTACGAATCGACACCGTCGAAACGCATAGTGGCGCTGGCACGCGTCACCGACGAGTACGACGCAGAGGAGTCGCCGCGCATCATCCTCGAGCCAGTCACTCGTATCAAGGACGGCTTGACATACGAAGAATTGCAGGTCGACCCCGTGCTCGCAGAGAGCGAGCCTATGAAATTTCGTTGTCAGGGAACGCTTTTCGCCTTGTCACCAGTCGAAGCAGATCACCTCTTGACGCGCCTAGGCGAGCGCGACGTGCGCGTCTCCTCTGTCGTGGCGCCCAGCGTGCAACGACTCACGCGCATCACCTTCCACCCGTCATACTCATACGAGGACTTCATCGAAGACTTCCGGCCGAAGCAATCGGCGAACGACACGCTCGATCTGGTTCTGGTCGACGGAGTGTTCAAGCGTGTTTGTGACGCCGCGCGCGCTCACCTCCACATGCGCTATGTCGTCCTCATCGACGAGATCAACCGCGGCAACATCCCCAAGATCTTCGGCGAACTGATCACCCTGATCGAGAAGGACAAACGAGGGCTGCCCTTCCAATTACCGCAGAGCGGAGTCAATTTCGAGGTCCCGCCGAACGTCTGGATCATCGGCACGATGAACACCGCCGACCGCAGCGTGCACCTCCTCGATACTGCGCTGCGTCGTCGATTCACGTTTCTGGAACTAATGCCGGAACATGATCTGCTCGAGGGCTACACCGCAGGCGCGCTGGCGCTCGACGTCTTTCTCGACGGGCTCAACGAGAAGATCCGTCGCCGGTTCGGTCGCGAGAAACAGGTCGGCCACTCGATGTTCTACCACGGCAGCGAGATCGTCGACACCCCGGAAGCTTTCGCCGCCATGTTCCGCTTCGAGCTTCTGCCGCTGCTGCAGGAGTACCTCTATGAGGACTACCGCGAACTGAGAGATCTCCTCGGTGACGTCATCGACGCGGATGCACAGCGACTTGCCGCCGACGTTGTTGATGACCCCGACGCGCTCTGCGCGAAGCTGGCGGTGAAGTTCGGCGCGAGTGCGTCCGCCTGACGATGAAAGCGTACATCCTCGACGAGTACGACACCAAGGTGTTCGACTGTCCTGCACCGACACTCGCCGACAAGCACCTGCGGGACAGTCTGGCCGCAGGCGGTGACGCCACTCCGCGGATGGATGTGCGGTTCCTGGCCGGCGGCCAGATGGAGGTGACGACTTACTCCTGGGTCGGGGTGGTGCGCTTCTCCTCGGTCGAAATCCGGGTCGTTCCCATGCTGATCGTCGGCAACCTCCGCGTTCTGCGCATGATCGAGTACGCGCAGGACGTCCGACTCATCGCGCGGCTCCGGACCGACCGTTCTCTGCCCGCCGAAGGCACTGACCTGTTCGACCTCGTCGTGATGCTGCTCGCCGAGGAGACCAAGAAACCGATCCGCGACGGGTTGATTCGGGACTACAGGTCGGTCGAGGACAGCCTGGACGTGATGCGCGGCCGATTACGGATTCGCGAGCAGTACCTGCGGCGCTATGGGCAGCTGCACCGAATCGAGTGCGCCTTCGACGAATTCGACGGCGATGTGCCCGAGAATCAACTGCTGGCCGCAGCGTTACGCGCCGCCGAACCGCGCGTTCGCGACCTCGGTGTCCGCAACGATGCCCGCGTATTCGGGAGCATCATGGCCGAAGTGTGCGACGCGCGCACTCGCGACGCCGACTGGTATTCCAGAACCATCCGATACGGCCGCCGAAACACCCGATATCGACCGGCGCACGAACTGGCGAAGATTGTCCTCAAGGGTTTGGCGCTCACCGACCGTATCGACAAATCCACCGTCAACCTGGCCTCGTTCATGGTGGACATGAACGCGGTCTTCGAGCAATTCGTGACTCGACTCGTCAGCGAATCCCTTGCCGGGACGAACCTTCGGGCACACGCGCAACAGACGGTACGCGCGGTAATTCTCGACGAGGAGTCCGGTGAAACCTACAGCAGGATCCGGCCAGACCTCATCATCGAGGACATGACGACCGGCCGTACGGTGCCGATCGATGTCAAGTACAAGCTCTACAGCGACAAGAAGTTGAGTTCCGCTGATATCTATCAATCGTTCGTCTACGCCTACGCTGTTGACGGTTACTCGTCCGCCCCGCGGGCCGGTTTGATCTACCCGTCGATGAATGCCAAATCTGGCCCCGCCCTGCGCGTCAAACCACTCGTCGACGCGCAGCCCGCTCGGATCCGGGGCGCGGGCATCGCTGTTGCTGCGATTCTCGATGCTTTGAGCGACCTGGACAAAAGCCACGTCTACGCGGAGATAATCGCGATGATTCGCGAAGTCGCGGGCTTGCACCAAGAATCTGCGATCAACATCTAGGCTCCGCAGTCCGACCCGCAGCCAATCTAAGCGCGAGTAGTAGTGCGCAACGCTGCGCCTGCCCCTGCGGCGCCACCTCCTCCGCCGCCCGTCGCACCACCGCCCGCGCAGGTAATGTCGCCGTGGTACCCGATTTCTAAGAAGCCACCGTGGGGCCAAGGCCGCTCGGGCCACGGCGACTAGCGGAACTCAATCGCGGGTTTCGCGCACCGCCAGGACATGCCACCGGTCGGGCACACCCTTCAATTCGTAGCTGCCGCGGTCGTCGAACGCGAGTCTGGACCCGAGCACCAGCGGTGGGATCGCACCCGACACGAGGACTTCGCCAGGCGCCGCGAGCGCCATGATGCGGGCAGCAATGTGCACAGCGATGCCATGAACGTCGCCATCGACCATTTCCACCTCGCCGGTATGCAGGCCACTGCGGATCGGCAGGCCGAGGTCGTCCAGCGCGTCGCGAATCGCACACGCGCAGTTGATCGCTCGCGCCGGGCCATCGAACGTCGCCAGGGCCCCGTCGCCAGTGAACTTGACGACCGCACCGCGCTCGGCCGCGACGTGCCGCTCAACGACGCGGTTGTGCGCGTCGAGGGCCGTCGTCCACGCGTCGTCCCCCACCGCCGACGCGCGTTCCGTGGACCCCACGATGTCCGTGAACACCACGGTCGACAGCACGCGATTGGTTGGCGCGGCGCGCCGCCCGCCTGTCAGGAACGACTCGATTTCATCCAGTACCCGATCGGTGTCGCCCACGAACCACTCATGGTCCTCGCCGTCGAATTCCACCAAGCGCGCGTGCGGGATCCGCGCGGCGACATACCGTGCATGTTCAGCCCTCACGTGGCGGTCACCTGTCCGCTGCAGGACCAACGTCGGCGCCTGAATGCTCTCGAGCACCGGGCGCACGTCCGTGTGCAGGAACATGGAGTAGACCGCCTTGAAATATCCGGGACCGCCGGCAAGTCGCTCACCGCGTGCCCACCACCGCCGCCGCGCCGCGTCACCCGCCCAACTGGGCGCCAGCAAGTCGACAGTCGCACCCGTTCCTACCGTCTTTCCGAAGGCGTCGATGTATCGCGCCACCGCAGACTCCGACATCGCGAACGGTTCGTCCGCTGTGCGCAGGAAGTAGGCGAATGGGCTCCATAAAACCAGTGAGCGGACGCGCTGGGGATGGCTCGCAGCTAGGAGCATGACCGGAAGCGTCGACTCCGCCATCGCGAACACCGACGCGCACTCGATTCCCGCCGCGCCGAGCACCGTGACCAGTCCATCGGTCCACGCCTGCATTGCTGGACGGTCGTGCACCGGCACCGCATCGGAGCTTCCCATACCGAGCAGGTCGGTCAACGTCAGACGGCTGAACGATGCCATCCGCCGCAGGTGTCGAGCGACGGAGGGCTCGTCCCAGAGCAGATCGATCGGGAACGTGGCGGTAGGGACGAACAGCAGATCGGGCCCGCCGTCACCGACGACCTGATACGCCAGGTTGACGTCACCGTCCCGCGCATAGACGGTATCGGGGATGGCCGCCATGCCATGAGCATGCCACCCGGAACAGGCCCGGCAGCCCGGTTCGCTGATACGGCCCTCACCCGACCGGACATCTCGACATCGGCAGATTCCTCACGGAAAGTATGGACCACCCGATCGCTTGTGCCGCAGAGCATCTCGCGTCACACCTCAGTTGCGGGCGCTGAACCGCCGCGGCACACCCGCAGGTATTCGGCGTAGTCCCAGGACGCCAAGAAATCTTGGGCCGCGTGCACCCCACGGTTGTACAGCGCGTCGCGCTCCTCGGCGCTGATGTCGAAATCCAGCGAGCCGACCGACTCGGCAGGAACGAAGATGGTGCGTCGAACCGTGCAGGGGTCATCGACATAGGCCGCGTCCTGATCGCTGATCAGCGTTTCCAGCGCCCCGAACGCCAGTGACAGCGGACCCCGGATCTGGTGCGTCGGCGGCATGCCCGGCGGTGCAGAAAGTCGAATGCCGAATGTCGGCCATCGCGGCGCGTCGCTGCTGTCGAACAACTGCACCGGGAAATTCGACAGCAGTCCTCCGTCCACCCACGTCGCACCGCTGATTCGCACCGGCTCGAACACGAACGGCACCGCCGACGAGGCCCGCACCGCCCTCGGCACTGAGAACTCATCGGGATCGACGCCGTAATTCGCCAGATCCCACGGGATGCGGACCAACCTGCGCCGCGACAGGTCACTGGCGGTGACCACCAGCGACCACGCATACTGCTGCGCCTGCTCGCCGGTGCGCAAGTCACCGAACGTGCGCACCCCGAGATCACCGAGCAGCCCGGTCAGCAAGTTCTCCAGGTAGTCGCCCTTGTACAGCCCGTCCCTCGCGACGAGTGACAGCGCCGGGCCCACGATCGGTATCCGCGCGAGCAGAGTCGGGTCGGCGAACTTCGAGTAGTCGATGCTCTGAGCAAGCTCGTCGAGTCGCGACAGCGGTTCCCCAGCGGCCTGAAGCGCCGCCACCATGGAGGCGACGACCGCGCCCGCACTCGATCCAGCAACCCGCGGAAATCCATATCCAGCGGCCGCCAGCGCATGCACCGCACCGACCAAGCCGATGCCTCGGACACCGCCGCCTTCGCACACCAGATCGGCCCGGACCGTCGCGTTCATCCTTCAACCCTCTACCCAATGTCGTTACTCGGCATGTGTTTTCAGCAGAGCTGTCGCAAATGATCCTGGTCCTGGGCGGCCATTCCGCGCCAGCGGATGCGGAACCGTGACCGCGCCGAGTTGACTTCGCTACCTCGAAAGTCATCCGGGCCCAAAACGATTGTTTTATGGTTGAAAAACTCACGGCCCGGACACACTCCGAGCAGTCTGACCGCTCAGCCGAGAGGATGCAGTGACCGAACTCGCGCAAGCGCTTGTCGGGGGAATTCTCATAGGCGGTCTGTACGTCGCCATCAGCATCGGCTTCTCGTTGTCGTTCGGCGTTCTCGATGTCGTCGACCTCGCGGTCGGGATGTGGGTGGTCATCGGCGCGTTCGCCGCGGTCGTGGCCAGTGACAAGCTGGGAGTAGACGCGTTCCTGCTGCTCCCAGCCGTCTTCGTCGTCTTTGGAATCGTCGGCTGGCTCATCGCACCGCTGATCTATCGGGTCCGGACAAGCAAGTACGCCCTGCCTGCGCTGATGGGGCTGGCATTCACCTTCGGGCTCGCCACGCTGATCCGCGGCGGCCTGCTCACAGTGTTCGGCTACACGCCCCGCACCGTGCACACCGAATTCTTCTCCGGCAACGTCGAGCTGCTCGGCATCACCGCACCCGCGATCCGGGTGGCCGGCTTCGCCTTCGCCGTCATCGCCACCGGCCTGTTCCTGGCGTTCGTGTTCTACACCCGCACGGGTCTCGCGATCCGGGCCACCGCACAGAGCAAAGAGAACGCCGGACTGATGGGTGTCGACGTGAAGCGGATCAGCAGCCTCGTGTACGCCATCTACACCGGCCTCACCGCGATGGCCGGCGCGCTGCTAGGCGCCATCTACGCGATGACCCCCGAGGTCGGCCTGCGCTACACCCTCTTCGCGTTTTTCGTCGTGGTGCTGGCCGGGCTCGGCTCGGTGTTCGGGGTAATGGCCGCCGGTCTGTTTCTCGGCGTGCTGCAGTCGTTGGTGACGACGTATGTGGGCGCCGACTACACACTGCTGGTGGTCTTCGGGGTGCTGTTCGTCGCGCTGCTCCTGTTCCCGCAAGGCATCTCACGGCGGGGGTTGGCATGAGCAGGCCCGCCTCCGGAGGCAACGCGGTACTCAACCTCGGCGTGCTGGCCGTCGTCGTCGCTGTGCTGTGTCTGTTGCCGATGATGACGACGCCCTACTACGTCCGCGTCGTCACCGGCGTCGCGTTGTGGGCCGGAATCGCCTTGTCCTGGAACGTGATCTGCGGTTACGCCGGCTACATCAGCTTCGGTCATGTCGCTTTCTTCGGCATCGGCGCGTACACCACGGCGATCCTGATGCAGCCCAATCACGGCTGGAACTTCTGGGCGACACTTCCGGTCGCCGCCGTGGTCGCAGGCGCCGTTGCCGCGCTGGTCGGCTGGCCCGCGCTGCGGCTGAAGGGCGCGTACTTCGCCATCGCGACCTGGGCGCTGGCCGAGGCGATCCGTCAGCTCACCACAGTCCTCGGCTTCACCGGCGGCTCTCGCGGGCTCACCACGCCGATCCGCCTGAACGACAATTTCTTCTTCTATACGATGCTCGGCGCCGCGGCGATCGCCTACGCCGTGTGCTATCTGCTGCTGGAACGGTCCCGGTTCGGTTTCCAGGTAAAGGCAGTGCGCGACAACGAGATTGCCGCCCGCGCGCAGGGCATCAACACCACGATGGTCAAGATCTGGGCGTTCGTGCTGAGCGCGGTGATCCCGGCCGTGCTGGGCGGCATCAACGCATACTGGATCACGTTCATCAACCCGGCCAGCGTGCTGAACACCCTCATCACCGACCAGCTCGTCGTGATGGTGCTCGTCGGCGGCCTCGGGCACATTTGGGGCCCGGCGCTCGGCGCCACCGCGATGTTCCTGCTGGATGAGCAGATGCGAGTCAGCTACGGCGAGACGACCGCCTACATCATCATCGTCGGAGCGCTGGTGATGGCGGTCGTACTGTTTCTGCCCGACGGGCTGGTCAGCCTCGCGCGGCGAGCACGACGAATGCGCCTGGTACGCCAGCTGCTCGGCCGCGCCCGCGACGACATCGCGCCGCGCCGGACGGACAGCGTGACCGAGGAGGCCAGCCCATGACGGTGCTGGCAGTCGACAACCTGTTTCGCTCCTTCGGCGGCATCCATGCGGTCGACGGTGTCACGTTCGACATCGAGCAGTCCGAGATCGTCGGCATCATCGGGCCGAACGGCAGCGGGAAGAGCACGTTGTTCAACCTGCTCACCGGCGCTCTGAAGCCCGACGCCGGCACCATCATGCTGTTCGGCCGCGACGTCACCCGACTCGCTCCCTACAAGATCGCCCGGGTCGGCCTGGGGCGCACCTTCCAGATCCCGGCCCTGTTCGTCAATATGACTGTGCGGGAGAACCTTTGGACCGCTGCAGTGAAGTTCGACTGGAACAACGCCCGCGATGACGCGAACGCGGTCCTGGAGCGGCTAGAGCTCACCCACGTCGCTGACGACCTGGCGAGAAGCTTGTCCGGCGGGCAGCAGCGGCTGCTCGAGATGGGCCGGGTGCTGATGCAGAAGCCGAAGGTCGCGCTGCTCGACGAGGTCGCCGCCGGTGTACACCCGCGACTGCGCCAGATCATGCTGGACGCCATCCGCAGCTTGCGTGACGCGGGCACGACGTTCCTGGTGATCGAGCACGACATGGAGCTCGCGCAGGACATCTGCGACCGGATCATCGTGATGGATGCCGGAAAGATCGTGGCGCAGGGCAGCTTCGAAGAGATCTCGCACGACCCGCATGTGATGGAGGCGTATCTGGGGGTGTCCGCGGATGAGTGAACCCCCGGGCAGCGACTCCCGCGAGAGCGTCGTCACCGTCGAGGACCTCGACGCCGGGTATGACGGCGTGCAGGTCCTCCACCAGGTGTCGATGACCGCCCGCACCGGCGAGGTCACCTGCATCTTCGGGCCGAACGGCTGCGGGAAGAGCACCCTGCTGAAGGCGATGGTGGGAGTGATCGACCCGTGGGCGGGCCGCATCAGTCTCGACGGCGACGATCTGACCCATCTGCCGTCGCATCGCACTCTCGGCCGCGGGCTCGCGATGATGCCGCAGGGCGGCGGCGTGTTCCCGCAGCTCTCGGTGCGCGACAACTTGCGGATCGGCGGCTACACGATCCGCCACCGCAAGCAGCTGGACCGGCGGATCGATGAGCTGCTTGAGGCGTTCCCGCGGCTGCGCGAGCGGTATGACGTGCAGGCCGGCCAGCTGTCCGGCGGTGAGCAGATGATCCTGTCGATCGCCCGTGCGCTCGTCCTGAATCCACGGTTTCTGCTGTTCGACGAGCCGTCCGCCGGCTTGTCGCCCAAGCTCGTCGGTGACGTCCTGGTCCGCGCGGCCGAGCTCGCCCGACGCGGGGTGGGCGTGATCATGATCGAGCAAAACATCCGAGAGGCGTTGCGGGTGGCCGACCGGTTGTACGTCCTGGTGGGCGGGCAGAACCGGTTCGAGGGCACTCCCGCCGACGTGGAGGATGACCGCGAGCTGATGCACCTATATCTCGGGGGTCGCTGAACGACGCCCGGTAACTGTCCGCGACCCGCGAGGGCGACTGGAGAGGAATGATTATGTCCAACAACATCAACCGTCGACGCTTTCTGACCCGGGCTGGGCTGGTAGCGGGCGGCGTGGTTGCCGGCCCGAGCCTGCTTGCCGCGTGCGGCGGCGGCCAGCAGGGCGGCGGCGGGGCGACCGACAAGTTCAAGGTCGGCGCCGTGCTCGAACTGTCCGGCGAATCGGCGACCGGTGGACAGATCGCCCAGCGCGGATACCAGCTGTGGGCCGACACGGTGAACAAGGCGGGCGGACTGGCGATCGGCGACAAGAAGTACCAAGTTGATCTGATCGTGCAGGACTGCAAGAGCGATCCCGCCACCGGCGCCGACGCGACGTCCCGGCTGGCCACCGAGGAAGGCGTGAACGCCATCTTCGGCGCGTACACCAGCGGTGTGCAGCTCGCGATGGATCCGATCTGCGCGAAGTACCGGGTGCCGTGCATTGCCGGCTCGGCTGAGTCGCCCGGCGTCTGGAAGAAGCAGCCCGCGTTCACCTTTGGCGTCATCCCCGCCGTCGACACCACGGCAGACCGTTCGATCCAGTCCATCGTGGACACCGCGAATCCCAAGCCGGTCACGGCGGCCGTCGTCGGCGCCAACGAGCCGTTCTCCGACGACACCGCCCAAGGATTCCGGTCGGGGGCTGAAGCAGCGAGGCTCAACGTCGTGCACTTCTCGCTGTTCCCGCCCAACGCCGACCTGGCACCGGTCGCCCAGGTGGTCGCGGCGCAGAAGCCTGACATTGTGGCGGTCGGCGGCCACGACGTCCTGCTGGTCGACTTCGTGAGGGCGATGGCCGCGACCGGCTACACCCCAAAAGCGATCATCGAGCACTACGGAGTCACCGATGCCTCCTTTGCGAAGGCGCTCGGCCGGCAAGCGGACGGCGTGATGGGCATCTCGGTCTGGTTGCCGACCGCGACTTTCAAGGACGACCTGTTCGGCTCGGCAGGCGACTATGCGAAGGCGTTCGAGCAGCAGCACGGCTCGCCACCGGATTACACCGCCGCCGGGTGCAGCGCCGCTGGGCTGGTGCTACAGACGGCGGTCGAGAAGTTGGGTGAGCCGCCGTCGCTGTCCGAGGACGCCCGGGGCAAGCTGAACGATCTGATCGCGGGCACCGACCTGCAGACCTTCTACGGACCAATCAAGTTCGCATCCGAGGGCGACCACTTCCACAACAACACCGCGCTCAACCCGATGCTGGTCCAGATTCAGGGTGGACAGGTCAAGGCGATCGCGCCGCCGGAGTCGGCGGAGGCGAAGATCATCTATCCGCTCGCCCCGCTGGGGTAAGCGCAGCCTGGGGTGCGGTGACAGTCTGCCAGGCACTTTGCATGCCAAGTCCGGCATCTGGACCAGTCGTCCGAAACCGCCTCTTGCAGTGCTGTTTTCAGGTGAGATTTAACGGTAAGGGCTCGTCGCTCGCGTTCCTGCCCCTCCGCGTCGGGCAGCTCGTCCTATTCCGACGATCCCGGGCACTCCGACGAACAGCCTGCTTTGCCCGGCTCACTCGAAAATTCAAGGTGACCCGGAGCTGGTGAGTGGGCTGTGCACTGGTGTTAGGCGGCGTCGGTGCGGGGTTCGAGTGTGACGTTGTATCCGAGGGTTTCGAGTTGTTTGATGGCTCGGGCCTTGGTCTTTGTGGGGTGGTGTCGGGTGTAGTAATCGGGGCCGGGGTCTTGGTAGAAGGTTCCGTTGACGAGCATGTGCCAGGCGCAGATGAGCATCTTGTGTTCGAGCGCAACGACGGCGGTCTGGCCAGCGGCGGACTGGCGACGCGATTTCTTGGTTCCGGAGCGGGTGGGTCGGCGGCCAGCGATACGTCGGAAGCGGGCTCCGAAGTAGGTGTCGGTGCTGCGCGACGCGGACAGCGCGGCCACCCCGAGGGCGGCCTTGAGGTGGCGGTTGCCGGGCAGGGTCTTGGCAGATTTGACCCGGCCGGCCGACTCGTTACAGCCGGGCACGACCCCCGCCCACGACGCCAGGTGCTCGGCGGTGGGGAACACGCTCATGTCGGCGCCGGTTTCGGCGATGAACACGTTGGCGATGATCTGTGACCAGCCCGGGATGCTTGTCAGGAGTTTGCGGATCGCCTGAAACGGGGCGATCGCTTCCTCGATGCGGGCATCGAGGCGGTCGATGTCGGCCTCGTGGGCGTCGATGCGATCCAGATACAACTGCACCATGAAGGCGTGGTGGTCGTTGAAGCGTCCCTGTAGCGCTTCGGTCAGAGCGGGGATCTTCTTGCGTAGCTGGCGTTTAGCCAGATCGGCGAGCACGGCCGGGTCGCGTTGGCCCGCGATGAGCGCTTCGAGCATCGCCCGTCCCGAAACTCCGGTGATCTCGCACGCCACCGACGACAGTTTGATCCCGGTGTCTTCGAGCAGCGTCTCCAGGCGCCGAATCTCTTTGGTACGGGCCTGAGCGATAGTGGTGCGGGCCCGGGTCAGATCCCGTAGCACCCGGATGGGTTCGGGGGGCACGAACGAGGCACGGACGAGCCCGTGAGCACCCAGCTCAGCCAGCCAGGCCGCGTCCGAGACGTCGGTCTTGCGGCCGGGCACATTGCGGACGTGGCGGGCGTTGACCAGAACCACGTTCAGTGCATCGTCGAGCAGAAAGTAGAACGGCTTCCAGTACGCCGCGGTCGACTCGATCACCACACACGTCACCCGCTCAGCGATCAGATGCTCCCGTAACGCCAGAATGCTGCCGGTCATTGATGTCCACGTGGTCACCGTCGACGACGTGGCTTTGCGGCCGCGGCCCTGCACGCGCACGCACACCTTGGCGTCCTTCTTCGACACGTCAATGCCCGCGCACCGCGGATGAATCACCTCCATGACAGTTCATCGCCCTTTGCAGTCAAATATGTTGTGTTGCAGTGTGTTTCGGGGAGGGCTGAAATGAAGCAGAAGTCTCACTCGCGTGCTCACAGGCAACAATCAACATCCCTCGCACAACCACCAAGGGACGCCCTCCAGCCCCACGCTCTAGGGACGTGCTCCCTGACAACAAGCCGGGACGGGGTCGCCGAAACACCCTTCAAGGGTCAACCCAGGCCACGGCGAACGCAACCACGCACCCAACCGCACAGGCAGGCCTTTTCATCCCCCTACACCGGGGCGCAGCCCCCTGAACGCTCTGAGCGACAGTGTCGCCAATTACCTTGACTGCCTGGCTATTCAGCGACAGTGTCGTCCAAAGCTGGGCCGTTCACATACTGCGACGGCGGGCTCAGGGTCGGAACTGCAGGATCCGGTCGTCGCCGTCGCGAGGGCTCCCCCGACCGTCGCCGTTGCTGGTGGTGAACCACAGCGGTGCCGGATCGGCCAACGAGCCGTCGGCGCCGACGCACCGCTACGCCGCCGCAATGTCGGTGAGCCTGGAACTGCTCGACCCCGAACCGCACCGCGACGCGCTGTTCACCGCGATCAAGAAGGAACGCGAACAACTGCGGGAGAGCCGGCGCCGCGCCTACGACGAACTGGCCCGCATCCTCAACACGTTCGACACCTCGTTCCCCGACTGGTCACCGAGCAGGCGCCCGACGCGATCCTCACCCTGCACCGCGTCGCCGAGCAGGAGGGCGTGACGTTGTTGTCGCGCCGACGATCAGCCGGGTGGCGGTGGCGGTGGCGGTGGCGGTGGTGGTGGCGGTGGCGGTCCGAAGAAAGGCAAGGTAAACGGCGGCAGCCCCGGAATCTCCACCACAGGCATGCCCTCCGGAGGTGGCGGTGGGATGTCCGGCGGGCGCTCGACCGGACGTGGCGGCGGTGCCGGCGCAATCCCGTTGCTGGTGTTGATCGTGATGATCGACCCTGGGAAGGTCTGACCGCTCGGCGAGGTCCCCACGACGGTGCCATAACGGGCTGAACTGTTCACCGATGTCGGCTGGTCGGCGACCTGGAAACCGGCCTCCTTGAGGCGCTGACGCGCCGCATCCACGTCCAGGCCGGACACACTCGGTACCCGGCCGCCCGGCGCGCCCTCGACGTAAAGCGGGTCGGTTGGCGGCAGATGCACTTCGCCGAAATTGGTGGCGATCGGCTTCATCGCCTCGAACCAGGTACGTGCAGGCTCGTTGCCGCCGTACAGGTCACCGCTGCCGCACGCACGCAGTGGGAAAGAGCAGATGCCGGACGGCGTGGTGGAATCGGCGAAGATGTAGTTCGCCGCGGCATAGCGGTTGGTGAAGCCCACGAAGCCCGACGACCGATGCGACTCGGTGGTGCCGGTCTTGCCGGACATCGGCAGATCCCAGCCGACGGAGCCGGCCGCGCCCGCCGCGGTGCCGCCGCCCTTGTCGTCCTTGCTCAACGCGTTCGCGAACGTATTCGCCAGTCCTTCGGGCACCGCCTGGTCGCACGACGCGATGGTGTACGACACCTCGTTGCCGTGGCGGTCGAAGATCTTGTCGATCGGGTTCGGCGGACACCACGTCCCACCGGAGGCCAGCGTCGCCGCCACATTGGCCAGCTCGAGCGCGTTGAGCTGGAACGGGCCCAGGGTGAACGAGCCGATGTTCTGTCGCTTGATGAAGTCGGCCAGGCTTTCGTTGCTTCCCGGGTCATAGGCCCGCGCCGTCGCCGGAGTCGCGTAGGAGCGCAGCCCCAGCCGGACCGCCATGTCGACCGCGCGGGGAACGCCCACCTGTTGAATCAGCTTGGCGAACGCCGTGTTTGGTGAGGTGGCCAGCGCGTCGGTCACGTTCATCGAGCCGCGGTAATTGCCCGCGTTCTTCACGCACCAGGTGTCCTTGGGACAGCCTGGCGTATCGCTGCTGCCCAGGCCCTTGGCTTGGAACGAGCCAGGGATAACCAGTTGAGCGTCGATCCCCATGCCCATTTCGAGCGCCGCAACGGTGGTGAAGATCTTGAAGATTGAGCCGGCCCCGTCGCCGACGAGCGAAAACGGCTGCGACTGCACCGTCTCGTTGGCGTCGCTGTTGAACCCATACGTGCGGTTGCTGGCCATCGCCATCACCCGATGCGCGTCCTTACCAGGCTTGATCACGCTCATCACGCTGGCGACCCCGTCCAAGGTCGGGCTGGCGACCTTGTCGATCGCCTGCTTGACCGAAGCCTGCACCATCGGGTCCAGCGTCGTGCGGATCAGATAACCGCCGCGTGCAACTTGCTCCTTGTTGATGCCCGCCCGTGCGAGGAAATCCAGCACGTAGTCACAGAAGAACGCGCGATCGCCGGCGGCGATGCAGCCGGCCGGCAACGCGTTGGGCTGCGGCAGGACGCCGAGCGGTGCAGCCTTCGCGACCCGGAGGTCGCCTGCTTGCTGCGGCAGATTCTCGATCATGGTGTCCAGCACCACGTTTCGGCGTTGCAGCGCGCCCTCGGGGTTGGTGTACGGGTTCAGCGAGCTCTCCGACTGCACCAACCCGGCCAACAGCGCGGCCTGCTGCCAGTTGAGCTGCGACGCGTTGATACCGAAGTAGGTCTGGGCGGCGTCTTGGACGCCGAAGGCGTTGTTGCCGAACGACAACAAGTTCAGGTAGCGGGTCAGAATCTCAGCCTTGGTGAACGTCTTGTCGAGCGTCAGCGCCATCCGGATCTCACGCAATTTGCGTGCCGGAGTGATTTCGACGGCCGCCCGCCGCTCGGCGTCGCTCTGCGCTGTCACCAGCAATTGATAGTTCTTGACGTACTGCTGCTCGATCGTCGAGCCGCCGCGCGTGGTGGGGTCGCCGGAAAGGTAGCCGGACAGACCCGTCAGCGTGCCTTGCCAGTCCACGCCGTTGTGCTCGGCGAACCGCTTGTCCTCGATCGACACGATCGCCAGTTTCATTGTGTTGGCGATCTTCTCGGTGGGTACCTCGAACCGGCGCTGCGAATACAACCACGCGATCGGGTTCCCGGCCGCGTCGACCATCGTCGACACTTGCGGGACGTCACCCGTGAGAAGTTGCGCCGAGCCGTTGGCGACGACATCGGAGGCGCGGTTGGACAACAGCCCGAGGCCCCCCGCTAGCGGGAACATCAGGCCCGCCGCCACTACCCCGGCCAACAGACAGCACCATGTCAGCTTGATGACCGTTAGCCCCGCCAGCCGCCCCTCCGACATGCTTACAGAGTAGTTCTCCTCTTTGACGAAGTCGGCTATTCATGCAGTCGCATGCGCGGATATCGCGGCCAGCTGCTTTCACACGCGAGAACCGGCGAGAGGGTTGGCTATACGACTTGGCTAGCGCGGTTTCCCGCCCACGGGAGAAACCGCGCGGCCGCCGTGGCGATGACCCGCTGATACCCCGAGCCCGTGACGCGCGCCAGCGCATCGAGTGCCTTGGCCTCCCAGCCGATCACCACCCGGGCGCGGCCCTTGCGGACCCCGTCGGCGATCGTCTCCGCAGCCATCTCCGGCGAATGCAGTGCCAGCCGCTTGTCGAAGAACGCCGCAACGCTCTGCGCGTCCTGACCATCGCACACCGTTGCATTCCGCGCGACCGCCGTCTTGATGCCACCGGGATGCACGCACGTCACCGTCACCGGGTGACCGGATACCAACATCTCTTGCCGCAGTGCCTCGGTGAAGCCCCGCACCGCGAACTTCGCTGCGTTGTAGGCACTTTGGCCCGGCACCGCGATCAGACCGAACAGGCTCGAGATGTTCACGATGTGTCCGTCACCCGACGCAATAACATGCGGCAGAAACGCTTTGGTGCCGTTGACCACACCCCAGAAGTCGACGTCCATGATCCGTTCGATGTCCTTGAACTCGGTCTTCTCGACGTTACCGTTGTGCGCGATCCCGGCGTTGTTGTACACCTGGTTCACCCGGCCGAAGTGTGCCACGACATCTTCTGCATAAGCCAACACCGCCTCCCGCTCCGCGACATTGAGGCGGTCGGCCTTCACCTGCGCGCCCAGCGCCTTTACCGCACGCACCGTCTCCGCCAGACCTTCAGCGTCGATATCCGACAGCGCCAACTTCGCGCCCTTGGCCGCCAGATTCAGCGCCAACGCCCTGCCGATGCCCGACCCGGCACCGGTGATGACGGCAACTTTCCCTTCGAACGAACTCATTTCGCTGCTTCCTTTTCGGTCACGTGGGAGCGCAGCCGCGCGCCCATGTCGCTGATCGCCTCGTCGGCCTCGGCGAGAACGCCGGCCTGCAGATGAAAGTCGTGCCACAGGCCATCGAACCTGCGGTGTTCGACGAGTCCTGATC
>Ga0068868_100001201_pt1 | contig 17794 bp, 15 predicted proteins | sample KBSMisM42_FD_64660 | JGI IMG/M metagenome (GOLD analysis project Ga0068868, IMG submission 64660) | Miscanthus rhizosphere microbial communities from Kellogg Biological Station, Michigan, USA - KBS Miscanthus M4-2 | ecosystem: Host-associated > Plants > Roots > Rhizosphere > Soil ...
CAATTCTGGCCATCGTTCCGATTTCGACTTTCTGCTTATTTTCTTCCAGGGTTTGTTTTGCCAGATTGAGGGATCCCTGCTTCACCGCAAGATCTTTCTCAGCGAAAACCAGGTCCCAGTATGCCTTCTGAGCCGTCACCAGAAGGTTGGAGAGCTGAACTTCAAACTGGGCGTCGGAGATCTTCTCGTTGTTCTCGGACTGATAGACCTGCCTTAGATTGATCAGGCTTCCGCGGTTCTGCAGCAGATGCTGGGATACGGAATAAGTAATCTTGCCGACATACGCCGGGTTGAACGTACTGAAGGCATTGTTCGTTTTGGACCGCGCCATCGTCGTTGCGACGCCAATCGTCGTGCCCCACTTGAGATTCTTTGCATAGGAGACCGAGAAGTTGTTCTGGAGCAGGCCCAGTGAACTTGCGCCGTTCAACTGCGAGGTGCTGAACGATGAATTATTAGCCAGGGTCACATTGACAGTCAGTGACGGTTGCAGCACTTTGTAGAACACCAGAGTCTGAAGTGCGGAGGACCGCGGGGTGAATCTGTTGGATTGAATGTCCAGATTCTGGTCGACCATCATGTTGACGACCTCGTTCAAGCTGATGGGTATTTCTCCCGCCTGAAGAAACTGGGCTAACAAGCCTGGGGGGTTCGCAGGAGGTGCCGCTGCCTTTTCTCCTTCGGGGTGATAGTCCCGGAGAAAGTCTTTAACAAAGTTATTGGACTGTGCCCATGCCGGAGCGGCGACAAAGAGAAGTACTAACAATGTCACTAATATTCTGGGTTTCATGTGATCTCCATTATTGGTTGATGGCGTCGAGCACTTCGCGGTAGCTGGCGGGTCCTTCAGTGCTGAACCGGGATTTCAAATTCATTTCGACACTCCACGCCTGCCGGCGTGCTGTCGCTTCGGCCATGATGGGATCGATCCCGATGGCACGAAGGGTTTCGGCAACTTCTTCCATTTCGTGAGCGCGCCGTTCTCCGTGAATGACGACGCGGCGGATCATATAGTCTGCAAGCTTCTTCCAGTCGATTCCGGGAAAACTCTCATTAAGAGATGCGAACACACGATCGTCAGCATTGAAGTGACAGGCCCCAAGAACACATTCGAACATCAACGCTTCCAATCCCTTCACCACGATACTTCGGCACATCTTCACGGCCGCTGCTGTTCCGACCGGGCCTTGAACTGCTTCCAGGCGCATTCCGAATGGTGCCATTGTTTCGACAAACAGTGCCGCGCCATTTCCTCCTAGCAGCATAGGGACGCGGTGCCCATATGGCCCAACGGGTGCCATCACTGCCACTTCCACATATACGGCATTACGGCTTCGAATGATCCCGTCGATTTCCTGCTTGAGTGCCGGAGAAACGGAATTGATGTCCGCATAGATGTGATGACTGTCGAGATACGGTGTGATTTGTTTGGCGGCGTCGATCGCCGAACGGGCGGTGACTGCTGAAATCAGGATATCGCTGGCTTTTGCCAGCGCCGCGGGCGATTCCACGACCTTCGCTCCGTTGAATGCCGCCCGATCCTGAACATCAAGGATATCGAATGTAAACAGCCGATCCAGTCCCTCCGATCGTAATCCGCTGGCGATGAGAGATCCGGCTTCGCCAAAGCCAATGAAGCCAATTGCCGGATTCCGGTTCAAAGCCGAACTCCCTTTCGGCAGGCTATTTCCTGCCTGCCGTAACGATCTCACCCATGTTCTAGTCCTTAAACTCGTCTACGTACGAAACACCCAATTCTGTCAGCTTGGCGCGCAATCCGTAAAAATCCAGGCCCAGTTCGCCTTTTCGAAGCCGTTCGCGCGATTTTGCTTCCTTGGCGATTCTTTCTTTGGAAGCAGCTGCCACCGCATCGGCATCATCTCGCCGGATGACGACGACGCCGTCTGCATCCGCCACAATCACATCGCCGGGCTGAATGGGCGCCCCCGCGCAAACCACCGGAATATTAACGGATCCGGCCGTATTTTTCACGGTGCCCTGGGCGTGGATGGCTTTGGCCCACACCGGGAAACCCATCTCCGTGATATCGGTGACGTCGCGAACCCCGGCATCGATGATCAGTCCGACAACTTTATGCGTCATACAAGAGGCGGCGAGAAGATCGCCGAACATGCCATCCGTTGATTCCGATGTTGTGGTCACGACGAGAATGTCTCCGGCCTGCACGACCTCCATTGCAGCATGAATCATCAGGTTATCTCCCGGATGACACGACACTGTGACGGCGCTTCCCGCTGCGCGCGCAGCGGGATAGATTGGCCGCATGTAAGGACGCATCAATCCGATTCGCCCCTGGGCTTCATGAACGGTGGCAACGCCATATTCCCCGAGCATTCGAATAGAGTCGGGATTGGCGCGTTGAATTTTGCGTACGATCGTTGGTTTCACAATTCCTCAGCTTGCGACGGGGATGGAATCAGAGTTACTGAGTATTCCGTCGGCTCGGAGACCTGTCAAGCGGATTTCGGCGTTCGGTTGCAGCATCACCCTAAGTTATTTTGGGTTCGTTAAGCCTTTTGCCCTTCAGGACATGAGGACGAGTCCGTTGCGGATGAACCGGAGGCCCTTTCCACTGATATGCGACAAATACTTCAGAGAGATCGGTGACGCCGGTAGAAGAAGCGTGTGCTGAAGGAAGGCGCCAAAACTGGGATGTTCTCTCGATCACTAAGTGCTTACAATCCAGTCATTTGCGGTATCCTGCCGAGAAATCCGGAATTCGTCGGAATACTTTACATCACCGCTTCTGCACCACGTAAGTCAAGCCACCCAAGGAGCTAAGACCGAAGAGGAGCCCCTGTGACGATCTGTCATGTCGGATTTCCTTACAACTGTCGATCAAGACAAGTCGTAAGCAAGATCCGACGGGACCTGATCGCTATCTCCAGGCTCGCTGTATCTCACTCATACATAAAGTGCTTGGGTCCGCTGGGGCAGAAGCTCTCAATCTGCATTCATTTGGTCCAGTGATTGCTGAACATAGGCCGAGAGCATGTCGAATGGGTGAATTAGCCTTGGCGTAGCTCAGAAACAATTCGGAATCGAGGTAAATTATGAAAAAAACACTTTTTGCCGTTATCGCACTCTTGGTCGGGTCCGTCGCTGCAAACGCGAATACCTTAACCCTGACGGCCGTTAACGGCAATCTCTATCAGCAAACGGTGCAGAGCCCCTGCATATTCTCCAATCCTTCATGTCAGAATGGTACTTTCAACACAACCGATCTTCCCACCGGCGGTAACGTATCTGGTTATAACTCACTCTCTCCGGTCTATTCCGGCGCCACTATCCTTGGGATCATAGGAACAGGCAATTCCATTACTCTGGGCATCGATATCAATCAGGCGTCCGGCCAGCCAGCCCAGACTCTGACCACTTTTGAAATGCTCAAGAATGGAGTCGTCGTCGATACCTTCACAGGATCGACAGGAAACGTTGCAGCAACCAACAACGGAAACGGGTACGCGGACTTTATTCTGACCGGGTTCTCCAGTTTTCTTAGCACAGACACAATTCAGTTCCATTTGGTCTTCAACGATGCCAACGACGGAACGGAGAATGTGTTTCTCATCGGCGGTACATCCACCAACGTTCCCGAGCCCTCCAGTCTTATGACATTGGGCTTCGGACTGTTGATCCTGGCGTTCACTTCGCGGAAACTCGCACGAAAGAACAGCTAAGAACCCGTATCCGGATCTAGCTTCATTTCACCCAATCGACGAACAATCGGCTTTTCACTCTGTGAAAAGCCGATTTTTTTTAGGAGATCGAGCGTTAGGGGACGGACCTCAGGAAATTTCAGGTTCACGGGCGTAGCGGGTCCCAGTTCTAGACCGTCCCCACAGCATTTTGAGCGCAACGGCTTTCCGGGCTTTCTACTTCAGCTTCCACCAGGATTCACCCTGGTGGACCGCATGTTGCGCACCCGCCGGTAGCCTCCCGCCTAAGCGCAAACCGGATGATCCCCGAATCGGAAATTGAGAAATACTTCGCTCGGGGGTGATGGTCCTTCCTATACTTCCTCTCCGTAAGCTGTGGGACCTCATTCATCAAAAGAAGGGAATCAATGCATTATGAATCGTCGAGACTTATTCAGGAATACGCTGACAATGTCGACTTTGGCATTCGGGGCAAAAAGCATGTCCGCTGCGCCGGTTCCTGCTGCAGAATTTCCAAAGGCGCCGGGTCTGACGAAATCTGTAGCGGAATTTATCGTCAATACGAAGTATTCGGAAATTCCCCCGGACGTCATCGAACTTGGCAAGAAATCCATACTTGACGGCTTTGGCCTGGCGCTGGCGGGTTCTGCCTCCAGCATGGGGCCACTGGTGCGGCAGTATGTGAAGACATTTGGGTCTGCGGAAGAGAAGGCCAGCATCATCGGGACCGTGATGAAGACCCATCCGCGTTTTGCGGCATTCGCAAACGGGGTTTCAATCCACGCCGATGATTTTGATGACACGCAGCTTGCCGTCGCGAAGGATCGTATCTATGGATTGCTGACACACCCCACGGTTTCAGTTCTGCCTCCGGCACTTGCGATTTGCGAAATTTCCCGGCGGACGGGTCGAGATCTGATGCTGGCGTATCACGTGGGAGTCGAAGTTGAATCCAAAATTGCCGAAGCGATTTCACCTCGCCACTACGATGAAGGGTTTCACACGACCGGAACCTGCGGGAGTCTTGGCAGCGGAGCGGCGTGCGCGAAACTGCGGGGACTGAACGCGCTGCAGACCGCTCATACACTCGCCATCGCTGCCGCCCAGGGCGGAGGCTTCCGAGACAATTTCGGTTCGATGACCAAGCCATTTCACGCTGGCCACGCCGCGGAAAATGGAACCGTTGCGGCGGACCTGGCCTCACACGGATGGACGGCAGCCGAAGATATTCTGGAGGCGCCGTTGGGTTTTTTTCAGGCTGCCGGCGGAAGCTTCGATCCCGGCTCCATCGTCGGAAAACTTGGCCGGCCCTGGACGTTCACGTCTCCCGGTGTGTCCATCAAGCCGCATCCGTCCGGATCGCTGTCTCATCCCGCGATGGGTGAAATGTCGCGGCTGATTCGACAGAACGACATCAAGCCCGCCGAGGTTGAGAAAATCGATCTGGGTGCAAATCACGCGATGGTAACTTCGTTGCTTCATCATCAACCGACAACCGGACTGCAAGGCAAATTCAGCATGGAATATTGTTTGAGCATACTTCTGTTGGAGCGCAAGGCCGGACTACCCGAATTCCAGGATTCGGTCGTCCGCCGCGGCGATGTACAGGAAATGATGAAGCGTGTGAATTTCTACATCGATCCGGAAGCTGAAAATGCAGGGCTGGATAAGATGACGAGCATTCTCCGGATTCATTTGAAAGGCGGAAAGGTGCTTTCCGGCCGCGCGGAATTTGCCAAGGGCAGCCCCGCGAATCCCATGACCTACGACGAAGTCGCCGACAAATTCCGAGGTTGCGCCGAATTTGCGAAATGGCCGGCCGCGAAAACAGAATCGGTGATCGCATCGGTAAAGTCGCTGGATAATTTACCCGACGTCAGCAAACTCGTCTCTGCATTGACGTCCTGACGGCGACCGGTTCACCAAAGATGTTCTTCGCCATTCCATTTAAGGAAGTGGCCCGAGTCCGACAACTCCAATCGGTCAATCAGCCGGATCAATGCCGATACGCTTTCCTGCACAGTCAGTTCGGCTTTCGAACCGCCCATGTCGGTTTGAACCCATCCTGGATGTATGGGACAGACAATGATGTTTTCGGAACGCAAGTCGACAGCGAGCCCCTGCATGACTTTGTTTACCGCGGCCTTGGACGAACGGTAGGCATAGTTGCCCGTCGATGTGGGACGCAGCATGGAGCCCAGCTGGCTGGAGAGTGTAATGATGCGGGGCTTTCGCGATCGGCGCAGGTTGTCCAGAAGGGCTACGGTGACACGGAACGGTGAAATTGTATTGACGGCAAGAGTCAACGCCCAGCGCGAGTAGTCCATTTCCTGGATATCCTGCTTTTCACCGCCGCTGATGCCGGCATTATTGATGAGCACATCGATGGTTTCGTTGTGGAGCGCGTCGGCAAGCGTCCTTACTGAGTGCTCGTCGGTCACTTCAAGCGGATAGACCCGCAGCGTTTCCGGATTGGATTGCTTCAACTTCGAAAGTGTTAGTGCGGCTTCCGGAGTGCGGCAGGCCGCGAACACGCGCGTTTGCTTCTTCAGATATTGGCGTGTGAGTTCGAGTCCGATTCCGCGATTTGCGCCGGTGATGAGTACGGTTTCCATTTTAGCAGTTTACCTGTAGAGGCGGTCTATGACTGTCCCTACAGGATGCTACAATCCCGCCATGATCATCAAAAGGCTGAGCTGGATTCTTATTGTCGGGGCATGGACATGCACCGCGTTCGGCGCCGCAGCCGCACCGTGCGACCGCGCATGTCTGAAGGCGACGTTGAATCAATACCTCACCGCCATGCTGGCGCACAAACCGGTGGCTGCTCCGCTCTCGCCTGGATTTCGTCAGACGGAGAATGCCGTTGTGCGGCGAGTCGGCACCGGCCTTTGGGAAACGGTACTTGGCATGGGCGAAGTGCAGCGACGCTACTATGACGCGGAGACACAGCAGGCTGGATTCTTCGGATTACTGGAAGAGCCCGGCGGGCTGACAATAGCGACACTTCGGCTTCGAGTCGAAGATCGGAAAATTACAGAAGCCGAATGGGTGCTTTCTCGCAAGGGCGACCCGGGACTTGGTCCGAATGGGGGCCAGCAGGCTGACGCGGCATATCACGATCCCGCCTATCTTGTCGCGCATCCACCACCAATGGAGCGCATCGTTCCGAAAGCGGAACGCCTTTCGCGTACGGATCTGATCGCCATCACCAACACCTACTTCGACGGGCTGTCCGCTCATGACGGCAAACAGATCCTGGCATATCCGGGATGCATTCGAGAAGAGAACGGGGTGCTGACCACGCAGCGCGCCTTGCAGGGCGGCGGTCTGTCCGACTGCACCTCCGAAGGCGCCATGGCCAATATTTTCGCCGTGACGGCGCGACGGTATTCCATCGTCGATGAAGAAGCTCAGGCAGTCCTGGGTATCGTGTTGTTTCAGCGAAAACCCGGCGTCGCCATGCGGCGAAATCTCCTGAGCGAATGGTTTTTCATCGAACAGGGAAAAATCCGCACGATTTTTGCTTCGATGTACTACCCCGAACAGGAAGCCATGATCCCTAACTGGCCGCCCTTTGATGGCAACTGGCCGATACAGCCGCCGCCCAAATAGTTCGCGGCATCGGCCGGCGTCGTTGCGGTCATATTCCAAATGAAGATATGATGCCGCGAGTTTCTGTTTCGGAGAAAGCACATGAAATCAAAAATTCGCCGATGGAGTCGTGCACTGGTCCTCTGTTCGCTTGCCGGATTTTTCACGATAACGACGGGAGCCCAGCAACCGCAGACGGTGGCACAGGGCGTGTACACCGACGCACAGGCTGGACGGGGTCAGGCTGTTTACAATGCGCGGTGCTCCACCTGTCACGGCGCGACACTCGCAGGACGCACCGGCCCGGCGCTGACCGGAGATGATTTCAACGGGATCTGGGCGCGTCAATCCGTATCGGATCTCGTCCAGAAGATCTTCAACACCATGCCAAAGGACGATACCGGAAAGCTTTCGCTTCAACAGAGCACCGACATTGTGGCCTACATGCTTCAGGTCGGCAAGTTTCCGGCGGGCAGGGCCGACCTGCAGGCTGATGATGCCGCATTAAAACAAATTACTTTTCCGACGCCGACGGTGACTTCGCCAAAGCCGGCTCCCGCAAACGCGACGCTGTTACCGCCGGTCGGTAATCTCGCGCAAGTGATGCGCGGTATTCTCTTCCCGAGTTCCAACATTGTTTTCACGGTTCAGAGCGTCGATCCCGGCGCCAAGAAGGCGACCGGCAACGGCGACCTCAGCACGGCAGGAGGTTTTGACTGGCTGACCTGGGGAGGCTCTGTATATAGAGGATGGGACCTTGTGGACTACGCCGCTGTTTCGGTCGGTGAGGCTGCGACTTTAATGCTGACGCCCGGCCGCCGCTGCGAAAACGGCAGACTCGTCCCGGTGGATGATCCCGACTGGAAAAAGTTTACGGCGGAACTCGCGGAAGCTGGCAAAGCGGCATACAAGGCGTCGCAGACTCGGGACCAGGCAAAGGTCAGTGACTCCACCAATCAGTTAAACGATTCCTGCTCGCACTGCCATGGCGTGTATCGCGGCAGAACACACTGTGTGAAATAGTGTTTCGTTCCGGGACTTGGAAGCTTCTATTTTCTCGCGATATTCGGTGCGCCGTGATCCTCGCCTTCTTTCTCGCCGCCGGCGCGCTGCTGGCCCAGGATGCGCCGGTACTGATCAATCAGAACGGAACCGTCGCTGGAGTGTTGCGCGATTCTTCGGGGGCTCCGGCGGTTGGCGTTCGGGTTTCGGCAATGGCGCGTCCGGACGAAGTGAAGGATCTTTTGGCCGCTTCGTCGTTTGGTGCATTGGCCGAGACCGACAGTGCGGGCCGCTTTCGTCTGGAAAACGTTCCTCCCGGTCGCTATTACATTGTTGCGGGACGAGTCGATGCCCCCACCTATTATCCTGGAACGGTGCAGCTCAGCGAAGGCAAGGTTGTTTTGATAACGCCTGGCATTAGTGTTGAGGGAATCAATTTCGTCCTGAACAATGGCAGTGTTGGCCGCGCCAATCCCGAACTCGGCGGAGCCGCCGCGTGGGTGATTCCCATTCAAACGCGTATTGAAGGCGGTGGCAAAATTCCATTATTCGTCGCCGGACTATTTCCAGTGCTTCGCCTGACACGATACAACGGCGCACGCACAGACGTTTCGTTGAACACGCCCAGCGTGACAGTGTCGGAGCCGGGTTACCTGAATAATCCAGCGTCGGTTCCCGACTATCGCGTGACCATCGAGAATCTGCCGAGCACGTACACGCTGAAATCCCTGACCTTTGGTTCCACGGATCTTCGAGTCGATGCTTTGAAGCTTCCGAGAGGCAATGCGGGTTCGACGGTGACACAAAGCATCGTTGTCACATTGGCCGTTCCTGCCCCGCCGCAGCCGGCGGGAGTCCGTGTCAGCGGAAAAATTCCTGGAGATTCGAAACGCGGAATTTATATTTCGGGAAACTCGGGCACGATCTATGCCGACGGCACCTTTGAGTTCCTTGGAGTTCCTCCCGGCCGGCATAACATCGTGACGCTCGATAATCCCGGCGCGGCCCGTTCGCTGGGTGCAACGCTGGTCGTGGGCGATCGCGAACTCGCCAATATCGAACTGGGAGAGATTTCGGTGGCGCCGCTGAATTCCGATCAGCCTGCGCCGCCATCGCCGCCGGACGGAAGGCTTCCAGGTGTCCGGATAACGCCGGCGTCCATTCACGGTCGAGTGGTGGATGGGGATACTCACGAGCCTTTCAATGCCGGCAAAATCGTGTTGAACGACAATTTCGGCTTCCCGTTCCCATTGAATGACGACGGGAAATTCGATATTCCCAGCCTTCTTCCCGGAAGTTACATTCTGGATGGCGTTGTTTTTGGAATAGGGAACGTCCGTCTTGCCATCGAACTCGACGAACAAGATACTTCGATTGAGCTGACTCTCACTTCCAAAGCCAGGGAATGAACTACTGCAGGCCGGCCATTTCCGTCGCGAATATCAAGGCCATACCTCCACCACGGGGATCCCGTCCGAGAATTGCTGCACGATTGAGATAGTCCTTCAGGGAAGGCTGTTTGTTCGTCGACTCGCAGACATCCATCAATTGCCCGTCCGCTCCGATGCGGGAAAGAATGGCCTGCCAGGCTTTGTCCACCACGGGTTGATAAGTCGCGCGGTCGAGCCACCCGCGGCGGATGCCGCGCTGCATCGAAGTTGCGATCATGGCGGTGGAAGTAAACTCGGAGTACGCTCCCGGATGATCGATGACCTCTCGCCACATGCCTTCTTCGTTTTGAAATCGAACGAGTGTTGCCATGTGCTGCTGGAATGCGCGCAGCACGGTACCGTATTGCGGATGATCGATTGGAAATTCCGACAGCGTTAGTGCCAATCCCATGGCGGGAAATGCATTGCCTCGACCCCACGCAGCATCGGTCAGAGGCGAATGTCGATACAAGCCATCGGGCCGGAGAACCAGTTTCTGCATGAATGCCAGATGCCGAGCGGCCATGTCGAAATATTTGCGATCGCCGGTAAACTTGCCGGTCTTGGCGAGAATCGGGATTGCCATAAAGACCGAGTCGCTCATTTCATCATGGAAGGGCATGGACTCCTTCATCGCGCCAGCTTCAGTAAAGCCAAGGTCTGCCGCACGGCGCACTACCGCGATGTATCGCGGATCGGCGGTTCGCTCGGCGAGTTCCGCAAATACCATGTGGCCGGCAAGCGTCAATGAGTTTGCCCGAAGAAGCGGATCCTTCGTCCCATCGACCCAGGGCGCCGCAAGCTTCGCCACATCGGCCGTGTGACCCAGACGAAGTTGAGCGATCAGGCTCATCCCGGGAAGGTACGTGAGTTGATCGAAGTCGTGACCGTAAACCAGCGCCAGTTCCTCGGCAACTTGTCTGGGGGATCGTCCTCGGCGTCGATCGATCTCCTGATGAGCCTCAGACAGTGCGATTGGATTCGATACAGACTGCAGGAATCCGGCAGCGGGTGTGACGCGTCGAGCGGGAATTTTGCCGACTCCGGCGACGATATTTTGCGATAGCGCTTCCGCCAATCCCGAGTCGGTGTTCCCCGCAATCAGTACGACGTCTGGCGCGTGAATTCCAATCCAACGCCACAGCGCATTCGACTCTGGATCTTCGCGATACGCGACGCCGGCCGGTGGAAAATGAAGTTTTGCGCGATCCGGATTTGCGAGCGGAACCGCGATGAGCCGGAACTGTCGACGATTCTGCGGGAGAGCCTCGAATGTTTGAAGTTCCTTGCGTACGGCGGCCGTCGATACGTCTTCGCCTTCGAGACCACCGATAATCAGCACAGTCGGCGATGACGCAGAAACGCCGGTCACAACGTTCGCATCGATCGTTGCGCCGCTGCCTGCCAATCCCAGATACCATTGCTCCGAGCCGGCGAGCGGAACGACCAGCATCAGGACTGCGAGTATGCGAAGTGCCGTTTTTGAATATCTCATCTTCAATGCGCAGGACCTCCCGTTCAGCGCGCATTATACTGCCGCGGAGATCACCTTGCGAAATCCCTGTCCCGACGGGAGAGGGTGGCCCGCGCCAGCGGACCGGGTGAGGGGTACCTCCACCCGCCGCATCATCTCAACGCAAAGTCCCGGCGGAGCTGGCCAATCGGTGGCTTCGATCGATGGCCTGTGCCTCGCATTCAATCCGTCCCGGCTTTCAGTCTCCTAAGAAACAGGCGGCACATGGATCGCAAAGCCTAGGATGGCAACCGGGTGTGCGAACTCACTTCGTCCACGTCCAGCACGACATCGCCGCCTTGATCGATGTGAAATGCGGAAGTGAATCTGGCGTTCCAGGTGATTTCATCGTATCGGTAGGAAGACCGGGCGTGCACGGTCTGGCTGAACGTGTCGTCGTAGCCTTTGATGAGAATAAGAAACTCGGCCTGGAGGCGTTCGAGGTCCGCGGCAGTTTTACCTTGAAGAGGACTGCTGGCATCGATGGGATGGACGATGGTCCAGGTGAGCGGAAGGTAGTACACACGGTCTCGCTCCAGAGTCAGCCGGTTGTAGCTTCTGGAAAGCGAACCCGGTGGGCCGTCGACAGTCATCAATAAAACGCTGGCCTCAAGTTCCATCAACATGTTTGGACGAAGATTCACAATTCGAAACTGCATGCTGGTGCCATTCTGGTAGGGCGCAACCAGGATGTTGGCACTGAATCCGATTTTCGCTGAAGGTCTCGATATCCGTCCGAAAAGAAGTCCCGTCGCCACCGCGAAGCCCATCAGACCGACCATCGCTTCAAGTGATGCAACGACGTTGGCTGCCGTGCCGTTGGGAGCGAGATTGCCATAGCCCACAGTGGTCAAGGTATGGGCGCTGAAAAAAAATGAGCTGAGGAACCGGCCGTAGTTGTCTTCCTCGCCGTGACCCTGAAGCGCGTTGGGGCCGATGGAGTAATAGATACCGGCGAATACCGTATTGACCAGAAGATAACTCGCGAACACCAGGCCGAAGAACTGTCCCCAACCAATACTGATGACATAGAGGTAAGGATGGACGTCTCTCCAGTGTGTTCTGCGTCGCCGTACGTTGAAGCTCCCATCCTTATTGATGGCGCGCCGCAGAACACCGCCGACCTGCTGTGTAAAGCCAGGGTCAAAAGTGGGTTTGCTCACTTCAGAGTTTTTTCCAATCTGTCGAGTGTACGCATTGCCGGAAGAACCTGTTCAATACTGGATTTGGGTTCGCGGTGTTCCTGAATCGCGGAAATGAACTCTCGATCCTGCAATTCGATGCCGTCCATGGAGACATCCACCTTCGAAACGTCCACCGGTTTATCTGAACCATCGATAAGCTCGTCATATCGGGCGATATAGGTTCCGTTGTCGCAGATGTATCGGAAAAACGTTCCGAGCGGACCCTCGTTGTTGAACGACAATGCCAGTGTACAGACTGCGCCGGAGGGCACCTTCATCTGGATGCTCATGTCCATGGCGATCCCGAGAGTAGGATGAATCGGCCCCTGCATGGCATGGACTTCGGAGGCGACCTGTCCGGTTTGATGCTGGAATTGATCCACCGTGTGACACGCGTGGTGCCAGAGAAGGTGATCCGTCCAGCTGCGGGGTTTGCCTTCGGCATTCATATTGGTTCGACGAAAGAAGAATGTCTGAACGACGAGATGCTGAAGTGTGAGTTCTCCTTTTTTGATCCTGTTGTGAATCCACTGATGGCTGGGATTGAAACGGCGCGTGTGACCTCCCATCGCGGTCAGACCGGTTTCTTTTGCGACCTTCAGGATCATTTCCGCGTCTGCGAGATTGTCGGCAATCGGAATTTCCACCTGAACGTGTTTTCCTGCCCGCATCACCTGAACCGCCTGTTTCGCGTGCATCTGCGTGGGTGACGTCAGGATTGCTGCCTCCACTCCCGGGCGTGCCAGAGCCTCGCCGAGATTCGTGGTCCAATGCGGGATTCCATACTTCTTCGCTACCGCTTCGGTGGAATCGGGACTCCCGCCGGCAATTGTTACGACCTCGGCACCCTTGATGCGTGCGAGTCCGTCCAGGTGTTTCTTGGCGAATGCGCCCTGCCCAACCATACAGATTTTCATGAACGTTCTCCTTATGATGATGTGCTGTAGAAGGGAACCAAATTGAGATTCGACGAAACCCTCGGGTGGTTCCGAAGCCGCGATTCTTAACATGGCGCTTCGGAAGCACCCGCTTCTCCTGATGTCGGATACGCTTCGCGATCCCGTTGCCCTCCGGACTCATTAGGACAACTTTTGTTCCCCCACCTATTCACTGCTTCTGGCCGTTCTTCCAGTCGGTTATGATGCCAAACTTTCGCGACCATAGATAAGTCAAATCGCCCGCGGGATGGGATAACATGCCGCCATGCCTAATTTCGAATCTCGCGCCGAGCTGGATCCCCGGGCCGTCCGCAGACTTGTCACGCGAGTTGCTCTAATTGTTATTGTCCTCGTTGCGTTGGTTCAGTCCATTTCCATTTACGTGGAGAGCCTCTGGTTCCAGAGTGTCGGCTACAGCGCGGTGTACTGGTACCAGTTGCGGGCGCAAGGCTTGACATTCCTGGCATTCGGTATCACTTCTGGAGTTCTGGTGTGGATTCTCTTCCGGCTGGTGACTCCGTCCGGAAGCAGGCCCAGGGGATCGTTGATCCGGTTTGGCAATGAGCAAATCAGTGTGCCGTCTTCGGATTCACTTCGGAAGTTCGCATTGCCCGTTGCGGCAATTCTCGGGCTTCTGTTCGGTCTGGCCTTTAGCGGCGACTGGAACACCTTCGCTCTCATTCTAAACAGGCCCGCAGCCAGCGGCGTTGTCGACCCGATCTTCGGACAGCCACTGTCGTTCTATTTCTTCACTCTTCCCGTACTGGAAGCCGTGGCAGGATGGTTTCTCGCAATCGCTTTCATCGGCATTGCCGCTGCGGTGGTTACCGCAATCACCGATGTCACTGGAAAGTTCAAAGGTGTTTCCATTGCACTTGGGGTCCTGCTTCTGGCGATAGCCGCCGAAACCTACGTCTATCGGTATTCGCTCATACTGAATGCAAATAACCTCATCACAGGTGTGGGCTATGTCGACGATCATGTCGTGCTGCCTGGACTCTGGTTTGTAATCGCGGCCCTCGCTGTCGGGTCCCTGATCGCGTTTACCAACGTGCGTGCGGGACTTGCCCGGAATTTCGTTGCCGCACTGGGCCTCCCGCTGGCGACCTACATGGTGGCCGGCGTCCTGATTCCGGGATATGTTGCCACGTTCGTTGTTCGCCCCAACGAGTTCGTCAAAGAGACGCCATACATCAAGAACAATATTGAATTCACGCGCAAGGCTTTTGGTCTGGATCACGTCGAAGAGATTCCTTTTGTTCCCCGGGAAGCGAACGCCGTATTCGATCCGGCGGCACATGCGCCGACCATCGACAATATCCGGCTCTGGGACTGGCGTGCGTTGCAGGCGACTCTTCGTCAGATTCAGGAGATTCGAACGTACTACGACTTCAAGGATGTGGACATCGACCGGTACATCATCAACGGCCGCCCTCGACAGGTGATGCTGTCCGCACGTGAACTGGATCGAAACAAGCTTCCCGCCGGAACTTTGAATTGGGTGAACGAACGTCTGGTGTACACCCACGGCTACGGTGCCACGATGAACACAGTGACGGATTTCACGCGAGAGGGATTGCCTCAGTTCATCCTGTCGAACATGCCCGTCCAGAGCACAGCGCCGGAAATACAATTGAAGCGACCGGAGATCTATTTCGGCGAAATCACCGACTGGCCCGTGTATGTGAAGACCAGGCAAAAGGAATTCAACTATCCGGAAGGAGAGGCGTCCAGCAACTATTCGGCATACGAAGGAACCGGCGGCATTCGAATGGGCGGATTCTTCCGGCAGTTGCTACTGGCGTGGACAGTCGGAGACCTCACGAAGGTGCCGTTCTCGGAAGACATCACTGCCGACAGCGAGCTGCTCATGCGTCGAAACATCCGGGAGCGTACGGCCGCAGTCGCTCCATTCCTCGTTTTCGACGACGATCCTTATCTGGTGATTGGCAGTGATGGAGGGATGTACTGGCTGATGGATGCCCTGACGTTGTCGGATCGGTATCCTTATGCCCGGCATATCGAAATGGGTCGGCGTTCGGTGAACTATATTCGCAACAGCGTCAAAGCCGTTGTGAATGCGTATGACGGTGCCGTGTCGTTTTATGTCTTCGATCCCCAGGATCCGTTGATCCAGGCATACCAGCGAATGTTTCCCACTCTGTTCAAACCGGCGTCGGAAATGCCGGAAATGCTGAGAGCGCACGTGCGGTATCCGGAAATATTGTTTCAGGCCCAGGCAGTAATGTATTCGACATTTCACGTGACCAATGAACAGGCCTTCTACAACAAGCAGGATCTGTGGACCATCGCTCAACAGAGCCGAAGTCAATCCGGACAGCGCCAGTCGAATGTCATCGAGCCGTTCTTCAGCTTGATGCAGTTTCCGGGCGAGAAAAATGCGGAATTCAACGCCATCCTCCCATTCACGCCGGCCAGCAAGAACAACATGATTGGCTGGATGGCGGCTCGCAGCGACGGAGCAGCATATGGGTCATTGCGGGCTTACCAGTTTCCGAAGACGAAGTTTATCGATGGTCCTCTGAATGTGGAGGCTCGTATCGATCAGGATCCACAACTGTCGTCACAGCTCACGTTGTGGAATCAGCAGGGATCGACAGTGATTCGCGGAGATCTGCTCGTGATCCCGCTCGAAGATACTCTGCTGTTTGCTGAGCCTATCTATCTCCAGGCGGAAAAAAGTCCGATGCCGGAACTGCGACTGGTTGTTCTGATTACTCAGGACCGGCTGGCTTTCGGTCCGAGATTCTCGGACGCGCTGATGTCGCTGATGGCGGGACAGTCGGGTTCCGTACCTGGACCGTCAGCAACGACAACGACAACGTCAACGTCGTCTGCTCTTTCGACAACGAAGCAAATGATCGATCAGGCCAATCAGGCGTTCAATGATTATCGCCGTTTGACTTCCGAAGGGAAGCTTGGAGAGGCCGGAGCGAAGCTGGAAGAACTGAAGCGGGTCCTTGAAGAGATGAAGAAGTAGGAACGTTCGGGGATCTGATAAATTTTGAATTTTCAATTCTTATCCGAGCAGACACGACCCGTGCTTGAATCTCGGATGCAAATTGAGCTTTGAAAAGTGATCAGATCCCGATCCCTGCTACGGCCTTTACTCGCTGTCGTTATCCCTGCGAGTCATGTGCTCGTATGTCCGGGACATCACCTTACTCACCGGAGTGCCGGATTCAATGTCGGCAATCAATTCGGCCTCACGAGCGACAAGCGTTTCAGCCTGTTCCACGACGGCCTGCAGGTTTTCAGCGGCGATAAATACCACTCCACTTCCATCCGCAATTACCCAGTCTCCGGGGCGGACGGTAATGGAACCAATGATCACGGGCGTATTGAATTCCGTTTCAATCACGCGGCCGCGAGCAGTGACGGGCAGCACTCCACGCCCAAAAACCGGAAAGCCCAGTTCCCGGCTTTCGTCGATGTCGCGACAGATTCCATCGACGATGACTCCGGCAATCTTTCGCATACGCGCTGCCCGAGAAAGTATTCCTCCCCAGCCAGCGCAGTCGGATCGTGAATGGTGCTCGACGATAATGATTTCGCCAGGTTTCGCGGCTTCGATCGCAGCTGTGCACAAATGGCGTTCCGCGGTTCGGCCGTTTGCAGTTTCCAGCCGGACAGTCAGAACGGGACCGGTAATCTTTGAATCCGTGGAAAGGCGCTCCAGACCGGGAACGACACCGGTGAATCCCAGTCTGTCGAGTGCATCGGACACGACGCATGTGTCGAGCCGTCCCAGGCGCTTTTGAAAGCTGCTCGTGGCTTCAACCATTATTGTTTGGGGCTGACGGCTTTCTTTCCGTCGACGGTCTTGTCTTCGACACCCACTTCCACCATTTTCTTTCCGGATTCGACAACGACATACTTGTTCTCCGGATCGGAGAAGTGGATGGTGAGGCTGTCATTCACTTTCAGGCTTGGAAACGAGAAGTAATCCGGAAACTGCGCCCGAAGCAGAGGAGTAATTTGATGCAAATTGTCTGCGAAGGCATCGCCGAAGGTGTTCCTGCCTCCTCCCTGGGCGCTTTCGTGGCACACCGAGCAGTCTCCATTCTTGATCTTCGCGAACGGATCCTTTTCATAGGTCGTCAGCAAATCCGGAAGCGCGACGGCGGAAACCACAGGAATCGCGAACAGCACAGGCAGGACAAATTTAGGAATACGTCTCATTTCTTTTGTAAGCTCCACTTTGTCGGCAACGACTTGTACTTTATGGAAGTCACCGAAGAAGTGTCAATGGAGGACGCATGAATCGAACAGGCGATATCGAAATGATGTTGTTGCGGGAACTGGAAGGATTTGAGCGCGAAGTATCTCTATATCCCGATGACGAGACTCTGTGGAAGACCTTGCCCGGTGTGACGAATTCCACCGGTAATCTGGCGATGCACGTTGCCGGAAACCTCCAACACTACGTCGG
>Ga0068868_100001202_pt1 | contig 17793 bp, 11 predicted proteins | sample KBSMisM42_FD_64660 | JGI IMG/M metagenome (GOLD analysis project Ga0068868, IMG submission 64660) | Miscanthus rhizosphere microbial communities from Kellogg Biological Station, Michigan, USA - KBS Miscanthus M4-2 | ecosystem: Host-associated > Plants > Roots > Rhizosphere > Soil ...
GGACGCCGGCCGGGTCGAGGCGGCGCGCCTGGACGACGAAGCTGCTGCCGTCGAAGCGGTCCCAGACGACGGTCGCCGCGCCGTCGGAGTCGATCGCCAGCTGCGGCTCGGCGGCGCTGCGACCGGCGGCCGAGAGGTTGACCGCGCTCGCCGCGGGGGCGCCGGCGGCGGAGACCCGGCGCTCCTGGATCACCCAGTTGGCGCCGTCGAAGCGGTTCCAGACGACGGTGGCGACGCCGTCGGGGGCGATCGCCACCCGCGGCTGGATCGCACTCTCGCCGGCGACCGAGAGGTCGGCGGGCGCCGCCTCCAGGACCCCGGCGGCATCGACCCGCCGTTCCTGGACGACCGAGTCTTCGCCGTCGAAGCGGCTCCAGACCGCGGTCGCGGTGCCGTCGGCGGCGACGGCGACCTGCGGTTCGACGGCGTCGCCGCCGGCTTCCGAGAGCCGCTGCGCGGTGCCTTCGGAGGTCCCGTCAGGGGCGATCTGCCGCACCTGGGCGAGGTAGTGGAAGCCGTCCCAGCGCTGCCAGACGACGGTCGCCTCGCCATCAGGGGCGACGGCTACCTGAGGCGCCGCCGCGTCCTGGCCCGACCCGGAGAGCGTTCGCGTCGCTTCCTCGGGCGTGCCCGAAGGCGCGATCCGCCGCTCCTGGACGCGGAAGTTCACACCGTCCCAGCGCACCCAGGCGACGACCGCGGTGCCGTTGGGCGCCACCGCTACCTGCGGGGCGAGGGCGTCGCCCCCGGCCGGCGAGAGCTGCCGGACCGTCCCGCGGGTCCCGTCGCGGGCGACCCGCCGGGCGAAGACTCCCCACTCGCCGCCACTGCGGGCGCTCCAGACGACGGTCGCGGTGCCGTCGGGGGCGACGTCGACGTCCGCTCCGGAGGTCATTTCGGCTGCCGAGGAGAGGTCCTCGGGACGCGCCGCATCGCCGGCCGCGACCGGCGGCGCCGGCACCTTGGTCAGTTTCGGCAGCGGGACGGGGCCGGGGACGAAGAGGCTGCTCTGGATCGCCTTGCGGAACTGCTGCTGGGCCGGCGCCGAGGTCTCGATCGGCCAGTCGGAGCGTTTTTCCCCCTTCAGGAAGGGCCAGTTGAACCAGAGGAAGGCTTTGATCTCGGGATGGTGCGGCAGGTAGGTGGTCAGCATTTCCCGGATCCAGTCGGTCTTGTTGCCGCCGTACTCGCTGGCCGCGGTCTCGACGATCACCACCGGCTTCGTCGGGGCGACGGCGCGGATCAGTTTCAGGGTCGGCGAGATGACCTGCTCGGGGGTGATCCATTTGTCCGGCTGGGCCGGGTTGCGGCCCCAGTTGTAGGAGTCGAGGCCGGTCCAGTCGACGTAGGCGTCGCCGGGGTAATAGGGGCTCGGGTCTGATTCCGGGTCGTCCCAGATGCTGTTGACGACCCAGGTCCAGGTGACGTTGGTCGCCCCCTCGCCGGCGACGACGTCGTGGAAGTGCCGCCAGGCGGGGATGAAGCTGGCGCTGCGCCCCCAGGCGTACCAGCCGCCGTTCATCTCCCACCAGGGAGCGAACAGGAACGGGTGCCCCCAGGCCTTTGCTTCCTGCGCCCATTTTTTGATCGCCGCGTCCTGTTTGCCGGCGGCGATGTCGGCGAGGGTGACTTCCGGCTTCAAGCTCATCGTCACCAGCGGGATCGCGCCGCGGGCCTGCGTCCCTTCGGTCTCGACTTTGTCCCAGGTGACCCAGGTCTGTCCCTGGTTGACGATCGCCACCTTCCTCCCCGCGTGGCGCTCGAAGAGGTCCCAGGCGGCGGTATTGCGGGGCGCGTTACCGGTCTGGCCGTAGGTTTCGCCGCTGATCGTCGCCCCGAAATAGATCGAGCCGAGCGCCGTGCTCGGCACCAGCAGCAGCGCCGCTGCGCACAGGCAGCCGACTACCGCGCGGACAAAACCTCCCTGGACCATTGTTCGATGCTGGCGAAGAAGGAGCGGTCCGTCAAGTCGAGGGCTGAGGGACGAACCTCCGCTGGACGACGTCGCCGCCGCCGTTGAAGCGCCGCCAGGTCATCGCCAGCGTCCCCCCGGCCCCCCAGGCAAGCGAGGGGTCGCCGGCGGTCCGGCCCGCGGTCGAGAGGTCCTGGGTGGTGCCGAGGCTGCCGTTGCTGAAGATGTCCCGTCGCTGGACGAGGAAGTTGGCTCCGTCGAAGCGGCTCCAGAGGACCGTCGCAACACCGCCCGGCGAGGTCGCCACCTGCGGGTCGGCGGCGTCGCGCCCCGCCGCCGAGAGGTTGAAGGTGGTGGCGCCGGGGACGCCGGCCGGGTCGAGGCGGCGCGCCTGGACGACGAAGCTGGTGCCGTCGAAGCGGTCCCAGACGACGGTCGCGGTGCCGTCGGGGGCGACGGCGACCTTGGGCTCGGCGGCGTCGCGGCCGGTGGCGGAGAGGTTGTTGACGCTGCCGACGAACGCACCGGCGGCGGAGAGGCGCCGCTCCTGGATGATCCAGTTGGAGCCGTTGAACCTGTTCCAGACGACGGTCACCACACCACCGGGCCCGAGCGCGATCTGCGGCTGGATCCCGCTCTCGCCCGTGGCCGAGAGGGTCAGGGTCGTGGTCTTGGGAGTCCCCGCCGGTGCGATCTGCCGCGCCTGGACGATCCCGTCGGAACCGTCGTACCGGCTCCAGACCACCGTCGCGGTGCCGTCCCCCGCCACCGCCACCTGCGGTTCGACGGCGTCCTGCCCCGTCGCCGAGAGGGTGTGCGAGGAGCTCTCCACGGTCCCACCGGCGGCGATCCGCCGCTCCTGAACGACGTAGTGGGAGCCGTCGAACCGCTTCCAGACCACGGTGGCGCTGCCGTCGGGGGCCACGGCCACCTGCGGCGCCGCCGCGTCCTGCCCGCTCGCCGAGAGGGTCTTGGTGCTTTCCTCCGGCGTCCCGGCCGCCGTGATCCGGCGCGCCTGGACGACGAAGCCGGCGCCGTCGAAGCGGGCCCAGGTGACGGTGGCCAGCCCGGCTGCGTTGACGGCGACCTGGGGCGCGAACGCGTCCTGCCCCGCGGCCGAGAGCGGGCGGATCGCCCCGAGCGTGCCGTTGGGCGCGATCCGCCGCATGAAGACGGTGTGCAAGCCGTAGTTGAGGGCGCTGAAGACGACGGTCGCGGAGCCGTCGCGGGCGACCGCGACGTCGGGGCCGCTCGCCATCTCGAGCGCGGGAGTGAGGTCGGCCGCCTGCGCCGCGTCGCCGGTCCGGGCGCCCGGGGGCTGCACCTTCGTCAGCCACGGCAGGCTGACCGGCCGGGAGACGAAGAGGCCGCTCTGGATCGACTTGCGGAACTGCTGCTGGGCCGGCGCCGAGCTCTCGATCGGCCAGTCCTCGCGCAGCCCGCCCTTGAGGAAGTTCCAGTTGAACCAGAGGTAGGCCTTGACCTCGGGATGGTGCGGCAGATAGGTGGTCAGCATCTCCCGGATCCAGTCCGTCTTGTTGCCGCCGTACTCGGTCGAGGCGTCCTCGATGATCGCCACCGGCTTCGTCGGCGCCACCTTCCTGATGATCTTCAGCGTCGGCGTCATCGTCTGCTCGGGGGTGATCCAGCGGTCCGACTGGGCGGGCATCCGGCCCCAGTTGTAGGAGTCGAGCCCGGTCCAGTCGACGTAGGCGTCGCCCGGGTAGTACGGGGTCGGATCGGAGGCGGGGTCGGCCCAGATGCTGTTGACCAGCCAGGTCCAGGTGACGTTGCTCGCGCCCTGGCCGACGACGAGGTCGTGGAAGCGGCGCCAGGCGGGGACGAACCAGGAGCTGCGCCCCCAGGCGTACCAGCCGCCGTTCATCTCCCACCAGGGGGCGAAGAGGAACGGATGCCCCCAGGCCTTCGCTTCCTGCGCCCATTTCTTGATCGCCGCGTCCTGGCCGCCCTTGGCGATCGATTCGAGGGTCGTCCCCCCGAGGCCCATCGTCACCGACGGGATCGCCCCGCGGTTGTAGGTGAGGTCCATCGCGTACTTGTCGAAGCGGGCCCACGACTGCCCCTGGTTGACGATCGCAACCTTCTTGCCGGCGTGGCGCTCGAACAGGTCCCAGGCCTGCGTGTTCGAGGGCGCGTTGCCGGTCAGGCCGTAGGTTTCGCCGCTGATCGTCGCCCCGAAGTACATTGCGCCGCGGGCCGCCGAGCCGGAGGCGAGCAGCAGCGTCAGCGCGCACAAGCACACGAGCGCCGCTCTGGCTAGCCCCCCCTGGACCATTGTTCGATGTTGGCGAAGAAGCGTCATCACGTCAATACCCCATTCCCCCTAGGAATGCGGGAAAACACGGATGCCCGACTGGCCGCGGCGGGAGAAGGTGGAACCGGTTCCCCAAACGGAAGAAGAGATGAGCCAAGCCCTCGCATGCCCCCGCTGCCACTGCCACGTCGAAACCAGCGGCAGCGGTTGGCCAAGCCGCTCCTGCCCAAACTGCGGAGCGCCGCTGGTCCTGGCCTCCGTGCCGGCCCAGATCCTCGTCCGCCGCTATCTCAACCGGGACCGTCCCGCCTCCATGGGTGCCCCGTCGCCATTCGGGCGGCGGGGCTGAGTCCCGGGCCGGCGCTCAGTCCGATTCGGTCTTAGGGCCTTTTTCCGCAGCCGTGGATTTGCCCGATTCAGAGGCCTGCCCCGATGACGAGGACGATCCCGAGCCCTGGGATTCAGGCGCCTTCGCCTGCGGCGGCTGAGCCTGGGGCGGACCTTTCGGCGGCGCCGCCCCCTGGGGAGGGTTTTCCGGTGGCCCCTTCGGGGGCTGCTCCGATTCCGGCTGCGGCGCGCGGGTCGGCTTCGAGGGGGGCGACTCCGTTTCGGACTTCTTATCGCCACCACTGCTCGGTTCGCGGGCTTCGGGCTTCTTCTCGGCCGCCGTTCCCTGCCCGTCGGCGGCAGCGTCCGGGGTCTGCTTTTCGTGGCCCTGGCCGGTCGGGTGGTCGTTCGGCGGCACCGGCGTATGCAGACCGCCGTGGGTGGGCTCATGTCCCTGGGCGTGGCCGTTCCTGTGAGCCTTCCCGTTCTCCAAGCCCGCCGGGGACTGCGCCGCCGGACCGCCCGCATTCGCTGCGGCGGAGTTCTCCGCCTTGCCGGCGGTTCGATTCCCCGGCCCGACGCCCGGAGCCGGCACGCCGGGGTCAACGCCGGGCTCTGCCGGTGCCTGCTTGGCCGGCTGCGCGGCCTCGCCCGGCAGGCCGAGGTGGATGACGCCGGTGCGATCGGCGGCGGTAACGCCGACCGCCGCGACGACCGCGACGGTCGCCACCCCTTTGACCGCCGCCGAGGTGGCGATCGTTTTCGCGGCGCCGCCTCCGAGGGCCGCGGCGACACCGCCGCCGGACGCCGCGCCGGAGCCGCCGAGGAGGCCCTGCAGCATCCCGGCGGCCGCAGCCGCCGGCAACGGCGAGACTGCTGCCAGGTCCTGCCGGCGGCCCTTGATCCCGTCGCGGAAGCTGCGGCAGGCGGCGCAGGAGCGCAGGTGCGCACGCACGTCCCGGCGGCGGGTAACCCGGCCGTCGCCGTCGGAGAGCGCCTTGGTTACCGCCTCGCAGCCCATCTCACGCCCCTCCTCCATCTGCCGCAGGCTCAGCCGCGCCTCGTAGAGCGTCTGCCGGGCGACCGCGCTCGAGGTCTCCAGGGCGCTGCTGATCTCCTCGAAGTCGAGCCCCGCCATCTCCCTCATCACCAGCACCTCGCGCTGGCGGTCGGGCAGCTCGCGCAGGTCCGCGATCAGCCGGCGCAGCCGCTCCCGCGTCTCCGCGTCCTCCGCCAGCCCCGGGCCCGGCGCCACCTGCTCCACGTCCAGCGCCGGCGTCTCCCGCCGCCGCCGCAGGAGGTCGATCGACTCGTTGTGGGCGATCCGGTAGAGCCACGGCTTCAGCTCGATCTTGCGCTCCTCGCCCGGCAGCGCCCGCAGCACCTTGATCATCGTGTTCTGGAGGGCGTCCTGGGCGTCCTCGGAATTGCCGACGATCACGTGGCAGTAGCGATAGAGGGGCTGGTGGTAGCGCCGGAAGATCGCCGCGAAGGCGCGCTCGTCGCCGCCGACCGCACGCCGGGTCAACCGCTCGTCGGAGAGCAGGCGGCTGGCTCCCACCGGGGCTGCTGCTTCGCTCATTGGGAAATCTTCCCATCGCGGGCCATCCGTTCCAAGGGTAGGGGCGTGTGCCGACTTTTCATAAACGGACCGGCCCCCATGCCTGTCAGTGCCTTTCTGGGAACGAATCGAGCAATGGCCTGACGGATTCGTGCCCCAGCCGTTTTGTTAAGGAAATCGATCCATTGCGGGCGGGTTCCCGCCGTGGAGAAACAGGAGGGATGCGCAAATGGTCGGAGCGCTGATCGGGCTTCTCATCATCGTCGCCATCGTGCTGGTGTTGCTGAAGGTCGCCGTCGCCGGGGGAATCCTCGGGTTGATCGCGCTCGTCCTCCTCATCCTCCTGCTCCTCGGCCAGATCTGAACAGAAAAATCTCCCTTGCTTATGGCTGGGGCAGATGGGTAGCGAAGGGGCCATGCCCGAGCTTGTCCTAGGCCCGCTGCTCCGCTACGTCTCCGGGACCGAGGCGACCGTCTGGGTCGAGACCAGCGATGCCTGCGAGGTCGAGGTGCTCGGTCACCGCGAGCCGACCTTCCGGGTCGAGGGCCACCACTACGCGCTCGTCTGCATCGAGGGGCTGGAGCCGGCGACGCAATACGAGTACGAGGTGCGGCTGGACGGCGAGGTCCACTGGCCGCAGCCCGGCTCCGATCTGCCGCCGAGCGCGATCCGCACGATCGACGCCGACAAGGACCTCGACATCTGCTTCGGCTCCTGCCGGGTCGCCGTCCCCCACGAGGCGCCCTTCACCGAACCGAAAGACGAGACCGATGCCGGGCACGAGGTCGACGCGCTCTGGGTGCTGGCGCGGCAGATGGCCGCCGGCGAGCGCGACGACTGGCCCGAGCAGCTGTTCCTGCTCGGCGACCAGGTCTACGTCGACGAGGGCTCGCCCAAGACCCGGAAGAAGATCAAGGAACGGCGCGGCACCGAAACCCCGCCCTTCGACGAGGTGACCGACTTCGAGGAGTACACCTGGCTCTACCGGGAGAGCTGGGAGGAGCCGCTGATCCGCTGGCTCTTCGCCAACGTCTCGGTCTCGATGCTCTGGGACGACCACGACATGAGCGACGACTGGAACATCTCCCGCGGCTGGCTGCTGGAGATGCAGCAGAAGTCCTGGTGGCACCGGCGCGTCGTCGGCTGCATGGGCAGCTACTGGATCTACCAGCACATCGGCAACCTCTCGCCGCGCGAGCTGCGCGAGAACGAGATCTACCAGCAGATGCGCGGCAACCAGACCGGCGAGGAGGTGCTGTTCGCCTGGGCGCACCGGATCCAGGCGACCGGGGACGGCACCCGCTGGAGCTTCTGCCGCGACTTCGGCCGCACCCGGGCGGTCTTCATCGACGCCCGCGCGGCGCGGGTCCTGGAGGAGGGCCGGCGGGCGATCGTCGACGACGACGAGTGGGACTGGATCGTCGAGCACACCGACGGCGACTTCGACCACCTGCTCATCTGCACCACCATTCCCTGGCTGCTCTCCCCCGCCTTCGACCGGCTCGAGGCCTGGAACGAGCAGATGGTCGAGAGCAACGCCTGGGGCAGGCTGCCCGCCTGGGTCAGCGAGAAGGTCCGCCGCGAAGTCGACTTCGACCACTGGCCCGCCTTCGGCGAGTCCTTCGCGAAGCTGCGCGACCTCCTCCACGACGTCGCCTGCGGCAAGCACGGCAAGGCGCCGGCCTCGGTCGTCGTCCTCTCCGGCGACGTCCACCACGCCTACCTCGCCGAGGTCGCCTGGCCGCGCTCCCAGAACGGCGCCTCCGCGGAGCGGGCCCCGGTCTACCAGGCCGTCTGCTCCCCCTACCGCAACCCGCTCGACGAAAAAGAGCGCCGCGTCGTGCGCTGGGGCTTCGGCAAGCCGCTCTACGCGATCACCCGCCTCCTCGCCCGCGCCGCCGGCACCCCGGACCCGGGAATCCGCTGGCGCACCGTCGAGGGCCCGTGCTTCGACAACCAGGTGGCGACCCTGGAAATCGACGGCCGCAGGTCCCTGATGCGACTCGACAAGACCGTCCCCGGCGAAGACGGCACCGACGCCCTCGAAGAAAGCTTCTCCCGCCGCCTCGCCTGAGCCGACTTTTTCGCCTAGTCGTTATTGGGTAGAGACGGCAGATGCGGATTCCCCTGGTTCTGGTCCTCCTGGTTCTCAGCGGCGCCGTGGCAACGGGGGCGGAGGCGGCCGATCTCTACGGGGGCGACGTCAGCTGCGCCGTCCAGGCCGGCAACGGCAACGTCCGCCTCTGCGGCGGCGAGACCACCACCTGGGACGGGAAAACCCAGATCGACGTCAACGTCGTCCTGCCACCGCAGCCGAGCGTGGGCGACGACGGGCCGTACCCGCTGATCGGCGTCTTCCACGGCTGGGGCGGGTCGAAGATCGGGCTCGCGGACGCCCGGGTCCAGGACTGGGCCGAACGCGGCTATGCCGTCTTCAGCATGAGCGACCGCGGCTGGGGCGACTCGTGCGGCGGCATGGACCCCGACCGCCTGCTCGAACCCGAAGCCTGCGCCGCCGGCTACAACCACCTGATGGACACCCGCTACGAGGTCCGCGACGCCCAGTATCTGATCTCGATCCTCGCCGACGAAGGCGTGGCGCTGCCGAAGAAGATCGGCGCCACCGGGGTCTCCTACGGCGGCGGCATGTCGATGGCGCTGGCGGCGCTGCGCAACCGGACGATGCTGCCCGACGGCTCGCTGGTGGCCTGGAAAAGCCCCGCCGGCGAGGACATGGAACTGGCCGCGGCGGTGCCGCAGTGGCCCTGGAGCGACCTCGCCTACTCGCTGATGCCGAACGGCAGCACCCTCGACTACCTCGCCGACTCGCCCTATCGCGGCCCCACCGGGACCGCCCGGATCGGGGTCGAGAAGTCCTCTTACGTGACCGGGCTCTACGGGACCGGCCTCGCGAGCAGCAACTACGCCCCGCCGGGCACCGACCCCGGCGCCGACCTGACCGGCTGGTACGGGCTGATCAACGCCGGCGAGCCCTACGACTCCAACCCGCTGGCCAACTCGATCGTCGCCGAGATCACCGCCCACCACTCCTCCTACTACGTCGACCACAGCCGGCCGCCGGCGCCGCTGCTGATCCAGAGCGGCTGGAACGACGACCTCTTCCCGGTCGACGAGGGGGTCCGCTTCTACAACCGCGCCCGCGCCCAGTACCCGGGCGGCCCGATCTCCCTCTTCCTGATGGACGACGGCCACGCCCGCAGCCAGAACAAGCCGGCGGACGAGGCGCTCTTCCTCACCCGCCTGAACGCCTGGTTCGACCACTACCTGAAGGGGTCCGGAAGCGCTCCGGCCTCACACGCCGAGGCGCTGACGACCACCTGCGGCGGACCCTCCGAAGGCCCCTACGAAGCCGCCGACTGGCAGTCCCTCTCCCCCGGCGAGATCCGCTTCGGCGACGCCGCCGCCAAGACGGTCCTCCCGGAGGCGGGCGATCCGTCGATCGGCACCACCTTCGACCCGATCGCCGGCAGCGGCGCCTGCGCCACCGCCGCCGGGGCCGACCAGGCCGGCGCCGCCGGCTACCGCCTCACCGTCCCGGCGCCCGGCTTCACCCTGCTCGGCTCGCCGACCGTGATCGCCGACCTCGCCGCCACCGGCACCGACTCGGAGCTGGCGGCCCGGCTGCTCGACGTCCTCCCCGACGGCAAAGAGCGGCTGGTCGCCCGCGGGCTGCTGCGACCGGGAAGCGGCGGCAACGACGTCGTCTTCCAGCTGCACCCGCAGGGCTACCGCTTCGCGGCGGGAGACACCGTGAAGCTGGAGCTCCTCCCCTCCGACGCGCCCTACGCCCGCCCCTCCAACCTGCAGGCACCGATCACCGTCTCCGACCTCGAGCTGCGCCTGCCGGTGCGCGAGCAGCCAGGTGCGCTCGGCGGCCTGGTTCAGACCCCGGCAGCCCCGGGCCGCACCGCGGCGCCCGGCACCGGCGGCAGCCTCCCCCTCGGAGTGGTGGGCCTCGCCGGGCGCCTGCTCGCCGGCAACCGGGCGATCAAAACGCCGCTGCGCTGCGCCGGCGGGCCCTGCCAGGGACAGGTGGTCCTAAGAGCGGGCAAACGCGTCCTCGCCCGCGACTCCTACTCGCTGAGGGACGGAGCCCGGGAAGGCGTACCGATCGAGCTGACCAAGCCCGGCCGCAAGCTCGTCTCCGCCAAGCGCCGAGCCGGCAAGCGCGCCCTGAAGATCCGCCTACAGCTGAGAGACGCCGGCCGCCCGGCGCCCGTCAACCTAAAGCGCCCCCTCCGCCTCCGCTAATCGCAGCCGCGGGTTCCGTGGTTCCTTTGTCCGCCCCTAGAGGACAAAGGAACCACGCAACTAGGCCCGTTCCAACGCCTCGGGCTTGTGGACAGCCTCGCCGCCTGACTTCTCGCTCTTGACCAGATATTGCGGTTCGTCCTTCGAGGCGTTCACCTTGCGGCCGGCCAGCTCGGTCTCTTCGGTGATCTTGCGCTCTACGCGTCCGACGGCCTCGCCGCCATGGGACTTCCATTTGACTCTGTCGCCCTGCTTGAACTCGGTCATGGGGACCGATCTACCCGGAAGCCTCCGGCGCCAAAGAGGCAGGACCTGCGTCGGACTAGCCTTCCCGGATGGCAGAAGACCCTGCAAGGGAGACCGAGGACTACAGACTCGGCTCTAGAACGGCGGACTTCCTGGATATCAACGGGGGCGCAGTTCTTGTCCTCATCGGGATCTCGATGCTGGTCCTCGGTGCTTTCCTGGCCGATCGACCGACCGTTGCCCCGTTCTTTGTCAGCTTCGGCAGCGTTCTGACGATTCTCGGCGCGTTCTACTCCAGGATCGAGGGGCGACTGGATGCTGGGAAAGGCGGCCTCAAAACCGTAGTCGCGTCCGTGCGCAAACGGGCCAGAGAGGAGTCACTGTCTCCCGAGGTGGAGGTAGAAGCGGTGCATCTGGCAGTCAACCGCTTTCTCGACAGCAATCGCGCATGGAGGAATTGGCAGAAGACGGCCGAGGAGGCAGCGGCTGAGGCAATTGCCGAAACCGAACACGGGCCCACCGCGAAAGCCGAGTTCCTGCTGCGAAATTTCGAAGAGTGGCTGTTCACTCAAGGATTCGTAAGCGTCGACCGCCCCCCGCCGAGCGTGGATCGAGGCTATGACTTGGTCGCGCACGGTTCTGGCAAAGCATTGATCGCGCAAGCTCGGGTCACCCGTAGCAACGCGTCCGGAGCGATCCGGGCCTTTTCAGGAATCTCCCTCCCGGCCTTGCGCGTGGAGCCGCTGCGCAGCTACGACGCGCACTCGTTGTTCCAGCGGGAACGAAATTCACCCAGGCGGCCTTGGACTACGCACTCAAAGCGCGCGTTGAGATCTATGAGATCGGCGAGGCCGGCGAGGTGGTCAGCGTCCAGTTACCTCCGACCTAGGCGGCCCTGTACCCCGAGCAGAAGAAGCTACCCGGAAGTCTCCGGCGCCAAGGAAGCAGCCGGCAGCCGGGCTTCGCGGCGGCGCTCCCAGACGGTCCAGCCGGCCATCACGGCGCCGGCGTAGATCCAGCCGAGGAGGACGTCGAAGAAGTAGTGCTCGCCGGTCGCCATCAGGGTCAGGCCCATCAGCAGCGGATAGAGGAGGAGGAGCGGGCGCAGCCAGCGGCGGCGCACGCGGCTCCAGAGGAAGAGCGCGACCAGGGTGGTGAAGGCGGTGTGCAGGGAGGGAACCGCGGCGACCATGTTGCTGCTCGCCTGCCCCTTGGAGAAGAGGGAGGCGGTGCCGACGCTGATCACTTCCCAGCCCCGGCCGGTGGTGCGGTGGACTTCGCCGATCAGGCCCATTTCACCGGCCATCCAGGGCGGCGCCGCCGGGAAGGCGATGTAGGTGGCGAGGCCGGCCAGCGCCAGCGTCACCAGGCGCCGGGTGAAGCGCTGGAAGGCGAGCCGGTCGCGCGCCCACAGCCAACCCGCCAGCGCGAAGGGGACGATGAAGTAGGAGGTGTAGGTGAAGGTGAAGAGGACGTCCCACCAGTTGACGACGCCCGGCTCGTAGAGGTGGTCCTGGAGCCACTCGGTCGGGGTTTCGCCGAAGAAGACGAAGCTGTCGAAGTCGATCATCGTGTGGTAGTGGACGCCGATCCCCATCGAGTCCGCCGCCCCCCGCGTCAGGTCGTAGACCCAGAGCACGGCGACGATCGGCAGCCAGTCGATCACCAGCTGGAAGATTTCCCGCGGCGGCCGCCCGATCGAGGCGCAGGCGAGGGCGCCGCAGGTCCAGAGGATCACCAGCTCGCGCTGGACCGGGATCCCGTAGGCGGCGGTCCAGAGGACCAGGCCGATGACATAGAGGCCGAAGGCGTAGGGGCGGAAGACCGCCCAGGAGGCGAAGCGGAATTCAGGCGCCTGCTCGGCCCTGGTCTCGGAATATTCACCCGTCGCCATGGCCGTACATGCTATGGGCCCCACGCCTGGACTCCCCGCTTCCCAGCAGGTAGCGTCGCCAGGATGAGCTCGATCCGGCGCGCCCGGCACACCGGCGTCCTCGCCGCCCTGGCGGCGGTGCTGGCGCTGGCGCTGCCCGCAAGCGCCTCCGCAACCGCGGCGGGCAGCAACGGCAGGATCTTCTACCAGGGTCCGCAGGGCGGGACCAGCGGGCCGGCCGACATCTTCAGCGTCGACCCGCTCGGCGGCGAACCGCTCGACCTGACCAAAGAAAACGGCTTCTCCGAGGAGCGCCCCGGCGTCTCGGCGAACGGCCGCGTCGTCTTCATGAGCTTCCGCGATGAAGGCTGGAACATCTTCCTGATGAACGCCGACGGCACCGGCATCGTCAACCTGACGAAAACCAAAAATCCGATCATCAACTTCGAGCCGGCGATCTCGCCTGACGGCAGCGAGGTCGTCTACATGCGGCAGGACGGCTCCGGCCAGGACCTCTGGCGGGTCGGCGCGGACGGCAGTAACCCGGAAAACCTGACCGAAGCCATCGGCGAGGAGACCTCGCCCGAGTTCTCCGCCGACGGGACCAGGATCGTCTACGTCGGCACCGGCCCGAAACCGTGCTGCGACCCCGAATACAACAACGACATCTGGGTCATGGACGCCGACGGCTCCGACCAGAAACAGCTCACCAAAACCGACTTCCCGCGCCAGAACCTCGGCCCGACCTGGTCCCCGGACGGGACCAGGATCGCCTACTCGACGACCGAAGCCGGCAGCGCAAACGGCTTCCATGTGATGAACGCCGACGGCAACGGAGACAGCGGGCCGCTGCCGAGCGGGGCGCCGATCAGCTCGCTCAACCTCTCCTGGTCTCCCGACGGCAGCAAGATCGCCTACCAGCCGATGGCCGGCGGCCTCTGGGTGATGAACCCCGACGGCACCGGCGCCGCGCCGCTGGTCGCCAACACCGGCGCCGCCTACCCGAGCTGGGCGCCGGCGGGATCCTCCGGCGGGACCGGCGGTGGCGGGAGCGGCGGCGGCCCGACGACCACCCCACCTCCCACCGGCCCCGGTCCGGCGAGCAACAAGTTCTCCTTCGGCAAAGTGAAATTGAACAAGCCCAAGGGCACCGCGATCTTGACCGTGATCGTGCCCGGCAAGGGAACGCTCGTCCTCGGCGGCAAAGGCGTGAAGCGCTCGACCAAGTCCGTGGCGGCGGCGGGGAAGGCGACGCTCGTCGTCAAGGCGACCGGGAAAGCCCTGGCGAAACTGAAGAGCAAGGGGGCCGTCGCCCTGAAAGCGAAGGTGACCTTCACGCCCGCCGGCGGCAGCGCCCGGACCGAAGCGAAATCGCTGACGCTGAAGAAACTGCTCTAGTGGCGAAGCTCCTGATCGGCGGTGAGCTGGTCGCCGGCGCCGGCGCGCCTCTCGCGGTCGAAAACCCGTTCACCACCGAGACGATCGCCGAGCTCGGCGCCGCTTCCCCCGAACAGGTCGACGCCGCCGTCGCCGCCGCCCGCGGGGCCTGGCCCGGCTGGGCGCGGATGACCGCCGGCGAGCGCTGCGAGCTGCTGCACGAGCTCGCCCGGCGGCTGCGGGAGGAAGCCGAGCCGCTGGCCCGGACGATGACCGCCGAGGGCGGCAAGCCGTTGATCGAGAACCGCGACGAGCTCGAGTGGACCGCCGCCGCCTTCGACTACTACGCCGAGATCGGCCGCGACCATGCCGGCCGGGTGATCCCGCCGATCGAGGCGAGCCAGCTGGCGATGGTGGTCAAGGACCCGCTCGGCGTCGTCGGCTGCATCGTCCCCTGGAACTACCCGCTGCTGCTCCTCGCCTGGAAGGTGGCGCCGGCGCTGGCCGCCGGCAACTGCGTCATCGCCAAGCCCTCGGAGCTGACCCCGCTCAGCACCCTGATGCTGGCCCCGGTCTTCGACCACCTGCCGCCCGGCGTCTTCAACGTCCTCGCCGGTGCCGGCGAGGTCGGCGCCGCCCTCGCCGCCCACCCCGACGTCGACTGCATCGCCTTCACCGGCTCGGTCGCGACCGGCAAGAAGGTCGCCGAGGCCTGCATCCCGCGGATGGCGCGGATGAACCTGGAGATGGGCGGCAAGGACGCCTTCATCGTCTGCGCCGACGTCGCCCCCCAGCTCGAGGTCGCCGCCCGCGGCGGCGCCTGGGCCGCCTTCCTCAACGCCGGCCAGGTCTGCACCTCGGCCGAGCGCTTCTACATCGCCCGCGAGGTCTACGACGACTACGTCGAGGCCTTCGTCGAGCACACCCGCAGCCTCGTCCTCGGCGACCCCTTCGAGCTCGCGACCGACGTCGGGCCGATGATCTCCGACCCGCAGCGCGCCAAGGTCGTCGCCCAGCTGGAAGCCGCAAGCGCGGCCGGCGCCGAGGTCCTGACCGGCGGCGACTCCGGCGGCCAGGAACGCGGCCACTTCCTCTCCCCCGCCGTCGTCGTCGGCGCCGCCCCCGACAGCGCCCTGCTGCGCGAGGAGACCTTCGGCCCCGTCGCCCCGATCGTCCCCGTCGCCTCCCTCGACGAGGCAATCGAGCTCGCCAACGGCACCGAGTTCGGGCTCGGCGCCAACGTCTACACCGCCGACCTCGAGAACGCGGTCCGCTGCATGCGCGAGCTCCGCGCCGGCACGGTCTGGATCAACGACCCGCTGACCGACAACGACGCCGGCCCCTTCGGCGGCTTCAAGCAGTCGGGGCTGGGACGGGAGCTCGGCCGCGAGGGACTCGAGGCCTTCCAGGAGACCAAGCACGTCCACATGGAGAGCCGGATCGAGCGTAAGGAATGGTGGTACCCGTACAAGGAGTACGGCGCCGGCTAGCGCGGCGGCGGGATCGGGCTGCGCCGCAGCCGCGAGAAGACGCTCTCCCGGTAGCCCCGCTCCAACCCTCGCCCGAAGGCTTCGGTGGCGAGCGGGGAGCCCTCCAGCGGCCACTCGACCCCGTTGTCGACCTTGTCGAACCAGACGAGCCCGCGGATCCTCCCGAAGCCCTGCCGCAGCGAGGCGAACATGTCGTCGATCCAGGCTGCCTTTTCTTCCGGGCTGCCGGTCGAGGCGACCTCGGCGATCAGCATCGGCTTGTCCGGCGCCACCCGTTCGGCGACCTGGTGGTAGGCGGGGCCGAAGAGCTCGCGAAAGCTGCGCCACGGCAGTTGCAGGGCCGATTCCGGCCCCCAGTTGTAAGCGTCGAGGCAGGTCCAGTCGACGAAGCGGTCGCCGGGATAGAAGGGCCCCAGCGGTTCGTCGCTGGCAAAAGGACACCAGACCCAGGTGGCGTTGTCGGCGCCGAAGCGGTCGAAGATCCGGTGGACGTGGCGCCAGGCGGCCCTGAACTCGGCGGGCGTACCGCCGGCGACGCCGGTCCCCCACGGGAACCAGCTGCCGTTCATCTCCCAGTCGAAGCGGAGGAAGAAAGGGTGGCCCCAGTCGCGGGCATCGCGGGCGAAGGCCCGGATATGGGAGTCGTAGCGGCCGGCGAGCAGCTCGTCGAGGCCGAAGTTCTCCGGGTTGCCCCCGGAGGAGCCGGAGTTCCAGCCGAACAGCGGGATCGCACCGTGGCGGCGGATCTTGGTCATCTCGTGGGTCGGGAAGGTGTAGAAGCTGCAGCGGCCGTCCCCGCACTCCGCAAACGGGGCCGAGAACTCGAGCAGCGAGAGGCCGTGGCCGACACGCGCCTCGAAGCGGCGCGCCGCCGCCATCTGCCAGGGGGCTTCGCGGCCGGTCAGTTGCGAGCCGATCCAGGCGCCCCAGTACCGGGAGTGCGGGGACGCCGTCGCGCTCGCGGCGAACGCCAATCCGCAGAGGATCGCGGCGAGGATGAACTTCATTTACTTGAACTCGAAGCTGGTCAGGTCCTGTCCGTAGATCGGGCTGACGACGAGCTTGTCGAGGTCGATCGAGTCGGCGACGAAGGTGCCGAGGACGAGGGCTCCGAAGGGCGCCCAGGGAGCCTGCTTCATCACCGTCCGGTCCAGCGCCGCGTATTCACGTTCGACCTTCGGGTCGAGCTGCCGGCGGCCGAGTTCGCGGGTCTTCGCGTTGACGGCCGGGTCGTCGAACATCGCATAGTTGCTGTTGCCTGCAGGGAGGATGGCTTCGCCGGTCAGCTGCGGCGCGAAGTAGTCGTTCGGGTGCGGGTAGTCGAGCAGCCAGTTGGCGAAGCCGGTGTCGAGGTCGGGGGTGCTCGAGTTGCCGATCACGGTGAAGTAGTTGGAGGCGTCCACCTGTTTCAGGGTGACGTCGAAGCCGAGCGTCTCCAGCACCTGCTGGTAGTAGGCGCCGGCTTCGTTGGTCGGCACCAGGTTGAGTGACCAGAGGGTGATCTCGCGATCGCTCGGGTCGGCTTCGGCGACCAGCTTCTTCGCTTTCGCGAGGTTGTACGGGTAGGGGTCGAACTTTTCATAGCCCGGGATGTCGGCCGGCAGGACCTGCTGGGTCGCTTCGACCGTGCCGGCGTAGATCCGTTCCAGCGCCGCCGGGTCGACCGCGTAGTTGACCGCCCGCCGCACCTTGACGTCGTCGAAGGGCGGCGCCTGCGTGTTCATCCAGAAGTAGTAGACGCTGATCTGCGGTTCCTCGCGGAACTGGGTCCCCTCGAAGCGGTCTCGCACCTCCGCGTAGCGTTCCGGCGGCGGCGGGTTCTTCAGCCAGTCGACCTTGCCTTTTTCCACCTCGTCGGTCGCGGCGACCGGGTTGCTGCGGACTTCGAGTTTGATCTTGTCGACGTGCCCGTCGGGCCAGTCCGGCATCGCCTCGCCGTTCGCCGCCCAGGCGGGGTTGCGTTCGTATTCCCAGCTCCGCCCGGGGTTGACCTTGGTGATCACGTAGGGGCCGGTCGCCGGTGGCGGGTTCGGGGTCTGGTCTTCAGCCGGGGTGCCGGGCGGCAGCAGCGCCCCGAACTGGAGGCCGAGGATGTAGCTGAAGTACCCGCTTGGTTCGGTCAGGCGGATGACGATCTTGCCGCTGGCGTCATCGGTCCTGATCCCGGCGATCGTCCCCTTCTTGGTTTTGGCGAACTGTTCGGCGCCGACGATCTTCGTGTAGAAGGTCGAGCCTGGCGAGTTGATCCGGAAGAGGCGCTCGATCGAGAAGCGGAAGTCGGATGCCCGCACCGGGGTCCCGTCGGAATATTCGAGACCTGACCGCAGGAACAGCGTGTAGCGGCGTCCGCCCTGGTCGATCTTCGGCAGTTCCCTGGCCAGGCCGGGGACCAGCTCGGTGCCGGCCTTGCCGCTCTTCGGTGGGTAGGTGAGGAGCGGGATGTAGCTGTTGTGGAGCGC
>Ga0068868_100001204_pt1 | contig 17791 bp, 18 predicted proteins | sample KBSMisM42_FD_64660 | JGI IMG/M metagenome (GOLD analysis project Ga0068868, IMG submission 64660) | Miscanthus rhizosphere microbial communities from Kellogg Biological Station, Michigan, USA - KBS Miscanthus M4-2 | ecosystem: Host-associated > Plants > Roots > Rhizosphere > Soil ...
GCAATCTATTCGGCGTCCGGCCAGCCTAGTTGCACTCCCGCCGGTAAGGCTGTAGGGCAGTGAGAGATGACAAGCGACCTGCAGGGCACGACGATCGCTCCGCAGATGGGTTCTTGGCCTTCCCCTAAAGATCTCGGCACGCGGCTGACTGTCACTCTGCCGAATACCGGGCATGCCACAAGATCGGAAGCGGACGCGCGTCCAGCAATACTGGCAATGGCGTTACCGCGATTTCAAGCCCGGCCAAATCCACGAGACCACGGTGCAACTCACCGAGGAGGAAGCGACGCGACTCCCCGAGGCGGAGAGGATCGAAGGCTCAATGTCATTGATCGAAATGGATTTTGACGAATTTCCCGAAACGGGTCCTGAGATCCACTCGCTCGTTCCGGAGGAGTGGCGAGATCACGACCAGTCGTCTGAACATAGCTTGCCCGTGAAAGACCGGACGAAGACAGCCGACAAGTGGCCGAAAGAACCTGCGTTCGCGGGATAGACCGCTTATAAGCGGTAACTTATCGTGAGCCCATGAAGTTCACGGTAGTGCCCCCGGTAAAAGCAGCTGAGTCGGCGCCGTCACAGCCGATCGAAAAGCTGAGGCCGATCACACATAGCGACGTGCCTTCGAGGTCGACCACGATCGACATTCCGTTGGCCGAAACGGTCATACGACTCGATTTTCTCAGTGCTGATTTTCAAGAGACGATTCCGGGAACGCTGTTGTAAAGGCGGGCGCTAGCGAGTCAGGTGCGCGATGTGCGGCGATTGCCGATGCCCCCGCTGGTGCCGCCGCCCTCGCGGATCTATTCGACAAAACTTCGCCGCACTGCGCCATTTCCAAGATGCCGCCGGTTAGGCGTCAGCCCACGAATTCGATGCCCGCGGCTCGAGCCTCGTCCTGCAGTCGGTAGAGGGCGCAATCCATCACAGTGCCGGGCGCCCGCCCAAGGATGGCCGGAATCGGCTCGGTTCAGGCCGGGCGGCCGCCGCTGTGCGCTTCAAGCTCCCACTCATCCCCGGGCACGGCCGCCTCGCGCTAGAACGTAAGCATTTCGCGGATCGCGGGGATCAGAGGTTCGAGGTGCTGCTCGTCCATCGAGACCGATTCCGTCTCGAAGGCGTATCGCCATTGCTCGACCACCCTGCCGATCTTCGCGAGCGCCTGGTGCAGCGAACTCCATTCGAGGCCCGCAGCCGCGGTCAGCGGCGCGCGCATATCGGCCGGCAAGTCGTCCGCTAGGACCTGCAGTTCCTGAACGGCCTTGAACTCGCCACGGGCCTTCATCAGCAACGCCTTGAGGCCAACCTCGATGGTGAAGGCTAGCAGCACGGCCGCCGGCATGATCCGATAGCTGAACTCGCCGTATCGCTGGGCTGCGGCTTGCACGTCGAGAGCCCCATCCTGCATGGGCGGCGCGAACTGCGGGCGGACGAGCGCATACGCATAGGCGAAGCTCTCGAAGGCCAGAGTGACCTGGTCCACCCCGACGGCACGACCAATCCTGTTTTTCTTTGACATGGTGCGTGCGAAGAGTGGCCTACCGCAGCTCGGGCGGAACCGTCTGCAGCAGCTCGCCTGGTATCGGGTCCGGTGCTCCGTCCGGGAACGCCAAGTCGAGCCAGTTCTGGCGCGTGACCGGAATGCCGCCCCGTTTGATCCCTTCGACGATCGGATCCGGCCCGCTCATGGGAATCGCCTCGGGTACTTGTCGTCGTCCTTCATCGGGCTTGTTCGCTGGAGGGCAGCTGCAGCGCTCGCGCGTATGCCGCCTTCATCATAGAAGTCCACTCGTCGTGCGGCGGGGCGCATGACGCGGGCCGCCAAGTCCATCGCGGCGACCGTGCCCATCTCGGGATAGCGCCAACCGATTTGCTGGTCGATGCTGATGAGCCTGTCGCCTTGGGTATTGATCGGTCGCCCGCTGAGGGGCAAGTATTGACAACAATTGAAAGCTCTCTAACAGGGTTGATGTGGCCAGGCCGGTGACCTTGTCGGCGCGAGTTCGACCGGCCGACTAGATGCTATGCAAGAACGTGCGAATTTGCTGTTAAGAGTGGCGACCGTCCGTACCGAAACGTGCCCTATTTTTCGGCAATCGCTAAAGTGCTGGCATGTCCTTTGGCACCGTCGCTGACCGCATCGCGACCGATGTCGATCCGATCGAGTTGGCCGAGCGGCTGCATCGCGAGCGCCAGGAGCGCGATCAGGCCAGCATCGAGAAGTGGCGCACCTGGATGGCCGCCAACCTCGATCGGGTGCTCGCACTGGGCGACGAGCAGGTGAGCGATCCCCGCATCGTCCCGTGGTTGTTCCCGACCGGCGCAAGGAGCCGGACGAACCCAGAGGCGCCGGCGATCAGCCGCGGCGCGCTACGGCAGCTGGTGCAGGCCGACCTGGCGCTGAAACAGGGCATGCGCCAGGCTTTCGATCGGATGATGGTGGCCCTGGGCCTCGAGGACCGCGCCGGCGCGCTGGCATGGCGCGCAGCGCCGTTGCGGTGGGCGCTAGGGTGCAAGCACGACCGTCGCGTCTACAGGCTGCTGAGATCCGTGCACTCGGCCGGGCTACACGCCGAGGCGCACAAGCTAATGTCGTTCCTGGAGCGCGAGCTCGGCGGCGACGTCGCGCGGGGTGATGCGCTCCGCTGGTACAGGCACCAAGTCGCGAGTTAGGTCATGGCATTCGTTCCGGAATCCCACTACCTTCAGCTCCGCCAGCTCGTTGCCGAGATGCCGACCTTGCCAGGCACCAAACTACTTTCGGCTGATGAGTATCGTTGGCTTGGAAGGGCGACCAGCTGGTTGAGGAAGGCGGGGACCGCACCGACGCTTCGGCCGTGCGCAGTTGCGCTGACAACCTTAGTGGCGTTTTGCGGTACGCCAATGCGCAAAGGATCTGGGCCATCGTTCACCGCGCCCTGGCGCGGGCAGACGGCAAGGCGCGCCCGCGGCATCGCGCGGTACGTTCGTGGCTGTCGGCGCTGCTTTCGACGCCCTAAAGGCTGTGGGAGACATTCCGGGGCAAGCGCAAACGAGTGTCCCGACCATCGACGCCTACATGGTGTAGTCGGCTGCGGCGACGGGCCTCAACTGGCATTTCAGGAGGCTCGCGCACACGCAGCCCGCCCGACACGATGCGGGGATTGGCATGGACGGGGAGGCGTGTTTGGCACACGCCTGGATCGGTGAAGCTCACGGGCTGGTCGCGCCGCGTGCCGGCATCGTCCCAGCAACCGCGGATCAGTGTCTTATCTGTCCTTCGGTTTGGGCGTGTCATCCGCCCGCCGCTGGACCGGCGATGAACGTTCGGGGACGGATGCAGCGGGCGGCGTTGCTTGCGTACTGGGTACCCACACCTTCCTTTCTTCTTGCGCAGAGCTCGTGGCGCAAGCCGTTTGCTGAACAGTCACGGCCCCTTTCGCATCTACGCATCTGAAGTACGTGTTGGCGTTCGCGTGGCCGGCGCCGAGCAGGCAAAGGAGCGCAAGTATTAGCCCGGTGGCGCCCGAGTTTCCGGCATCCCGTGATCTCTGATTCATGAAGCTCATTTCCTCTTGCAGCTTGCGGCATCGGCGCTAAACAACGCCTCGAACATGCGTTGCGGAATCTTCTCTGACACGTCACGCACAGTGAGACCTTGCAGCAAGTCGTACGACGAAGCGCGCCAGCTGGAGACATTTGCGGAGCTCATCATTCTCGATACGGGGCTGCGTGGTTCCCCATTGCTACTCGAAGCGAATCCTGTCGAGTCATGGAACAGCCCGGGAGCCGCGGCCTGCTCTGACCGCGACCGTTGGGATTTCCAGCCCTGCCGGTTGCGCCCGACATTCGACTCGTCAGGCAACTCCAAGATCTCGCCAAGCTGGTTCTCCGCAGTCATGCGCCAGACGCGACGCGTGTCACCCCTACTCTTCGTCGAATGCATAAGGAATCCTCGGACTGCGAGAGGCCAGCCCATGCTGTCTTTGCAAAAAAAGTATGCGCGTTAAAAACCAGACGAGGAAAACTTGAGGGCTTTTTTCGCCCTCCGACGTGAAGTAGTAAATGGATCGCGCTTGTTCGTGCCTTGATCTGAAGGTACTTACCTTTGCTTACGGCAGCCGCGCTCTCCCGGAGGCGTTCGGAGGTCGTCGGATCGACGATCCGGAGCTCCGCACCGGGGACAGCGGTGCCTTGGCTGTGCTTGCGTGCGACGACGCGTCGCTCTAAGTCGTAATCTCCGGACCCTCGCGTTAATGTGACCACAGGTCGATGGGTGGCAACTTCGCTACTTCCAGTCTGGCAGCCGAATTCGGTACCTTGCGCCCGGTCCCGACGCCTAGGCCTGCCGGCGTGCATGCGCGCTCTTGGACCGGGCGGCGTTTGTGGCAAGCTTTAGTCGCTATGCGCCAGCGCCCGCCCGACACCCCCTTGTCCCGCCGCTGCCTGTTGCGCCTGATAGGGGGCGCAGCCACGCTGCAGATCCCGACATTCGCGCTGGCCGGCTTCGATTTCTTCCTGAGCGAATACACCGCGACCCGGGCCGAGCTGCAGGCCGAGATGGCCAAGCGCTTTCCGCTGCAGCAACGCTACGCGGAAGTTTTCACTGTGACCTTGCGCGATCCGCAGCTGGGCCTCGATCCGGCGAACAATCGCCTGGGCGTCACCGCCCTGCTGAGCATTGCCAGCCCACTGCTGCGCCCGCCAGGTGTGGAAGGCCTGGTTTCGGTCAGCAGCGCCCTGCGTTACGACGCGCCGGCCCGCGCAGTGCGCCTAGTCCAGCCGCGCGCCGACCGCATCGAGATGCAAGGCCTGAGCGGACGGGATGCCGAGCGGCTGCAGCAGATCGGCGCGGTGGTCGCGCAGGAGCTGCTACGCGACCAGGCGCTTCACACCTTCGATACTAAGGACCTGACGGTGGGCAGCAAGGTCTACGAGATCGGTGACATCACCGTGCAACAGGATGGCGTCAAGGTGCAGCTCAAATGAACACTTCCCACCGCAGACGCGCGACAGGTCTTCACTAAGAGACGAATCGAATTGGGATCTGAACTGGCTGCCAGGTCCAGGCCTGTTTTCGACAAATCAGAGGGCTGAATCGGTCTTCGAAAGACGTTCGTGCCCGAGAAGTCTCAAATTGGGGTGCCTGTGGTGCCGCAAAGCAGACGCTCGCGTACGGCTGCTTGTGGCCTGAGCGGTCGTAGCCGACCACCAACGGAGACTACCAAAGCCGTCGCCCAGGCTCTAGACGTTCACGAACGGGCTACTGGACGCCCGGAAACCCACGGGACAGGTTCACTTCGGAATGCCGGCAGCACGAAATATGTCCGCACTTCGATTTCGGCGCTCAGCGTCTTTGATCGGCGACACGCTCAAGAACCGAGATACCGTGAATCCGGGTGCCAGATCGAGCAGGCGTCGCGCCGCGAGCTTCGCCTCTTCGACGCGGCCCAGGCGCCCGAGCGCGACCACGTACAGCTGATGCGCAATGACAAAGGTCGGGCTCTCCTGAATGGCCCGTTGCGCCGCTGCCAGAGCCTCTTCAAGCCTGCCGGACGCGAGGTGTGCCATTCCGACATAAGTAACAAACGCGCCTCTTGATGGATCGAGAGGACTGAAACGCATGACCCGCTCGAAATGCTTGAGCGCTGTGTCGCCTTCGCCGATCAGGAGCCGTACGACCCCGGCATTCAATTGCACCGGCAGAAGATCTGGACTCAGTTGCAACGCGCGTTCGACAGCGCGTATCGCCTCGTCGTGCCGAAAGCCCAGCACCCGAAAGCCCATTACGCGATATCCGAGGCCCCCGATCGCCCCGCCGGCAAGACTGAGAACCATCGCATCGTCGTCTCTATCAGAGAGCGCCTCGTCGGCGTACCGTAATCCCGCTCTAACATCGTCTGCAGTCCCGAAACCCTCATAGACACGTCCCATGCATGCAAGCGCACCCAATGCCTTGGCAAGGGCGTATCGAGGGTCCATCTCCAGCGCACGACGAATTAGTGACAATGATTCGTCCTTACTCGCTCTTGACGTACCGGGCGTCAGTAGTCCGGGAAGGGAACGCAGCAAGAGGTCGTAAGCCCCCAGATTCGAAGTCGACTTGACGCGAGCACGTTCTATCTCCGCCCGCCGAACGTTCGGCTCCATGGCAGAGACGATGCCCTCGGTGATGCGGTCTTGGAGGCCGAAGACATCTTCCAGAGCGCCTTCGAAGCGATCGGCCCAGATGTGGTATCCGGTTTCCGCGCTGATCAATTGTCCGGCGATGCGTACGCGGTCGCCTGATCTGCGGACGCTCCCTTCCAGAACGTACCGGACTCCGAGTTCGCGCCCTACCTGCTTGATGTCGACCGCCCTACCCTTGTAGACAAAGCTCGAGTTGCGCGCAATGACGAAGAACAACCCCATGCGGGCGAGTGCCGTCGTGAGGTCCTCGACCATGCCGTCCGCAAAGTAATCCTGCTCGGGATCGCCGCTCATGTTCGCGAACGGCAGCACTGCAATAGAGGGCCTTTCCGGCAGCGACAGGCCCGATTTAGTGGCAGCGCTCGCAGCACCTGTCGCATCACTGCTCGCCTGCACGGCAAACGATCGCACCGGGTGAGGGATGTTCTTCACGTGCTGTGCGCCCCGGTCGACAAAGCTCGCCGGCACCTTCCCGCGCGTAGCGTCTCGCACCGCTTCAGAAACGGACACTCCCCCCGCCTCAGCGAGCAACTGGAGACGCGCCGCGATGTTCACGCCGTCGCCATACACCGACCCGTCAGTCTTCTCGAAGACGTCTCCGAGATGGACACCAATGCGAAAGCGCATTCGCTGAGCGATAGGCAGTGCGCTGTCGCAAGCAGCGAGGTCGCGTTGAATCGCGAGTGACGCTGCAACCGCACCGGTGGCGGTTTGAAACACGGCGAGGATCGAATCGCCGGCCATGTCGACGACACGACCGCGGTTGCCTTCTATCTGACTGCGGAAGAGCGCTCGCGCTGCATCAAGCGCAGCCACCGTTGCGCGTTCGTCCTCGGCCATGAGCCGCGAGTAACCGGCGACGTCTGCCGCAAGAATCGCCACCAAGCGTTGGCTGAGTTCATTGGCCTCGGTCACAGGCAGCGACCTTTCGTGAGCCGTTAGTAGCAAAGAATGTTACTCCCCGCATTGCAGGAGCCTAGCGCTGGACAGGGGTCAGATACGCCCACGTCGCTGCATACTCCTTTCAATGTCCGGCCAAGCCCCTCTACGAGGCAGCGGAGGTGTGCGGAAGATCGACGACAGACGAGCCGAGGTCGAGACCTATCTAACCCGCAGAATCGAAGTCGCCATCGTCCCTAGGCGTCACCTGCATCATCTCGACAGGCCGGGTCAACGCCCCTATTGCTCACGGACGATGGCTTGGCGTCGTCAGATACAAGGCGTCATTACCGTAGCAGCTACGCTTTGCCACTGGCAATGAGCATCTCGACGCTCAGAGCAAGCTCTCCGTCGGTTTCGAATTGCATCAGCCTTCTACGTACCTCGTCTCGAACCGTCAGCCGGCTCTCCTTGGGGAGTGCAAGATAAGCCCCGTCCAGATACCAGGCTTCGGCCTCAGCGCGTCCGGCAACAATCTCGCGAGCCAGTCATTTCCTGGAACGTCCTCGCGTATCGCAACGAAGCGCTTCCGCATGCCACGTCGTACTTAGTTCTGCGCGCGGAAGCAGGCGAACTCCGATCTCGGAAGCTGCCGTTCGTGACGGTCCGATACTGGCCGGCTGCGGGTGTACGCGAAAGTCAGCTGATCGGTCGGCCAACGCGAACGACAGGTTTTGCGGAAGGAAATCGGGAGCGGGCAAGACCCGGCGTCGCCTCTCAGTTGCCTTTACTCAGCCGACTCCGGCGGCCGCAAAATGCAGCGAAGCTGTCCTTCGCGTTCGGTGGGCGACCTCACAGACTTGACGTTGAGCCGTCAGTCGTGAGCGTCAGCTATGCTGCGTGCGGCAGCGACTTGCAGGGACACGGTGATTGCACCTGGCCGCTTGCCGGTCGGCAGGCGACAGCTAGGGGAAGGGTCGGTTCAGGCGGCGTCGTGCTGCGCCAGCTCGCTGAGCCTATTCATCAACGCGTTGACCCGGCTCACGAGCGGTGCGAATTCGGTCTGAATCCGCTTCGCGAAATCCGCGGCATCCTCTTGTCCGTGCTTACCGCGAGCGTCGATGATCTCGTCGTAGCGCTGCATCACGGCGTTGTGCGCCCGAACGAGCTCTTCGACGTCGTCACGAAGCGCCGGAAAGTACAAAGCGGCCACGACCTTCAGCTCAAGCAACGCCTTCGTTGGTGCCGTGAGCGCGTCCAAGCTCTGCGCGTCGGCCCTCCCCTTCGTCAGCAGGCCGACGCCGACCGCCCGCGCGAGGTCGTTGGAGTACCTCGAGCACAACGTCATCGCCTGCTCCAGATGAGATAGACGCTCCTTGCGGATCGTCTCCTTCTGCGTCGCCCACGTGGTGTACGCGGTCGTGGACAGCGAAGCGAACAGTCCGAGCAGGCTGCCCACCACGACCGGGATCAGGACCACTCTCAGTCCCTTGGACGTGGGTTCATCATTCTTGATCATCATTCGACCTTCAGGACAAGATCTCGGGCGGGGGGTTGCCGCGGCGGCCCATTACATGCGCAAGGTGAACTACTGAAAGTCTATGGCGAGAAGGGCTCGGTTTTGACACTGATTCTTCCCTGGTCTCAGGCCGGCAGCGAATCCCGATTGCAGTCCTCGGACCGCTGCCAGCTACCGCCACTTCTGCAGCTCGAAATCCGTAGTACCGGCCGTTGATAGCTCGTCTCCGAGGTTGAAGCTTTAGCGACCAGGCGCGACAGGCAACGGAGGCCTTTACGCCGCCTCAAGCAGCGCCCACACTGCAGCGATGTCTGTGCGCCTGCTTCGAATCGTCAACTGTCTTCTTTCTGGCCTGCTCCTTGCGGCGAGCGCGTCGGCGCAGCTCGGACCGGCGGCTGCGGCGAGCTCGTCCCCGCCAGCGGTGGCCGTGCATGCGGGGCCTGTCGCCACGGCCTACCTGGCGCTCCTTCGCACAAGCATCGTCCCGGCGGACCCGCGCACCGTCGCCACAGCCGCCCTTGAAGCAATGCGGCCTGCTAGAGCCGACCATGACAGCCCGTTGCCAGAAGGTTTCGGGCGCGATGCCGATCGCGATGCGGCGTGGCTCGGCGAATGGACACGCGGAGCCTCCTCGCCCTGGCCCATCGTCGATGCGATGGCTCGGGCCGCCAGCATCGCGCATGTCGGCATGAGCGGCCCGGCGCTGCGACGGGCCATGCGCGGCCTGCTGATGGGCATGCCGATATCGGCACCCGGCCTGGGAGGCTGCCGTCTTGGCGACGGCCGGTTCGCGATCTGCGATGTTGTTCCTGGAGCGTCAGCGGAGCGCGGCGGCCTTCGCGCAGGTGATGTGCTGCTGCGGATTGGCGATGAAGCAGTAACGAACCAGGTGATGCTGCTGATGCCGATCGTCGCCCTTCCAGCAGGTGAGCGGATCACACTCACGATCGAGCGCGAGGGCCGTCGCCTAGAGATCATCCTGACACTCGTTCAAGCGGAGGTGTCGTCAGTCGAGAGCCGGCTCTTGGACGACGACGTCGGCTACGTTCGGATCCGCTGGTTCTCCCGCTCGCAGGAACCGGCACGGGATACCGCGGCGCTGGCGCGCAACGCCTTCGCGTCGCTGGCCGCCCACGGTGCACGCGCGCTCGTGCTCGACTTGCGCTCCGCGTTGGGCGGCATCGGAGACGTCAGCATCGCATCCGCGTTGTGCGACGGCGACGTGGTCTACCACGTCCGGGACCCGATATCGGAGCCCGCGAAGCCCGTACCGCGCGAAGGCTCGCGCATCTGGCCGCAACGTCCGATCGTCGTCCTGGTGAACGACGAAACCGTTTCTGCCGGTGAAGCACTTGCCCTCGCCTTACGCGAGCTGGCCGCCGCGACGATCATCGGTCGGAGGACTGCCGGTGGCCTCACGGAAGCGTCCTTCATCGCACTGGGCGAGGAACGTTCCCTGCTCGTCCCGACCGGCGTGGTCCTCGGTCCGCTGAGCAGGCAGGACCAGCCGGGCCACGCCGTCCGACCCGACATCGAAGTGACCAACCCGAGCGTCGACGAACTGTCGCAAGGGCGTGATCGTCAGCTTGAGGCCGCCCGTGCGCTCGCTGGCCGTGCACCCGTCGTACGCCGCTGAGGTTCAGCGCCGAGCGTGCGCAATGCTGCTCACGCGGCACGAAGGTCGCGTTGCGCCATGAACGGCAGCTTTCCAGTTCAGGGATAAATGTCGCTTTGTGGCTGGGTCCGGACGTACGCGAGCGTCAGCTGCTTCGCGTGTCAATACGGACGACAGGTTTCCGACGACGATCGGACCCGGGAGGGACCCGCAGCCGACCCATAAGCGACCTACTCTCCGCCAGTTTGATGGCCCCGGCGCAGCAGCGATCAGCTAAGTACCTTGACCGCCGCTCCGATTGAACAGATCGACGGAATTGCTCTTCCAACGGCGGTGTTGCTCGACACTCCCAATCCGCCAAGCCCGCTCCACGTAGAGCGACCGGGGGCCATGGCACCGGGCGGCGTTTCCTCGAATCCCGAGATGCCGCGAATCTGGGTTTGGGACGCGAGCCGATCGCCGATGCCTCCGCTTCCGGGCGCCAACGGGCGATGGCCGGCCGAGTGCAAGGCGTCACCAACAAGGCGAATGTCCGCTACCAGCCAGTCTGACGAGAAATAATGGCGGCATCGCTCGACCCAGTGCGGACGGTCGCTACGTCAGTTCCAAGGGCACAAAGCCGAGTTGTCGCCCAATTGACAGTCGCTTCGCCGCCATTGATCCGCACCGCAACGCCGTCCTCGGCCGTCGCTCGACCGCCGAGGAGCTGGCCTACATAGCGACCCCGGGGCGCGGGGTTCTGACCCGCCCCCGGGCGACCCGATCAGTAGCGACGCGGTTTATCCGGTCGGCTGTCGTGACGAGAGGCGGCAGAAGCGGACACTGCGTACGCTTCCGCCGGGGGCGGGCGATGGTGCGGAGCCGTTGCGTGATCGCGCGTACGGATCAAATCGTTCCGCGAACCATTCCTTCCACCTTCTTAGCGACGTCGCGGCTCACCAGCTGCTGCAGCGCGAGCCTCAGGTCTGGATGCTTGTCGATGAATGCACGCAGACTGGGCAACGGCCAGCTTAGGTAGCGACCCGCCTCGCAGAAACGGGCGTCCACCGGCGATGGCTCGCCCACCAGCGCTAGTGCGGTGCCGACCACACGGCCCGGTGGGATGGTGGCGACGACACGTTGTCCGTGTGTAACCTCCACCTTGCCCGCCACCGCCACCGCGAGCCGCGCGGCGCGCTCCCCTTGCTTTAGCAACTGATCGCCCGGCGCAGCATCTCTCCATTCGCCGACCATCGCGAGCGACAGGAACTCGCGCGGACGCAGCGAGCTGAACGACAGGTCGTAGAGCTCTTGCTCCTCGGGCCCCAGCACCACGGGTCGGCGCTCGGCGTAGATGCGCGCAATCTGCAGCAGGTTGATCGCCGCGAAGACCGAGCCCCAGGCCACCGGTGGCCACAGGACCTGCGGCTGCCACAGGTAGTACGGCATGATGATGAACGCCGCGGCAACCGCGAACCAGCGCAGCCACAGCATGTCACGCACCGAGTACGACACCAGCAGTAGCAGGTTCGATACGTGCGCGAGGTAATCGACGGTGTGAAGCGTCATGGCGAATGCACCTTGTCTGGCGTGGTGAGCTGCGCTGGGGTTGCGCCCTGCGCGGTCAACCGGGGGCACTGCTAGCAATGCGTGTGCCGAGAGGATCGGCAACACGCTGCGTCTGCGAAGGCGCCGCAGCTTCAGGGAAGGCGGCTTCCCAGTCTGCAGCGACGGCCACGCATTCACCCCATGGTGTGATATTGCGGATGACCATGCCGACGCCGCGGAGACGACTGTTGGCGCGGCCAAACGTACAGCCACTGGATACCGACTGCCTCGACAGCAAGCCACGCACTCGCATCAGCGCGTGCGTGCCGCGTCAGAACCAAGTCTCGAGTTGAACGCCCCAGCTGGTGCCTCGCGTGCGGCCATCGCCGAGCCCGGTCAATCCGTCGAGTCTTGCGCCGGTATTGGCCGCGTCGTTCCATCGGGCCACGGTCACGTACAGCCGCAGTTCGGGACGGTTCCAGAACCCCGGGCCCGCGGACCAGGTGGGCGCAAACGTAAGCTTGGCGAGCCGTTGCGTGCCGGATCCGTCGGGGCGCTTCTCCATGTAGCCCGACTCGGCCACCAGCTTGATGTGCTGGGTCAGCGCGTACGACACGCGGCCGCCGATCGACAGTTCGGCGTACCGTGCTGCGACGCCGCTGGCAACGTCCTGACCATGGCGGCCGAACAGCCCGACGACCTGTCCGCCGAGTGCGCTTGCTTGCCACGTCAGGCTCTCAACTAAGCGCCATTGCCTGACGTGAGAGCCGGCCGTCATGGTCCCGAAGTTGCCGTCCAGACCAGCTGACCCCTGCGCATACTGCAGCCATGCGGTGTGGCTGCCTCCGATGGCGTCCCATGCGTAGTCGTGCTGCACGCTCAGGCCGAAGCCGCTCGTGCCGCGCGCGCCGGTCTTGCTGTCGTCGTGGCCGCGCGTGAACGCAGTGGTGACGCGCAGCGTGCCTGCCTCGCCGAGCGCGACCGCGCGCAGGTCGGTGTTGAGGCGGCGGCCCGGGCGGGCGGACGGGGTGGCCTCCGGTGGTGCGCCGGAGTCCGCCTCGGTCCTGAAGTACGCGACCCCGAGCTTGGCACCGGCCACTGCGATCTCGTCTGCGCCGAGGCCCGCGCCGTCCATGCGCACGAACCACGTGTCGAGGATGTGCACACCGAAGCGCCCGTGATACCGCTTGCCGAGCCACAGTTTGAGGTCGCTTGCGCCGCCAAGGCCGACGCTCTCGACGTAGATCTGCTCCAGCCGCGTGCTCCAGACCGCGTCGCCCATGCCCGGATGCTGTAGGTTCACCATCGCCATCGCGCGATAGGTCGCGCCCTGCGCGCTGACGGCGTGCGCCAGGCCGAACTCACCATAGAAGTCGCACTCGTTGCCGAGCCGGTAGTGTCCGCCCGAGATGGCCAGGTCGTAGCAGGTCCGCTTTGGATCGTCGACCTTGCCGGAGCCGAGGCGCAAGTAGCCCCCTGTGTCGAGCGCGCATGCGGGTACGCTGGACAGCGCGCACAGCGCGCGCACCGCGATGTCGCGGAGCCACCGCCAGAGTACTCGCTGACCGTGCCGCACCGCCTCATTCTGGCCGGCCGCACCGAACTGCACATTGGCCTTGGTTCGCGTCTGGAATTAGACCGCGCAGACCGCCGTGTAGCGGGTTGGGTTGGGTGACCTCTTTGTGAGGCCACGGCCCAAGACCGCTTGTCGCCGGTTGCCGGTATTCCCGGGCGGCAGCTTCGGAGAGGTGGCCTCGGAAATCAGGACACGGCGATAAGTGGAGACTCTGCGACAACGGATCGGGCTCGACGCCCGGGAAAGCGGAAGGACATGAGCAAGAGACCCCCGAAACCACGCGTCGATTTGCAGCACGCGCGCTGGCGCTTCGACATAGATATCCGTCGTGCAAGGCCGGTGGAAGCGCGAGCGTTTGCGGTGGGCAGATGAAGGCCAGGTGCGTAGACCCGTGCCACTCGACGAGCCGGACCTAGGGTTGCAAAGACCACTCAGTTCTACGCGTCGCAAGGGGCGACTACCACGGCGCGGCGCGGCCGCCAGGAAGATGGGAATCTCCACCGGAGTACCCTGACCTGTCACGTCATGGAATCTTCCGGGCGCGTTTCCCAGGAGAGTGCCATGACCATGATGAAAGCCGCCGTCCTCGTCGAGCCCGGACGGATCGTCCTCGACGACAAGCCGATTCCCGACGTCGGCCCGCAGGACGCGCTCATGCGGGTCACCACGACCACGATCTGCGGCACCGACATCCACATACTCAAGGGCGAATACCCGGTCGCGCGCGGCCTGACCATCGGCCACGAGCCGGTCGGCGTGATCGAGAAGCTCGGCTCTGGCGTGCGAGGCTACCGCGAGGGCCAGCGCGTGATCGCCGGCGCGATCACGCCGAGCGGCTGGAGCACGGCCTGCCTGTGCGGCGTCGGCTCGCAGGACGGCGCCGGCACCGCGCACGGCTGGAAGGCCATGGGTGGCTGGAAGTTCGGCAACACCATCGACGGCTGCCAGGCGGAGTACGTGCTGGTGCCCGATGCGATGGCCAACCTGGCGCCGGTGCCCGACACCCTTGAGGACGAGCAGGTGCTGATGTGCCCGGACATCATGTCGACCGGCTTCAGCGGCGCCGAGAGCGCGGGCGTCCGCATCGGCGACACGGTGGCCGTGTTCGCGCAGGGGCCGATCGGCTTGTGCGCGACGGCAGGCGCCAAGCTGAGTGGTGCGGCGATGGTGATCGCCGTCGACCGGCTCGCCGGTCGTCTGGCCATCGCCACGAAGATGGGCGCCGATCACGTGATCGACGCCGGCCAGGTCGATCCGGTCGAGGAAATCATGCGCCTCACGGACGGTCGCGGCGTCGATGTCGCGATCGAGGCGCTCGGCACGCAGCAGACCTTCGAGGCCTGCCTGCGCGTGCTGCGGCCAGGCGGCACGCTGTCGAGCCTGGGGGTCTACTCGACCGACCTGACGATCCCGCTCGGCGCCTTCGCCGCGGGCCTCGGCGACCACAAGATCGTCACCACGCTCTGTCCTGGTGGCAAAGAACGCATGCGCCGGCTGATGGCGGTGATCGCAGCGCGCCGAGTCGATCTCGGCGCGATGGTGACGCACCGCTTCAAGCTCGACGACATCGAGGCCGCATACGAGCTCTTCGGCCACCAGCGCGACGGCGTTCTGAAGGTCGCGATCACGCCTTGAGGAGGCCCTCACCACTCCACGCGCCAGGACGGCGCGACCGTGGACTCGTTCGGGGGCACCGCGCGAACTGACATCGAAAAATGCCGAGGAACGGGCAAGCGGCCCTTCGTCCTACGGCGATCACGGCATCAGCGCTCTATATTGCACTGCAACAAATGCTCCTGGAAGTGCGATGAATCGCTCCGATCTGACCTCGTCATCTCCCGCCACCCGCGCCGGTCTCTGGGCCGGCGCTGCCCTGCTCGGTGCGGCTCTCACCGCAACATGGGTGGAGCGCCGCTCGCGCCGCGCCGAGCGCGCGCAGCCACCTGCCGGACGATTGCTCGACGTCGACGGCGTGCGACTGCACGTCGTCGAGCGCGGCGACGGGTCCCCGGTCGTCCTCATTCACGGCAACATGGTGTCGCAGCGCGACTTCGAGGCGAGCGGCTTGATCGAGCGCCTGGCGCGCGATCACCGTGTGATCGCGTTCGACCGTCCCGGCTTCGGCCACAGCAGCCGGCCGAGGGACCGCCTCTGGACGCCCACGGCCCAGGCAGAGCTGCTGCACGCCGCCCTCGCGCAACTCGGCGTCGAGCAGGCGGTCGTGGTCGGCCATTCGATGGGCGCTATGGTCGCGCTCGCCCTCGCGCTCGACCACCCGGAAGACGTTCGCCGTCTCGTCCTCCTCGGCGGCTATTACTACCCGACCGCTCGCGTCGACGCGTTGCTCACGGCGTCGGTCGCGTTGCCGGTGCTGGGCGACGTCATGCGCTACACCGTGACCGCGGTGTCTGCGCGGCTGATGCTGAAGGGGCTCGTGCGCGCGATGTTCGCACCGCGCGGTGTGCCGGAAGATTTCATGTCGACGCTGTCGAGGGAGATGATGGTCCGGCCGGTCCAGCTACGCGCCAACGCGGAGGACGCCGCGCTCATGATTCCGCAAGCGAAAGCGAGCGCCGAGCGGCACCAGGAGGTGCACATGCCGGTCGCAATCTTCGCCGGTGCAAAGGACAAGGTGATCGACGTCGAAGCCAACGCGCAACGCCTGCACCGCGAGATCAGCGGCAGCACGCTCGCCATCGTCGCCGGTGCCGGGCACATGGTGCACCACGCGGCGCCCGACGAGGTCGTCGCCGCTATCGATCGCCTCGAAACGCCCAACTTCGAGCCTGCCAAGCAGGCCGCCTAGTCACATGTCCAATCCTTGGTTGAAGAAAAACCCGCTCATGAGCATGTGCTTGAGCGGCGCGAGCTCGGTTGCCAACACGGCCCGCGTCCGGATTGCCGCCGAGGCGAAGCGCCAGACGACCGCGGCAGTCACGAAAGCGACGAACGACATGTTCGCGGCGTGGCCCGGCTTGAGCGGGCGGGCCACGACGAAGAAGCGCAAGAAGAATCGCTTTCCCGGCGTCTGAGGGGCCGTTGGGCGCGTGGCCTTCGTTGAGTAGCACGCTGTTGCCGTCTACCCTCGCCGCACGGATGTTCGGATCGCGTGGCTATGAATGTTGCATGCCCGCTACCGCATAGGACCGAAGACGAACCTTGAAGTCGCGCGGCCACGCATGGCGCCGAACGCGCCTAGACAGGGCCGATAGGCTTTTCGGCACCGGACTGAGCCAGCGGAGTGCCTGCTGTCCCGGCAGCTTCGCCGCCCAGTGCGCCGGCGACAGCCCCCACCGTACCGCCCACAAGGGCGCCAACGGGTCCGCCGGCGACAACACCGATGGCCGCACCTGCGGCTATGCCTGCCATAGCGCCTCCCCCCACGTACACCGACTTGGCTTCGCGCTCGGCTTCCTCTGGAAGCAACGGCACCTGCGCTGCCGGACTTGGGTCTTGCGAGGGAATGCCATGACCAGGACGGGCCTGCTCGGCAAGGTCAGCGTCGGCGGTTGCAGCGCTCGATGGCCGAGCGGGAGATGTGTTCATGTGATGTCCTCGGGAAGTTGACGACGAGAGCATAGGCGCCAGGTCGCAGCCTCTTATATGGCCCGCAACCCGCCGACCACGACCGGCTTAACGCCGCAGGGGTGTAGGACAGGGGGGCCGCCTTGAACGCGGCAAAGGGCCCGAAGGCCCGAAGGCCGCCACTGCAGCGGCGTCGGGACGAGCTCCGCAGCCTAGCCGTTGGGAATGCACTATGTGGTAGGTCTGAGCAACCCTAGAAGCCGGTAAAGGCGGCGAAGGCGGCGAAGGCGGCGCCGGCCAGCAGATGCCTGAATCGCTCCTTGGTCCGAGTCCAGGTCGGGGAGCCAAGAAATTCAAGGAGTTGCGTCGGGAGTCGTAGCCCCTTTGTCTTGGCCAACAAGGGAACGTTGAGCAGGAGACTCTCCCTCAGCCGCCTGGGGGTCGGCAGCACTCAGCACGCCGAAGCCTTCGGTTCTCAGCCCGCGGCCTTCGAAGGCGTGTGTGTCGTGGGATTCAACCGTTGGTGGCTGCAGCAGCCGATGGTTTGCTGACCAGTTTGGCCAGCTCAGCGAAGCCGATGGGTGGCACTGTCAGCCAAGGAAGCGTGAACATGCGTTTGGCAAGCCCTTCGACCATGCGTTTGATCTGCTTGCGTTCGCCCACCAGTCGCGCCGCCAGCAAGGGATCATGCGTGCCGGCCGCCAATACGCTCTTGTTGAGCACCCAGGCATAGGGTTCGATGTTCGCGCGGCGAAGGTCCTCCTGCAGCGCAGCCGCCTGCGACACAGGAGTCACCTCTGGCAGCGTCACCAGGATGATCTTGGTGTACGCGGCGTCCTGCAGCCGCATCAACGGCGTGACGATGTGAGCGTTGCCATGCTCGAACTCGCGGGTCATCTGTCGGTGGTAGGCGCCGGTCGCATCCATCAACAACATGGAATGGCCCGTCGGCGCGGTGTCCAGCACGACGAAGGCGCTCCGG
>Ga0068868_100001215_pt1 | contig 17701 bp, 15 predicted proteins | sample KBSMisM42_FD_64660 | JGI IMG/M metagenome (GOLD analysis project Ga0068868, IMG submission 64660) | Miscanthus rhizosphere microbial communities from Kellogg Biological Station, Michigan, USA - KBS Miscanthus M4-2 | ecosystem: Host-associated > Plants > Roots > Rhizosphere > Soil ...
CTCATGCCTGGGCCTTCTGCTCCGCCCGAACTTGATCAGGACGCGTCGGCACCGCCGCGAGCAGCGCGTCGATCACCGCGTCGGTCGTGATGCCGTCGGCCTCGCCCTCGAACGAGCGAATGATGCGGTGACGCAGCGCGGGCTTCGCGACCTTCTGGATGTCGTTGAACGAGACGTTCGCGCGACCTTCGCAGAGCGCGACGGCCTTCGCCGCGAGCACGAGCGACTGCGCGCCGCGCACGGCCGCACCGAATCGCACGCCTTTCTTCACGAGCTCCGGCGCCTCCTTCGCAACCGGATCGCTCGCGCGAACGAGCCGCGCCGCGTAGCGCACGACCGGCTCGGCGATCGCGATGTCACGGCACAGCGCGCGAAGCTGCAAGACGCCCGCCTGCGCGAGGACCTGCGGCGGCGCCTCTTGCGCGCGCCCGGTCGTACGCGTGAGCACGTCGCACAGCTCGTCTTCCGTCGGTTGCGGGATCACGACCTTGAGAAGAAAACGATCGAGCTGCGCTTCGGGCAGCGGGTACGTGCCTTCCATCTCGATCGGGTTCTCGGTCGCGAGGACGAAGAACGGTTCTTCGAGGACGTGGCGCGTGCCGGCGATCGTCACGGCGTGCTCGGCCATCGCTTCGAGGAGCGCGCTCTGCGTCTTCGGCGTCGCGCGGTTGATCTCGTCCGCCAGCACGATCTGCCCGAAGATCGGACCTTTCTGCACGGCGAACATCGAGCCCGCGGCGCGCTGCGCAGGATCCATCACGAGGACGTTCGTCCCGACGATGTCGCTCGGCATCAAGTCCGGCGTGAACTGGATGCGCGAGAACTTCAGATCCAAACACTGCGCGAGCGTTCGCACGAGGAGCGTCTTGCCGAGACCCGGCGCGCCTTCGAGCAGCACGTGCCCGCCGGACACGAGCCCCCACATCACCTGATCGACGACTGCGCTCTGCCCGACGATGACCTTGCCGATGGCGTCGCGCAACGAGGCGACCGCACCCGCGGCTTGGCCCAAGACGGCTTCGTGACTCTGAGTCATTGGATCTCCTGAAGGACGTTGGACCATCGGCGCGGAGCGCCGGAACGGTTAATAGAGCGCTTGGTTACGGCTGGAAATACTGCCGAACCTGGTCGCGGTATTCCTGCGGAACGTCGCTTCTCTCGACGCCGTCGACCTCGCTCGGTCCGACGACCTTCAAATCGCCCGTTCCGCGAACGTTCGCGGTGCCTCCCGCGCGACCTTGCGCGGTGGTCGTGATCGAGCCGGGCATGCCCTGAGCCTTGTTGATGTGGCCATGCGCGCGGGACTTCAGCGTGTCGGCGTTCACCTGGCCCGTCGACCCGTTGTGGTTGCCCGTGCCGACGTCGTGTGAGCCAGGCCCGCCGTTCTGACCATTCTCTCCGTTGCCTTCGGAGCCGCTGCCGTTGCCCTGCTGATTGCCTTGCTGGCCTTGGCCCATGCCGAGCCCTTGCCCCATCCCCATCCCGTTTTGGCCCTGACCGTTCTGGCCCTGACCGTTCTGACCATTCTGACCTTGCTGGCCGTTCTGCCCGTTCTGACCTTGCTGGCCCTGGCCGTTCTGACCTTGTTGGCCTTGCTGTCCCTGACCCTGCTGGCCTTGCTGGCCCTGCTGGCCTTGCTGTCCGTTTTGCTGGCCTTGCTGCTGGCCGTTCTGGCCTTCGCCGTTTTCGCCTTCTTGGCCCTGCTGGCCTTGGCCCTTCTGCTTGCCGATGTCCTTCTCGGTTCCGTCGGCGCCCTTCTGCGCGTCGTCGAGGCCCTTCTGACGCTTCGACTCTTTCGTCTCGTCGTCTTCCTTCGCCTGCTCTTTCAATTCGTCTTCGAGTTTCTTCTGCCCCTCGGGCGTCGAGAGCTGATCGGCCATGTCCTTGAGCTGCTGCGGATCGCTGTTGGCGGAGCTGCCGCCCTTCTGTGCGTTCTGCTTCATGCGTTCGGCGAGGCGCTTCTTCTCTTCGGGCGTGAGCTTGTCCATCGCCTTGCCCATCGCGTCGGCGAGCTTCCTCGCCGCATCATCCGTTCCTTTGCGATCGAGCGCTTCGCTCTGCGTCTGGACGCCGTCGTTCTTGATGCCTTCTTGCTTCATCGCGTCTGCGAGATCGCGGAGCGCCTGCGCGCGCTTCTCGCGCTGCTCCATCGCCTTCTTCTCGGCCTCGAGCGCCTTCGCGACGTCGGGCGCGCCGTTCTTCCGCGCCGCGTCGGCTGCGTCTTGCAGTGACTTCTTCGCGAGCTCGCGATCCTGCTTCTCGCGCGCGTTCGCGATCTTCTCCATCTCTTGATCCATCGTCTCGAGATCGTGATCGCCGAGCGCCTTCGCGGCCTGCTTCGTCTCGTCGTTCTCTTCGAGCTTCGAGACCGCGCTCTCGAGGCCGGCGCGCTGCTGGCCGTCGCCGAGCGTCAGACGCTCCGCCGCGATTTGCTCCTTCAGCTTCGCGATGCGGTCTTGCGCCTCGCGCTTCTCGAGGCCCTTGTTCAGATCTTCTTTCAGCTTCTCGGCGTCGCGCGCGATCTTGTCGAGGCGCTCGCGCTGCGCTTCGTCGCGCGGGTCGAGCTGGGCGAGCTTGATGACCTTCTCGAGGCCGTCGACCTCCGCGATCTGAATCTTCGTCGTGCCCGGATCGGTCGCGACGATCGGCGCGGGCGGGAGCGGCGCGCGCGAGATGAACGCGACGCCTGCGAGCGCGGCCGGAATGAGGAGATGCACCGGCCGGAGCATCGTCGGCTTCGCGCGCTTGCGATCGCCGTCGTTCAGCGCCGTCGTTGCGGATTGCAGCACCACCGCGCGCATCGCCGGATCCGTCTCCGAGTCGGGCCCCGTCGTGTCGAGATCGACGGCCGTCGAGATCGCTTCTTCCGACGCGAGCTCTCCATCGAGATAGAGCGCCACTTCTTCGTCGCTCCAGCGCTTGCGACGCGCCACGATCGCGCCACCTGCAATGCCGCCCACGACCGTCAGCGCGGCGAACGGCCGCAGCTTGCCATGCCGCATCTTCCAGGCGACGCCTGCCGGAACGAGCGCGAGGACTGCTCCCAGCGCGGCACCCGTGAGCATGTGACGAAGCGCGAGGCGACGACGCACACGCGATGCCCAACGGTCGAAGAGCGGCTCGAAGTTCGACATGATCCTTCCTAGTCTCTTCATTTGTACGTTGCGAAGCGAGGGTTTGTTCTCCGGAATCGCCCTGGATCATCCGACCCCCAATCCTTCGGTAGACCAGATCTCGGAACGGGCTCGCACGTTGTCCTACATCTTCGATTCAGGCCTGATGTCCATCATTTGAAAGTTGCAGTCAGAGCAGCCGAGGTTGGCGCGACTCATGCAAAAGACCCAGCCATGCTGCCTTTCCACAAGCGAGCGCGCGCAAACAGCATCATGGAGATTGGGTCCGAGGAGCTCGAGGCCGTGGAGCTTCCCGCGGTTCGGCCGCCGTCGGTTCGCCCGGGTGCCTTTGCCTCCGTGCGCCCGAGCAGCGCCCCCATGTTTCCGCAGACGAGCAGCCGTCGCTACAACGACTACGACGCCGAAGAGATGACGGTCGTTCGCATGGACAAGCGCGCGAGCACCTCGCCGCCGCCGCGCGTGCAGCTCGATTCGCCGCGCATTCCGTACAGCCCGCCGCCGCGCTTCGATCACCGCGACGACGAGCCGACGCAGGCGTACCCGAGCGCGCGTCACCAGAGCTCGCGTCCGCTCCTCTCGATGCAGTCGGGCTCGCCGCAGGGGCGCTCGGTCATCGTCGATCAGACATACGAGACGCCGCCGCCGCCGGTTTCGTCGCGCATCCTTCCGGAGTCGCCGCGCTCGGCCGCTGCGGTCGATGCGGCTTCCTCGGCGCACGTCCGCGCGATGGACTTGAGCATGACGGCGAACCTCAGCGGCTCGACCGACATCTCGAAGCTCCGCCGCCCGACGATGGGCTGGGCCACCGCCCTCGTCGCGGTCGGTGTCTTCGCCGGCATCATCACGGCGTTCGTCGCGCGCGGCGAAGGCCTCGCGACCGCGGCCGCGTTCATCGACCCGTCGCACCAAGTGACGGCCGACGTCGCGAAGGCAGCTGGTGCGCAGGTTCAGGCGCAGCCGCAGGCTCAAGCGGCCGTCGAGTCGCAGCTCAAGCCGGGTGCGGGCACGGTCGTCGTTCAGTCGAAACCTGCAGCTCCGTCGTGTGACGCGAACGCGGTCCCGACGCCGAAGGCCGAGAAGGAGACCTCGAAGGTCGAAGCTCCGGTCGCCAAGATCGAGAAGCCCGTCGAGAAGCCTGTCGCGCACGCCACGTACGTCGCCCCGGTCGTTCGCCACGTCGAGACGGTTCGCCAAGAGCCGGTCGCGCAACGCGAAGCCGCCCCCGCCATCACCAAGCCCGCCGTCGTGAAGCCCGTCCACAAGGCCTCGGGCAACGACATGGACAGCGCCAACGCCGCCGACGCCCTCGCCAAGGCCCAGCTCGAAGCCGCCCTCTCCCGCTAAAGCTCACAGCTCACAGCTCACAGCTCACAGCTACGGATTGCACGCGGGCACACCCGCGGCGTCGCTCTCACCCGTCACGATCGGATTGCACGACTTCAGGCCCTGAGCCGCGCAGTCGATGACGACCGAGCGTCCGCGCACGCACGCGACGAGCGCACCCGCGTCGCACTCGTCGTCGCTGCAGCCGCCGCCGTCCATGACGCGACACGCGTCCGATGGCGTGGTGCCAGGGGCGCCCGCTTCGATCGGATTGCACGTGCCCGGCCCGCTGATCGCCGTGCAGTCGACGGACTCGGGCGCGAGCGTCACGCAACCTTGCGCGCGGATGTTGCCCGACGTGCACGTCACGTCGTTCGTCGCGGAGCAGACGCCGCTGTCGCTCTCCGGCTGGCACGCGGGCGTCGCGCCCGAAGGGTTGCACGTTCCCGCGCCGACGTTGGCGCACGAATAACCGAGGTCGACGCCAGCGTCGTCGCAGAGGCTCAAGCCGCCATCGACGCACCCCGCGCTGCCGGTGCACGCGCGACCTTGCGGGCCGACGCAGAGCGCGTTGCGATTCGACGCGTCCGGATCGAGCGAGCTGCACGTCTGCCCGTGCGTCCCGCAGTTCTCTCCGCCGCCCGGCCCGGGTTGGACGCAGTCGAGGCGCGTGTTCGGATCGAGCGTCGTCTGCGAGCAGCCGAGGAAGCCGCCGTTCGTGCACTGGACGCCGCCCGCGTCGGGGAAGATGCAGAAGCGCACGTCGCTGCAGGTCTTTGCATTCTGCATGCAACCCCAGAACTCCTTCGAGGCGCCCTTCGCTTTGCGGTTCGGGTTCGCAGCGCAGTCGTACGCGAGGATGGCGTCGACCATGCACTCGCCGGTCTTGTTGTGGCCGAGCGGATGTCCACACGCGGCGAGCCACGCGCACGCGTGCATGGCGCGCTGCTGCGCGACGCCCGCGTCGGGTGCGCAGACTTCGACGGGCGGCGCGGCGTCCGTGCATCGCGGATCATTCGCGTCCGCCTCGCAGATCGATTGCACGTCGCTCGTCGAGTGGAACAAATCCGCGCACGCGACGCCAAAAATCGTGAAAGCGCCCGCGAAGAGCGACACGAGCGCGCCTGCCGCCGCGACTCGCCTTCTCACTAGAAGCTCCCCGTGAAGGCGAGCCCGCCGGGACGAAGCTCGATGCGCGCGCTCGATGAAGGCGACGACTGCGGCGTCGAAGGCTTCACCCACAAGACGACCGCGGCGATCGTGAGGCCAGCGGCGCCGATCCATGATCCGAGCGCGACCCAGTCCCACGTGCGCACGCTGTTTCGGAGATCGTCACAATTCGTCAGCAGCGGACACTTCGCCGCGAGATCGCCATGCGCGCCGTCTGCCGCGACGAACGCGCCGATGCCGACACCGAGGAGAACCGCAGCGCCGGCCGTCGCCACGATCGCGCCCACCTTGAGCGGCGCAGACTTCGTCTCGACGGGTTTCGGCGTCTCGTGACCATCGCCGAGCACAGGCACGGGCGGCACGTCGACCCATTTCACCGTCGCCGTGTCGGCCTCGCGCTCGTGCAGCGTGACTTGCGTCGCGAAGAGGTGCTTGCCCGGCGCGCGCGCCGTCACCTTGTGCGTGCCGGCTTCGACGGGCATCGCCACGCCGTACAAACCTTGCGGGATCGCTTTGCCGTCCAGCTCGACTTGCGAGCCTTGCGCCGCGGGCACTTCGATCGTCAGCGTCGGCACGCGAATGCGCAGCGTCTTGAGCGGCTCGGCGACCGCGTCGATGACGTCTCTGTTGTTCTGCTCGCGCGCCATCTGATCGGCGGCGGTGTAGTCGCCGAGCGCGGCGACGAGCTGGCCGAGCTTCTCTTCACAGAGCGCGACGTGGAAGCGAAGGCCCGGCGTCGGCTTCACGCTGATGGCGCGCTTCACCTTGTCGAGCGCGTCCTCCCACTTGCCCGCGTCCTCGTCGGCCTCGGCCTTCTTGAAGAGCTCGCGCGCGGCCTGCACCTCGGACGGTGTGGGATCGGCGTACGCGATCGACGTCGCGAGAAGGACGCAAGAGCACATCCATGTGACCGCCCCAAGCCGCATCGAATGGTTTCTATCATAGGGTAGGTTGAAGGCGATGATCGTACGGACGCCGGAGGAGTTGCGTGCAAACTGCGACGAAGCGCGCGCATCGGGACGCGCCGTCTCGTTCGTGCCGACGATGGGTGCGCTGCACGACGGGCACCTCTCGCTCGTGCGAGCCGCGCGCGCGCACGGAGATCACGTCGTCGTCTCGATCTTCGTCAACCCGACGCAGTTCGGACCGAACGAAGACTTCTCGCGCTACCCGCGCGATCTCGAAGGCGACGCCGCGAAGCTCGCGACGGTCGGCCTCTCCGCGATCTTCGCGCCCGAGCCGAACGCGATGTATCCGAAAGGCGAAGAGACGCGCGTCCACGTCGGGGCGCTCGCCGAGCCGCTCTGCGGAAAGTTCAGGCCCGGGCACTTCGAAGGCGTGACGACGGTGGTCGCGAAGCTCTTCGCGATCGTCGGGCCGTGCTCGGCGATCTTCGGTCGGAAGGATTACCAGCAGCTCACGATCATCCGCCGCATGACGACGGATCTTTTCCTTCCGGTGAAGGTCATCGGCGAGCCGATCGTGCGCGAGAAGGACGGGCTCGCGATGAGCTCGCGCAACGCGTACCTGTCCGGAGACGAACGGAGGCGCGCGCTGTGTCTGTCGACCGCCCTTCGTGCCGCGTCGGCGGCGTTCTCGAGCGGCGAGCGAAGCACGGGAAAAATCGAAGCGCTCGCGCGCGCCGAGGTCGACAAGGGCGCCGACACCATCGACTACGTGAGCTGCGTCGACGCGGACTCGCTCGCGAAAATCGAGACCATCGGCGCGCGCGCCGTCGTCGCGATCGCTTGCCGCGTGGGAAAGACGCGCCTGATCGACAACTTCGTGCTCGGCGAGGACGACCCGACTACATTGCGACCATCATCATGAGCAAGGGTCGCTTCATCGTCCTCGAGGGAATCGACGGCGCCGGCACGACGACGCAGTGCGGGCTCCTCGCCAAACGCCTCCGCAAAGACGGCGTCTCCGTCCGCACTACGCGCGAGCCGAGCGACGGGCCCGTCGGCACCACCATCCGGCAGATCCTCGCGGGCCGCATCGTCGGCGCGGGCGGTCGCGCTCCCGGCTGGGCGACGATGGCGCTCCTGTTCGCCGCCGATCGCATGGATCACGTCGAGGCCGAGATCGAGCCTTTCGTCGCGCAAGGCGGCGTCATCATCTCGGATCGTTACGACGCGTCGAGCCTCGCGTACCAGAGCGTCTCGAGCGGCAAGGGCGGCGAGAGCACCGTCGAGTGGATCCGCACGCTCAACAAGCAGGCGCGCCGGCCCGACATCACCATCGTCCTCGACGTCCCCGCGGAGGTCGCCGTCACGCGCCGCGAGGCACGAGGCGACGCCGCGCAGCTCTACGAGCAGAACGAGCTGCAGCGCGCGCTATGTGTATTCTACAAGGACTTGCAGCGGCACATCCCGAACGACCGCGTCGTCGTGGTGGACGGGTCGGGCACGATCGAGGCGACCGCCGAGAAGGTGTACACCACGTGCCAGGCGGCCCTGCAGTAGCCAAAAAGTTGCGCCCCGCGCGCGGAGCGGGCAGTTTCAACGGATGATCCGCGCAGTATTCATGAGCCTCGCACTCGTCGCGTGCGGCTCTTCACCGCCGCCCGCAGCGAAGACGCCCGTCGAGCCTCACGTCGCGAGCACCGGCGAGGCCGTCGCCACGCCGACCGGAGCGATTCGCCGCTCCGAGGTGCGCCAGGCGATCAACGCCGGCCTCGGCTCGTTCCTCCAGCGCGTCACGTTCGACGTCGATCATCCGATCTTCCGCGATCACAAATTCGTCGGGTTCAAGATCGTCTCGCTCAACGGACCGGGTTGGGAGAGCGTCGACTTGAAGCCGGGCGACGTGGTGACGGCGGTCAACGGCTTCACCGTCGAGCGTCCCGAGCAAGCGCTCCAGGCGTTCTCGTCGCTGGCGGTCGCGAGCGAGCTCCGCGTCGATTACGAGCGTGAAGGTCAGCCGCGATCGTTCCGCCTCGCGATCATGGACGACTGAGGTGGCCGACAAGCCCGAGCGCGATCTGGAAGAGGTCGAGCGCGCTCTGTCCGTGCTCGGTGGGCGCCATCCCGAGCAGGTGCGCGCCGAGCGCGAGTCGCACGAGGCCGCGGCGAAGCGCGCGAAGGAGCACGACGCGCAGCAGGCTCGAGATCGCAAGCGCGCTCGAACACGCTTGGTGATCGCGGGCGTGATCATGACGGTCTTCCTCGTCGTGGGATGGGTGATGTGGTCGTCGGCCTCCAAGCGCGCCGCGATCGACGCGAAGATGACGACCGAGATGGCGCCGTTCGTCACGGCGGGCTTCGACGTGATCGCTCGCGGATCGTTCGCCGCGCAAGATCGCGCAGAGGTCACGACCGCCGCCGGCGACTGCTACGCGTTCGTCGCGGCGGATGGCGCGCAGATGAAGATCGAGCGCCCCGTCGGCAGCGCGGGCGCGAAAGGAAGCGCCGTCGTCTGCACGTGCGCGAGCGAGAACATCGTCGTCACGGCCGGCGGCGACGCTCCCGTGCGCGCGCTCCACATCGCGGGCAACGCGCTCGGCGGCTCTCGCGCGGTCGCCTATCGCTTCGACAAGCCGCCCACGGTGGTCGCGGGCGACGAAGCTTGCGCCGACGACTCGTTCGCCGCCTTCGCGCGCGAGAAACGTTGGACGAAGCAGGACAAAGACGGCGCGTGGCTCGCCGCGCACGCTGCGTTCGCTGCGTCCGGCTTCACGACCGTCTCGAGCGCGTCGGACAAACCGTTCGCGTTCGCGGAGCCGATCGCGTCGCGCTGCTTCGTCGCCGCGGGAGACGATCTCACGCTCTGGGCGATCACGGATCAGGTCTCGAAGCCGCTCCACGGCAAAGGCGCGATCGGCTGGTGCGCCGAAAAAGAGACGACGTTCGCCGTCGAGCACGCGGGCGGGCCCGTCACGATCACGAGCGCGTCGTCGAAGCGCATCGGCGGATTGATCGGCCTGCGCGAGATCGCATCCCGCGCGAGCGTGCCAATGACGACGTGGGTGCGTGACGAAGAGCGAAGCGAGATCGCCGCCGACGCTCTTCGCGCGAGCCTCGTGCCGGATCCTGCGCTCGCGGGCTCGCAGACGATCGAAGCCTCGCAGACCAAGGACGTACGCGTGCTCGTCTTCAGCACGCAGACGAAGGAGTCGTTCGCGTCGAGCGAGGCCGATTTTCGATGCGCGCCCGCGCTCGTCGAGCCCGACGCGCTGTGCGTGCAGCTCCACGCGCTCACGTGGCACGCTCCGCCGCCGGGCGTCGTGTGCGGCGCGGCGTACGGACCGCTCCCGTTCTGGATGGCCGCGATCTCGGATTTGCACGACGCCGCTGCAGTCGACGCGGAGCTCGCGCTCGTCGGATTCGCGCGGAAGATGTCGCAGCGCGGATTTTCGGCGAGCGTCATCGAAGGCGTGACCGAGCGCGACGGCTCCGTCGAGATCCTCGGCCGCAGCGGCGACGACGCGATCGTCGCGGTCGGTCTCTGGCCCAAGGAGCCGTACATCCATCCCTGGTCGGACGACGCGCCGTGGACGTTCGACGAAGAGCCGCGCGTCATTCCACTCGCCGGCGGCGCGCGCGTCTCGCTTCCCGTGAAAAACGCGTCCGTACCCGTCGAAAAACGCAGAACGGTCGTCTTCCGTCACGCGCTTTCCGGCTAGAATCGATTCGTGCGGCTTCGCTTCTTCATCGGCACGGCCTTCGCGGCCGCGTGCGCGATCCTCTTTTCGAACTGCGCGTCGCAGGGTCCCTGCCAGTTCAACAGCGAGTGCGCCGTCGGCTACTACTGCAGCGCGACGAAGGGCACGTGCGTCCGCAACTGCCAGGACTCCGCGCGCGACTGCGCCCCCGGCGAGATTTGCGACGTCAATGGTCGCTGCAGTCCGCTCAATGGCGACGGCGGTCTGCCCGACGTCGTCACCCAAGACGGTGCAGTGAAGGACGTCGTCACCCAGGACAACACGCCGCCGCAGGACAGCGGCCCGGACGTCAGCCAGCCGACGAAGATCGAGCTCGACAAGTGCGGCTCCGACGCCGAGTGCAAGACCGGCCTCATTTGCCGCGCGCTCTACAAAGGAGGGCCGACGCGCTGCACCCCGACGTGCACGCAGAGCTCGCAGTGCCGCGCCGGCGCGCGCTGCCTCACGCTCGGCTCCGACACGTATTGCGCCGACGCCGACGTCGGAAAGACGTGCTCGCAAGCGGCCGACTGCAACTATGGATGCCTCACGCCAGGCAGCTACTGCACGACGCAGTGCACCTCTGGCTCGGATTGCCCGAACGGCTTCGGCTGCGCCACCGTCGGCTCGAACGGAAAGCTCTGCGTGCGCGCCGAGGAGTACTGCGGCGGGACGAACAACTGCACGCTCCAGTGCGACACGGGGATGCTCGTCTCGAGCTGCACGCTTCCGTGCTCGAGCGCCGCCGACTGCCCGCAGCGCGCTTCGGTTCTCTCGAAATGGACGTGCAACGGCTCGTGCGTCCGTCCGAGCGAGGTCGAAGGCCCGCTCGGTCAGGGCGAGACTGCGAGCTACGCGTGCAACGTGTCGAATCAGGAAGTGAACCTGTGCAACGACGCCCAGCACATCGATTTCGTGAAGTTCACGGTGCCGAATCCGCCGTCGCTCTCGTGCCCCAGCGCGAACGTGGTCGACGGCACATCCGGCGACGTTTGCGTGGACACCTGCCGCTACTCCGGCGCGTGCGCGTTCGGCTACGAGTGCACGGGCATCGGGGACATCACGAACACCCGCGTCGGCCTCTGCATGCCGGCCCATGGCAGCGGTGAGGTCGGCAGCGCCTGCTCGATCGACGGCGACTGCGCCTTCGGGTACTGCACGTCAGGCAAGTGCTCGCGCGATTGCTCGCCAGACGGCATCTGCCCGAGCGGCTCGGCTTGTACGGCGGTTGGCGGCCAGTACCCGAACGTCGAGGGCATCGCCTTCAAGCGCTGTCAGTAACGATTTACAGGTCTTACGCCGCCGAGCTACGTTCGCTCGGGGTTCCCAGAGGAGCATGAGAAAACGCCATTGGGTCGTCGCGCTCGGTGCTTTGGCGGTCGCGAGCTCCGCGCTCGCGGGCCAGGTTCGCGGCAAGGTCGCCGGAGCCGACAAGCTCGTTCCGAGCGTCTACTCCGAATTCGCGAAGCTCGAGTCGCACCACTACACGTGGCGTGAGCCTTCGCCGACGGTGAAACCGGACTTTCGCGTCCTGTCCGCGAACCCGTCGCGAGACATCTGCATCGCGGCGATTTCGTCGGGCACGGCGCAGCCGCACGAGGCCATCCAGATCACCGTGACGGGCGGCCATACCGTGCCGACGACGATCGCCATCTCGCCCGGCACGAAGCTCCTCTTCGTGAACCACGATCCGTTCACCCATCGCCTCTATCAGGTGAACGGCGACTTCAAAGAGATGGACACGACGCCGAGCGGCTCGCGCGACTGGACCGCGCCTGGCGCCGGGACGTACGAGTTCCGCGACAAGCTCGCGCCCACGCTCCGATTCTTCGCGGTGGTGGACACGGGCGTCGTCGAGGTCGTCTACCCGGGCCACAACGGGACGTTCGCGTTCCGCGATTTGCCCACGGGCGACTACTTCTTGAAGGCGTTCTTCCAAGGCAAACAGCTCGGCAAGCCGGTTCAGGCCGTCGCCACGCGCGGCACCCTCGAGCTGAAAGAGCCGCTCGCGCTCGAAGAGGCGAAATAAGCCGATGATGATCTTTTCGCGTTTCTGGTACGCGATCATCGCGGTGCTCGCGGGCTTCGCGGTCTACTCGCTGATGCTCGCCGTCGGCCAGTACAACCGCCAGAGCATCAAGGGGACGAACGAAGCGCTCGCGGGCGACAGCCGCACCGTCCGCTGGGACATCCAGATCGACTCGCGCCGCCGCATCGACGCGCTCATGGTCGTCGCGCTCGACAAGACGATCCAGGAGTCGCTCGTCGCCGCGATGGACAAGGACAAGATCCCGCCCAAGGCGCGAGACGACGCGCGCAAAGGCCTCAACTCCACGCAGGACAAAATACCTGCACAATACAAACCCGACGCCATCTTCGCCGTTGATCGCGACGGTCGGGTGATCGCAGAAATTGGCTACGCGGGCGCGGACAAGTTCGACGACTTCGAGCTCGGCGGCTACTCGTCGGTGAACGACGCGCTGCACGGCTGGCTCCGCGACGACGTCTGGGTGTGGAACGGCGTCATCTATCGCGTCGCGGCTCGCCCCGTGGAGACGGACGTCGCCATCCCGCCCGTCGGCGCGATCGTCGGCATCCGCGCGATGGATCGCAAGTACGCGCAGGAGATCGTCAAGGACACGCAGACGAACGTCGTCTTCTACGCGAACGGTCAGAAGACGGACGGCGCGGGCGTCGACGGCTTCCCGGACGATCTCTTCAACCAGATCGCACCCGAGCTCGCGAAGATCGACACGGACGAGACGTACAAGACGAAGGGCCACACCGAGATCCGCGAGCTCGGACAGAACGGCGCGCTCGGCGCGGTCTTCGCGAAGCTCGACGGCGACGGCTGGGACCTCGGCGCGGGTTACGCCGTGTTGCGGCAGCGCGCGACCATCCAGAGCGGCACCGCGTTCCTGAACTCGGCCGACGACGCCGACAAGAAGAACGTCAGCTGGCCGGTGATCATCGGCATCGTCTTCGCGGGCCTCGTCTTCGGCCTGCTCCTCACGTTCATCGAGCACGATCGCCCGATCTCGAAGATGAAGCTGCAGGCGCAGCGTCTGAAGAAGGGCGAGACCGACGTCTTGCAGCTCCCGCTCCTTTCGGGTGCGCTGCGCGACATCGGCGGCGACATCAACGCGGGCATCGAGCGCGTCGCGGAGAAGGGTGGAGGCGCGCCGCGCAAGGCCGCCGACCTCGAGAAGATCCTCGGGCCGATCTCGGCGGAGCCTTCGATGAGCGCGTTCGCGTTCCCTCAGAACGAGCCGTCCTCGGCCGTGCGCGCAGCGAATCCACTGCATCCGCCGCCGCCGCAGCATCATCCGTCGTCGCCGGGGTCCGGGCCGAAGCCGCTCCCGCTGCCCGCGAACACCGCGCCGCTCCCGCCGAACATTCCGCACGGCATGGGCTCGCAGCCGAACATCCAGCGGCCGCCCGTGCCGAGCAAACCGAACATGCCGCCGCCGCAGGCGCACATGCTCCAGCAGCCGGAGACGAATCCGACGCAGGTCATGCCGCTGCGCGCGCCGGACGGTCCGCCGCCGATGATGGCGCCGCCCGCCATCGCGATGCCGCAAGCGCCCGCCGCGGTCATTCCGAAGAAGAAGGACGACGAAGAGGAAGCGACGATGGTCGCGGCCGTGCCTCAAGAGGTGCTCGCGCGCGCCATCGGCGAAGCGCAGAACCCCGACGAGCTCGAGTGGCCGAACGTCTACGAAGACTTCCTCCGCGTGAAGAAGCAGTGCAGCGAGCCCACCGAAGGGCTCACCTTCGACAAATTCCGTCAGACGCTTCGCAAGAACCGCGACGCGCTGGTCCAGCGCCACAACTGCAAGCGTGTGAAGTTCACCGTCTACGTAAAGGACGGCCGAGCCTCGCTCAAGGCGACGCCGATCAAGGACTGATGCGAAAAGCTTTTTTGGGCACGTTCGCAGCAACGCTTCTCGTCTCCACGAGCGCGCTTGCGTCGAACGTCACGGAGTTCCCGGATAACGGCTCGGAGCAAATGGGCCGAGGTGGCGCGTGGGTCGCGCGCGCTTCGGATCCGCTCGCGACGCAGTACAACCCTGCGGGTCTCGCAGGACAACCGACGCGGCTCACGCTGCAGATCAGCATGCCGTTCGCGCAGACGTGCTTCCACCGCATGCGCGACGCCGCGGACGGAACGGCGGACTCGGTCCTCCTCGAGCCGCCGGACCCGCAAGGCCGCAGCTTCTATCCGAAGGTCTGCCGCGACGTGGGCACGTTCCCCGTCCCGAACCTCGGGCTCACGATCCGCGCGAACAAGCGCCTCGGCATCGGCATCCTCATCAACGCGCCGAGCGGCGCGGCTGCTGCGGCGTGGCCCGAGTTCACCGCCTCGACGTCTGGCGCGCAGTATCCGGCGCCCGAGCGTTACCTCGCGACGTACACGAACGCGTTCTTCCTCACGCCGACGATCGGCGTCGGCTGGGAGCCCGTCGACAACCTACGCATCGGCGCGAGCTTCATCGCCGGCATCGCGAACGCGACGTTCTCGAACGGCTCGCTCGCGAACAACTCTGGTCAAGATCCGCGCTTGAACGACATCAAGGCCACCCTCGCGACGAGCACCACGTTCGTCCCCGGCGGCACAATCGGCGTCCTCTGGAGCGCGTCGCCGATGATCGATCTCGCGGGCTGGTACAAAATCTCCGCGCCGATCGACACGAGCGCGGACGTGAAGACGTTCGCGAACTACTACAACCTCGGCCAGCCCGTGACGAAGGGCGACAGCTCGCTCCCCGACTGCGGCAGCGGCGCGTCGCCGGGCATCTGCAAGCCTGGTCTCGGCAGCGTGAAGCTCGCCGTCCCGATGGAAGCGAAGATCGGCATGCGCATCCACAAGCCGCGCCGCGGCCTCGCGATCGAAGGCGCGGAGCAGCATCGCCGCGACCCGATGGCGCAAGACATCTGGGACCTCGAGCTCAACGTCACGTGGGCGAACGACAGCGCGATCGACAACCTGCAGATCCGTTTCCCCGGCACCGCCGACGGCTCGAACGGAATCATCCCCGTCGCAGGCACGCCCGGAACGGTTCCGCCCAACGCGGACATCCCGCACGGCTACAACGACGTCATCGGCGTCCGCCTCGGCGGCGACTACAACGCCGTGCCGAACAGGCTCGCGATCCGCGCCGGTACGTTCTTCGAGAGCCCTGCCGCGCCGAACAAGAACGGCCAGAACTACTTGATGGCGACGGACTTCATGGCGGGCACCCGCATCGGCCTCGCGCTCGGCGCGACGTTGCGCATCCCGCTGAAGAAGGACGCCCCTCCGACGGAGGGCGGCGCGCTGGAGCTCAGCCTTGGGTACATGCACATGTTCGTGACCGATCTCAGCAACGACGGCACGCAAGGTGGCATCCGAGCGCTTGCAGGCACCGCGTGTGAAACTGGAACGCCGACGAACGGCGCGTGCGCGAGCGGCACTCCCGCGTTCCGCACGTCGTGGTTCGCGAACCTCGGCACGATCTCGAATTCGCTCGACGTCATCAACATCGGCGCTTCGTACCGATTCTAAAAAGAGACAATGGCAACACCCCGCAACGTCATCATCATCGGCTCCGGCCCCGCCGGGCACACCGCGGCGATCTACGCCGCGCGCGCGAACCTCAAGCCGCTCATGTTCGAAGGCCTCGTCAAAGGAGGCATCCCGGGCGGCCAGCTCATGATCACGAACGACGTGGAGAACTATCCCGGCTTCCCGTCGAAGATCGCGGGCCCCGAGCTGATGCAGGCCTTCCGCGAGCAAGGCATCAACCAAGGCGTCGAGATCCTCTCGGAGGACGTGAACAAGGTCGACCTCCGCGAGCGTCCGTTCAAAGTCTGGGCAGGCGACGACAACGTGGAGCACACCGCGAAAGCGATCATCATCGCGACCGGCGCGCAGGCGCGCTGGCTGAACCTCGAGAGCGAGCACGCGCTCAAAGGCAAGGGCGTCTCCGCGTGTGCGGTCTGTGACGGCGCGTTCTTCCGCAACGAGCCGGTCATGGTCGTCGGCGGCGGCGACACCGCGATGGAAGAGTCGATGTACCTCTCCGGCCTCGCGAGCCACGTCACGCTCGTCCACCGCCGCAAGGACTTCCGCGCGTCGAAGACGATGCAAGACCGCGTCTTCAAGAATCCGAAGATCCGCGTCATCTACAACTCGGTCGTCGACGAGGTGCTCGACGTGAAGAACGGCGAGGTCACCGGCGCGCGCCTCAAGGACATCGAGACGAACAAGACCGAGATCGTCCCCGTGAAGGGCTTCTTCGTCGCGATCGGCCACACGCCGAACACGGACGTCTTCAAAGACTTCCTCGATCTCCACGACAACGGCTACATCAAGACCAAGCCCGGCACGACGCAGACGAGCGTCCCCGGCGTCTTCGCCGCAGGCGACGTTCAAGACTTCGTGTATCGCCAAGCCGTCACCGCTGCAGGAACGGGCTGCATGGCGGCTCTCGAGGCGGAGCGCTGGCTCGCGATGCAAGGCGGCCACTGACCATTGGAGAGAATGTCGAACAGGCCCTGTTCCCATTCCCATCCCCCGTTCGACATTCTCTTGTAGGCTTCGGGGGACGTGTCGGCGCAAGCGACAAATACGGGGGTGACGGAGCGTGAAGATCAGCTCGCGCGTGTGCCCTTTTTCGACGGGCTGACGCGCGACTCGCTCTCCCTCATCGCCCAGGTCACCAAAGAAGAAGCCCACGGCCTCGGGACGAAGATTTTCCAGTACGGCGATCCGGGCGACAAGCTCTTCATCATCCTCGAAGGCAAGGTCCGCATCTCGCGCGAGGTCTCCGGCATGGGCGAAGAAGCGCTCGCCGTCCTCGGACCGGGCGAGGTCTTCGGCGAGATGTCCCTCCTCGACGACTCGCCGCGCTCGGCGGACGCGCGCGCACACGAGCGTTGCCGGCTCCTCGTCATCACGAAGGACGCGTTCGACGACCTCCTCTTCTTGCACAAAGATCTCGCTTACGAGGTTCTCTGGAGCTGCGTGCGCATGCTCTCGACGCGCCTCCGCGAGATGAACGACAAGCTCGCGTTCCTGTCGACGAGCAACAAGTTTGAATAGGGCCTTCGCGCTCGTGCTCGTCGCGGCCTGCGGAGGCGTGGCGGCGCAGCAGCCTTCCCCGATTGGAAGTCCGAGCGCAGACGCCAGCGGCGCGAGCACGACGGCTCCAAACGCGAAGGTGGTCGTGATGAAGGACATCACGCCGACGGCCTACGCCGATGATTTGAAGGCCGCCGGGCTCGATCCGCTGAAGCTTCCACAGCTGAACAAGCTGCCACCCGAACAACTTCGCAAGGTGATGCCCCTCGTCGCCAAGTCGCTCGGGGTGAAATGCACCGCCTGCCACGACATGAACGCGGGTGTGGCGACGATGACCCCGCGCATGCACGTCGCCGAGCACATGTGGAA
>Ga0068868_100001223_pt1 | contig 17643 bp, 14 predicted proteins | sample KBSMisM42_FD_64660 | JGI IMG/M metagenome (GOLD analysis project Ga0068868, IMG submission 64660) | Miscanthus rhizosphere microbial communities from Kellogg Biological Station, Michigan, USA - KBS Miscanthus M4-2 | ecosystem: Host-associated > Plants > Roots > Rhizosphere > Soil ...
GGAGCAGGCTGATCACCACTGCGCTTCACGAGTTGGAGCGCACCGATCAGAGCACGGCGCTGATCACCATGTGTGCAGGCGGCGCGCTGTCCACCGGAACGATCATCGAGCGAATCTGACGCGGGTGGACCAGCGACGCCGGGGAACTCCAGATCCTGGCTGCCAAAGGCGGACAGATTCACGTTGCGAACGATCCACCCGTCGGCGGTATACGTGCACTTGCTATTGAATTCGTCCAGTTCTTGACGGCGGCGGTGAGGCCGCCCAGACGTCGGCCTGCGCCGTCCCGGCGCCCGCGAGCAGCAGGGACGGAACTACGCGATGTGCCCGGAGCGGACGTGTCTAGACCTTCTCGATGCGCGGGTAGAACCGGGCCTGGATGTGGTGGATTTTGCCGTCGGACGCGGGAATCAGAAACGTTTCCTTGACCGGTGCGACTACGCGACGGCCGGCCAACTTGGCCTTCGTAACGACGGTGAACGTGGCATGCACTTCGTCCCCGTCGACGGTGAACTCGCGGTCGGTGGTTGCGGCGATGATGCGGTACTGCGGTCCACGATCAAGGCTGCGCCGCAAGTGATTTCCGGAGAAGCCGGTCTTGACGCCCTGTTCGATGCGGACGCAATTCGGCGCGAAGGGCACGGAATCGCCGTCGTGGCTGGCGAGCGCGTCGACATAGGCATCGGCCGCCGCGATGCGGTCGGTTTCTGAAACGGTGTCCACCCGCCGAGCATAGGATGACTGACATGCCAAAGTCTCGCCCCCGCTTCATCGATACGAAGCCCGCGGACTTCTTCATCAAGTGGACGTCGAAGATCAACGCCTACATGTACCGCCGAAGCGACGGTGAGGGATTCGGCAGTAACATCCAGGGCATCCCGGTCGCGCTTCTCACCACGACGGGCCGCAAGAGCGGACAACCCCGCGTCAGCCCGCTCTATTTCCACCGCGACGGTGACACCGTGGTGGTGGCCGCATCCAAGGGCGGCAGTGACAAGAACCCGATGTGGTACCTGAACCTCAAGGCCAATCCGAAAGTCCAGGTTCAGATCAAGAAAGAGGTGCTCGACCTCACCGCACGTGACGCCACGGACGAGGAACGCGCGAAGTACTGGCCGAAGCTGGTCGAGATGTACCCGACTTATCAGGACTACCAATCATGGACCGATCGAACGATCCCGCTGGTGGTCTGCGAGCCGTGAGTGCTCGGCCAGAGTTCGATCTGCACTTCTACTTTGATCCGGTGTGCCCGTTCGCCTGGATGACGAGCAAGTGGGTGCGCATGGTGGCCGCCCAGCGCGACTACCGGGTGGACTGGCGGTTCATCTCGTTGCGCATCCTCAACGCCCACATCGACTACGCCACGCACTTCCCGCCGAACTACGAGGAAGGACACACCGCCGGCCTGCGGCTGCTGCGGGCCTGCGCGCAGGTGCGGCAAGAGCACGGGCGAGACGCGGTCGGGCGCCTCTACGCAGCTATCGGCACGCGGTTGTTCGACACCCGCCGTGACTTCGATCCGCTCTCCGCATCGGATCAGGGATCGCGACGGACGCTGGAGCAGTTATTGCACGAAGCTGGTCTGCCAACCGATCTCGCGGACGCGCTCGACGACGCCGCGCTCGACGACGAGATCCGGGCGGAGACCGAGGAAGCGCTGGCGTTGACGGGGCGCGATGTCGGCACGCCGATCCTGCATTTCCAGCCGCCGGGCGGGACGGCGTTCTTCGGGCCGGTGATCAGCAGGCTGCCCAGCCCGGAGGCCGCCGGGAAGCTGTGGGACCACGTGATCGGCCTGGCTGGCTTCGGTGGCTTCGCCGAGATCAAGCGCAGCCTGCGCGAACGGCCCCAGCTGGCGAGCTTCGGTGTGGACACGGAGTCGGTTGGTAAGGAAGAGGATTGGCACGGCGGGAGTCGACGCCTTAAGAAGTAGTAGCGGTTACGGTGTCGGATCGTGATATAGATGAGTGATCTCCGGTGCCGTCAACATTCTGTTGTAGAAGTAGGCGTTGTCGATTGCGCCCTTGAAGAAGCTGCCGCTGTCCTGCGAACCCATTCTGACGGGTGCGCTGCCATTTCGGAGATCGGCATCCGGGATCGGATAACTGTCAGCCGGCCCGAATCCATCAGTGTCGCGCAACTCGCCGTTCTTGTACCACCAGATCCGGTGGTCCGGCTTGCTGACCACGGCCGCGTAGTGCATCCATTCACCGCTGACTAGGGGATCCTCGACATAGCAGCCGGGCCCGAGTCCACCGTCAAAGCCAAAGTGATAGAAGCTCATTCGGTTGTGCCGATTCGGCGTCTCGGCGTTGTCGGCGCTGTAGACACGAAACGACCATTCCCGGTTGCCGAGCTCACCTGAGGCGTCGCCCTTTCCGAACCAGTGCACATATCCACTGCCTTGGGTATCCGCGAAGAGCAACTCTCCATCAGGGTTCAGCGTCGTCCCCTCTGGCCGCACCCATACGGAGATGGACAGGTAGCCTGTCGTGTTTCACGCTGAAATCCCGGTGATTGGGAATAGTAAGGACCGAATCAACACCGTTGAAGTACAACGCTTTTCGTGGAGTATCGAAGCGATTCGCCGTCTTCGTCACACGACTGGTCGAAGCGTGGTGGCCTCGTCCGCTGGAGTCCCTTGCAGTGCCGTTCATCAAGTAGGCGGCGACCAACCCATCCGTTGGGAAGCCAGCGGTTCGGACAGACATGCGCGCGCTCGGTCAGCACGATCTTGTCGCCGGTTTGTACCTACCCCCGGTCTGCAGACGCAGTACCTGATAGCGCTTTTGGCATCGATCGTCGATCGTCTGGCACGGTGCCCAGGTGTGGAAGCCGTCGGGATTGACTTCCATCTTCGACATGTCCTCACCGGTCGTCAAACGGTTCTCCGTGCGGTTGTAATGCAGCAGCCCGAACTCGTGACCACCTCTCGCAAGCGGGCTTGACCTGGCGGAATCCCAGAAGACGAACGTATCGCCAACGTAACCGATGATGACGAGCCAATGCTCAGGGCACAGGCGCCACACTTCATTTGGTGGCGTATTGGGATTCTTCGCGCACCCACAGTCCGGCTTGTCGTCGCAGATACCGCTCAAGACACCGGCTCTGACCACGCACCCTTGGTCCAGAACACATTTGGCACGGTCCACGGCATGCAGGAGCGCTTTACGGTCGTAGCCCACGATCAAATACGGGCCCGTCGTCCCACTGCAATGGCCGCAGGCTGTCGCGTTGGCCTTGTTGGAACAGTCGAGACGCGAAGGTGAAACGCAATTCTGGAGGGGACAGCACCGAACTCGGTTCGAGAAGGGTGCACGGTAGTCCTCCGACGCCACAAACTGCACGCCAAAGTCTGTGGGGCACCGCAGGTTCTTCGGAGCGTCTGGCTCAAGTTTCTGGATTACTTGCGTGCCTGCCGCAAAGCAGTTCTTCCGGTTGATGTTTGCGTCCCCGATGCGGTTCAAGAACTCCTGGATGATGCGGTCTATCGCGTCGGTAGACGAACTCTGTGCAACTATCGATCGCCGTCTGACGGTGCGTAGTCGTGATACGGACCCACGATGAGCGGTTATCTCTACCCGACGATTACGCGCCCGACCAGCCTCGGTGCGGGCATTCGGCACGACAAGGCGTGTGGCGCCCTCACCGGAAGTACGCCAGGCGATTCGGCTTGAGAACGGAGGCAGTTGCGGGGGGCCCGGAAGCATGGCTGCATTGCGGTCGATTGCCGCTGAAAGGGCGCTCCGCATCTGCTGTGCCCGCGTCAAGCTCATCTGCATCTCGAACGAAGGCCGGCGAGGCGTGTCCGTGTCAGCATGGCCGACGAGCTCGATTCGGTGTACCCCGGGCCCGTTACCGGCCAGGCTCGTGACGACGTATCGCGCAAGCGATTCGATCTTGCGCTGCTCAGTAGGAGGTAGTGACCGCACCGCGTCGCTGTATCTGCTGAAACCGCTGACGACGGCCCGTGCTGGCGATGTGTTAGGGGGAACCGCCGACGACTCGCCGTCGGCGGGCCGGCAGCCGGAGCAGTTGCACCTGCCCCGTTTCGAACCCGGACATTGCGTGGGTCGCACGGGCATATATGTCGTCACGACGCCACCACCTTTCTCATGCCGTGTAAACCGGTGACTTTGCAGGCGCTTTCGGCGGCGGAACTGTTGCCGGAGAAGGGAACCGGGTGCCGGCCGGCCGCGGACCCTGCGGCTCGTCCCATCCCGCGTTGACAAGTCGTCGAATGTTGGCCGCGTCCGTGGGGTGGCCACAGCGAGCGTTCTTGTCGTAAAGGCGCTCCCACGAGATGCTCGCTTTGATCGGGCGTGGCCGAGATATCGCGTTGAGTGCAGTCAGGAATGCAGCGAGATCGTGCAGGCACGCGTTGCATGCGCTGTACCCCCACGTCGGTCCCTTGCGCGAGTAGTTGTGCAATTCGATCGTGCCGAGCCGCGACCGCCAGCGTGCTGACTGAGCGTTGACGAAGCCGATCATCTGCATCTCGGCGTGGTGGCCGTTCGTGCATTTGCGTCGGTAGTCGTTGTCGAGGCCGGCGACGTTGAAAGTGACCAACGTGAACCAGGATTGGCCCGGGGCGGGCAGGAACGCCATCCCTCCGGTCAGCGGCGGCGACACCGGCGGCACATTGGGTTGGATCCAGACGTACGCGTACTGCTGGCCGTCGACCGTGATGGTGTGCACGTCGGGGCTGACAAGGTGGTTGGGTGGATTGGTCAACCGCTTGCCCGCGGCGTCCGTGGTGGGGTCGAGCAACGGTGTGTTGTCGTACGGCTTCAAGTACGTGACGCACATGACGAGCCCGCGCTCTTTCGGTGTCTTCGACCGGTCGAGGATCTGTCGCGCCGCGACGACGTATCGATTCTCCCGACTGGTGGACCTGGCGCCCGGAGCGCCCGGCGTCCGCGGCGGTGGCGGCGATGGCGTGCCAAGCGGCAGCGCCGCACCAACGTAGAAGCGTGCCTGCACTGGGTAACCGGACGAGTCGACAGTGCCTGTGCGCCAGGAACCGTTGCCGACTTTCGTCTCGTACGGAACCGGCGATGAGACCGAGTTGCTCAACGCCACCGGACAGCTGACTGCGAAGTCGTAGGTGCGCGTTCCGTCCGAATAACTGAAGCTGCCTGCGGAACCAACGGTCGTGCCCGGCGTGTCTTGCACCCAGATATCGGCGCGCGAATGCGGCCGGATCTCCTTGGGTGGCGGCACGGCCCAGAACGAGGCCACCGGCTTGGCTGAGCGGACGAGTCGCAGCGGCCGTGTGGTCCGGTTCTCGATCCGGGCATAGCAGGAGTAGTCCCGGCCCCGAACCACCGCCGACGGCAGTCGTCGGGCCGGCACAGGCGCCACGCCAAAGCCGCCACCCCTTGGCACCACTCCGAGGATGCGCGCTTTGGCCGTCTCGAGATCCACTTGTGCGAACGTGAACGGCGTTTGGGCGGCGTCCGGCCGCGACACGCACTCATAGCCGGTATTCACGTAGTCAACGGGTGACACATCCACGCCTGCGACCGCGCTGTGCGTGTGTCCCATAACGGCGAGGTCAGTGGCAGTCTCCATCGCGAGGCGCTGAGCGAACCACGCGAGATCGTCGCCCCCGCCCCAGTCCGCGGTCGCCGCGCGCATGGCATCCAACGGGCGGCCAAGGCGATTGGCCCAGAGAGTGAAAAGGCCCGCGAAGACGCGTGCCGCTTCCTTCGCGGTAGTTTTCGACCCGTCGGGCATCACGATCGGCAGCGTCCGCGGCAAACCGGTGATCCTGCAGATGTACTCGATCAGGAAGGCCGCGAGATCGTCGCGCTGATTCCACGACTTCACGACGGCACGAAGGTCGACGCCGGTGGGGTTGCCGCTGTTACTCGTGTCGGCGGCGGTCTTGCCTGGCGCCAACGTCTTCGACAGTTGATAGCTGATGGCGCGGGTGACGAAATGCCCGATCGGGATCGTGTCCCATTTGGAGCGTTTGTCGGGGGCATTGAACATGCAGTGGTGATGACCGTGAGTGAAGAGGGTGCGTCTGCCGCTGGCGCCGCTGGCCACCCGGATGCCCGACTCGACGAACTCGATCCGTCCGCCCAACGAGCGGCTGAGGTCTGCGATGTCGCCGCGGGTGAGGTTGCCGTCGTGGTTGCCGCGGACCAACCGGACCTGGTTGGGAAATGTCCGCACGACGGCGGCCAGAGGCCCGCTCGGACCGAGCATCCCCGGGTTCGCACGAATGATGTCGGTCATCGACGGTGGCCGCATGCCTGGCGGATAGGTCCAGAACTCGAACACGTCGCCGAGCAGAATGATCTCGCGAATGCTGTTGCGATTCGCGAGTATCCACGCGAATAGCGCGGACAGCTGCGGCTCATGCACGCGCGCCTGGTACCAACATGTGGGTGCACCGTTGCCGATATGCACGTCGCTGAGAGCAATTGCGTATCGCTTGTGCGGTGCCTTCTCGTTACGTCTTTCGATCATTGCGACCCCTCTTGGCTTGGCCGTTCATACGGGGTGCCGGAATCTCGCTCCCACCCTCAACGGCCATCGTCACCGCGGCGTCTCACCTCCCGTCGCGCGATTCGCGCCCGAGGCGCCGACCGCGACGCGGTCGCGACGCTGGAAGCGACGCCACGGCGACGAAGCCGGTCCTACGTTGCCCGTGTGATCGCAGATGTGGCGGGTTCCCGATCAGTGACGCGACGCTGGCCAGACGAGGAGGCACACCATGGCCGCAATCTTTGAAGCACCCGCAACTCATGAGGCTGTTCATGAAGCCGCTCAGGAGTGGGAATGGGAACACCACGAGGGTGCCCATCAGCCGGAGAGCCACGAATGGGAAGCCGGCATGGAGTCCCACGAGTGGGAGGGCAGCCACGAATGGGAATCACCCTCCGGCGAATGGGAAAGCCACGAGTGGGAAAGTCAAGAGTGGGAAGGCAACCCCGAGTGGGAGGGCAGCCACGAATGGGAGACCGGCCACGAGGCCCAGGAATGGGAAGGCACCCACGAAGCCCAAGAGTGGGAAGCCGGGTTTGAGGCTCAGGAATGGGAGGGCTCTCAAGAGTGGGAAGGATCCCATGAGTGGGAAGGTGGCCTCGAATCCCAGGAATCGCACGAATGGGAGGGCAGCCACGAATGGGAATCACCCTCCGGCGAATGGGAAAGCCACGAATGGGAAAGTCACGAGTGGGAAGTTAGCCCAGAGTGGGAGGCCGACCCCTTCATCGGTAAGGCCTTCAAGGCCATCGGCCGCGGAATCGGCAAGCTTGCAAAGCGACTGGCGCCCTTCGCTGTTCGTGCGTTGGGCGGAATGATCCCGGGTGTCGGCGCCATCGCAGGACCGGTCCTTGGCCAGATCGCCCAGCGGGCGCTGCGCGAGGGAGAGATGGCCGCGAACGAAGTCGAGACCGAGGCATTCGGCGGCAGCCACGGCGAGGCCGAGGTCGGCAGCTCCGAAGTCGCACACGAAGCCGCGCTCGCCGAGCTGCTCGCCGCCGAGGCGGCCGAAGCCACGAGTGAAGCCGAAGCCATGTCCGCGATTGCGGCGACGCTTCCGTTGACGATCACGATCATGCGCGGCGGTTCCGTCGTCCGTCCGGTGGTCCCGGTCCTCACTCAGGGCACCGCCCGACTCGCGCGGTGCCTGCGGAAGAGGCATCCACAGGGCCGCCAGCTTCTCCGTACCGTGCCGACAATTCAGCGTCGGGCCGTCGGAACTATCGTCGCCGCCGCTCGAAATGGTCAGCCGGTCACCGCTCCCCTGGCAGTACGTTCGATGGCCCAAGCCACGCGCTCGGTCCTCGGCAACCCGCGACGCGCCCAAACCGCGGTGAACCGCAATGTCGTTCTGCGCCAGCGGACGGCGCCACCATCGCCGCGCCGTGCTCTCGTCTTTCAACCGCAACGACCCACGCCATACAACCCCCGACGGGTCGGGATGTACGGCCAGACACGGCGGTACATCTGATGTTTCAGCCCATAGTCCGAGCAATGCTGCATGGAGGTGACTGACGTGCCAACGAGTCGTGCGAGGGAGAAAGTCGACGAACGCGTCGCGATACTCGGGCTCGATTTCGAGGACGAGAACGCGGAGAAGGAGCTCGCAGCCTCCTTCAGTAGCTTCGCTACTACCGTCCAGAATCGGTTGGACAGCAACGGATCCGGATCACCGATCGCGTTGAGCGGATCACTCGAGGCGCAGGTGGCGCGGGCGCTGTCCCAGGTCACTCGTCAATCCAGCTCGTATAGCGAGAATCTATCGACAGCCACGGCACTCGCGTCGTCCCGATCGAACGGGTCGATTGTCGGAAACGGCCTGGGGCCCGACCTGCCTACCGCGCAGAAAGTGCTGGTAGGCGAGGCCACGGCAACGCAAGCCAATCTGCTTCCGGCGCTAGATGCCTTACAGCCGCTATCTGCGTTCGCCCACGCGACGGACGTCGCCGCCTACCGCGATATCGTCCGCGCGGAAGTCCTGGCATTGACAACGGAATTTGCCCGACCAGACCAGCCGCGGCCCGTACGGGTGCGGGTGCTTTTCGGAGCACTTCTGGGGTGGGCCTACGCGCCGGGCACGACCCTCAACGTGGGCCAGGGTCAACCCAGCGGTGATCTCGCAGCGCTCACCTACCTGGCAGGGTTGTGCCCGCCGGTCGTCGACTCAGCGCTGACAGAAGATCAGTTGGCACTGCAGGACGTGGTGAAGTCGGACGCCAAGCGGCTGTTCGACTTGTGGGTTGCCTTCGAGTATCCGGGCGGAGTGACCGAGTCCAATACTCCGGCCATAATATGGCCAGGCTACGAACGGACGGACACAAAGCTCGGTGGCCTTGCGGCGGTGCAGAACCGATTCTGCTCGCCGCCGACCGAGCAGCCTCTCTACAGCTTCAGTGAGCGCATGATCCGTGCTGATCAGCTTTTGCCAGTGTTGTCTCACGACAGCGACCAGGTGGCGGGAGCGCTCGACGCCATCGGTTTCGGGCCGGGCGCGCAAGAGACCGTACCGATCCCGAACCTACTGTCGTTCACGGACAACGACCTGGACCCCAACGCGCATGACTACTACTTCGTGCTACTGCCAATTCTGCGTGCACGCCAACAGAATCTGGCGTTCGGGCTCACCGTCAAGGATCTGCTCGACTGGGCATCCGACCTTGCCGGTGGCTCCGGCTACGACCTGCTCCGCCGAGCCGGCCAGCTCGGGCTCGACCTCCTAGCCGATCAGGCCGATGAATTGTTCTGGATCGTTGCGACGCTGCTCTATCAACCGCCGGACCAGATACCGGAGCTGCGCGACACGCAAGTTCAGATTGAGTTGCGCTCGCTCGCGAGGGATTTGAGCGCTTTGGCGGATCTCTCCAACTGACGGGAAACAACGATGACCAGCACCGCGCAATATGACAGCCTGAAAGATCAGCGTGCCACGCTGACCGATCAAGTTCTAAGTTCACTGAGTCCGCAGACACTCGCCAACCCCAACGTGGCGCAGATCGTCAGTGCCCTTGTCGACAAGAAGCTCGCAGCGATGGTGTCCACGAACGGTTCGACGCCACCGGCGGACGGTGGTCTTGCCGATCTCGTCGGTTTGGGGGGCGGCGCGCCTGTCGATCAGGGCGCCACCCAGATGTCACCCGGGGTAGTCGCCTACGACGACACGGTGACCAGCGACCGTCTACTTGCCACCGCCGACCTCTACTACCAGGCCGTACATGAGGGGCTTGGCGTCTTCGACGTCATATTCAAACTCCAGGAGCTCTTCAGGGCAGGCACGTTGCGGATCTCGGCAGGCCCGGGTGCCTTCGGACTGTACCGATTCGACAAGCACGCGATCCTGCGATATCGGCGACGCGAGCGCATGCAAGCGTACCGGCGCGTACTCGGCTACGGCACGGGCAGCCCGGGTACAAATGCTCGGTCGAACCCCGAATTCCACGGACTGCTAACACATTTCATCGGTGAGACCGCGAAGTTCTGGCGGGACAAGCGGATCAGTGAGGTCATTCGTGAGAACGCGACCGATCCGACCTTCGGTTCGATCGCGATCGTCCGCCGAGCGGCGCTGGACTTGCGGAACAACGTCAAGAACTCGTCATACGGGTACGTAAACGTACTTCGCATCGAAACAAGCCAGGCACTTGCGGAAGCGTTCCAAATCCTTGACTCTACTGATGTCAAGGCCCAGTTCGGAGCCGATACGCCCTGGGACACCATCGAACTGGTGCTGTGGCAGTACTTCCATCGCTCGGTCAACGCAAGCGCGATGAACCGCATGGCGGTCAGCGGCCGGGCGATCCTGCAATGGCTGGCGGAGCCGTTTGTGCTGACCACCGACCGCGCTGCCTTCGAGGCGAAGCTGTACCCGATCGCGGAAGCGGCAGAAGAGTGGATCTCCAGCGAGGAGGGCATGCGGATCTCCAAGCCGACCCCGCCGCCGCGCAACGTTTACGTGCAGGGTCCGCCGCCTCGTGGCGGGCGCCCCGATCCGGTCTTCCAACGGAGTTCCGGTCGACTACCGGGCCCGCCGCTCATGGGCTGATGACCGCGGCGCTCGCAGCGTCAGCGCTGGAGAGTGCCCTCTCCTATGGACGCCGGCCGCAGGTCCGCGCCCGATGGATGAGCACGCTCCGGCGACTGATCGCGCTGCCTACCGTGTCAGGCTCGCCGGCTCTCGAGCGCGCAGGAGCACTTCTCGCCCATGAGCTGACCGCCATCGGCATGCAGAAGTGCCGAATCATCCGCTCGGGACCTTATGCACCACCGAGTGTTTGGGCCGAACGCCGCGATGTGCCTGGCGCGCCTTGTCTACTGCTGTACGCGCACTTCGACGTTCAACCACCGGGGTCGCAGCCATGGCAGCGCATGCCTTTCAGCGCTGACGTCGTCGGCGGTCGTGTGCGCGGCCGCGGCGCGAGCGACAACAAGGGGCCGCTCGTCTGCCTTCTCGCGGGCTTGGAGAGTCATCTGGCCACGGCGGGTCGCCTCCCGGTCAACGTGCGGATATGGCTCGAAGGCGAAGAGGAGCGCGGTAGTCCGCACCTGGCACCGTTCCTCGACCGGTACGGCTCCCTGCTCAAGGCCGATGCCATCGCGCTGTCAGACTCCTCTCGTGTTGGCGGCGAGGATCGCCCCACATTGGTCACGGGCCTGCGTGGCATGCTCGATATCGGACTGACCGTAGGCGGCCCGTCACACGAGCTGCACTCGGGTGCCTTTGGCGGAGAGATTCTGGACCCGGGAATGGTTCTCTCGCACCTGATTTCATCCTTGTGGAGCGTCCATGGACGGGTCACGGTTGCCGGATTCTATGACGCCGTACGCAAGCCTAGGCCCGATGAGCGGTTACAGAACGCAGCCGTGGGTGAGCGCTTCCAGGCGTTCGCCGAATCGGCCGGGGTCCCGATCAGCGGATTGCAGGGCGAACGGGGTTGGCCGCCCGGCACCCGGTCGACACTTCGGCCCTCGCTCACGGTTGTCGGGATGTCAGCGGGCCAGACGGGGTCATCGGCCGTCGCGGCGATCCCGACCTCGGCGACCGCACGCATCAATATCCGGCTGGTGGCCGATCAGCAGCCGGACGAGATCGCATGCCGGCTTCACGACCATTTCCGGCGCGCGGCGCCGCGGGGCGCTCGGTTCCGCATGAAGGTGCTCGCCCGTGCGCACCCCGTGCTCACAGAGCCCGGCCAATCGTTCGTCGGACCGCTGCATCGGGCGCTGACCAGAACCTGGGGCAGGAGCCCGCTTGTCATCCGCAACGGCGGCACGATTCCCGTGGTGGCAGAGCTTCACCGCCGCTTCGGGATGCCCGCGGCGATGTGGGGGTTGTCCGGACCCGACGATCGAATACACGCATCTGGCGAATCCATCGCAGTGCGCGATCTCCACCGAGGAGCTGAGGTCGTCACCCGTCTATTGCAGGAGGCCGCGCCATGAGCACCGAAGTGATCGACGCCCACTGCCACGCCGGATTGGGTGACGGCTTTCGCGGGCCGTGGGACACCGAGGCGAAGCTCGACCGCTATCTGGCGCGGGCGCAACGGGCTGCCATCAGTCGCACCGTCGTCTTCCCGGTGTTCAACAGCGACTACGCGGCCGCCAATGCGCGGCTGGCGAAGATCGTCGCCGAGTTGCCTGACCGCCTGATCGGGTACGCGGCCGTCGACCCGGCTCGTGACGCAGGGCGGGTGGAACCCATGATCGGGCGAGCGGTGGAGGTGTACGGATTCCGCGGCATCAAGGTGCACGGGCACGACTCGCTGCCGAAGCGCGAGGTATGCGATGCGGCCCGTCGCTGGGGCCTGCCGATGTTGGTCGACATAGTGAAAAAGACTGCGGCGGTGGAGATGATGGCCTCGCAGTACCCCGATGTGAACTTCATCGTGCCGCACATGGGTGGTTTCGCCGACGATTGGATGGTCAACCTGCAGATCGTCGATCAGCTCACGCGGTTGCCGAATGTTTACGCCGACACCAGCGGGGTGAGGTATTTCGATGCGCTGGTCGAGGCGGTGCGGCGCGCGGGTTCGCACAAGCTCATCTTCGGGTCGGACGGACCGCAACTTCATCCCGGCGTCGAATTGCACAAGGTCCGGATGCTCGGACTGCCGCCGGCTCAAGAAGCTTTGGTGATGGGCGGCAACATCAGCCGCCTGCTTGGGCCGGGAGCCACGCCAACACCGGAACGGTCCGTAAGACGCGTCGGTGACGATCGTCGGACGAAGGTGATGTGGTGAAGACCTATACGCCGCAATGGTCAACGCCTTTGCGCTCCGGCGTACAGCAATGCAACTGTGCAAACTGTCGCCTGACCGAGAACCTTGAGCGCGACGTAAGCGTGGATGCGACCGTCTGCCCGCCGGCCGGCGAGGTTATCCCGTTCATGGTGAAGCGATTTTCGCGCTATCACCAGACGGTGCAGTCGCTCCCGCCCGGAGAGCAGGACACGACCCAGATGATCGCCCGGACCATCGTCGCCAGCTTTCGCCCCGGCTGCCGGCCGATCAAATTGGTGCAGTTCGAAGGGCACGCCGACCGGGACGCCGCGCGCGAGCGGCGCGAGCCAGGTTTCGAGCGCCAGATCAGCGAGAAGCGCGCGCTGGCCGTGCGCACCGCCGTGATCGCCGCCATCGGCGATCCCGCTATCGCCCGCCAGGTCACGATGCCGGTCGTGGGCTTCGGTTCCAGCCGCCGCCGCGTCCCCAATCCGGTGACCGAGGCGCAGCGGCAGGAGAATCGCCGCGTGGAGGTCTTCCTCGGCGTTTCAGCCGCGCCGGCGCCTCGGTCCGGGCCGATCGACCGCGCGGTCGTGAGCGGCTTCCCCCGCTACCAGCGTTCGGCCGCTGCGCTACCGCCGGCCGAACGCGCCAAGATCACAGCGCTCGCCCGTACTATCGTCGCCAGCTTTCGACCGGGCGCGCGGCGTGTGCGCGAGGTGCGCCTCGCCGGCCACGCCGACCGTGCCCCCGCGAAGGGGGCCGCATTCGAGCGCCGTATCAGCGGTGAGCGGGCTCAGGAGGTACAGAGCGCGCTCGTCGCCGCGATCAACGACGCACGCATCACCCGTCACATCGTGTTTCGACGCGCTGGCCTCGGCGCAACCCGCCCCGTCGTGCCAAGCCCGCGCACGAGGGCCGAGGGCGCGCGCAATCGGCGGGTTGAGATCCAACTCGTACCGCCCCGGCATCGCGGGCTGATGGTCTTGCGTGGCAACCGACTGGTGGGTGCGCTGACCGAGCCATCTGCCGGATCTCCCGTTGCGGCCGAGGCGGCGCATGAGACGCCCCCGTCCACGACAATCCCCTTCAACGTCCGCGAGGATCTGCTCCACTTCATGGACCGCCTCCACCTGCTGTGGAGCATGAACAACGACGACTACGCCAAGGAATATGCCCTGGTAGCGCGGCAACCACCGCGGAGTTTGATCGGTGAGCGCTTGATCCCGCGCACCGTTGCCGCCGTAGTGCGCAACCGCGAGCCGGCAATCCACAACAAGGTGGCGGAGAAGTTCCTCAACCAGCCACTCAGCAGGCCGGTCGGTCGCGGCCAGCCGAACCTGCAGGCGGACGTGCTGATGCTGCAGGATTCGTTGCGTGCGCTGGGACCGCTCACACCGGCGGACTATAACAGGGAACGCGCGGCGGTGTTGCTGATGAAAGACGTCGTAGACGCGAACCTGATCATGCCCATGACGCTGATGGCGCTCACCGAACTGAAGGAGCGGATCGCAGAAAACCGACTGGGCTGGAGGCCTTTCCAGGCCGACGAGCTGGAGGCGGGCGCTGATCGGTTCGGCGGGCGCACCTTCGAACTCGAGGTCATCACGCGGTGTTACGAGCCGAAGAGAGCGACGCCGGGCGATCCACGTCCGATTCGCAGGCTTGCGCACACAGTCTCGATCTTCATCCCGCGAGGCGTTGAGCGCGACGCTAGCAAGGTCCACATCTACTTCTCTCCCCGCGATGGGGCCCACGACAGCGGACACAACGACGTGCTGATGCAGGGGCTGCGTGCCAGCACCGAGGGCACCGGGTGGATCCTGATCGGCGTGGGCGGGGTGAACGAGGAAGACGGGGTGACCAAGAAAGACACCGACGGCTTCCGGACCATGGATGACGCGGCGATAACCGCCTGCCTTCGATGGGCGGGACGCTCGACCGATGTATCCGCGGTGCGACTGACCGGTCACAGCCGCGGCGTCTACGGCGTCAACGAGACGATGGCGGGTAAAGGGATTAAGGCGCCGATCGACCGCATCGTCGTTCTGGACGAGGCGGAAGTGTTCACCCAGAGCATGCGCAACGCCATCTTCTACCGTGTCAACGATGCGGGCCGCACACGCAAGAACGGTGACCCGGTGCGTACGCCGCCGGACCGTACGCGTGTACTTCCGCCACGCTGTATGCGCGCCATCGGCTACGCCCGCATTATCAAGAACGTCATGGCAACGCTGCCGTTCGTCCCGATCCCGGCCGACATCCTCACGCAGCTGGCCCCCCTCCTCCGCGATCTACCAGAGCGTGGCTGCTTCAGCACCCAACCGGTCTCGGCGCTAACCGGCTGCCAACAGAACATCGTTAAGTTCTGCAGGGACCACGCCCGTACGATCGAGGCGGTCGTACGCAACGAGTCGAGTGACGGCACGCGGAAAGACAGGTCAGGCCGGCTCATCCCCGAGGGCGTTCTCCACTTCATCAACCGCGATGACCTGGACCTGTACCGTATGGGTTGGGAGCGGGACAAAGTCACGGGCGAGGTTGTCCACCGGGACCTCAAACCGGGGATCGCCTCGCATCATCTGTTCGTGGCCGAGGTAGCGCACGAGTTCATCGGCCGATAGGATTCGGACGATATCTCTCGATTGTTTTCGCGCTCAACGCCTTCCGAGCGCGCGGTAGAAGTTTTCGGTGATCGCCTCGGGGCTGGCCAGGCGTCGGTCGAGCGCCATCCGTGCCGCGCTCACCATCAGGCGAGCTGGCACGGCGCCGACCTCTGCGCCGTTCCCCAGCCGCGTTGCGGCAAGTTCGATGGTGGCCTCCTGATTGGGCCCGAACTCGACAAGTTTCGCCAGCGGCTTGTCGCCGAGCTTTTGATGCGGCGTGAACACGATGGTGTCGACGGTCAACTCCGCAGCACGCCGGAATGTCTGAAGGATCACTGGCGGAATGTCGGCTGCCGTGACAACGGGATACAGCCGGCGCCATGCGGCGTCGAACGCGGCTGCGATCTCTCGGAATCCCAAGCGACGCAACAGCTCCAAGCTGATCGGTACCCGTAGCACAGGGGTCGGGTGAACCCCCATCGCAGAGAATCGCACGGTGGCCTGCCGCGACCGCCCTACCACATCCATCAGCGATTCCACGGCCGCCTGACCGCCCAGCAGTACTGCGAACATATCGGCGGTGATCTCCTTGTGCCAGCGGGCCCACACCGTCGCTACCTCGGTAGGCAGCCGTCCATCGCGCGTCAGTCGCTCCGCGATCAGCTTCGGCATCACTTCCCACAACCCGAGGTCGGCCTGCAGATTGTGTGAAACCTCATGTAGCACACTGGATAAGGCCCACACATTGTTGAGCCGGTGCTGAGGTAGCACCACGAGTGGGAACAGGTTGGGTTGGTGCCGGAGTCGCCGTAACGGCACACCTCTTCGATAGGTGTAGGGGCTGAACCCGGCGTCTGCGTAGCTGAACGGCAGCAAGGTCGGCATCGGTTTGGCGGTTCCGATGCCCAGGTAGAGGTCCTCGTAACAGTTGGCGGCTATCCGATCGACGGCCCGCAATCGCTCACCGAGCGCAGACAGCCGCTGCACGAACAGATCGAAGTAGAAGTCCCAGATGCCCTCGACGTAGAGGATCCGGTTACTCGCGGCTTCCTTCCGCGACAGAAAAAGCGCGATGTTCTCATCGGTGGGCCGCTTGGTCGCTTGTAGGGCCGCCGCCGAAACCCAGCCAGACCCGTCAGCAAGTCGCGCCCGGAACTGCCCGACGAACTGGTTGACGGCATCGATGTGCGCTCTGCTCGGTGCAGCCGGACCGGTACCGAACTCGGTGTAGGAGAAGGGGCGCAGCGCGGTCGCGTGCCGGTCCAGGTTGACGCTTTGAGTAGGGATCCACCGACTGAGCAGATCAGCCGTGGCGGCGGGCGCAGCCACGGAAGGTGCGGTCACGATGCCCGCCCTTTATCAGTAACGACTCTGCCTCGGCGCCACCGATCGCTGCCGAATCACGGTGTTGCGCACCAGAGCCGGCCCACACACGCGCGGGGTGCCGAGGACCTTCGCGGCGTGCGCAGCCATCAGCGGCGCGACCATGCTCGAGCGGACCGGCCGCCCGCTGCGTTGCATGGCCCTGAGGCTGCCCAGTGTGCGGCGCTGAATCGTTGGCACAGTACGCAGCAATTGAGGTCCAGCTGGCCCGCTGCGCCGCAACCCGCGAACCAAGCGCGCGTTCGCCTGAACCAATGCCGGCGTGATCCGGCGCATTGACCGTCGCCCCGCAATGATCCTGATGGTGATCGGCAACGCGGCTCCGAGCAAGGCCTCGGCCTCGGCTTCGCTTGCGGTATGTGCGGCCTCGGCGGCGAGCACCTCCGTCAGAGCCGCGTCCTCAGCGGTCGGGTTGCCACCGACTTCCCATTCCATCTCCGCGCTGCCGAAGAACGCCGCCTCCGCCTCGGCTGCTTCCGCTTCACCACGCTGAATCAAACCGTGCAGTTGACGCACCAGTCGCAGGGCAGTCCGTCGGCCGCTCGCACCGCCGACCGCAGGGGCCGATACAGCCGAGCGGATCGAAGGTGCGAGCACAGTACGCACGGCTGTCCCCACCGCGCGCGCGGCGATAGGCAGCAGCTTGCGCGCATATGGGGCTGCGGCACGAGCGATCACGGGAAGTGCCTTTGCCGCTAGGGGTGCGAGGAACGGTAGGAAGGGGTCGGCTTCCGTCGACCCTTCCCACTCTTGGGTGCCTTCCCACTCATGAGTGCCTTCGTGCGCGCCTTCCCATTCCATCGAGCCTTCGTGCGCGCCCTCCCACTCCTGAGTCCCTTCCCACTCGTGGGCGCCTTCCCACTCGGGCGAAGCCTCATGGCTGCCCTCCCACTCGTGGCTGCCCTCCCACTCCGGGGAGCTTTCCCATTCGTGTGCTTCGG